>OUWB011206705.1_pt1 | contig 18275 bp, 18 predicted proteins | sample 1779821 | NCBI WGS metagenome assembly OUWB01 (sample SAMEA3914806, study PRJEB12502) | metagenome | biome: forest; material: soil | place: Canada | collected 2011-08-03 | depth 0.1 m
CCGCCGTTGTCCGCCAGGCGATCATCAAACCGCCGGCGCCTACCGCATGGCTGGCAAACATGCTCGCCAGGAAGCCCAGGATGCTGGTCATAACCGCCCTGGCAAACAAGATCGCACGTGTCGTCTGGGCCTTGATGGCCAAGGGCGGCGTTTACTGCGAAAGAACTGAAGTCCTGGCGGAATAAGCTGCCAGGACCGAGGGCCGTAAAGCGTAATTGGACAAAAGGATTTATGGCGAGAGGTTGGAAAACCGGATCGGGAAAACCAGGGGATAAGCACCACGCTCTCAAGCGCGCTTCCGTGATTTGGACCCGATCCCAAGCATTCCATGATGTGCCAGCGGCTACCTAAACAGCCGCATCAAAGGCCGGACAGATGACCGCTCCACTTTTCTCGTCAAAACGCCAATTTTCCGCTTGCGCTTAAAGGGGCGTCCACAGATGCTTGTCCGTGACGATCAGCTGAGCATCCTCGACACGACCGACCAAGGCGCGAAGCTGCTCCAGATAGGCGTCCGGTAACATCTGGAGGGGATCTTCCGCGGTCATGTGAAGGGCAGCAACAGCCTCAAGCGGAGCGTTGAGAGCGCGTCCCCATGCCAGGGCCTCTTCGACGTTCCAGTCTTCGGTTACCTGGGACTGCACGCGGCCGCCGGGGCTACGCTGCGGCATGAGCGCGACAGCCTTAGGCGTGGCAAGAGCGTCCAAAAGGGCCACTGCCGCGGCATTGGCAATTTCGCTGCCCGTTTTGAGCCTTGCGGCAAGATCGAGTAGGCAGTCTTCGGCGGCTCCCGCATCCGTATCATTGCAGCGAAGAACCCACGCGACCTTGGAGTCTTGCCGAAACTCGCCGAGGATGGCGCGGGTAAAGTCGTTATCGAAACCTGATGCGCGAAGCTTTGGGGTTCGCGACGGCCACCGTCAGGACGCCTCTGCCTCCGCCTTGGCGTCGTGTTCGGTGTTGGACCCCATGAAAACGCGTAAACTGTTCGGATTGCCTTCGGCCAGGACCGCCCGCGCGCGTTCGACCTCGTTCGCGGTTCCATGAGCCATGACCATGAAATTGTCGGCGCGGATTTCTTCCTCGTATTGCACAGCGCTATCCTTGGAGACGCCCAGGCCAAACAACGCGGCGCCGATTGCGCTCAGCCCACCTACGACCGCGGCACTCTCCAAACTCGTGACAATCGCAGCCGTAACATACCCCAAAACAATCACCGGTCCTGTAAGCGGTGCTGTTACAAACAAGCCACCGATGAACAGCCCCCAAAGGCCGCCCCAAATCGCGCCGCGCTTCCCCCAAAATTTAACCCGGTCACCCAGATTGTAGAAGCCGGCAACCGTTTCCTCGCTATGATAGCCTTGACCGATGATGCTTAGGTTTTTGACATCGAAACCCGCTTTGGACAACCGAGTGATGGCGTCATGCGCCTGAGCGTGCTCACTGTAGATAGCGACGGTGATATCGGGGGTCTTCATGGAAATCCTTCCGACGGACGTCATAAGCCCGCTGATGAGGCCAGTCCGGCTAATGTGACGTAAGCCCCATCCAGCCGTCCGCCCAGAGTCGGAAACTACTCAAACGGTTCACCGTCGCGCGGTCAGTATCCGGCATCGAAATATGAGCTCTGTGGCCAATAAGCTCAGAGAATGAACTCTGGGCAACGAAGGCCGCAAAGGCGTCAGTAGGTAGTTTCCGAGGCTGCCGCTCAGCCAATAATGCGCCTACCTCCTTCAGCCAGATTTGTCTGGAAAGCCATCCAATGCTCCCAATGAACCTCTTTCTGCTCCCAACGGCCTTTTTCGCATGTGTATCCCGGCCGCCATGCAGCTACGATACCTGCAAACTCTGACAGAAATCGGCGGCGAGCAAAATTCGACGATCGTCTTGGGGCACCTGCTTTTCCTTGCCCGCGCGCACCAGGCCGAGCACGCGCCAACCATTGGAGACGAATGCTTTGGCGACGGCGTGGCTGACACTGCCCGCCGCGCCCAATATCAATACCGTTTTCATCTGAGGTTCCTTCATTCTGATGGAATCGGTATTAGAGTATTCAATAGCGAATGTAGATTGCGCGAAAATCGAAATACACTATGTATTATTGCATAGGTCATTGGCCTCGGACGCGTTCGGGCAATTCGTTTAGTGCCCTCGTTCGGGCCTGCATCCCAAGCGATCTGACGCTCTCAAAAATGCGACGTTGCCGCGGAATTTCGCCGTTGATGGCCGCCAAATTCGGCCGAAGCAGCGGGACTAACAGGCTTGGGGGTTTGGCCTAGTGCAGTCACGTATGCTAAAGCGGATGTCGCTTCTGCAAACTATTCTCTTCTGAGGGTGGAAGTGATGAAGTCGACAAAGCTCTTCATTTTGGGCGTCATGTGGCGGTCGGGCAGATATACCATTTGTAGCGGCGCACGAGGAAAGTCATTGTCAGGAAAGAGTCGAACCAGGCGGCCGCGGTCAATTTCATCCTGGACAAGGTAGTTGGGTAGCAAAACGAGACCGAGACCCTGAACCGCCGCATGAAGCAGAGCAACGCCATTGTTCACCGTCAACTGACCGGTCAGGTTGATGGACATTGGCTGTTCGCCGGCGAACTTCCATTCGCGCTCGGGCGTTATATAGCGAAAAGCCAGGCAGTTGTGCGCCGTCAGCTCCGACGGATTTTTCGGGCTGCCGCGTCGGTCGAGATAATCCGGGGAAGCGCAGAGAAAACGAGTTGGGCTTTGTAAAGGCCTGGCGATAAGGCCGCTGTCGGACAGAATGCCAAAACGGAATGCTACGTCGAAGCCTTCTTCAGCCAAATCCACGATCCGGTCGTTGAGTTGCAGATCGATTTCAACCTGCTCGAACTGCTGAAGATAGGTGGCTAATATAGGGGCGAGAAGGTGCGTACCAAGCGTTGTCGGCGCACTGATCCTAAGCCGGCCTCTCGGCTCCTGTTGCATCTCGCGGGCATTGCTTTCAGCCGCGTCGACACGCGAAATCACATCCTGGCATTGCTGATAGAAGGAGAGCCCGATCTCGGTCAGGCTTTGTCGTCGGGTCGTCCGGTTGAGAAGTCGTGCACCAAGCCGGTTTTCAATAGCCCTAAGATGATTACCCGCCATGGTCGGTGAAATGCCGCAGGCATCGGCGGCGGCTTTTATCCCGCCCAGGTCGACTATTCGTACGAAGACTTCCATGCTCGTCAGACGATCCACTGCCGCACCCCGCTTTAATCCGCCTGTCAGCATCGCCAGCCGATTACGCACTCTCATTGCGTAGTGTAAACATATTCACGCTGTTTATCCACCAAGGAAGAGGGACTAAATCCATGCTGACTTTCAAGGATGGATTAGATGGCTCGTTTCGCATTCACAGGCATAACCGGCAAAGTCGGGCGACATGCCGCTTCACTGCTGCTGGCCAGCGGTAACAGCGTCCGAGCCGTAGTCCGCAACGAGGAGAGCGCGCAGACATGGAAAGCACTCGGTGCTGAAGCTGCTCTTGCCCAAATCGATGATGCCAATGCTTTGACGACCGCCTTTGCCGACACGGATGGCGTCTATGTGATGACGCCCACCTGGTTCGAAGCGGATGACATGTTTGCCGAAAACAGGCGTGCGGTAGCGGCGTTGAGCCAGGCGCTGCGCGCCGCCAAACCCGCCAAGGTGATTTTACTTTCGTCGGTCGGCGCTCAGCACGCTCACGGAACGGGAGCGATCCTGAAACTGAACCATATGGAAGTCGCTTTTGCGGATATTCCAGGCGTAACCGCTTTGCGAGCGGCATGGTTCATGGAGAACTTCGCGGGCCTGATTGATGGCGTTGCTGCGACCGGGCGGTTCGCGAGCATGCTTGCGCCGCTCGATCGGCCGGTGCCGATGGTTGCGACCAAGGACATTGGCGTTGCGGTCGCGGAACTTCTGCAGCGAGGGAGCGCCGCCCCACCAATTGTCGAACTCGAAGGCCCGCGCCGGTATACACCCCGCGATGTAGCGGACGCTTTCTCGTCTGTTCTCGGGCGTCCCGTCGAAGCAGAGATTTTGCCGCTGGCTGGCTGGAGCGAAACCTACCGATCCTGGGGGCTGTCGCCCAATTCGGTGGAAGCGATGTCAGAGATGCTCAGCGGGTTTAACGACGGACACGTCGTCTTCGAGCGCCATGAAACCGAGACCGACCACGGCGCAACTTCGCTTGAAACCGTGCTTGCCGACCTCCCGTCACCTAAAAAGGAAATTCCATGACCATTTTGATCGTCCTCAGCTCATGCGGCCGAGTACCCGGCACCGAACGCAATACAGGCACATGGTACGAAGAGTTGGCGGCGCCGTACTATATCTTCAAAGACGCTGGTCACATCGTCACGATCGTTTCGCCCGCTGGCAGCAAGGCGCCGATCGACCCTTGGAGCGAAATCGAACAGGCGCAGACCGACGCGACTCGGCGCTTCTCCGCGGACGACGAAGCCCAGGCGGCGCTGGCCGGGACGACGGCATTGTCCACAATTGCCGCCGATGGCTTCGACGCTATCTTCTATAGCGGCGGTCTGGGGCCGGTGTTCGATCTGACGGACGATAAGACCTCCATCGCGCTCATCGAACAATTCGCCCGGTCGCGTAAACCAATCGCGGCCGTATGCCATGGCGTCGCGGCGCTGAGGCAGGCCAAAGGCTCTGACGGACGCGCGATCGTCGCAGGGCGTTCGGTCACCGGATTTTCCAACAGCGAAGAGCGCGCCGCTCACGGGGTTGATGTGGTTCCTTTCCTAATCGAGGACGAGTTGCGGCGTCTGGGGGGCAATTACACCAGCGCCATCGACTGGCATCCTCACGTCGTGGTCGATGGGCTTCTGATCACCGGGCAAAACCCATCTTCATCTGAAATGGCGGCTCGGAAGGTATTGGAGGCGCTCAATGACAAAGCTGAATGAAAAGCAGGTTCTGGTCCTCGGTGGAAGCTCCGGGATCGGACTTGCAGCGGCGCGAGCGTTTGCGCTCCGTGGAGCCGCGGTGACAATCGGATCGCGCAGTGAAACACGTCTGGCGGCGGCGCTGCGGGATCTTCCATCTGGCGTTTCATCGTTTTCCCTGGATTTGCGCGACAACGGACAGGTTGAATACCACCTTAAGGGGCGGACCTGGGATCATCTTGTGATCTCTGGCGCTGAGACCCCGATGGGCGGCATTCGCGAATTGTCACTGGACGATGCCTATGCGGCAATGGACAGTAAGTTCTGGGGCGCTTACCGGGCGATCCGAGCCGCAAATATGGCCGCGACGGGCTCGATCGTGCTGGTTTCGGGGATGTTGAGCAGCCGGCCAAGGCGAGGTGTTGAAAGCCAATGTAGCGTCAACGCCGCCTTGGAAGCCCTCGGTCGCGCCGCGGCTTTGGAACTCGCCCCCGTTCGCGTCAACACCCTTTCTCCGGGCCTTATCGCGACACCCCTCTGGGACGACATGTCAGAAGCCGGGCGTGAGGCCATGTACGCCAGAGCCGCATCCCGACTGCCAGCGGGCCGGGTCGGCGCGGCGGACGATTGCGCGCAAATGATTGTCGAAATCGCAACCAACGGCTTCGCCACGGGTTCAACCTTCTTCCTCGACGGCGGCGCTTTGATCGCCGCCTGATTCACTCCGTAAAAGAGATCCCTAATTATGAAATTTATGAAATCGATCGCGGCTCTAACTGCCGTTGCCGCCGTATCTCTGTTCGGCGCTCAAGCGGACGCCCAGACGTCGAAGGGCAAGATTCTTGTCATATTATCCAGCGAGACCTCTTTGCCCTTGCAAGGCGGCAAGACATTTTCGACAGGCTACTATCTCAACGAGGTCATGGTCCCCGTCGAACGTTTCCTGGAGGCGGGCTACGAGATCGACTTTGCCGATCCGAAAGGCAATACGCCCGCGGTGGATAAGGCATCGGTCAGTGCGGACTATTTCGGCGGCAGCAAGGACGAGCTTGAAAAGGCTCAAAACCTTCAGCAGTCGCTGCCGAAGCTCGCCCATCCTTTGAGGTTGTCTTCCGTCGCCAAGAGCGATCTGGAAAAATACAAAGCTGTCTTCGTGCCTGGCGGCCCAGCGCCGATGATCGACCTGATGGCGGACCGCAATCTGGGCTCGATCCTGCGCTATTTCCATACGCATCATAAGACGACTATCCTGCTTTGCCATGGGCCGATCGCTTTGCTCGCCGCGACGAACGATCCGGCTCGTCTCCAGGCGGCACTTCGCAAGGGGGACGCCCAGGACGTAAAGCAACTGTCGGCTAACTGGCCTTATGCAGGCTACAAGATGACGGTGTTCACCAATTCTGAGGAAGAGCAGGCTGCGTCCAACGTATTCCACGCAGAGCCCTTATTTCGTCCGGAAGATGCCTTGCGACTTGCCGGCGGCAATATCCAGAATGCTGAAACCTGGCAAAGTAATGTCGTCGAGGACCGCGAGCTTATCACCGGCCAAAATCCGTTCTCGGACAAGGCTATGATGGATTTGGTTCTAAATGAATTGGCGGGAAAATAAACCCACCGAGCATCGATATGAAAAATGCGGCGCTCGGTTTCTCATGGGCGCCGCAGCTGCGCTTTGGGCAATCAAAAGATTGGATCAATAGGCTCTCAGATACATTCCCTCACGATATGGGACACTCACACTGCCGCCGCGCTTTGTCTCGCTAGGCCAGTTTTCATCGACGACGCCGTCCGATTTGCGACGCTCATCTTATGCCAGACTATCTCTTGCCGCTGCCCATAGCTGAGCCCGAAATCGACGAGGCGGGAAGAACTCAAGGAGGAGGAGCGGAACCCGCCGCCCCCCCTCGCTATCGCGCAGCAGCATTGGACACTGATGGCGACCGATCGATCTCAGATGAGGAAATCCAATCTATGTTCAATGAATTGAAGGACTGATATGTCAGACGCCGGCACAGGCAGCAAAGACACATGTCCCGGTAACTGGCGAACGCGCCGAGGCGCGGGGTATGATCGGCTCTTTCTTCCGTCAGCCCTGAACTCGTGCCAGCCGCCCTACCGGGCGCCCAGCTGTTGACTTAGGTTACAGAAAACGCCATTTCACGGGCGGCTGCGCAATCATGCGCATTTTGATGGCTAATGTCGCCCATCATGCGACTTTGAGAATAGGTTCCGGTACTCTGATATTTTTGAGGACTGGAACACAAATGCCACATGAAATCTGGGGCCTATCTGGGGGCTTGCCAAAAGCACTCTTGTCGATCCGACATTGAATTCAATAGGTTATTTCCCAAATTCGAGTGACCTAAGCAAGACCCTCGGCGTCCTCGGTCTGCGCAATGTCGGGGCGGAAGTCGCGCGAATTGGCAAGGCCTTCGGCATGAAGGTCATTGCCTGGAGCCAGAACCTGACGGACGAAAAGGCGGACGCCCATGGCGTCACTCGCGTGGTCAAACCGGAGCTTTTTGCACAATCGGACTTTCTTTCGGTACACCTTGTGCTGAGCGATCGCTCCCGTGGCATCGTTGACGAACAATCCCTCTCGCTGATGAAGCCCAGCGCCTTCCCAATCAACACGTCACGGGGGCCGATCGTCGACGCGCAGGCCTTGCTGACGGCCGTGACCTCAAAATCGATCGAATTGACCTCTTATCGCCCCCGGCAGTATCCAGAGCCGACACGTGGAGCGACATATATCCAAGCCCATTGGGCCGCGTTCAGCCCACTCGCTTCGCCGGCGCTTGAAGAAAGCTCCCGCTGCGATTGGGCCAATTTGCCTGAAGCGTGTCCAGGTCCGGCCCATCGCCAATAGACAGACTGGGATCGCGGAAAAGCAAACTGCCTGATCGACCCCTGCCTGCCCGGGATGATCTCTCCCGCCTTCTTCGTTGAAGGTACCCGTGGCGGGAGCCGTCGGAAACTTTAGTAAGGAACCGAATATGACGACCGACAAGATCGAAATAAAAGAAGACACCATCACAGATTCTGACAATGCAGATCGGAAGCCCAAGCCGACATCCGAAGTTTACGAAGCAAGGCAACGGCGAGCGGCAGCCTTTGCAGGCTCGGCAGCGCCCGGAATCGCAACCCGACGTTCAGGCAAAAGCGAGCAATGACGACGTTGGGCTTCCAATCGGCAACAAGGGCAAAAGCCCCGGCAATGGTGGATAGGCTTTCGACCGCCTCAAAAGAAAAGCGGACGCCCGCGGGGGGATAAGCGAGCGTCCGCATTCTTTGCCGGGCCGGCTGGGGGCTGAATATGGCCCGGCATCCTTGGTTTACGGGAATCGGAATAAAATCGCGGCCAGCAAGTGGCCTCTCGCCGTCAATTACCGGTGAAGACGCGGCTCGAGCATATCCGACAAAAAATCTCGATTGCGCCGGCGCGCTCGCCAAAATGTGAACCTGCGCCGAATAAATGCACTTGCCGACCTTCGCTTCCGGATGAATTATTTTTCCAGTGGCGGCGGTTGGATGACGACGATGTTCCACCTTCAAACTGAAACAGAGCGAAAGCTCTATATCGAAGCCCTTTTCCATTGCCTCGACCGTGGCACCTTGACGGCCAGGGAGCTCGTGGAAGATTTCAACGAAATCATTCTGACTTCGGGTGGCGCGGCCACCGCGAACGACCGCCAGGTGCAGCGGCGAATCGACGGCGTCCTTGCGGCCTATAAGAACCACGCGGTCACCGTCGAGCAGGCAGCCGCAACCCTTCTCTCGATCTTCAACGAGCTGGCCACGCCCGCCGGCGTGCTCGAAGTCGCCGGCTATGGCCCGGGCAAGGTCGCTTAGCGACGGCTCACCACCGCTCTTAGCCAACCTCGATCCACGAAGCACCGCTTGTTGAGATGGCGCGGTAAAGAATCGGCCGAATGTCGCGCCTGGCCCGGGTCGATCAACAATTACTCCGTATTCGGACGAAAAGCGGCGCATTTCCGTTGCATTTTGCGTCAACGGGTCTAGCCTCTGTTCATCCGCATCGACGTCAGCACCAGGCTTCTTCAACGAGATGACCGAAACGATCCGGCACCAGATCGGCGCCCTGCCCTATCGCATCACGAACGCGGGAAGCATCGAAATTCTGCTGGTGACGACGCGCGGCACGGGCCGGTGGATTGTGCCCAAAGGCTGGCCGATGACTGGCATGAGCGATTCGAAGGCGGCGGCCCAGGAGGCCTTCGAAGAGGCCGGCGTCCTCGGCCAGGTCGCACCCCGGCCGATCGGTACCTTCTTGCATGAAAAGCAGGCCGACGACGGCGATGCAGGCGCGAGATCGAGAGTGACGGTCTATCCGCTGAGGGTCACCAGCAGCTTGTCGTTCTGGAAGGAAGCCAATCAACGCCAGATCGGCTGGGTGACGCCTGAACATGCCATGGAATTGATCCAAAACGACGAACTTAGAGCGCTCATCGACTCCTTCACGGGTAAACGAAGGCGCTACGCCTAAGCCGAACTGTTTTCCGCCAACGACGACCGGCCCGGGGACGAAGGCAAGCCCGCCTGCCCGAGCGGCCCGTCAGGCCGCACGCTGAGAAGGTACCAGTTCATAAGGTTGGATCAGCAGCTCGGCTGGAATTTTCCATTCCTTGTTCAGCAAATAGATCATTTGAACGGTTAAACGCCGCCGCTTGTTCATAATCTCGGAAGCCCGGGACTCGGAGCCGAAAAGCTTGCTCAGGTCGGCCTGGGTCCTGTCCTCATCTTCCATGACCGCCGCGATGATCTCGATAGGATCGATGGGATAATTGTCGGGGTTTAAGGTGTCTTCCCAAGCTATGATCGCTTTGACCAACTCGTCATGATAGGCGAACGCCGGCGTCCCGGGTTCCGGCCGTTCATATTCACGCAATTCGCGATGCGCTTCCTCGTATTCGTCAGGGCTTGTGATCGGGAATTTCATTGGCCTTGCCTATTTTGGGCTCGACAGTCAGCGCGTCAATCTTATCATATCCGGCGTGCGAGCCGATAAACTTGATATAGGCTGTCTGCGTGGGAAAATAATACGCGACGATCAGTCGATAACTATTCCCCTTGATTTTGAAACGAATACGCTCGCCATTCAGCGCCTTCGCCATGGGGAAGTCCGCCAAGACTTCGGCAATCGTTTCCCAAGAGCCCGCCTTGGTTCGCGCTTGCCAAGCCAACAATGACGGACGGGTCGCAGGATAGAGGTCGAAGTAATCTCGCAATCGGTTGGACGAAACAACTCTCATGCCAACCTTCCCATATTGGGAAGGAAATGTAAAGGCGCCGCTTCACCGATATCCTTGACAGCCGGGTCGGCCCCATGACGCGGGTTTAAGGTTCCACCGCTCATGCAAACACCAACTCTTCGTCGATGCCGCCTCGGCGGCCGGTGTGAGCCGTGCGATAGCTAAGAACAGCTGACGCCGGCAGGCGGAAACGCGCACCGACCTTGACCGCCCGCAGTTCACCACTGGCAATCAGCCGCATGACGGTCGGCCGGCCCATGCGAAGGACAAGTGCCGCCTCCTCGGCACTTAGCAGTTGGTCGGCGTCGTCGTGGTGTGACGCCATCCGGCTCATCGCCTGCCTCTGCTTTTTCGAAAATGTGTGGTCACGCCTGAACGCCAGAATGTCGGCGACCGCGATACGCCGTTGCTTGCCGAAGGTCATCGCATCCAGACTTCCTTCGTCGATGAGCCTTTCCACCGTCGGACGCCCGACCCCCAACATCACCGCCGCCTCCTGGAGCGAGACCACTTGGCCACCGGCGCCTGATTGCCAAACCAGGGCATCGGCCTCCACCGTCTCTTGATCCGAAAGCGACTTGGCCGACAAGGCGGTCGCCGCGCCGGTCATGTAGTTGTAAATCGCGCCGGCGACCTTATCGGCCGCTGCAATCATCAAGACGTCCAGATGATGGATATAGCCCTCGGTGACCCCGGTACCGGCGGAGTGCCCGATCAGTTCCTTAATCACCGGCAGGCCGAACCCAAGATCACCCGCCTGGGACGCATAGGCGTGACGCAAACAGTGCAAGGTCAGATGGGGCATTTTGACGAGCGGATCGACCCGGGCCATGACCCGCTTCCACACTCCGGGCAGCCCCTTGAAGTAGCTGTCCTCGTCCGACACGCCGTAGAAGACGAACTCATGATTGCCGAGCCTCGGTTTGAGGACAGCCAAAGCCGCCGCGCCCAACGGACGCAGACTTTCGCCGGTCTTGGTGTCTTCAAGACGTAAGGCCTGCCCCGTCGCATCCACTTCCGTCGGATGCAATTTGGCGATCTCCGATTTACGGCATCCCGTCAGGGCGATCGACCAGATCGCTTCAAGGCCTTGCCAGGGCTCCCCCATGTCTTCCGAAAGGCGAAGGGCTTCGCCAAGCGCAAAGTACTGTTCCGGGTTCAGCCTGACCTTTCTCCGTTTGGTCGGCGTGCGACGGTGGCCAAGGCACGGGTTGTGCTCGATCAGACCCAACAGCTTGGCGTAGTTCATCATGCTGCCGAGGAGGCCCAAAGCGCGGGTGGCGACCCCGGCCCCACCCGTCACCCGCGCCTTGCCATGGCGAACGGTCTTTTGCACCGTGGCGGTCTTGCCGATCGTGACGTCGGTCATGAACCTGGCGACGTCCTTCGATTTGAGGTCTTTAAGCTTCAATCGGCCCATAAGGGGAAGGATATGGCGTTTGTAGACCCCGATATCGTTTCGCATCGTCGATGGCCTCTTCGGCTGCCCGCCTCGCCCGCGAACGACCGCCCTGGAGTGGTCCTTTATTCCCAGTTCGACGGCTGACAGGTAGAGGTCCCAAAGATCGGAGACGGATTCTGCCTTCCGCTCGGTGCGCCGGTCGCCCGCCGGATCTTCGCCGCCGGCGATCCTGCCTAAAAGAAGCTTGGCCGCGTGCCGGGCCTCTTCCGGCGTAAGTTCGCCGAATTGCGCGAAGGCGTAGCTTCGGTCTAGGCCACCAAAAGTTCGATATCTGACAAGGTAGATCTTCGCGCCGCTCGGTTTGGTCCGCAGGCAAAAACCTTTCAGCTCTGAATCCCTATATACGGCATCGGTTTCCGCGGGCAGAGCCTCGATACTCCGCTTGGTGATTTTGAAGGCGCTGAGCTTCGGCATGGTATTTCTAACGTGTTTTACCCGGTTTGGGGACGTTCCCGGGAGACAAAATCGCCACCCAAACCCAAGCGCCCCTTGCGTTTGCGCCCTATTTTTGGGGACACTAGGGGGACGTTCCCGGGAGAAAATGGCGTCCATTTCCAGAATCTACCACGTATCAACAAATACGCACAAGTAATTCTTTTTAAACGCTTTTTTCCATTTCTGGTAATGTATGGAAATGGATAAAAATACCCCTCCGGGGCAATTGCCAAGGTGGATGTCGAGAGTTCGATCCTCTTCGCCCGCTCCAATCTCTCCATTTTATTCAACGGCTTGAACTCCCCCTTTGCGGGAGGAGATTTGCTTGTCCGTATCGGACGCGCACGATTTCGGCCACGGCTAAGCGGCCATTCCATCTGGAATGGCCGGCTTGGGTTGCCTGGATGGGGCTTAGACGACCATCGCCCCGATACCGGGGTCGGTCCGGCTGGGCAGTCCCGTTTCGATATGCCCCGCATAGCGCCGCGACCAGCCGGCAACCGAAGGCTGGGTCAGGGTGAAATCGAACCAGTGATCGGCGGCGGCCACGTCGAGGCGCACCGCCTGTGAGCTCCGACTGGCCAGGCTCAGGCTTCGCCGCGCCGGCAGGGCGTCGCCACGGACATAGGCCGGCGCGAAGGCCAGGACCAGCTCGGCCGGCGCGTCGGCTTCGTTTTTGAGCGTCACGACAAGCTGCCCGGCCTCTTCCACGACCGCGACGCCGATCGGGTCCGTCACCAGCTTGTCGTCGTCGCGCAGGCGGCCGGTGAAATGCCGGTAGAAGCCGTTGGGGCCATGCACCGCCAGGTCGTAGATCTCGCGGTGGTCGTCGTTCCATTGCCCGGCCGCGTGGGATTGCCCGCCGTCGAGCGTGTAGCGCCAGGGTCCGTGGGCATAGGGCGCATAGTCGTGGACGGTGAATACCGCAGCCTTGGCGCCGGTATTGGCGAAGTCCACGAAGACGTGGCCCGTTTCCGGCCGCAGGTCGGCCTGCAGGCGATAGGGCAGCGGCCGCGCCGGACGCTGGTCCGCCGGCTGCCCTCCCGCGGTTTGCCGCGCGGGGATATGCAGCGAAGGTTGGGCGGCCGCATGTGCCAACCGGTCCTTGTAGTCGCCGGTCGACGGCAGGCTCAGGGTCTTGACCCCGGCATTGGGCGCGCGGAAATCGAAGGCCGAGGTCAGGTCGCCCGACACCGCGCGGCGCCACGGGCTGATATTGGGCTCCATGACGCCGAAGCGTCTTTCCAGGAATTTCAGGGTCGAGACGTGGTCGAAGACCTCCGAGCAGACATAGCCGCCGCGCGTCCACGGCGAAACGATGATGGCCGGAATGCGGATGCCGAGGCCCAGCGGATGACGCCCGCGGATGACATCGACCGGACGCGCATCATAGTCCTCGAACTCACCGGCCGTGTCGACGCCGCTCCAGCCCTGCGTCTCATCGGCCGGCGGCATGGGCGGCAGCATATGGTCGAACAGGCCGCCGGCCTCGTCGTAATTGATGATGAAGACGGTCTTGGCGAAGACCTCGGGATGATCGGTCAGGACCTGGATCAGCCGGGCGCAGACGTTTTCCCCCTCCGCCGGCGTATAGCTGGGATGTTCGGACAGGGCCGCGGCGGTAACGATCCACGACACCTGGGGCAGTCGGCCCGCGGCAATATCGGCGCGGAAGGCCTCGACCAGCTGGTCGCCGTCGGAGCGCGTGCGGTCCGCCCCGGTCCTGGTCTCGGATACCCAGGACCGGCCGCGCTTGTACAGGTTCGACGACCGGTCGCAGGGCCGGAAACTGGCGAAGCAATGCAGGATGTTGTCGCCGAAATTGTCGTATTCCTGATAGACCTTCCAACTGACGCCGGCCTTTTCCAGGCGCTCGGCATAGGTCGTCCAGGTATAGGCCTTCATCGGCCGATCCTCGGCCATGTCGGAACTGGGCGTTTCGTCCTCGCCGTAATTGCTCAGCACGGGAACGCCGCCGACACTGCCGGCGCCATTGCAGCCCGTCCACAGGTGCAACCGGTTCGGATAGGTCTGGGTCAGGGTCGAACAGTGATAGGCGTCGCAGATCGTGAAGTTCGCCGCCAGGGCATGATAGTACGGCAGGTCGGACGCCTTGTAATAGGTCATCCGGTTATGCATCTGCTTCGACGTGCCCCAGCCGTCGAAATGGCCGCCATTGACGATCGGCACGGCCTCGGCATGGCCCTGGTCGCCGCCGCCGACGACGTAGGCGCTGCTGGTCTTGGAATCGGCCCAATAGGGCATGACATACCCGTCGTCATGCTCGTCACTGGGCTGGCGCCACACGCTGTGGCCATTCTGCAGGCGCAGCGGACGCGGGTCGCCTTGGCCACGCACGCCGGCGAAGGTGCCGAAATAGTGGTCGAAGGCCCGATTTTCCTGCATGAAGATGACGACGTGCTCGACATCCATCAGGCTGCCGGTCGCGTCCTGCGCCGGAATGGCCATGGCCTTGCGCAAGGACACCAGCGACGCCGCGGACAGCCCCGCCGCCCCCAGCTTCAGCAAATCGCGACGATGTGGCGGTGTCGATGTCATCGGAAAATCCCTCGCAGAAAACCATTCTGGTATAGACCAGATAGGCATGCCGCGTGTTTTAAATTTTCATGACATCGCGGACGGGACGTGCGTCCTCATTGCCCGTCGACGGGGCGTTTGGTATAGACCAGATCCCCAGACATTTCCGCGAGCCCATGATGCCTTTCATCGACCAGATCCTCGACTTTTATGCGACACGCGGCGATGAACACTATGGCGAGGATGTCAGTCAGTCCGAACACGCCGAACAATGCGCCCATCACGCGCGCATGGACGGCGCAAGCGACGAGCTGATCGTCGCCGCCCTGCTGCACGATATCGGGCATCTGCTGCAAAAACAGGGTGCCGACGCCGCCGACCGCGGCATCGATACGCATCACGAACGCATCGGCTCGGGCTTTTTGGCGCGCGGTTTTTCAAAGGCCGTGACCGAGCCGGTCGCCCTGCATGTCGAGGCCAAACGCTTTCTGGCCACGACGCAGGCGGGCTATATCGACCGCCTGAGCGCGGCCTCCCTGCAAAGCCTGGCCTTGCAGGGAGGCCCGATGAGCGTGGCCGAGTGCGAAGCCTTTCGGGCCAATCCCTATCACGAAGCGGCGCTGAAGCTGCGCGGCTACGATGAGATGGGCAAGATGACCGGGGCCAAACCGGCCCCCATCGCCGACTACGAGGCTTTTTTGCGCGCCGTAACGACCACTCATACCGCCGCCGCCGCTGCAAGCGTTTGAAAACCGGGCGAACTGGGTTAAGCAAGCCTGGCCCCTAACCGCCGCGAAAGATCACCGCTTGCCTTCCAACATTGTCCGGTGGACGCCGGGCCAGGAATTGTCCGACACCCGCACCTATCTGGATGTCCGCGACGTCGTGGCCCACCGCATCGGACAGGGCGACCTGCCCGCCGGCGCACGCCTGCCCTCGGAGCGGCAGTTGCAATCCGCCACGGGGGCTGCGCGTGGCACGGTGCGTGCCGCCCTGTCCCAGCTCGAAGCCGAAGGCTTGATCTATCGCCGCAACCGAAGCGGCTGGTATGTCTCGCCGGCGCCCATCGCTTATGACCCGACGCGCTGGGAAAGCTTCATGTCCTTTGTTGCGGCCCAGGGCCGCACCCCACGGACCGAAGTTCTGGAAATGCGCGGGTGCGTCGCCACTCAGGCCCTGGCCGCCGTCTTCGGCGTCGCCACGGGCGCGCCCCTGTTCGCCATCCGCCGGCGCCGCTATATCGACGACCGTGCCGTCCTGGTCGAAACCATCTATGTCGATCCGCGGCTGGCCCCGGCCCTGCTGGACCACGACCTGAACACGTCGCTTACCGCCGTGCTTCGCGCCCATTACGGCGTCGAGGTCGTGCGCAACCGGGTCGAGATGAGCCCCTGCGCCTTCACCGAAGCCGAGGCCGAGGCGCTGCGCATCCGGTCCGGCTTGCCGGGCTTGCTGATCAAACGGATCAGCTACGATGCCAAAGGCCGGGTGGTCGAATATGACCACGAATACTGGCTGCACGACGCGTTGAAAGTGACGGTCGATATCCGTCTGGGCGACTGACCGGCGCCGCGCCTATCCGACCAGCACTTGGGCGTCACCCAAGGCATGGCGCAAGGCCGCGCCGGGCTCCGCATCCGTCACGAAAGCGTAGACCTGGTTGAAGTCGAGCGCCTTGACGATGCCCTGCCGTTCGAACTTCGACGAGTCGGCGAGCACCACCACCTTGGACGCCAGCGGAGCCAGCTTGGCCTTCAGGTTCGCTTCGGCGTAATGGAAATCCAGCAGGCCGCGCCGGGAGTCGACCGCCGAAATCGAGAAGAAGGCGATTTCCGGCGTAAAGCTGCTCAAGAAGGCCTCGGTCGCCTGACCGAAACACGACTGATAGTCGTGATCGATCTCGCCGCCGGCGAAGAATATGCGGCACCCGTTCTTGCCGGCCATTTCCCCCGCCACTTCCAGCGCATTGGTGATAACGGTCAGGTTGCGCCGCTTCGACAGCGCCTTGCTGAGCCAGTAGGCGGTCGATCCGGAATCGATCAGCACGGTCATGCCGTCCGACACCAAGGTCGCCGCCTTCAGGGCGATGGCGCGCTTCTGCGGGGCGTTTTGGTTGCGCCGGACCATGTAGGGCGGCTCGAACGCCGTCTCCGTCAGCTTGACGCCGCCGCGGACGCGATGCGCGTGGCCTTCGGCTTCCAACTGCTTGACGTCCCGGCGCACGGTCTCTTCGGAGACATCGAAGTGCTGCGCGAGATCGGATATCTGCCGGCTGCGATGAACTTGCAGGAGGTTGAGAATTTCCGCCTGCCGCGTTTCTTGTATCATGTGTCTAGAAAAAACCTGTGAGTTCGCAAACGCCAGGCCGCCCAACCGCGTCCCAGCTACGGTAAGAGGGCGCCGCCGGCCGATCCGTCATGCTGATACGCCGAATCGAAGCTTAGCTGTCGCCATCGATTCTTCAACTGCGTGAGAGGATCGCGTCCCTTGTTTCGACATTCAGCGTCGCCTGTCCGAAGGCCGCCGGATCGGTCAACCCCTCCCCGCCCGTCTCGACATAACCGGCCAGCCGCAGGACCTGTCCGTCGGCGATGACTTCGAGATCGTACCAGTTGTGGCTGGGGGCCAGATCGAGCGGCAGCCTTACCGTGTCTGAGCCAAGCTTCACCGAGCGGCCGGCTTGTCCATAGCTCAGGTCGAAAACCGCAACGTCGATCGGCGCGCCGCCAAGAGGGCTCAACTCGAGATGGACGCCGCCGTCCCGAACCAGGCGCGCGCCGAACCTGGCCTTATCCGCCAGGGTCAAACGACGGTGAAAGCCGTCAGGCGCCAGAATGAAAAGATCCGAACCCGGACCCGAGAGATCGGCGGTCAAGGACCGGCCGGCGCCGACCGTATAACGCCGGGGATCGGCAGCCAGATCGCCAAGATCGTAGATGTGAAAGACGGCGGCGCGGTCTTTGCCATCGTTGCGCAGATCAAGCCCGTGCGGCTGGACGACCATGTCGAGCCGATAGGGCGTTGCCCTCCGGCGCCTCTGGCCTTGCTCCTGAACCGGCGCGGCCAGGCTCTCGGGCGGGAACGGCCGGGTGCGCGGCAAGGCGCCGGCGCGGTCCGACAGGGCGCGCGTCTGCGGCAGGGTGCCGAAGAACGCCCCGTCATTGGGCGTCTTGAAGTCGAAGCAGCCGGTCAGGTCGCCGCACACCGCGCGGCGCCATTGGCTGATATTGGGCTCGGCGACGCCGAAGCGGGCTTCCAGGAAGCGGATGACGCTGGTGTGGTCGAAGACCTCCGACGAGACGTAGCCGCCCCGGCTCCACGGCGACACCACATACATCGGCACGCGCATGCCCAGTCCGTAGGGCCGGTTCAGGTAGACGGCGTCCGACGCGTCCTGGCTTTTGACATGGTATTCGTCATCGGCGGGGATGGTTGTCGCGCCGAACGTGCGACCGGGCGACTTCGGATCGCGCGCCGGCGGCGCCGGCGGCGGCACGTGATCGAACAGGCCGTCGTTTTCGTCGAAATTGACGATCAGGACCGTTTTCGACCACACGGCAGGATTAGCGGTCAGCGCATCGAGCACCTGGGCGGTATAGTCCGCGCCCTGGTACGGCGACGACGGATCGGGGTGTTCGGAATAGGCTGCCGGCGCGACGATCCACGACACCTG
>OUWB010002741.1_pt2 | contig 18250 bp, 20 predicted proteins | sample 1779821 | NCBI WGS metagenome assembly OUWB01 (sample SAMEA3914806, study PRJEB12502) | metagenome | biome: forest; material: soil | place: Canada | collected 2011-08-03 | depth 0.1 m
ACCGTCTCGGTGGCCTTCACCGCGGTGCGCCTGGCCGAGCAGGTATTTGCCGACCTGCGCCAGGCTTGCGTGCTGTTGATCGGCGCGGGCGACACCATCGAGTTGGCGGCACGACACCTGGTCGACAAGCAGGTGCGCCGGCTCATCGTGGCCAATCGCACGCTGGAAAACGCGCAGGAACTGGCCAGCCGCCACGGCGGCTACGCGATCTCCCTGGCCGACCTGCCCCAGCATCTGGCCGATGCCGATATCGTGATCAGTTCCACCGCGGCCCGTCAGCCGGTGGTGACGCACGCGATGGTCGAGAAGGCCATTGCCGCACGGCGACGCAAGCCGATGTTCATGGTGGATATCGCCGTGCCGCGCGACATCGAGCCATCGATCGGCACGCTGGGCGACGTATTTCTCTACGGCATCGACGACCTGCGCCAGGTCATCGACGACAATCGCCGCTCGCGTGAGGCAGCCGCGCGCGAGGCCGATGCCATCATCGACCTGCAAGTCGAGCGCTATATGGCCTGGCGTCGCGCACTCACCCTGCGCAACCCGGCACTGGACATGCGCCAGCACGCGGAGATCTACCGCGACGAAGTGCTGGAGAAGGCCCGCGCCATGCTCGCCCGCGGCAAATCGCCGGACGAGGCACTCGCCTTCCTGGCCAATACGCTTACCAACAAGTTGCTGCATCACCCCAGCGCCCGGCTGCGCGAAGCCGCCTTGAGTGGCGACATGGATCTACTGCACGCGGCGGGCCGGCTCTATGGGCTGGGTGAGACCGAGCCGGAAACGCGGGACGATTAGCCGGGGTCCACCGCCCCTATCCCCTGCAGCTGCGGTACCCTCTGTCGTTTGCGCCGCACGCTGGCCGTGAGCGCACGGGCTTGCGCCCTCACCCCAACTCTCGCCATTCCATGACTCCCTCGATCCGCCGCAAGCTCGAATCCCTCGCCGAACGTCATGAGGAAATCGGCCTGCTGCTGGCGCAGCCGGACGTGCTCGCCGACAACAACCGCTTTCGCGAGCTGTCGCGCGAATACGCACAGCTCGAACCCGTGACCGCGTCGCTGCGCGAGCACGATCAGGCCGAGCGCGAGCTGGCCGAAACGCGCGCCATGCTGGATGACCCCGAGTTGCGCGACATGGCGCGCGACGATATCGACCGACTGGAAACACGGCTCGTCACGCTGGACGACGAGCTGCAGATCCTGCTGCTACCCAAAGACCCTCGCGACGACGCCAACCTGTATCTGGAAGTGCGTGCCGGCACAGGCGGCGACGAGGCGGCGATCTTCGCCGGCGATCTCTTCCGCATGTACACGCGCTACGCCGAGCGGCGTCGCTGGCACGTCGAAGTACTTAGCGAGAATCACGGCGAGCACGGCGGCTACAAGGAAGTGGTGGCACGCATCGAGGGCAAGGGCGCGTACTCGCGACTGAAGTTCGAGTCGGGTACGCACCGGGTGCAGCGCGTGCCGGAAACCGAATCGCAGGGTCGTATCCACACCTCGGCGGCCACGGTGGCGATCCTGCCCGAGATGGACGAGATCGACGACATCGAGATCAACCCCTCCGACCTCAAGACCGACACGTTTCGCGCCTCGGGCGCGGGCGGCCAGCACGTCAACAAGACCGATTCGGCCATCCGCATCACCCACTTGCCCACCGGCATCGTGGTCGAGTGCCAGGACGAACGCAGCCAGCACAAGAACCGCGCCCGCGCGCTCAGCCTGCTCAAGGCTCGCCTGCTGGATGACGAACGCAGCCGCCAGGCGGCCGTGCAAGCCGAGTCCCGCCGCCTGCAGGTGGGTTCGGGCGACCGCAGCCAGCGCATCCGCACGTATAACTTCCCGCAGGGTCGTATCACTGATCATCGCGTCAATCTCACGCTGTATCGGCTGCCGGAAGTGTTGCAGGGCGATCTCGACGAACTGGTCGACACGCTCACGCGCGAGAATCAGGCGGATGAGCTGAAGGCCCTGACTTCGGGTTGAACCGAGGGGCGCTGCTCGGCGTGGGTGGCCTGACCTCCAGAAGGGCTATAGGGCCTGAGCCGTGGCGCTGCGCATCACGAACTGCAGCCCTTCTGGACATCACCCGCAGGGCCGGCTCCGCCGATGACACTCTCGCCGAACACAGCAGCACCGTAGACGCAAGTTTGTGCCAATTCGCTCTACGGATTGGCAGCAACGGCTTCCCTGCGTTAGTTTGCGCGGATGACCGACCTCTTTTCCCCCTCCGCGCAGGTACTGGCGCAACAAATCGTGGCCCAGTTCGAGCACGGCGCGTATAGCGACGCTGAACAGGCCGCCGCCCAGGCCCGCCTTGAATATCCCGAAGATGCCGAATTGGCGCGCCTGCAAGGCATCGCGCTGATCCAGCTGAACCGGCATGACGACGCGTATCGCGTACTCGAGCAGGCCGAGCGGCTGGCGCCCCAGAACATCGAGGTGCAGTGCAACTTGGGCAGCGCCCAGCTCAACCGTGGTGATGCCGACGGCGCCATCGAGCGCTTGCGCGCTGCCTTGCGCATGGCACCGGGCCACCCGGCGGTGTTGCTGGCACTGGGCAACGCACTGATGGCCGCCGCGCGCTACCAGCACGCACGCGAGTCCTACGCCATGGCTACGCACGGCGCCCCTGAACATCCGGGCCTGCGCCTCAACCTGGCCGCCGCTGAGATGGAGCTGGGCAACGTCGACCGGGCACAGCTGCACACCGATGAAGCACTGGCGCTGCACCCGCGCTTCGATGCCGCGTACGCCTTGCGTGGACGCATCCTGCAGGCGCTGGGCAAGCCGGGCGAGGCCAGCGACGCGTGGCTACTGGCCGAACGCCTGGTACCGCAAAACCCGCGATATCCCTTTGCCGCGGGGCAGGCGCTGGAGGATGCAGGCAAGATCACTGCCGCCGCCGATGCCTATGCGCGCGCGCTTCGACTCGATCCGAGCGATGGCCAGGCCTTGTCCCAGTTGCTGTTCGTGCGTCGCCGCCTGTGCGACTGGCGCGAACTGGACTCGCTAAGCACACAGATGCAGCAAGCGGTCGCTGACGGCAACATCGTGGTCAGCCCGTTCGTGATGCTGGCCGAGGATGTCGATGCGGCCATGCAGCTGCGCTGCGCCAGTACCTATGCGGCATCGATCGAGTCGCAGGTGGCGCCGTTGCGCAGGCAGCTGGACTTCAGCCACGCCAAGCTGGCGGCCGATGCGCCGATCCGCGCCGGCTTCGTCGCCGATGGATTCAACGAACACGCCACCGGCCTGCTCGTAGTGGCGATGTTCGAAGCGCTCGCCGGCAAGGGCCTGGATCTGCATCTGTTTGCCACCACGCCGGACGATGGCGGCCCGATCCGTCGGCGCCTCGCCGCGGTCACCACGCTGCATGACGTCTCAGCACTCAACCGCACGCAGATCGCTCAGCGCATCCATGAGACCGGCATCGAGGTCCTGTTCGATCTCAATGGCTATTCGGGCAGGGACAACGGCGAGTTGTTTGCCCTGCGTCCGGCACCGGTGCAGGTGAACTGGCTGGCTTACCCGGGTTCGACCGGTGCGCCCTGGATGGATTACTTGCTGGCCGATGCCGTGGTGCTGCCCGACAGCCTACGCGCCGATGTCAGCGAAAAGCTGTTGCGCCTGCCGCGCAGCTATCAGCCCAACGATCCAACCCGCGTGGTATCGGAGCCGCCGTCGCGTGCTGATTGCGGTTTGCCCGCCGAGGGCACCGTGTTCGCCTGTTTCAACAACAGCTACAAGATCAACCCGGCCGCGTTTGCGCGCCTGATGTTGATCCTGCAGCAGGTGCCCGACAGCGTGCTATGGCTGCTGAGCGGGCCGGAAGGCGCCGATGATCGCCTGCGCAGCGCCGCCAGCGCGGCGGGCATTGCGCCGGAGCGGCTGGTGTTCCTGCCGCGGCTGCCGCACGCGGACTACCTGGCGCGCTACAAGCACGCCGACTTGTTCCTCGACACCCTGCCCTACAACGCGCACACCACCGCATCGGACGCCTTGTGGGCGGGTTGCCCCGTGCTGACCTGCACCGGCCGCACCTTTGCGGGCCGGGTGGCCACCAGCCTGCTGCAAGAGCTGGGGTTACCCGAACTGGCCTGCGAGGACGAAGAAGCTTTCATCGCCATGGCCACGCAACTGGGCAACGATCGCGATGCGCTCATCACGCTGCGTAACCACATTGCTCAGCAGGGTACGCAGAGCACCCTGTTCGACATGCAGGGCTACGCTGCCGATTTCCAGCGCGCGGTGCAGGCGATGAGCGTGCGCCATCGCATCGGCCGCCGCCCGATAGACCTCGATATCTAGTCCTTAAGGAGTTACCGCATGGCCAAGAAGAGCAAGCTTTACCGCCACGAGATGGAAAAGCTGCAGCTTGAACTGGCCGAGTTGAATCAATGGCTGCAACGCAGCCGTCGGCGGCTGGTGGTGATCCTTGAAGGCCGCGATGCGGCCGGCAAGGGCGGCACCATCAAGGCCATCACCGAGTCGATGGACACGCGCGGTTATCGCATCGCCGCGCTGCCCAAGCCGAACGAGCAGGAAGCCACCCAGTGGTATTTCCAGCGCTACGTGCCGCACCTGCCCAGCGCGGGTGAAATCGTGCTGTTCGACCGCAGCTGGTACAACCGCGCCGTGGTCGAACCGACCATGGGCTTCTGCACCAAGGCGCAGTACAAGGCCTTCATGGGTGCCGTGCCGTCCTTCGAGAAACTGCTGACCGACGACGGCATCATCCTGCTCAAGTACTGGTTGGCGGTGGATCAGGAGCAGCAGGAGGAACGCTTTGCCGACCGCGCCACCGATCCGCTGAAGCGCTGGAAGCTTTCGCCCAATGATCTGGCCGTGCGCGAAAAGTACGCGGAGATGGGCAAGCTGCGCGATGTGATGATCGAGCGCACGCATCGCCCGAAGGCGCCGTGGTTCGTGGTCGACTTCAACGATCAGAAGCGCGGCCGCGTAAACCTCATAAGGCACCTGCTCGAACAGGTGCCGCACCATGGCGAAACCATTCCGGAGCCCAAGCTACCCAAGCTCAAGGGCAAGCCGGGGACCGAGCACGTCACCAGCAAGGCAATATGGGTGCCCGATACCTGCAAGGGTGACGGCCACTAGCCTGCGGCACGGTGCAGCGCGGCGAGATCAATCCTCTTCATCTGCATAAGCGCACCCGTAACCCGCGAGACCTTGGCCGCATCGGGTCCGCTGAGCATCCGGATCAGCTCCTCCGGCACCACCTGCCACGACACCCCGTAGCGATCCTTGAGCCAACCGCACCGTTGGGCCTTCTCGTCGCCGCCTTCGGTTAACCGGCTCCAGTAATAGTCGACTTCCTCCTGGGAGTGGCAATTGACCACCAACGACACCGCTTCGGTGAAGTGAAATAGCGGGCCGCCGTTGAGCGCCGCGAATGTTTGGCCGTCCAATTCAAATTCGATGGTCATCAGCGAACCCTCGATACGCCCCGAGGCGGCCGCGCTCTCCGCGTTGTAACGGGTGCTGGTCAGGACGCGCGAATGTTCGAACACCGAAACATAGAAGTGGGCGGCTTCTTCGGCCTGATGGTCGAACCACAGGAATGGCGTGATGCGCTGGAAACGGGATGGCATGGAGAGTTCTCCGAACGTGGCGGCAGACCGGCATCCGGAACGGATGCCTTAACCGTGCGACGAACGAGCCGCAGGGAAATCGACAAACCATGCTTGCCGTACGCGCGTATGACCCGGGTCGATGCGACGTGAAGGACATCGCGCCAGATGTGCCGGGTCAGCCGCACCCAGTCGGCGCTGATCGGCCGACGTTTTCGCCTGTATGTGTAAAAAGCGCCACTGACGCCTGAGCGCGTGCTCAGGTCGTCTGGAAGCCACTCACATCCGGTGCAGCACACGCCTCGCGGAACACGGCGTCCACGCGGGCACCGGCGGGGCCTTGCCGCAGCCATCGTTCCAGGGCATCGATGGAAGCGTCCGAACCACTGGCCAGCACTTCCACGCGGCCATCCGGCAAATTCCTGGCATGGCCGGAAAGGCTCAGCGCCAGCGCCCGCTCACGCGTGCTGGCGCGATAGAACACGCCCTGCACCTTGCCGCTGACCAGGAAGCGCGCCGCCGACATGGCTATTTGCCCAAGCCGATGGCCTGCCCCAGGGACTTCTGGTCAACGGTTCCCACGAAGCGCTTGGCCACTTTGCCATCCGGGCCGATCAGCCATGTAGTGGGCAGGCCGCGCGGCTCGTCGAAATCTTTCAATGGCTTGTCCAGCGTCACCTGCGCTACCGGATAGCTCACCGGATGCTTGACCAGAAAGGCCTGGATATCCGCCTTGTCGCTATCGTCGTAAGCCAAGCCGATGGCGGCGACCTTGTCCTGGTGCGCGCTGACGAACTTGGAGATATCGGGCATCTCCTTGATGCACGGCACGCACCAGGTCGCCCAGTAGTTGACGATGACCCACTTGCCGCGCTGCGCGGCGAGATCGAACGACTTGCCATCGAGCGTGGTGACCTTGATCGACGGCTGTTCCGGCATCGCCGCGTGGGCAACACCCGCACCCGCGAACGCGAATGCCAGACTCCATGCGGCAAGCGATTTCAACATTGTCATAGATGAATATCCTCAGATGTCCTGGTCGCCGGTATCGGCGGCGGGTAAGCCTGATCGAGTCGCGCGCCAAGCGTGGCATCGAGCGATTGCGCAGCGAGGTCGAGCAAGGCAATCAACTCGTGCGGCAATTCGATACCGTTGGCACTCGCCGCGTGCGCGGGGCGCAGAGGCAGGCGGTAATGGCTGTGAGCATACACGCGCAACAGATCTGTGCTGTCGAGACTGCGGCTAAGCAACCAGCCACCGCCCTCCTCGCGGCGAATCACCTCGGCGCGCTGGAGATCATCGAAATAGCGTGCTATCAATGTACTGCTTAGTCGCGGCTCGCTGGCGCGTACGCTGTCAGGATCGACTGGACCGCCGCGCCGTTGTGCCTCGATGAAATGGCGTAGCACCACCAACAGGCCAAGGAAGGCCGCGTCCTCGGATAAGGGCCGCACCGGCGGCTGATAGTCGAACGCTGATACCGACGCCGCCACCGAGGCGCAAAGAATCACGATCACCCACGAAAGGTAGATCCACAACAGGAAGATCGGGATCGCCGCCAACGCCGCTCCATAGACCTGTTGATAGGTGTGCGCATGGTGCACAAACCGCGCGAATCCCCAGCGCGCCAGCTCGAACAACACCGCGCCAAGCAATGCTCCGATGGCCGCGTTCTGCCAACGCACCCGACGGTTAGGTATCAGCATGTACATCAGGCCGAGCGTGACGAAAGTGACGATAAACGGCAGCGTCGACAGCACGCGCTGGCGCAGGCCCAACTGGTCGGCCGCATCGTGCAGCAAGGGCACCGCCGTGACATACGACGATACCGCCAGGCCGCCCACCACCAGCACCGGCCCCAGGGTGAGTGCCGCCCAGTAAAGCAGCACGCGTGACATCCATCCGCGCCGACGCTGCACGCGCCAGATGCGGTTGAGGCGGTCTTCGATGCTGATCATCATCGACACCGCACTGAAGAACATCACCAATATGCTGATACCGGTGAGCCTGCTGGCGTTGTCGGCGAAGCCATTCAAGTACTCCTGCACTTTCTCGCCGGCCGCCGGCACGAAATTGCTGAAGACGAATTCGATCAGCGTGGTGCGCGCATCGGCAAAGGCGGGAAACGCGGCGAAAATCGCCAACGAGGCCACGATCAGCGGCACCAGCGACACCAGCGTGGTGTAGGACAGTGCACCCGCGGTTTCGAAACACTTGTCGTCGATAAATCGCTGCCACATGAAATGGCTGAAACTTCGCAGACGATCGCCATTGAAACGCAGGGCCATGATTGTTCCTTCCTGGGCACCAGGCATCGGAGTTCCCATGGTGGCACCCGGCTTGATGGGCACGGCGTGAACAGGCGGGCAACACGGGCGGGATCGCCCGGTACACTACCCGATCACTACGCGATACCAAAACCATGAACCAAGACATCCTGGTCCTCTACTACAGCCGCACCGGCCACACCGCCCAGCTCGCCCGCCTGATCGCGCGCGGTGTGGAAGAGGTACCAGGCATGCGCGCACGCTTGCGCCAGGTGCCCCCAGTGGCACCCGTTACCGAACTGGCGCAGCCGCCGGAGCCGGAAGAAGGTGCACCCTACGTTACGCGCGACGATCTGATCGAGTGTGCTGGCCTGGCATTGGGCAGCCCTACCCGCTTTGGCAACATGGCCGCACCGCTCAAGTATTTTCTCGATTCCACTGGCGCCGAATGGGCCACCGGCGCACTGGCCGGCAAGCCCGCGGCACTGTTCACCGCCACCAGCACCATGCACGGCGGGCAGGAATCCACCCTGCTGACCATGGCGTTGCCACTACTGCACCACGGCATGCTGATTGTGGGCCTGCCGTATACCGAGCCCTCGCTCACCGCCACGCAAAGCGGCGGTACGCCATATGGCGCCAGCCACGTGGCTGGCCCCAAGGGCGACAACGCCATCACCGAGCATGAGCGTGAACTGGCACGGGCCCTGGGTCGTCGCCTCGCCGACGTGGCGCGTCGGCTGGGCAGCCACGCATGAGTGCTGCACCCATCGCCACCAACTACCGCATTGGCCTCGCGTCCTGGGCCGCGCTGACGCTACTGCAGTTGTTTTGGCATGGCTGGCTGTTTCCGGCGCAGTCCATGCCGGTGGTGCTGGTGCTCGGCATAACCGTGATTCCGTTACTGCTTCCCCTGCTCGCCATCCGCGATGCACGCCGCGCCCTGCTCTGGGTCGGCATCCTGAGCCTGTTCTACTTCTGCCACGGCATCGCCGAAGCGTGGAGCTCGCCATCCGAACGCTGGCTGGCCTGGATCGAAATCGTGCTCACCCTGATGCTGATCGGCACGCTGGGTGCCGGCGTAAAGCGCAAGCGTGGCGGCGCGAACAGCACGCACCTGTAGGAGCGATGAGGCCTTAGAAACAGCACGCAAGCTTTCGCACGCCCTCGTCGATCTGTTCCAGGCTGGCACCGCCATAACCCAGGATCAACCCGCCTCGCGCTGGCGGCTGCAGATAGCACAGCGACAACGGCCGCGCCGACACGCCGACTTCCGCGGCCGTGCGTGACACGGCCACGTCATCGACAGCTGGCGGCAACCATCCGGCCAATTGCATGCCGGCTTCGGCGCCGATCACCTCGAACCTGCCCGCCAGATAGCGATCAATCGCCTGCCTCACGGCGGCGCGGCGCTCCATGTAGAGCATGCGCATGCTGCGTATATGGCGGGCGAAGTGGCCTTCGCGGATGAAGTCGGTCATCGCGCGTTGGTAAAGCGTGGAGGAAAACGTGTCGATGGCATCGCGCCCCGCGCGGAAACCGGCGACCAGATCCGTCGGCACCACCATGTAGCCCAGTCGAAGTGCGGGAAACATGACCTTGCTGAAAGTACCCAGGTAGATCACTCGCTCACTCGCGTCCGAACCCTGCAGCGACGTCATCGGACGACCACCGAAGCGATACTCGCTGTCGTAGTCGTCCTCGATGATCCACGCGCCTTGGCGTGCCGCCCAATCCAGCAGTTGCATCCGTCGCGTGGCGCTCATCGTGGTGCCCAGCGGAAACTGATGTGATGGCGTGATGTACACGGCCCGCGCGTTGCGCTCCAGGCGCGCACCCTCGGCCACATCGATGCCTTCGCCATCCACCGGCACCGGTACCAACTGCGCACCTGCCGTCCGCAATGCCTGATGCGCGCCGGGATAGCCCGGCTCTTCCATCCACACCGGGTCGTCGGTGTCGAACAGCACATGCGCGCAGATCTGCAGGCCTTGCTGCGAGCCGGTGGTGATGATGACTTGCGCGGCATCGCAACGCACTCCGCGCATCGCGCCGAGATATTCGGCAACAGCCTCGCGCAGCGGTAGATAGCCCATTGGATCGCCGTAGATCATCGCGTCGATGGGCAGGTTGCGGGCATGCCGGCTCACCAGTTTCGACCACAGTCCCATAGGGAAGTGATCCAGTGCGGGCAAACCCACGCGAAACGCGCCCAGGTTGGCCAACCATGTCTGCGCGGGTGCCTGCATGTGCGCCGCACGTCGCGAGATACGCCGGGCCGCCGGCTCTTCGGCGGGCTGTCGGAGCAAGTGCGGTTTGCTCGCCTTTGCGTGCACGATGAGGTCGGAAGGGATCGACCGGGCCACGCAGGTGCCGGCGCCGTTGAAGGTTTCCAGGTAGCCCTCGGCCTGCAACTGCTCGTACGCACCAAGCACGGGAATGCGCGAAATCTTCAGTTCACCGGCGAGGTTGCGGGTGGAAGGCACCCGCTGACCGGGCCGGAGCTGGCCGTTGATGATGGCCTGCCGGAACCAGTCCGACAGCTGCTGATACATCGGCGAGCCACTGGCGGGATCCATGGCGACCGGCGGTACGAAACTGGCTGACAGGTGTTTCATCGCGGATGACTCCAAAGTGGTCATATCCGATGACATAAAAGTGGCTATTTCAGACAACCACTTTCGGGCTTAGCTTGCGCCTCATGAACTCGCCGGCACAAGTCCCATCCAGGTCTTTGACGCTCATGCGGCGCGTCGCCGGGTTTTGCCTGTTTGGTTTGGTCTTCACGCTTGTCGCGCCCCTGCCGGCTTGCTCCCAGGAGCAATCGCCCACCGTCCCCGAGGGGCGCGACAATGCGTGGTGGACCGGCCCGATGCTGGCCAATTCCGCCGAGACCCTGCCGCCCGGGCATCTGTTGGCCGAGCCCTATCTCTACGACATCAGCTCGAAAGGAATGGACAGCTTCGGCTCCCGCACCTATGTGAACTACGGCCTCGTCGACCGCTTTACCGTCGGCGTAATTCCCGTGTTTGGCTACAACCGCGTCAGCAATGGCCAGAACAGCGATGGCGTCCAGGTCGGCGACGTGACGCTGCAGGCGCAATACCGCATCAGCCAGTTCCACGAGGGCAGCCTGGCCCCCACTGTCGCCATCCAGGTGCAGGAAACGCTGCCCACTGGCGCCTACGACCGGCTTGGCAACCGGCCCGCCAACGGCCTGGGCAGCGGTGTCTACACCACCAGCATAGGCATCAATTCGCAGACCTACCTGTGGCTGCCGAACGGGCGCATCCTGCGCTTGCGCTTCAATGTCTCCGCCGCCTTTTCAAGCCGCGCGGAAGTCAATGGCGTAAGTGTGTACGGCACCGATGCCGGCTTCCACGGAAACGCGCGGCCAGGCAACAACGTATCCGCTGATGCCTCGCTGGAATACAGCATGACGCGCCGCTGGGTACTGGCACTGGACCTCACCTACAGCCACAACGGCAGCACCCGCGTCAGCGGGCAGGAGGTCGCCAGCCATGGCGATCCCTTTCCGCCGGATACACCACTGGGTTCGAGCTCTAGCAGCACGCTTGGCTTCGCACCCGCACTCGAATACAGCTGGACACCCAACATCGGCCTGCTGCTCGGCGTGCGAGTGATACCCGCCACGCATCGCACAGCGTCCTCGATCACGCCGGCGATAGCGCTCAACTACGTGCACTGATACAACTCGCGAACAACGCGGACACCCACCAACGAGGTCACGCCATGAAAATGCGTTTGCTGCTCGTGCTGACGATGTCGCTCACGATCGCCGCGCCGTTCACCGCGGCGATCGCGCTGCCCAGCTTTGTTGCGCTGGCCGTCGCCGACAAGAACCGACCCGCCGACGATCGTAGCCAGGACGTGCATCGCAAGCCCGTCGAGGTGATGGGCTTCGCTGGCGTCAAGCCCGGCGACACGGTAGTAGATCTGATGCCTGGATCGGGCTACTACACGCGCATCCTCAGCAAGATCGTCGGGCCGCATGGCAAGGTCTACGCACTACAGCCGACGGAAATGGACAAAGTCGCACCCAAGGGGCTGCAGAGCCTGCGCAGCTTTGCAGGAGCGCCGCCGTACGCCAACGTCGTGGTGCTGGCGCAACCGGTATCTGCCATGGCGATTCCCGAGCCGGTGGACCTGATCTTTACCTCGCAGAACTACCACGACCTGCACGATCCCTTCATGGGCTCGCCGGATATCGCGCGTCTGGATCGCACCCTGTTCGATGCATTGAAGCCCGGCGGCGTGCTGATCGTGCTCGACCATGCGGCAGCAGCCGGCAGTGGCGTATCGCACACCGATGACCTGCACCGCATCGATCCCGCACCGGTGAAAGCGGAACTCACTGCGGCAGGCTTCCGCTTCGACAGCGAGAGCGACGCGCTGCGCAATCCGTCTGACGACCACACGCTTGGCATCCGCGATCCATCCATCCGCGGCAATACCGACAGGTTCATCTTCAAGTTTCGCAAGCCGTAAGGCCGTCGCGCTACGATGGCAAGGCATGCCTTCCTCCGTTGCCTTGCCGGGTTTGCCCATGACCAAGCCTCCACGTGAGTTGTTGAAAGCGGCCGATATCGAAGCGATGGAAGCCACCATCAACGTGCATGCGCTCAATCCCAATGCGATACGTCATCGCAAGTCATTAGGCGATGCCACCGGCCTCACCCAGTTCGGCTTCCATCGCATCGAACTGATGCCTGGGCATGACTCCAGCGAGTATCACCGGCATCTCTACGAGGAAGAATGCGTCTACGTGCTATCCGGCCGTGGCAGTGCGCTGATCGACGACCACGCCCATGACATCGGCGCCGGCGATTTCCTAGGCTTCGCACGCAACGGTCCCGCCCATGTGGTGACCAATACCGGCGACGAGCCGCTGGTGCTGCTGGTTGCCGGGCAGCGGCTGCAACACGATGTATGCGATTACCCGCATCGTGGGTTGCGGCTCTACATCAACGGCGAGCATGCGGACTTCGTCGATTTCGGCGCGATCCAGTCCGACTGAGAACGGCGTGGCACGCCTATACTCGGGCCACCGATCCGTCGAGAGCCGACCATGGGATTCCTGCAAGACCCGCCGCAGCTCGCTCATCCGTATCGTGAAGATCGCCTGCTGCGAGCCATGCTCGACCGCGCGCTGCCACCCGCACGACGCGGTGCGCTGGAGGCCGATCTGCAAGCCCTGGGCGACTACGCCCAGATGCAATGGCAGCGCGCCTGCCACACCACGCGGCGGAAACCGGTACTCACGCAATGGGACGCCTGGGGCAACCGCGTCGATCGCATCGAACTGACCGAGACCTGGCAGCAAGGTCCGCACATCACCACCACTCACAGCGTGCTCGCCGCCGGCCATGAAGCCAGCGAGCATGCGCGGCTGGAGGAATTTGCGCGTGTGTACCTGTATCACGTGGCCAGCGAGTTCTACACCTGTCCGCTGGCGATGACCGACGGCGCCGCCACCGCCCTGAAAGCTTCCAGCAACCAGGCGCTGATGGAACGCGCGCTGCCGCATCTGCTCAGCCGCGACGCCACCACCTTCTGGTTGAGCGGCCAGTGGATGACCGAGAACACCGGCGGTTCCGACGTGAGCCATACCGAAACCGTGGCGCGCCAGGATGCTTCCGGCCAGTGGCGACTCTACGGCCGCAAATGGTTCAGCTCGGCCGTAGTGGGCGAGGTGGCGCTTGCGCTTGCCCGTCCCGAAGGCGCAGGCCCGGGTACCGGCGCGCTGGCCCTGTTCTACGTGGAAACCATGGACGGCGACCGACGCAAGCCGGAACTGATCATCGACCGCCTCAAAGACAAACTCGGCACGCACGAGCTGCCCACCGCAGAAATCCATCTCGAAGGCCTCCCTGCGTGGCCACTGGGTGAGCTGGCCAACGGCGTGCGCCAGGTGGCGCCGATGCTCAACATCACGCGCACCTGGAACGCGGTGTGTGCCACTGCCAGCATGGCACGCGCCATCGCGTTGGCGCGTGACTATGCAACGCGACGCCTGGCATTTGGCAAGCCACTGATCGAACAACCCCTGCACGCGCAGACGCTGGCCGACATGCAGGCAGAGTTCGAGGGTGCCTTCGCACTAACCTTCGAAGTGGCGCACCTGCTCGGTCGCGTGGAACACGGCAGCGCCCAGCCACATGAGGTTGCCCTGCTGCGCCTGCTCACGCCACTGGCCAAGTTGTGGACCGGAAAAATGGCAGTGAAACTGTGCTCCGAAGCCCTGGAATGCTTCGGCGGCGCCGGCTACATCGAAGACACCGGCCTGCCCCAGCTCCTGCGCGATGCCCAGGTGTACGCCATCTGGGAAGGCACCACCAACGTGCTGTCGCTGGATAGCCTGCGTGCACTGGCCGGCGACAATATCGGCGCATTGCGCACCGCCATCGAGGGCTGGCTGGCCGGGAGTATCGACGCCCATGCGCGCCAGCAGATCCATGCGGCACTGGACGCAGCAACCGCCCAGCTACACAGCCACGCCGGACAGCGCGAGGCGCTGGAAGCGGGCGCACGCGGCCTGGCCATCACCCTGGCGCGGTGCGCGGCGGCGGCCCTGTTGGCACGCCACGACAGCTGGTTGGCGCCGCTTGGCCGAGCCAGAACCGGCGCGGCTTTGCGCCGCTTCGTCGGGCACGGCTTGTTGCGCCTGGCCACCACCGAAGCCACCGATACCGCCCTGCTACTGGGGCCCCACTGAGCACGAACCGGCATCAACGGCTAAAATGCGCGCCTCCCCATCTTGCGGCTCCCGACCATGCAGCATCTGACCATCGTCACCACCGGCGGCACCATCGACAAGATCTACTTCGATGACAAGTCGGACTACAAGATCGGCGCACCGCAGATCGGCGAAATCCTCAGCCAGCTCGGCGTGGCCTTCCAGTTCGACGTGATCCCGATCCTGCGCAAGGACAGTCTGCACATGGGCGAGGAAGACCGCGCACTGGTGCGCTCCACCATCGAGGCGCAGCCGCATCGCCACGTACTGGTGACGCACGGTACCGACACCATGGTCGAAACCGCTCGCGAGCTGGCCCACATCAAGGGCAAGGTGATCGTGCTTACCGGCGCGCTCAACCCTGCGCGCTTCCAGGGTTCGGACGCGGTGTTCAACATCGGCTGTGCCGTCGCCGCCGTGCAGACGCTACCCGATGGCGTCTACATCACCATGAATGGACGAGTGTGGGATCCTTCCAAGGTGCGCAAGAACCGCGACGCCAACCGCTTCGAAGAAGCCAACGGCTGACATCGCTTCGCCATGCACAAACAAACAGGCCCCGGCAGCGATGCCGGGGCCTGTTTCGTTTCAGGGGTGTGAGGCATCTCAGCCAAACAGTGCCCGCCCCACAATCAACGGATCAGCCAGGCCAATTACCTTGGTATCGCGGTTGGCATACGGCAACCGATTGAGCACATGGCGCATGGCGTTGAGGCGCGCCCGTTTCTTGCAATCGGAACGGATCACTATCCACGGTGAATCGGCCGTATCCGTATGCGCAAACATGGACTCCTTGGCACGGGTATAGGCGTCCCACTTGTCGAGCGACGCAAGGTCCACCGGACTCAGCTTCCATTGCTTGAGCGGATGCAACTTGCGCTCGGCGAAGCGTCGCCGTTGCTCGGCCTGACTCACCGAGAACCAGAACTTGAACACATGGATGCCGCTGGTGACCAGGTGCCGCTCGAACTCGGGCACCTGCCGCATGAACTCGTCGTACTCCTGCGGCGTGCAGAAACCCATCACACGTTCCACGCCGGCACGGTTGTACCAGCTGCGATCGAACATCACGATTTCGCCCTTGGTCGGCAGGTGCTGGATATATCGCTGGAAATACCACTGCCCCCGCTCTGATTCGGACGGCTTTTCCAATGCCACCACACGCGCGCCACGCGGGTTCAGGTGCTCCATGAAACGCTTGATGGCGCCGCCCTTGCCTGCTGCATCGCGCCCCTCGAACAGGATGATCACGCGCTGCCCGGTCTCACGCACCCACATCTGGAATTTCAGCAGCTCCACCTGCAACCGATATTTCTGCCGCTCATAATTTCGGCGCGACATCTTGTTGCGGTAGGGATAGTCGCCCTTGCGCCAGCCGGAAGAGAGCTCATCGTCAGGGTGGCGCACGGCAGTACCGTTGCGCAGCGTGGGGTCCCCGTCCAACACCAGGCTGCGGAACCGCGCGGCGTCATCGGGCGAAAGACCATCGAGGATGGTCTTGACGGTGTTCTGCAGGGTATCGGCGCTCTGCCCGTCCGCTTGCTCGAGAATGCCCTGCATGCCATCGGCCACCAGTGCCTGGGCGGATTCGATGGCGCTGTTTACAGCGTCACGTTCTTTCGCCAGCGACATGGCGGCAGGCGATGCTGCAGGATTGGCGGTTGCGCTGGACGCAAGAGCCTTGCCGTTGCGTCCAGCCGTTGAGATACGACGTGTGGTGGTCGACGACATGATGTCGCCCCCTGATGTTTTCTACGTGGAGAAAGCCGCGCCACTACGACGCGACATACATGGAGCGCCGCGCTCAGGCCATCGATGCCTTGCGCAGGATGTTGTAGAGCTGGTCCTTGAGATGCAGCTTTTCTTTCTTCAGCTGCTCGATGACCAGATCCCCGGCGGGCACCAAGCCCGTCTCCATGTTCTTGATCTCCTGGTCCAGCTCGTTGTGGCGATGGAACAGGCGGGAAAAGTGCAGATCCTGGCCTTTCAGCTCAGTAATCAGGTCGCGAAACTCGGGAAACATGCATGCTCCAGGTGGTGAGTCAGACTGCGTTACGCAGTCTGGCCTCACCCGGACACAAGCGTGTTGATATGAATCAGGCCCGCATGGGTAGGAGCGCACCCTGCGCGCGGCCGCGGAGTCATGTCGTTACCGCTGCATAGGTATGTCGCGCGCAGGGTGCGCTCCAACAACCGCCGCGGCGTCGTGCGGTCAGAGCATGCCGGTTTCGAGTTTGGCCGCGTCGGACATCATCGAGTGGTTCCACGGTGGATCGAATACCAGGTCCACGTCCGCCTCGGTCACGGTGGGGATCAGCTCGAGCTTGGTGCGCACGTCGTCGACCAGGATGTCGCCCATGCCGCAACCCGGCGCGGTCAGCGTCATCTTCACGTACACCTTGCGGCGCTCGGGTTCCAGCTGTTCCAGGCTTACGTCGTAGACCAGCCCAAGTTCCACCACGTTGATCGGAATTTCCGGGTCGAACACCGTACGCAGCTGTTGCCACACCAGGTTTTCGACGTCTGCATCGGTGGCGTCCACGCCCAGCTCGATCGGCGGTGGCGGCTCCTTGCCCAGCGCATCGGCGTCGTTGCCGGCGATGCGGAACAGGTTGCCTTCCACGTAGACGGTGAAGCTGCCACCGAGGGCCTGGGTGATGTAGCCGATCTGGCCGGCCGGCAGGCTCACGGTTTCGCCCTGCGGCACCATGACTGCCTGGCAGTCGCGCTCCAGGGTGAAAGGTTCGCTGCTTAGACTGAAACCACTCATGCCGATCCTGCCAAATCTCATCGTTGGGCGCGGCAAGAAGTCGCGCGAAGCTGTCTATTATGCCGGTTGATGGCCGGCCACGCTTGCACACATCAGGCCAGAACGAGCTGATCTCAAGGGGTAGTGGCTCGGTTTACCGCGCTATGATGGGGGTTTTACGCCCGAGAAGATCCCGTGTCCGCAGCCCAGCCCTTGCCCGCCTTTTCATGAACGTACGGGCCGCTTTCTCGTCGCTGTTTGCCCTGATCAGCGCGCTCATGCTGGGCATGGCCGCAGGCGCGGTCTGGATGGTTCCCACCCTCTACCTGCAACGACCGCTGCCCTGGGCAGTGATCTTGATCGGCTGGTTGCTGGGCAAGGCCGTACGCGGCTGGGTGCGGCCGGCGGGTCGCCATGCTGCGGTGCTTGCCGCACTGGCCACGCTCATCGCGGCGCTCTACGTGAACCTGCTCACGGCAGCGGCACGCATCGCCGGCCTCATGGGCTTGGGGCTAATCGACAGCATACGCACGGCAGGTTTCCACCTGTTGCTACAGCTGGCCGAGATCGGCCAGTCACCCGGGGACGACATTTGGTACGCGCTGGGCATGGGCGTGGCTGCGCTGGTAGCCCTGCGCAGTGGGCGCCAGAACAAGCCTGGCGCCTGAGCCGCGCTACACGTCGAGCGACTTGAGCTCCGCCACCAGCTGCCCCGCGGCAGCCTGGCCGTCCCCATAGAGCATGCGCGCGTTGTCGGCATAGAACAGCGCGTTCTCGATGCCCGCAAAACCGGTGCCCTTGCCCCGCTTGACCACGATGACGTGCTTGGCGGCCGACACGTCGAGGATGGGCATGCCATAGATGGGCGAGGTCGGATCGGT
>OUWB010000374.1_pt1 | contig 18153 bp, 10 predicted proteins | sample 1779821 | NCBI WGS metagenome assembly OUWB01 (sample SAMEA3914806, study PRJEB12502) | metagenome | biome: forest; material: soil | place: Canada | collected 2011-08-03 | depth 0.1 m
TTGCTGGGCGGACGCGTGCGCGACCGCGTCCAGGTCTATGCCTGGATCGGCGGCGACCGTCCGTCCGACGTCGTCGACGCCGGCCGCGCGCGCCAAAAGCAAGGCTTCAAGGCCGTCAAGATGAATGCATCCGAGGACATGGGCTGGCTCGATTCGCCCAAGGTCATCGACGAAGTGCTGACACGCGCCACCTCCGTTCAGGCGCTCGGCCTCGACGTCGGTCTCGACTTCCACGGCCGCGTCCACAAACCGATGGCCAAGCAGTTGGCGCACGCCCTGGAGCCGATTCGTCCGCTGTTCATCGAAGAGCCCCTGCTGTCCGAACACATCGAAGCGATCGCGCAACTGTCCAAGCTGACGACCACGCCTATCGCACTCGGCGAACGGCTCTACAGCCGTTGGGACTTCAAGCCGTTCTTCGAGGCGGCCTGCGTCGACATCATCCAGCCGGATCTGTCCCACGCCGGCGGCATCTCCGAAGTCCGCCGCATCGCCGCCATGGCCGAGGCCTATGACATAGCCGTGGCGCCACATTGCCCGCTGGGCCCGATCGCCCTGGCCGCCTGCATGCAGTTGGCGATCGCGACACCGAACCACGTCATCCAGGAGATGTCGCTCGGCATCCACTACAACACCAACGGCCACGACCTGCTGACCTATATGAAGAATCCCGAAGTTTTCGACGTGAAGGACGGCTATGTCGAGGCGCTGACCGGCCCCGGCCTCGGCGTCGAGATCGACGAAACCAAGGTGCGCGAAATGGCCAAGGATTGCCCGCCCTGGCGCAATCCGGCCTGGCGCGGGCCTGATGGCTACGTCCGCGAGTGGTAGAGATTTAAGTAAGAAACCCCACCGCCACCGGCCATTTTTGATGTGTCATCAGACGCGCCGGCCGGCGGTCCCCCTCCCCAACAAGTTGGGGAGGCATGAGAAATAGCAATTTTATCATACCTCCCCGGCTACGCCGGGGAGGGGGACCGCGCGCCGGCACGACCGGCAGACCCAATAAGAATGGCTCGTGGTGGTGGGGTTCCTTGCTTTCTTAAGGGAGAGCTTCATGACCGACGACATTATCCGCCGATCCAAGCCCGGCGCCATCATAGGCGAAGGCCCGCTGTGGTCGAAGCGCGACCAGTGCGTCTACTGGGTCGATATCCTCGGCAATACCCTGCACGCCTGGTATCTCAATGAACGCGAGCGGTCCTGGCATCTCCCCGAACACATCACCTGGGTCATCGAACGTGAAGGCGGCGGCTTTATCGCCGGCCTGATGAGCGGGTTCGCCGAACTCGAGCTCGATCCGCTGCGCATCCGCCATATCGGCAATCCTTATCCGCACGAGCCGCTCAACCGCCTCAACGACGCCAAGGCCGACGATCGCGGCCGCATCTGGGCCGGCTCGATGCACAAGCCGGTCGAAAAGACCTCCGGCGCCTGGTATCGCCTCGACACGGATCTTTCGTTCCGCGAGGTCGACGGCCCCTACCGCATCGCCAACGGTCCGGCCTTTTCGGCCGACCACCGCACCGTCTATCACACCGACAGCGGCACCGCCGAGGTCTTCGCCTTCGACATCGACGCCCAGGGCGAACTGTCCAACAAGCGCCTGTTCAAAAAATTCACCGGCGAGATGGGCGACCCCGACGGCATGACCGTCGACGCCCAGGGCGGACTGTGGATCGCTCACTGGGGCATCGGCCGCGTCACCCGGTTCAACGCGTCGGACGCCGGCGAGGACTTCCATATCGACCTGCCGGCCAAACAGACGACCAGCCTGTGCTTCGCCGGCGACGCTCTCGACCGCGTCTTCGTCACCTCGGCCGCCGAAGGCTTGCCGCAGGACCGCGAAGGCGGCACCTTCTTCGAAATCCCGAAAGCGCGCCTGCGCGGCCATACCGGCCTTGAACCGATGAAGTTCAAAGGCTAGATGAGCGGGAACGCCGACTGAAAGTTTTTCCATGACTGATGAGCCACCCGCCCTGATCGCCGCTGACTGGGGCACGACCAATTTCCGCCTGTTCCTCTACGGGGCCGACGGCGAGATCATCGCCCGTCACACGGCGAACATCGGCCTGAAGAACCTCGGTGTACTGAGCTTCGAACAGGCGCTGCAATCGGTGATGAAAGGCGAATTCGACCGTCCGGATCTGCCGATCGTGCTGTCCGGCATGGTCGGTTCGCGCACCGGCTGGCGCGAGGCGCCCTATGTCGCCTGCCCCGCCGACCCCAAGCGCATCGTCGCCGGCATCGTCGACGCCCCCTCGGACAAGCTGCGCGTCAAGATCATTCCCGGCCTGTCGGGCACCGCCGACCACCCCGGCATCCTCAACGTCATGCGCGGCGAGGAAACCCAGATCCTCGGCCTGTCGTCGAAACAGGGCGACGGCGTTTTCGTCCTGCCCGGCACGCACTGCAAATGGGCGGCGGTCGAGGATGGCGTCATCACCGGCTTCTCGTCCTACATGACCGGTGAAATGTTCCAGGTGCTGAAGGCGCATTCGATCCTCGGCGACCTGATGGCCAACGATATCGACGATGAAGACGCCTTCAAGCTGGGCGTCGATCGGGCCATGTCGGACAAGTCGTTCCTGTCGCTGGTCTTTTCGGTGCGCACCGAAGGCCTGTTCGGCCACTTGCGGCCGGAAAGCCTGTCGTCCTATCTGTCGGGTCTGTTGATCGGCTCGGAAATCCGCGCCGAAAGCACCCGTCACGGCATCCGCCCGGTCACCCTGGTCGGTGACGGCACGCTGTCCAATCTCTACAAACGCGCCCTGGTGCACACCGGATTCACCGACGTATCCCAGGTCGACGGCGACACCGCCTCGGCCGCCGGCCTGTGGGCCATCGCCCATCAAGGAGGCCTGATTTGACCTTAAAAGCCCATTGGGACGACGCCCTCGCTACCATGCCGCTGGTCGCCATCCTGCGCGGCCTGCGCCCTGACGAAGCGCTCGGTGTCGGCGAAATGCTGATCCGCGCCGGCTTCAAGGTGCTGGAAGTGCCGCTCAACTCGCCCGATCCGTTCGACAGCATCCAGGCCATGGCCCATGCCTTCGGCGACCGCGCCATTGTCGGCGCCGGCACCGTGCTCAAGGTGGCGGATGTCGAACACCTGGTCAAGGTCGGCGGCCAGATATGCATCTCGCCCAACGCCAATGTCGACGTCATCCGCGCCGCCAAGGCGCATGGCCTGATTTCGTTTCCCGCCTTCTTCACGGCGACCGAGGCCTTCGCCGCCATCGACGCCGGCGCCGACGCGCTGAAGCTGTTCCCCGCCGAACTCGCCGGGCCCAAGGGGCTCAAGGCGCTGAAGGCGGTCCTGCCCAAGACCATGCCGGTCTTCCCCGTCGGCGGCGTCACCGCCGACAATATGGACACCTATCTCGAAGTCGGCGCCAAGGGCTTCGGCATCGGCACGGCGGTCTTCAAGCCGGGTGATTCCCCTGAGGTGGTCTACAAGAAGGCCAAGGCCTTTACCGACGCCTGGGCCAGACTGCATCCGGCACTGAACTAAATTTCAGTCGCATCCTCGCGACGATCATACGCCATCCGTGCCGCACGGATGGCGTTATGATTCGCATTGGCCCAGCCGGCCAGCACCATGAACGGCGGGATCAGCGACTCGCCCAGCGCCGTCAGCCGGTATTCGACCGACGGCGGCACGGTGGCGAAGACGTGGCGGCTGATCAGGCCATCGCGCTGCAGGTCGCGCAGGGTCTGGGTCAGCATGCGCTGAGAGATGTCCGGCACGGCGCGCTTCAACTCGCCGAAGCGGTGCGGCCGCACGCCCAGCGCCATCAGCAAGAGGCTCGACCACTTGCCGCTCACCCGGTCGATGACGTCGCGCACCGGGCAATTGCCGGCAACCCGTTCGCCTGTGGTGACGTCGGCTATGATTTCGGCCAAGGCAGCGCGGATTTCCTGTGTTATGAACTCAGGCGCCAGGCGAGCTTCGCCAATAGTATCCTTCACGTAACCATCTCCCGAAAACCTGCCGTCTTTACAGACGGAATATAGGCCCTATCTGTCCAATAGTCTACTTTAGAGACTATGTTTCAGGAGCGAACATTATGACCACCTTCCTCGTCACCGGCGCCAATGGCAAGCTTGGCCGCCACGTCACCCAATTGCTGCTCGACGCCAAAGCGGGAACGGTGGTCGCCGCCTCGCGCGATCCGTCGAAGCTGGCCGATCTGGCCGCCAACGGCGCCCAGACCCGCCGCGCCGATTTCGACGACCCGGCGTCGCTGGCCGAAGCCTTCAAGGGCGTCGACCGCCTGCTGCTGATCTCGACCGACGGCATGGCGCCCGGCCAGCGCCTGGCCCAACACAGCGCCGCGATCGCCGCCGCCAAGGCCGCCGGCGTCGGCCACGTCGTCTATACCTCGATGCCCAAGCCCGAGACCTCGGCGGTGAGCTTCGCCGACGACCACCTCGGCACTGAAAACACCCTCAAGGCCAGCGGCCTGCCCTACACCATCCTGCGCAATTCCTGGTACCAGGAGAACCTGTTCCTGGCCCTGCCGCCGGCGCTGAAGAGCGGCCAGTGGTATTCCTCGGCCGGCGACGGCCGCATTCCGCACATCGCTCACGCCGATTGCGCCCGCGCCGCCGCCGCCGCGCTGATCCAGGCGCCGCTCAACCAGACCTTCACCTTGACGGGGCCCGAATTGCTGACGACGCAGCAGATCGCCGCCCTGGCCTCGACCGCCACCGGCAAGCCGCTTCAGGTCGTCGAGGTCACGGACGAACAATTGGCCGGCGGTATGAAACATGCCGGCGTACCCGACATGCTGATCCCCATGCTGGTGTCGTTCGACACCAATACGCGCCAGGGCGGCTTCGATATCCTGACCGACGACGTCGAAAAGCTGACCGGGCAAAAGCCGTCGACGCTTCAGGCCTTCCTGACGGCCAACGCGCAAGCGCTACTGGCGTAGGATTTCACCTTTTGCTATGGCGACGGGCATGGATATCCTGCCCGTCGCTCCCGATCACATTCCGGCCCTTTCCGATTTAGCGGCCGGCACTTTCACCACGACCTTCGGCCATCTCTATCCGCCGGAGGATCTCGCAGCCTTCCTCACCGCCTCCTACAACCACGATGTGCTGCGCGCCGAAACCCAGGACCCGCGTTATTTTTGGCGCATGGCCTGGGAAGACGGCAAGGCGCTCGGCTATCTGCAATGCGGCCCGGTCGGCCTGCCCCACGCCGAGGCCGATCCGGCGCGCCATGGCGAATTGAAGCGGCTCTATGTCGCTCCGGCCGCCCAGGGCCGCGGACTTGGCAAGATCCTGATGAAGACGGCATCGGACCATTTGGCCGAACGCTATGGCGAGGCGCCGCAATGGATCGGCGTGTGGAGCGAAAACCACCGCGCCCGGGCGCTGTATGCGTCGCAGGGCTTCGTCGAGGTCGGCGCCTACGAATTCCCTGTCGGACGCATGCGCGATCATGAATTGATATTACGCCGGATGCCCTGACACGAATTCGACCGCAAGCGACGGAGCGTTTGGCGGTGCGAAACGGTCTATGATTCGCCCATGACCTTCGATCTTCACGACTGGGCCGCGATTGCGGCCGATCTCGACACCTTCGGCGCCGCCGTCCTGCCCGGCGTACTGACGCCCAGGCAATCCCACGACCTGGCCGGCCTCTACGACCGCGACGTCTTCCGCAGCCATGTCATCATGGCGCGGCACGGCTTTGGCCGCGGCGAGTACAAATATTTCCACTATCCCCTGCCCGACCCGATCGGTCCGCTGCGCGCGGCGCTCTATCCGCGGCTGGCGCCCATAGCCAACCGCTGGAACGCGCGCATGGATATCGCCGCGCGCTATCCTTCATGCCACGAAGACTATCTCGATCAATGCCACGCCGCCGGCCAGACGCGGCCGACGCCGCTGATATTGAAATACGGCCCCGGCGACTACAACTGCCTGCATCAGGACCTCTACGGCGATCTGCACTTTCCGCTGCAGGCCGCCATCCTGCTGTCGCAGCCGGGCGCGGATTTCACCGGCGGCGAGTTCGTCCTGACCGAGCAGCGACCGCGCATGCAAAGCCGCGCCGAGGTCGTGCCGCTGACGCAAGGCGATATGGTCGTCTTCGCCGTATCGCACCGGCCGGTCGCCGGAACCCGCGGCAGCTACCGCGTCACGCTACGCCATGGCGTCAGCCGCGTCCGTACCGGCCGCCGCTTCACGGCGGGGATCATTTTTCACGACGCGGCCTGAAGCTTCCAGCCTCAGGCATGAACCTCGATATCGAAGGACATTTCCATATTGACGAGGTTGCCGAGCGCCTCATTCGCGCTCATGTCGCCGGTGCGGACCATTTCCAGCACGCGGTTCAGGTAGCGGGCGATATCGGCCACCGCCACCCGGCAGGTCGGCACGCGAAAGACGTCCGATACCGCTTGCCGCGCCACATCATGGTCGATGCGCCCATTCAGGTAATCATCCAAAATACGGCCGATGTCCTGGCTCAGGGCCTGACGGCGGCCGTCAATCGTTACAGACATCAAATCCTCCCTAGTGCTCCCGCCATGCGATCATACCACGAATCAAAATTATCCACAGGGGCGAATTTGTCGCCGAAACGGAAAGTTACAGCGGCTGCAATTGCCCAAGCAGCGTCGGGATCAGCTCGCTGACGGTCGGATGCACCGGCATGATCCGGCGCATGTCATCGACGTTCAGCCGGCTATTCATGGCGTTGATGAACAGATGGATGACCTCGTCGGCCTCGATCCCGAACAGCGCCGCGCCCAGGATCTGCCGCGTGCCGGCATCGGCCAGGACCGACAGGAAGCCCGTGGTTTCGCCGCGCTCGCGCGCCCGGCCAACCCGCGTCATGGGCATAAAGGCTTTCAGCACCGGGCGACCTGAGGCTTTCGCCTGGGCTTCGGTCATGCCGACGCGGGCCAGCGGCGGGTCGGTGTACAGCGCATAGCCGGTCAGCCGCCCGGCGAGCGACCGCTTCTCGTCTCCGATCAAATTGGCCGACAGGATTTCGTAGTCGTTGTAGCTGGTGTGAGTAAAGGCGCCGCGGCCGTTGACGTCGCCCAGCGCGTAAACGCCCGGCACGTTGGTCTGCAGATCGTCGCCGACCGCGATATAGCCGCGCGCGTCCTGCTTGACGCCGCACACGTCGAGCGCCAGCGCCTCGACATTGGGCTTGCGGCCGATGGCGGCGAGAAGATCGCTGCCCTCGATCGTCACCGGGCCTTGTGCGCCCGTCGCCTCGAGCCGGAAACCGCCCGGCGTTTTTTCGACGCGGAAGTCGCGCGCCGACAGATGGAATTCGACGCCTTCCGAGGCCAGCAGATCCATGACCGCCTGGCTGACATGCGGGTCCTCGCGGGCGATGATGCGGTCGGAGGTTTCCAGCACCGTCACGCGCGCCCCGAACCGGCGATACATCTGGGCGAATTCCAGCCCGATATAGCTGCCGCCGGCGATGACCAGATGCCCGGGCAGGCGATCCAGATCCATCATCTCGATATTGGTCAGCACAGGAATGGTACCGACCCCCGGCCAATCGGGCGCCACGGGCCGGCCGCCGGTATTGATGACGATCAGCGGGGCGGTCAGGTTGCGGCCGTTCACGGCGATCGTCCGCTCTCCCGTGAATCGCGCTTCGCCGACGACGAGTTCGAGGTTCCGCGTGCCGTCCATCCACGTCGCCAGGCTGTCGCGCGACGCCTGCACCACGGCGTCCTTGCGCGCTTTCACGGCGACCATGTCGACTTTGATTGCAGCATCTGGGGAAGCGCCCACGACAACGCCGAAATCGGCGGCGCGCCGGACCATGTGCGCCGCGCGCGCGCTGGCGACCAGGGTCTTGGTCGGGATGCAGCCATTGTTGACGCAGGTCCCGCCCAGCCGCTCGCGCTCGATCAGCATGACCTTGCGCCCCGTGTGCGCCAGATCCGCGGCCAGGGACGGCCCCGCCTGCCCCGCGCCGACAATGATCGCGTCAAACCGTTCCATGGGCATCTCCGTGTCCTGCGTCCTTCCCCTTGATACGGGGCGACGCGTTTTAACGTTACACCGTTTTGCGCCGGGCTTGGCCCGACGACGCCGGACGTCATCGAAATTTCACGTGACAGGCGTCCGGGCGCGTTGGCTTTTGGGCATTTAACGCCCTATAAATATTCATTAAAATATTGTTTTTCCTAGAAAATATTAAGCATACGCGGCAATCTCGGCTTAACCAACGCGAAACCTCGAAGGGCTACAACTTCAGGTGCCCGAAGAACCGGGTTGTCTGAAGTGCCCGTAGATTATGCCCCGTATCACTGCGCTTTGCTTATCCCGTTCCGCATTCCGCCGATCCGCCCGCCGCGCACTGATGCGCAGCACCATGCTGGCCGCCACCATGGCGTCCGGCGTGCTGGCGTCGGCCGCCACAGCCCAGGTCATGCCGTCGGGCGGCAAGATCGTCGCCGGCTCGGCCGGGATCACGACCAGCGGCGCAACGACGCTGATCGCCCAAAGCTCGGGCAAGGCCGTCATCGACTGGCAGAGCTTCTCGATCGGCCAAGGCGGCACCGTCCAGTTCGATAACGGCAATGGCGCCACGCTCAACCGCGTCACGGGCGGCAATCTCAGCTCGATCGACGGCCTGTTGTCGGCGACGGGCTCGGTCTACCTTATCAATCCCAACGGCGTCATCATCGGCAAGAGCGGCGTGGTGAAGGTCGGCGGCGGCTTCGTCGCCTCGACGCTCGATATCGACAATGCCAATTTCCTCAGCGGCGGCGACCAGACCCTGGCCGGGACGTCCCTGGCGTCCGTGATCAATCTCGGCCGGATCGGCGCGCTGGGCGGCGATGTCGCCCTGGTGGCGGCCAACGTGCGCAATGACGGCACGGTCGTCGCGCCTAATGGCACGCTCGGCCTGCTCGCCGGCAACCGTATCCTGATGCGCGACGCCGCCGTCAACGACGGCAAGTTCCTGGTGTTGAGCGGCGGTGCGGGCACCTCGGTCACCAATACCGGCACGATCGAAGCCGCGACGGCGGAACTGCGCGCCGAAGGCGGCAATGTCTATGCGCTCGCCGGCAATACGACGGGCCTTATCCGCGCCACCGGCGTGACGGCGACGGACGGCCACATCTATTTGACGGCCGGCGCCGGCGGCACGGTCGCCGTATCGGGCAGCACGCTGAAGGCCGGCGATTCGGCCGGCAATGGCGGCACGATCTCGATCACCGGCGGACAAATCAACGTGGCGTCCGATGCGACGCTGGATGCTTCGGCGACCGCCGCCACCGGCAACGGTGGCACGGTCAGCGCCATTGCCGACATGACATCGGGCTCGCTTGCCTTCCAGGGCACGGCCCTGGCCAAGGGCGGCATCAACGCCGGCAGTGGCGGCAATATCGAAACCTCGGGCCACAGCGTCGATTTCGACGGCGCCAAAATCGACACCTCGGCGGTCGGCACGTCCGGCACCTGGCGGGTCGACCCCTATGACCTGACGATCGATTCCACCGCGGCCTCGACCATCGACGGCAATCTGGCGACCACCGACGTCACGCTGCAAACCACGTCTTCCGGCACCAGCGGCCCGGGCAACGCCAATGCGTCGGGCAATGGCGACATCATCATCGATTCGGCGCTGTCCTGGTCGAGCGGCCACGTCCTGACTCTCGACGCCTATCATTCGATCCAGGTCAACGCGAATATCACCGTCGCCGGCGCCGGCGGAGTGGTGCTGAAGACCAATGACGGCGGATCCGGCGGCGACTATACCTTCGCGCTCGGCGAGTCGCTGAATTATACCGGGTCCGGCGGCTCGCTGACCATCAACAACAATGCCTACACCCTGCTGACCAGCATGGCCGGCGTCGCGGGCATGAACAACCAGTCCGGCTATTACGCGCTGGCCACCAGCGTGACACCGTCTTCGAGCTATACCAACGACGTTGTCGACAGTTTTTCCGGCACCTTTACCGGCCTGGGCCACACGATCAACAACCTGATCGTTTCCGGCGCCGGCAACAATATTGGCTTGTTCGGCGTCCTCCAGAGCGGCAGCGTCGTCCGCGATATCGGTATCTGGGGCGGCTCCATCACCGGCGGCACCATCGCCGCCAATAGCCTCGATATCGGCTCCCTCGCCGGAGAAGAGAACGGCGGCACCATCAGCTATGCCTATGCGTCGGCGACGGTCTCCGCCGGTGCGGGCCGCACCGGCGGTCTCGTCGGTACGCTGCAATCCGGTACAATTTCCAGCAGCTTTGCCACCGGCGCCGTCAGCGGCAACAATGCGGTCGGCGGCCTGGTCGGCTACAATAACGGCACCATCAGCAACAGCTACGCCACAGGCGGCATCAATTCCACCGGCACGAACGCCGGTTCACTGGTCGGCAATATGACCGGAACAATCAACTACAGCTATGGCATAGGAAAAGTCACCGGGGTCACCAATGCTGGCGGCCTGAGCGTGGCCGGTGGAACGATCACCGACGGTTATTACGATAAGGGCACCACGGGTCAAAGCGGCGGCGGCGGCACGGGCGAGACGACCAGCGCCCTGCAAGGCACCCTGCCCTCGGGATTTTCATCCAGCGCCTGGGGAACCGGCACCGGACTCTATCCCTATCTCAAGAGCTTCTACCCCAACGGCGTCACGGCCGTCAGCGGCACCGCGGCCAACAGCAGCAATACCGCGGTAAGCCAGGCCACCGTCAGCCTATATAGCGGCGGCGCCTTGCTGGGTAGCGCGACCTCGGGCGCCAACGGCTATTACTACATTCCCGTCGCCGCCGGCACAGCCGGCAGCACGGCAGGGGTCACCGAAACCCTGAGTGGCGCCGGCTCGGTCAGTGGCGCTGCCTATAGCGACACGAACTTGTCGACCAGCAATGTCGCCGGGCTGAACGTTACGTCAGGGGCGTTCAACTATTTCACCAACGCGACCAGCTACGCGTCGTTCAATGCGACTGTCGCAGCCGGGGCCGCCTCGGCTTTCGGCTCCAGCTACACGTCCTTGCAGACGACCCTGGCCTCGGCGTCCGGCAATGTCTACGCCTATGGCGGCCTTACCATCGACGGAAGCCTCGCCACCGGCACCACCCTGGTCAAGACGCTGGGCGGCGATCTGACGGTGAATAGCGGCCTGACTCTGAGCGGCACGGCGGCGCTGACGCTCGATGCCTATAACAACCTCAATATCGACGCCAATATCACGGCGCCCGGCGCCAACGCCGTCACCCTGACCACCGGCGACGGCGGCAGCGGCGACTACAGCTTCAGCTTCGGCAAGTCGCTGAGCTATACGGGCACCGGCGGCTCTCTGACCATCAACGGCACCGGTTACACCCTCATCCAAACAATGTCGGCCGTTGCCGCGCTGAATGCGCAGAGCGGCCACTACGCCCTGGCCGGGAATATCACCGGCGGCACCTATAATGCGGCCGTTATCTCCAGCTTCATAGGCACCTTTACCGGTCTCGGCCACACCATCGACAGCCTGACCATAAACAATTCCGGTGGTGACGCAGGCCTGGTCGACAACAACTACGGGACGATCCGCGATCTCGGCCTGACCCAGGCGAATATCAGCGGCAATGATGTGGTTGGCGCCGTGGCGGCGTGGAACCAGAGCGGCGGCAAGCTCGACAACATCTATGTGACCGGAACGATCAGCGGGGGCGACGTGGGCGGTGTGGTTTCCCAGAACATGGGCACCATCGCCAACAGCTTTGCGAATGTCACGGTGACGGGTACTTTTTTCACCGGCGGCATCACGGGCTACAACGGTGGCAGCGGCATTCTGAGCAATACCTACGCGACGGGCATGATTTCCTCCACCGGCCCTGCCGTCGGCGGGCTTACCGGCGTGAACGATGCAACGATCTCGAACAGCTATTCTACCGCCCTGGTGAGCGGCAGCGGCGATCTGGGCGGGGTGACAGGCCGCAATTCCGGGACGCTCACCAATACCTATTGGGATACGTCGACCTCCGGCACCTCAACCGGCATCGGCAGCAATTATGGCGGCGCCACCGCCACCGGCCTGACGACGGCGCAATTGCAAAGCGGCAGCCTGCCGAGCGGCTTCGGTTCGAACTGGACCGCGGCGAGCGGCCTCGATCCCCGTCTGACGAGCTTCGGCCTGCAAATCATCGGCGGCTACGCCTATACCAGCAATGGTTCCGCGGCCAATCTGGCGACCTTGGGTCTCTATTCCGGCGGGGCATTGCTCGGCGGTTCGACGGTGACGACCGCCGCTGACGGGTCCTATTCCGTCAGCGTTACGCCCGGCGTAGCCGCGCTCGGCATTACCGAAATCCTCAACGGCGCCACCACGGTCAGTGGCCTGTCGTACTCCGACGTCATGGCCGGCAATGTCAACGTCACCTCCGGCACGCTGCAATATACGACCAGCCTGACCAGCTATAGCGCCCTCAATGGCAGCGCCTCCAGCGCCTTCGGTCAATCGCTTTACAACACCCTGACCAGCGGCCTGGCCGCGGCGCCGACGAAAATCTATGCCACGGGCGCCTTCACCATCGACAGCGCGCTTACCGACAGCGCCGGCATGACGATCAAGACCGAAGGCGGCGACCTGACGATCGATGGCGCCATCACCGTCGGCGGCAGCAACAGCCTGACGCTCGATTCCTACGGTTCTATCTTCGTCGACGCCGATATCAACGCGCCCGCAACGTCCGGCGGGCAGGTCGTGCTGACGACCAATGACGGCGGCAGCGGCGGCGACTACGTCTTCGGGATCGGCAACAGCCTGACCTTCGGCGGAACAAGCGACGCCCTGACCATCAACGGCAACGCCTACACTCTGATCGGCAGCCTGAGCAGCCTTGCCGGACTGAACTCTTCCAGCGGCCGCTTCGCCCTTACCCAATCACTCAATGCCGCCGGCACGACCCATACCGACAGCCTCGTTGATTATTTTTCCGGGACGTTCGAAGGCCTCGGACACACCATTGACGGCCTGACGATTGCCAGCACGTTCGGCGGCAATCAGATCGGGTTGTTCGGCTACGTCAACGGCACCGTCCGCGACCTTGGCGTGACCAACGCCAATATCTCGTTCTCAGGTATGGGCGGCAATGGATTTGTCGGGACGGTGGCCGGCCTGGTCTACACTGGCGGCACCTTGCAGAACGTCTACAGCACCGGGACGGTTTCGGTGTCGCAGGGACAAGGCGGCGGTGGCCTGGCGGGTATCAATTACGGCCAAATCACCAACGCCTTCTCGACAGCCTCCGTGACGGCGACCGATAGCGAGTCGGCGGGCGGCCTGGTTGCCGAAAACGGCAATGGCACCTTGACGAACACCTTCGCCACGGGCTCCGTCTCGGGCACGGGCGGCAGCTTCTTTGGCGGCCTGGTAGGCTTCAATTCGTACGCCACCATAAATACCAGCTTCGCCACCGGCCCGGTCGCCAATGTGACGAATGCCGGCGGCCTTGTCGGCTATACGACGACGGGCAGCACCATCAGCAACAGCTATTACGATAGCGGCTCGACAGGTATGTCCGACACGGGCAAGGGCACGGCGCAAACCACGGCCCAGCTTCAGGGTAGCCTGCCGTCGGGCTTCTCGTCCTCGGCCTGGAACACCGGCAGCGGACTCTATCCCTATCTGAAAACGCTGTTTCCGGCCGGAATTCAGGTCGTCAGCGGCACGGCCCTGACCAGCACCAGCGCCGGCGCTTCCCAGGCCACCATCGGGCTTTACGAGAACGGGACCAACCTGGCCACCCTCATGGCTGGGGCCAACGGCTATTATTACATTCCCCTCGTTGCCGGCACGGGCGGCGGTTTCGTCGGGGTCACCGAAACCCTCAGCGGCGCCTCGTCGGTCAGCGGCGCGGCCTTCAGCGATGTCGCCAACCTGTCGGACAGCGGCATCATCGGTCTGAACGTGGCTTCGGGCGCATTCAATTCCTACACCGCCTTGACGAGCTACGCCGCCTTCAAGGCGGAAGCCGGCGCCAGCGCGGCCTTCGGTTCAACCTACTACGCCTCGTTGCAGACGACGTTGGCTTCAGCGTCCAAAAATCTCTACGCTTATGGTAATTTCACGATCGACAGCGGTTTCGACGCCAGCAGCCCGACCCTGGTCAAGACGCTCGGCGGCGATCTTACGGTCTCGAACGACCTTACTCTGAGCGGCACGACGGCTCTCACGCTCGACGCCTCCGACAACCTGTTTATCGACGCCAATGTGACGGCGTCCGGCGCCAATATCGTCACGCTCAAGACCGCCGACGGCGGCAGCGGCGACTACAGTTTCGCGCTCGGCAAGTCGCTGAGTTTTACGGGCACCGGCGGCTCGCTGACCATCAACGACCAAGCCTATACACTGGTGTATAGCATGAGCGATATCGCCGCGCTGAACGGCGAATCCGGCTATTACGCTCTGGCAACCAGTTTGACGCCATCGTCGAGCTACTCAGCCTCCGTCACGGATCGGTTCTGGGGCACGTTTACCGGCCTCGGTCATACTGTCAACAACCTGACGATCGACAGTACCGCCAATGACGCCACCGGCCTGTTCGGCAGTATCTACGGCACCGTCCGCGACATCGGTATCGTCGGCGGCTCCATCACGGGGACGGCTGTAAACATCGGTGGCCTGGTGGGATACAACCAAGGCATCATTCAAAACGCCTATTCGTCGGCTACGGTGAACGGCGCGACCACGTCAAATGTCGGCGGCCTTGTCGGGGACAACGAGGGTACGATCATCAACAGCTTCGCCACCGGCGCCGTCACCGGCAGCTTCGGGGTCGGCGGACTGGTCGGAGACAATGACGGCACGATCACCAACGCCTACGCCACAGGCGCCGTTTCCGGCGACGACGGTGTCGGCGGCCTCGTCGGCCAGAATGACGGCGCCGTGACCAATGGTTTTGCCGCCGGCTATGTGACGGCAACCAGCGGCACATCCGGCGGGCTGGTCGCCTACGACCAGGGTCCGCAGCCATCGACCGGCGACTACGACACCGACACGACCGGCCAGTCGGACAGCAACGGCACCGGCGAGACCACGGCGCAACTGCAGTCATCGTCCCTGTCGACCCTCGGATTCGATTCGACGGTCTGGGGGACCGGGCCCGGACTCTATCCCTATCTCAAGAGCTTCTTCCCCAACGGCGCCGTCTCCGTCAGCGGCAATACGGCCGTAACCAGCGCCACCCTCAACCTTTACAGCGGCGGCAATTTGCTGGGCAGCGCCACCTCTGGCGCCAATGGCTATTATTATATCCCTGTCGCCATAGGCGCGGCGGGCAGTGCCGCCGGGGTTACCGAAACCCTGAGCGGTGCGGGCTCGGTCAGCGGCGCGGCCTACAGCGACACCGCGAACCTGTCGAGCAACAGTATCGCCGGACTGAATGTCACTTCCGGCGCTTTCAGCTACGACACCGCGCTGACGAGCTACGCCGCGCTCAAGACCGCGGCGCGTTCGACCTTCGGCTCGGGCAATTACACCTCCCTGCAATCCACCCTGTCGTCGGCGTCCTACAATGTCTACGCCTCCGGCGCCTTCACCATCGACAGTGGCTTCGATACGACCGCCGCCATCCTGATCAAGACACTCGGTGGCGATTTGACGATCGCCAGCGATCTCTCGGTCGGTGGCGGCACCGCCCTGACGCTGGATTCCTACGGCAACCTCTACTTCGACGCCAATCTGACCGCGTCCGGCGCCAACGCCATGACGCTGACGACCAGCGACGGCGGCAGCGGCGACTATGCGTTCGCGCTCGGTAAATCGATGAGCTTTACGGGCTCGGGTGGTTCGCTGACGATCAACGGTACCGGCTATACCCTGCTGAACAGCATGGCCGGCGTCGCCGCCATGAACGGTCAGTCGGGCCACTACGCGCTGGCTGCGAGCCTCACCCCTTCGTCGAGCTACACCTCCGCGGTGACGAACACCTTTTCCGGCGTATTCACCGGCCTCGGCCACACGATTACAAACCTGACGATAACAGGCACCAGCGGGTATGCCGGGCTGATCGGTCAGAATGCGGGTACCGTCCGCGATGTCGGCCTCGTCGGCGGCTCCATCCAGGGCGCTGGCTATGCCAGCGGCCTTGTCGGCACGAATTCCGGTACGATCCGCAATGCCTACAGCTCCGCGACCGTAACCGGCAGCGGCGGTTACGCCGGCGGCCTTGTTGGTTATAACCAGACCTCCGGCACGATCACCAACAGCTTCGCCACCGGCGCCGTCAAGGCCGTGTCTTATGATGGCGGCCTGGTCGGGCTGAATTATGGTATCATAAGCAATACCTATGCTACCGGCTCCGTCACGGCCACCGGGGCTTATGCCGGCGGGCTCGTCGGCCGTATAGATAGCGGCGGGTCGGTTACCTCATCCTACACCACGGCGGCGGCGACCGGCGGCGTATACGGCTTGCTGCAGACCGGGACGATCACCAACAGCTATTACGACTCCACGACACGCGGCAGCAGCAGCGGCACGAACGGCACCGCCCTGACAACCACCCAGTTGCAGTCGGCGGGGCTTCAGAGCGGTTTCAGTGCGGCGATCTGGGGCAGCGGCAGCGGCCTTTATCCTTACCTCAAGACTTTCTACCCCGGCGGCGTCGTCGCCGTCAGCGGCATAGCCACCGACAGCAGCAACGCGGCAACGGCCGGCGCCTCCGTCAGCCTGTACGGCAGCGGCAACCTGCTGGGCAGCGCGTTTTCCGGCGCCAACGGCTATTACTATGTCCCCACGGCGCTCGGCAGCGCCCCCGGCACCGCCGGGCTCACCGAGACCCTGAGCGGGGCGCCATCGGTCAGCGGCATGGCCTATACCGACGCGCCGACCCTGACCAGCGGCCAGGTCACAGGCTTCAACGTCCAGTCCGGACAGATCACCATCGCCACCGGCGCCACGACCTACAGCGCCCTGCAAACGACCCTGTCGAACACCTTCGGCAGCGGCGCCTACACCACCTTGTCAACAGCCGTCGGTACGGCGGGCACCTCCATTACCGCCAGCAACGGCTTCAGCTTCGACCAGTCGGCAACCTTCGGCGGCGCCCTGTCGGTCACCGCGGCCGGCGGCATTACCCTGACCAACACGATCGGCGCGACGGGAGCGGCCAGCTTCAACAGCGCGGTCACCCTGGCCGGCGACAGCACGATCAGCGCCGGCAGCGGCGCGGTCACCTTCGGCTCGACCATTGACGGCGGCCACAATCTCACCGTCAATACGTCCGGCGCCACGACCTTCGGCGGCACCATCGGCGGCACGACTGGCCTGACCAGCCTGACCACCGACAGCGGCGGCATGACCTCGCTTGGCGCCAATGTCACCACCACGGGCGGGCAGAGCTACGGCGATGCGCTTACCTTGACCGGCGACGCCACCCTGACCTCGACCGGCAGCGGCGCCATCGCTTTCAGCACCATCAACGGCGCCCACAACCTCACCGTCAATACGTCCGGCGCGACAACCTTCGGCGGTGTGGTCGGCGGGTCCACGGCCTTGACCAGCCTGACCACCAACAGCGGCGGCACGACGTCGCTCGGCGCCAACGTCACCACCACGGGCGCGCAGAGCTACGGCGACGCGCTGACCCTGACCGGCGATGCCACCCTGACCTCGACCGGCAGCGGCGCCATCGGTTTCAGCACCATCAACGGCGCCCACAATCTGACCGTCGACACCTCGGGCGCAACGACCTTCGGCGGGGTCATCGGCGGTACGACCGCCTTGTCCAGCCTGACGACCGACAGCGGCGGCACAGCCTCGCTCGGCGCCAATGTCACCACCACCGGTGCGCAGAGCTACGGCGACGCGCTTACCCTGACCGGCGACGCCACCCTGACCTCGACCAGCAGCGGCGCCATCGCTTTCAGCACCATCAACGGCGCTCACAATCTGACCGTCGACACCTCGGGCGCAACGACCTTCAACGGGGCCATCGGCGGCTCAACCGCCCTGACCAGCCTGATCACCGACAGCGGCGGCACGACGTCGCTCGGCGGTAATATCACCACCACGGGCGCCCAAAGCTACGGCGACGCGCTTACCCTGACCGGCGACGCCACCCTGACCTCGACCGGCAGCGGCGCCATCGCTTTCAGCACCATCAACGGCGCCCACAATCTCACCGTCAATACGTCCGGCGCCACGACCTTCGGCGG
>OUWB010000761.1_pt2 | contig 18133 bp, 10 predicted proteins | sample 1779821 | NCBI WGS metagenome assembly OUWB01 (sample SAMEA3914806, study PRJEB12502) | metagenome | biome: forest; material: soil | place: Canada | collected 2011-08-03 | depth 0.1 m
CGCCCAGACCGGCCTCGATGCGGCCGTCGCCCAGGAAAAGCTGGCGCGCGACGCCGAAACCCGGGCCGAAGGCGTCTACAAGACCGCCGGTGGGGCGTTGAAGGACTATCAGCAGGCGCAGCACGACCTCATCGCGGCGCAGAGCGCGACCGCCGCGGCCAAGGCGGCGCTCGACGCCGAACGCGCCAAGCTGAAGATCCTCGGCCTGTCGGACGGCGACGTCGATGCGCTGGCCGCCTCGAACAGCTCCGCCGTCGTGGTGCGGGCACCGATCTCGGGCATCGTCGCCAGCCAGACCCTGGCGGCGGGTCAACTGCTCGTGGCGGGCGGCGGCGCAGCCCTGGCCATCACCGATACGACGCACGTCTGGCTCGACGCGGAAGTCTCCGAAGAGGACACCGGCAAGGTCAAGGTCGGCGACCAGGTCACCGTCCATGTCTCGGCCTATCCGGACCGGCCCTATAGCGCGACCGTCGTCTCGGTCGAGCCCGAGCTGAACGCCGACACCCACCGCCTGCCGGTGCGCGCGGCCATCAACAATGGCGACGGCGCGTTGAAGCCGGAAATGTTCGCCAGCTTCGACATCTATGGCTCAACCGTCGCCCAGGCGCTCGGCATACCGGTCGAGGCGGTCGTCCGCGACGGCGACATGGCCCATGTCTGGGTTCTGGACAGCAGCGGCCGCGCCCACTACCGCGCCGTGCAACTGGGCCTGGTCGGCGGTGGCTATGCGGAAGTTACCAGCGGCCTGGCGCGCGGCGAGCAGGTCGTCGTCTCCGGCTCGCTCTTCGTCGACAAGGCCGGCGCGGCCTGATCCGTGCAGTTCTAGTAACCGGAATTCGTAATGCGGCAGCTTGTAAGTTTCGCCATCCATAAGCGTGGGCTTGTCGCCTTGTTCCTGGTCGCCATGCTGGCGGTCGGCGGCTACGCCTTTTCGCAGCTTAACATCGAGGCTTATCCTGATCCGGTGCCGCCGATGGTCGAGGTGGTGACGCAGTCCGCTGGCCTGTCGGCCGAAGAGATCGAACGCAACATCACGATCCCGATCGAGATCCAGATGGCGGGCATTCCGCACATCACCAGCGTACGCACCATCTCGCTATTCGGCCTGTCGGACGTCAAGATCCAGTTCACCTACGACTTCACCCACGACGAAGCGCAGCAGCGCGTCATCAACGGCCTGACCCAGCTTGGTCCGTTGACCGGCGGGGCGCAGCCTTCGGTGTCGCCGACCAGCCCGATCGGCGAGATCGTGCGCTACCGCGTCATGGGCCCGCCGGGCTACAGCCTGACCGACCTGAAGACCCTGCAGGACTGGGTCCTGCAACGCCGCTTCAAGGCGGTCCCGGGCGTCATCGACGTTACCGGCTGGGGCGGCAAGACGAAAAGCTACGAGGTCGCGCTCGACCGCGATCGCCTGACCAGCTATGGCGTGTCGGTCCCGCAGGTGATCACGGCCATCGGCAATGCCGACATCAATGTCGGCGGCCAGACCCTGAATTTCGGGCCCCAGGCGGCGATCGTGCGCGGCGTCGGCCTGATCCAGTCGCCGGGCGATATCATGAATATCGTCGTCGCCTCGCCCAAGGGCATTCCGGTCAAGATTTCGGACATCGCCCAAGTCAAGGTGTCGAACCTGCCGCGGCAGGGCGTCGCCGGCCAGGACAATGACAACGACATCGTCCAGGGCATCGTGCTGATGAACCGCGGCGAGAAAAGCTCGCCGACCATCCGCCGTGTCGAGGACGAAATCCAGCACATCAACCATGGCAATATCCTGCCGCCGGGCGTGCATATTGAGCGCATTTACGACCGCTCAGACCTGATCAAGATCACCACCACGACCGTGCTGCACAGCCTCATCGAAGGCATCGTGCTGATCTTCGTCATCCAGTGGCTGTTCTTAGGCAATCTGCGCAGCGCCCTGATCGTCGCCGCGACCATTCCGTTCGCGCTGTGTTTTGCCGTGCTGATCATCGTGCTCAAGGGCGACAGCGCCAACCTGCTGTCGGTGGGGGCGATCGATTTCGGGTTGGTAGTCGATGCGACCGTCATCCTGGTCGAGAACATATACCGCCACCTGTCGGAGATTTCGCATCGCAACAAGGCCGGGCGGATCAGCGACGACATCCGCTCGTCGACCCTCTTGGAAGCGGCTAGCGAAGTCGCCAAGCCGATCGTCTTTTCGGCGGTGATCATCATCACCAGCTTCCTGCCTCTATTCACGCTGACGGGCGTCGAAGGGCACATTTTCGGGCCGATGGCCTCGACCTATGCCTATGCCATCATCGGCGGGCTGATCGCCACCTTCACCGTGACGCCGGCCCTGTCGGCCCTGATCCTGACCAAGCCGCTCGAGGAAAAGGACACCTGGCTGGTCGCCCGCCTGCGTGCCCTGTTCAGGCCGATCTGGCTGTTTGCACAAAACGCCCGCATCTTAGTGCTGGGCGGGGCTGCCCTTCTGGTCGTCGCCGCCTTTGCACTGACGCCGCTGCTCGGCATGGAGTTCCTACCGCATCTGGAAGAAGGCAATCTGTGGATCCGCGCCACCATGCCGTCGGCCGTGTCGTTGGAGGCCTCCAGCGACTACGTCAACGAAATGCGCAAGATCATCAAGAGCTATCCGCAGGTCCAGACCGTGGTGTCCCAGCACGGCCGTCCCGACGACGGCACCGATGCGACCGGTTATTTCAACGCCGAGTTCTTTGCGCCATTGAAGCCCTTCGACGATCACTCAGTATGGAAGGGTTCGAGCTCGACAAAGGATCAACTGGTCGCGCAAATGAACAAGCAGCTGCAGGACCGTTTCCCGGGCGTCGAGTTCAACTTCTCGCAATATATCCAGGACAATGTCGAGGAGGCGGCGTCTGGCGTGAAGGGTGAGAACTCGATCAAGCTTTATGGCTCCGATCTCGCCACCTTGCAGGCCACCGCCATGAAGATCGAAAATGCCATGGCGAAAGTGCCGGGCATCACCGATCTCGGCGTCTTCGATTCGATGGGCCAGCCGACGCTCAACATCACCGTCGATCGCAATCGTGCCGCCCGCTATGGTCTCAACAGCGGCGATATCAACAGCGTTATCCAGGCGGCGGTCGGCGGCGCCCAGGCCGGGTCCTATTACGAGCCGGGCACCGATCGTAACTATCCGATCATGGTCCGCCTGGCCGACAAGGACCGCCAGGACATCAGCGCGATCGGCCGCATCCCGGTCACCGGCACGTCGCCGACGGGCGCCACCATTTCGGTGCCCTTGTCGGACGTCGCCGATATCAAGCTGGTCTCGGGCGCTTCGTTCATCTACCGCGAAGGCGGCGAACGCTATATCCCGATCAAGTTCTCTGTGCGCGGCCGCGACCTGGCCAGCGCGGTGAAAGAGGCCCAGCAGGTTGTCGATCATGACGTCGCCCTGCCGACTGGCTATCACGTCGAATGGGCGGGCGAACTGGGTGATCTCAACGAAGCGCTCGGCCGCCTGGCGGTCATCGTGCCGATCTCCATCGGCCTGATCCTGATTCTGCTGTTCCTCAACTTCTCCTCGGTGATCGACATGCTGCTGGCGGCCGTGGCCATGCCGTTGGCCATGGTCGGCGGCGTGCTGGCCCTGCTGCTCACCCACACCCCATTCTCGATCTCGGCGGCCATCGGCTTCGTCGCCTTGCTGGGTATCTCGGTGATGGACGGTATTCTGATCGTCACCACTTTCAACCAGGCGATCGACGAAGGCCTGACGCGCGCCCGGGCGCTGAAGCAGACCTACATGAACTGCTTGCGGCCCGTCGTCATGACCTGCTTCGTCGCCTTTGTCGGCCTGCTGCCGGCCTCGATCTCCAACGGCGTCGGCTCCCAGGTGCAAAAGCCGCTGGCCCTGGTCGTGGTCGGCGGGGCCTTCCTGGCGCCGTTCCTCATCCTGACGGTGCTACCGACCCTGGTCGAGATGTTCTCGCGCCACGTCAGCCGGTTCAAGTATCCGACCAGCGCTCCACAGGCGCCGACGTCAGAAGCGCCGCCATCGGAGGTCAATGCCGCATGAAAACCGCGCCCGTCCTCTTCCCTTTGAGCATGGCCCTCCTGCTTGGCGCCTGTGCCGGCAATCCGCCGCCACTGCCTATGGTCGTCTCCCAGACCTATGCGCCGGAAGGCGATCGCCAGACCCTGCCCGAAGCGTCGGGCGTCGCCCAACGCTTCAATGGTGTCGCGACCGACCAGTGGTGGATGGCTTTCGGCTCAGCGCAGATCAATGGCCTGGTCGCCAAGGCGCTTGCCGCCAATCCAGACCTGAAGGCCCAGGACGCGACCCTGGCCGCCGCGCAGCAATCCTATAAGGCGCAGGCATCCAACCTGTGGCCGCAGGCCTCGGTTGGCTACACCTTCCAGCGGGCGCGAAGTCCCAACAGCCTGTCCAATCCTTTGGGCGGCTATAATCCGCCCAGCCTCTATTCCCTGCATACGGCCTCGGTCGATGTCAGCTATACGGCCGATATCTGGGGCGCGGGCCGTGAGGGCCTGAAAGCCGCCAAGTACCAGACCCAGGGCGTCGCCTTTCAGACGGATGCAGCGCGCCGCGCCCTGATTGCAAATGTGGTCAGTGCGGCGATTCAGGCGGCCGCCCTCGCCGACCAGGTTAAGGTCGCCGCTCGCGCTGCCGATGACAGTGATAAACTCCTGGCCTATGCGCAAAAACAGAAGGCCTTGGGCAATATGGGCGATGCCGATGTCGCCAACTTCGTCAATCTGCTAGCGCAGGACCGTCAAGCAGAGATCGGTTTGCGCCACGCCCTGTTCGTGCAGTTGCGCCTGATCGGCACCTTGACCGGCCAGGAATCGGCCGCGCCTGTCGACGTGCCGGGTTCGCTCGCCGACATCGCCCTGCCGGCCGATCTGCCGATGGTCCTGCCGGTTGATATCGTCAATCGCCGCCCGGACATCCGTTATGCCGCAACGCAGTTCGACGCCGCCGCGGCTTCGGTCCATGCAGCCCAGGCGGCGCGCTTGCCGGTGATCTCGCTTGACGGTTCGGCCGGCGGCGCCTCGACCGAGTTGTCGACCCTGTTCAGCAGCGGCAATAATTTCTGGAGCCTGGGCGTCGGTATTGCCGAACCCCTGACCGGGGCGGTCGGGCTGTACCACCAGCAAAAGGCGACGCAGGCGCAATTACAGGCCGCCCAGGCGCAGTATCAAAGCGCGGTGCAGTCGGCGCTCGGCGATATCGCCGATACGTTGGACGCGCTCTATGCCGATGCGCGCGCAACCGACGCCGCCGACAAGCAGGCCCAGGCGACAAGCGGCCTGCTCGACGACCAGACGCGCCAGACCAAGCTCGGCCAATCGGGTGATGTCGATGTCCTGGCCGCCGACCGTGCCGCCGCCCAGGCGCTGGCCTCGCAATCACTGGCGCGGTCGCAGCGTTACGCCGACACGGTGGCTTTGTTCCTGGCCATGGGGTCGTAGACCCTGGGGAGATAAAATGAAAAGACCGGCCATATAGGCGTTGTCTTTGAAGGCTTTAAAGTTAACCGTAATAATAACGTCATAAATAAACAAAATATATCGTAAGGTAACGATATAACGTCTTCTCAAGAAGCGAATTAAGTATGTCGGGCTTGATATTATTCAAGCAAGCGTGTAGCGAATATTCTGCAGAAATCGGAATCGATGATTTGATTCCATATTGAAAGCTTTGCGTGCCGTTTCTTTACGGCGAGTGTCTTCAGAATGGGCGTGGCCGATAATGTAGTCCGATCTTTGGCTCTTCCGGGAGTGGGTGTGGGATTAGGGCTTTGTCTTGGGGTGTATCTTGGTGAATGGGTTTAAATCGCTTCTGCTCTTGGGCGCTCTGGCTTCGGTGACTGTACTGACAGCTTGCGGCAAGACAGTCGACGACGCCGATCAGGGCGCGCCGATGTTCGTCCAGGACCACGGCCTGCTGGTCGTTCCCGAAAAATCACCCCTGCGCACCCATCTCGTCATTGCCTCGGTCAGCGACGGCACCTCGCAGGGCCAGCTCAACGCGCCGGCCCAGGTCGAAGCCGACCCGGCATCCGTGATCAATATTCTCGCGCCCCTGGCCGGGCGTGTGACGGCACTGCATGTCCATATCGGCGACCGTGTCCAGGCCGGACAGGTGCTGGCCGTTATCGACTCCGGCGACCTGGCCCAGGCGAATGCCGACGTGGTCAAGGCCGCCGACGCAGCGGACCTCGCGCAAAAGGCGCTCGAGCGCGCCCAGGGTGTCCATGACGCCGGTGGGGCGGCTATCAAGGACCTGGAGGCCGCGCAAAGCGCCTACACCCAAGCCAAGGCCGAACTCGACCGCGCCCAGGTGCGTCAGAAGTCGTTGAATTCCGGTGGGAATGCCGCCGAGCTGGTGCTGAGCGCGCCCGAAGGTGGGATCATCACCACGCTGAATATTGCCGAGGGCTCGCAGATCAGTGATCCGACGGCCACCCTAATGACCCTGACGAATACCAGCCGGGTCTTTGTCACCGGCAATCTGGGCGAGGCGACATCCGGCTCGGTCCATGTCGGCGATGCGGCCCAGGTCACGCTGAACGCCTATCCGGGCCAGGTGCTGACCGGCCGGGTGGCCAGTGTGAGCCCGATCCTCGAACCGGATACGCGCCGCCGCAAGGTGCGTATCTCGATCGACAACCATACCGGAACGCTCTTGCCCAACATGTTCGGCACGGTCAGCTTCAGCGAGCCCAAGGCGACCGCCGCGGTCGGCCTGTCCGTCCCGCAATCGGCGCTGCTGATGAACAATGACACGATCACCGTCCTGGTCGAGGTGCGTCCGTGGACCTTCGAGCGCCGCGTCGTAAAGCTGGGCGACGAAGACGACAACAGCGCGCAGGTGTTGAGCGGCGTGTCGCAAGGTGAGCGCGTCGTCGTCAGGGGCGGGGTGCTCCTCAATGATTAACCGCTTGCTCGAATTCTGCTTCAAGCATCGCTACACCGCCATCTTCATCGCCCTCAACCTGATCGTGCTCGGCTATTTCAGCTGGACGCAGATTTCGATCGAGGCCTATCCAGAGCTGGCGCCGGTCACGGTGCAAGTGACCACCCAGCTGCCTGGCCTTGCGGCGGAGGATATCGAGCAGCAGGTCACGACGCCGCTCGAACGGGCCTTGGCCAGTACGCCGGGCCTGGTCTCCTATCGTTCGACCAGCACGTTTGGCCTGTCGCTGATCACTCTGATCTTCAAGGACGGCGCCGAGGACTATTGGGAGCGCCAGCGGGTCAATGAACGGCTCACCGGCGTGACCTTGCCCGCCAATGCGTCGCCGTCGCTCGATCCGGTTTCCGGTCCGTCGGGGGAAATCTACCGCTACACGCTTGAGTCCGAGACGCAGAACCTGATGCAGCTGTCGGAGATCCAGAGATGGACCGTCATTCCGGCGCTCAATGGCGTCCAGGGCGTGGCGAATGTCGACAATTTCGGTGGCTATACCAAGGAATACCAGCTTGAGCTCGACCCGGCGCAACTGGTCCACTACGGCGTCGCGGTCAATGACGTAGTTGCGGCGATCAACAACAATTCCGCCGTCGCCGCCGGGGGGCGGGTTACCCGCGGCGAGCAATCCTATATCATCCGCGGCATCGGCCGGGTCCTGACGCTGAAGGACATCGGCGATATCTTCGTCACCCAGAAGGGCGGCGTTCCCGTCTATGTCCGCGACCTGGGCCAGATGAAGATCGGCCACCAGATCCGCGAAGGCATTCTCGGCAAGGACAAAAATCCCGATACGATCGAGGGGATTGTCGACCTGCTGAAGTATGAGAACCCCTCCAAGGTCCTCGAAGGCATACATGCCAAGGTCGACGACCTGAACAAGCAGCTGGCCCCGCAAGGCGTCAAGATCGTTCCCTATATCGACCGCGACAACCTGGTCCACGCGACCGTGGATAATGTCGCGCATACGGTCGTGGAAGGCGTGGTGCTCGTCTGCGTGATCCTGTTCCTCTTCCTGGGCAGTATCCGGGTCGCGTTGATCGTCGCCGCGACCATCCCGCTGGCCCTGTCGACCGTGTTCATCGTCATGAATCTGCTGCACATGCCGGCCAACCTGTTCTCGCTGGGGGCAATCGACTTCGGCGTCATCGTCGACGCGGCGATCGTCATCACCGAGGCACTGCTGCGCCTTCGCGAACGCTTGAATAGCGACCGGATGACGCCGACCATGGCCGTCAGTACGGCGGCCCAGGTCGCCGGACCGATCTTCTTCGCGACCCTGGTCATCATCACCGCCTATTTCCCGCTGGTGGCTTTCGAAAACGCCGAGGGCAAGCTGTTCCGCCCCATGGCCTATACGGTCGGCCTGGCCTTGTTCGGCGCGCTGCTGTTCGCCATGGCCCTGGCGCCGGGGCTGGCCTTCATGGCGCTCAAGGAGCCGCTGCACGTCAAGCCCAACCGCGTCATCGAAGGCATTCGCGACCGCTATCGCTCGTCCCTGACGATGCTTTTGTCGCACCTGCCGATCGTTTACGTCTCGGCAGCTTTGGCCCTGGCCCTGGTCCTGGTGCTGGGCGCTACGATCGGGCGCGAATTCCTACCGGATCTCGACGAAGGGTCCTTGTGGATGCAGATCGACATGCCGACAGGGCTGTCGCTCGACAAGGCCAGTGAGATGGCCTCGGAAATCAGGCGCGCGGTGAACAGCTTCCCGGAGGTGTCGTATATCGTCACCCAGACCGGGCGCAACGATTCCGGAACGGACGTCTGGACACCGTCGCACATCGAATCCGCCGTGGGGCTCAAGCCCTATAATAGCTGGCCCGACCACGAGCCCAAGGCCGAGTTCGTGCGCCGCCTGGCCGCGCGCCTGCAACAGGTGCCCGGGATCAGTGTCGGCATTAGCCAGCCGATGGTCGACGGCGTCAACGATATGGTCGGCGGTGCGCACAGCCCCCTGGTGTTGCGCGTCTACGGTGACGACTTCAACGAACTGCGCCGTATCGGCAACCAGATCGTCGACGTGCTGCACCAGACCCCCGGCACCGCGGACGCTTCCGTCTTCCAGGGACCGCCCGTGCCGCAGCTCGTCGTCGAGGCCGACCGCGATGCGGCCGCGCGCTACGGCATCAATGTCGGCGATATCATGACACTGGTCCAGACCGCGGTAGGGGGCGCCCCGATCACCCAGATCTATACCGCCGACCAGATCCACAATATCACGATGCGCGTGCCGGCCGAGATCGCGGCAAGCCCCGAAAAGCTGGGCCAGATGGTGCTCACCTCGTCGAGCGGAGCTCAGGTGCCGCTCAACCTGGTCGCCCATATCCGACTGCAGTCCGGTGAGAACACCATCGCCCACGAAGAAGGCCAGCGCCAGGTCACCATCCGCGTCGACAACGGAGACGTGGCTCTGTCGCAATACCTGGCGGACGCGCAAAAGCGGATCGACGCGGGCGTGAAGTACGACCACGCCCACTTCCACCTGGAATGGGCCGGGCAGTTCCAGAACCAGCAGAGGGCCCAGGCGCGCCTATCCGTGGTCATGCTGCTGGTCGTCTTCGTCATCGGCATGCTGTTGTTCTTCCATTTCAAGAACCTGCGCCATACCTTGCTGATCCTGGCCGTGGTGCCGTTGGCCACCTTGGGTGGACTTGTCGCGCTACACCTGCGCGGCGCTACCTTGAACATCGCCACGGCGGTCGGGTTCATCGCCCTTTTCGGCGTCGCGGTGCAAAACGCCATCATCATGGTCTCGAACATCAACCGCGTCCGGCAACGCTACCAGACCCTGGCCGAGGCGGTCATCGCAGGGGCGTCCGAGCGCTTTCGCCCCGTCGTGCTGACAGCCACGGTGGCTTCGGCGGGTATGCTTCCGGCAGCACTTGCCGTCGGTGTTGGCACCGACGTCCAGCGCGGCCTGGCGACCGTGGTCGTCGGTGGCCTCATCATCGCCACCTTGCTGACCCTCTATATCCTTCCGGCCTTCTACTTCGCCGTTGAACGCTGGTTCGAAAGCCGACCGCCCCGCCCTTCGAAAGAGGAGCACGACCATTGAGCCAGATACGTTTTTCCAGGGCTGCAATGCTCCTCGGCCTGGTGGCGCCCTTGGCAGCCTGCGCGGTCGGACCGAACTTTCATGCGCCGGCCGTGCCCACGGTTGCCACCTATACGCCGCACCAGGATGGTCCCGGCGGGCCGCGCCTCATCAGCGGCGAAAAGGTCGACGCCCAGTGGTGGCACGTCTTCGGCTCGGCGGACCTGAACGCCTTGGTCGATACCGCGCTCCAGCACAATCCCAGCCTGACGGCCGCGCAGGAGACCCTGCGCGCGGCGCATGAGACCATGCTGGCCCAGCGCGCCCAGTTTTTCCCGAGCGTCAGCGCCAGTATCTCGCCGACCGGCCAGAGGACGGCAGGAGTCCTGGCGAGCGGGGTGTCGTCCGGCGCCTCCATCTATACCTTGACGACCAGCCAGTTGGCTGTGTCGTACACTCCCGATATTTTCGGCGCCAACCGCCGCGCGGTCGAGGCCCTGGTTGCCCAGGAGCAGGCCCAGCGTTTCGAATATGAGGCGGCGCGCCTGACGATCATCTCCAACGTCATTTCGGCGGCCATAACGGATGCCTCGCTGCGCGCCCAGATCGCCGACACCCAAACCGCGGTTACCGACGCGGACGCCATCCTGGATTCGCTCAGGAAGCAGCTCGGCCTGGGGCAGGCGGCGGAAGCCGACGTCGCGGCCCAGGAAACGCTGGTGGCGCAGTTGAAGGCCACCTTGCCGGCGCTGGAAAAGCAGCGCGAGCTCAACCAGGACCTCCTGGCGGCCCTGACCGGCCGCACGCCGGCTGAGCTCGACGAAACCCATTTCGACTTCGCGTCGATGAGCCTGCCGGACGACGTGCCGCTCAGTCTGCCGTCGACCCTGGTGACGCAGCGGCCGGACGTGCGCATTGCCGAGGCCCAGCTTCATGCGGCCTGCGCCCAGGTGGGCGTGGCCGAAGCGGCCCTGTGGCCGAACTTCAACATCACGGCCGCCGCCGGCGCGGCCAATCTCGGCTATGGCCTGGCGCTGAACGGCAATACCTCTTTCTGGAGCTGGACGGCGACCCTGACCCAGCCGATTTTCGACGGGGGCATGCTGATCCACCAGAAGCGCGCCGCGATGGATCAGTATAGGGCATCGGCCGCTCAATATCAGTCGACGGTGCTTTCAGCTTTCCAGAATATGGCCGATGTGCTCAATGCGCTGCGCGCCGACGGTCTGGCCTATACGGCGGCAGTCGATGCGGAACAAGCTTCGGGCAAGAGCCTGAAAATCGCGAAACGGCAACTTGACCTTGGCGATGTCAGTCAGGTCGTAGTATTGAATGCCGAGCAGGGATACGTTCAGGCTCATATGGCTGAAATACAGGCGAAGGCAAACCGCTATGCCGATGTTGCCGCGCTGTTTCAGGCTTTGGGCGGCGGGTGGCAGTCATAGCCTACGCGTGACTGGGGATAACAGAGAAGATAAATGTCCAGTGTTCACGCGCCGAGCAGGCTTTATACCGATCGGGATGTCTTCGAACGCGAACAGGACGTCATCTTTGCCAAGTCTTGGCAATTCATTGGCCTCGAGATAGATCTCACTAAGGAAGGCGATTATCTCGCCGATGTCGTCGCCAAATATCCGGTGGTCGTCGTGCGCGATCACCAGGGGCAACTCAGGGCCTTTCACAATGTCTGCCGCCACCGGGCCGGCCCGCTCGTCGCCGACGGGAAGGGGCGATGCAATAAGGCGTTTGTCTGTCGCTACCACGCCTGGCGCTATGCGCTCGACGGCAACCTCACCGATACCGGTGAGTTTCCCCGGCCAGAAGAGGAAAGTGGTCGGCATCTCTTTCAAGTGAAGGTCGCGGTCTGGCGCGGCCTCGTCTTTGTCAATCTCGATCCAGGCGCTGCCCCTTTGGCCGATATGCTGGCCCCGCTAGATACCTATTTTTCCCGGTATCGGCCGATGTTTACGCGGATCGACCATAGCCATTCAGTTGCCAGCAACTGGAAGGTCTATATCGAAAACTACATCGATGGTTATCATCAGGAGGGGCTCCATCCGGCCCTGGCCACGAACGACGGCGATCAGCGTCACCCAGTGACGATCGACGGCGAGGTGGCATTTGCGGGGACCGGTCGCGCCGAGGATGGCTTCTGGGCGTGGGTTTGGCCGAACCTTGGCTTTTGGTATCACCGCAGCGTCTTGATGATCGAACGGATCCGGCCGGTCAGCGAGACCAGCACGCGCCTCGATCACATCTATCTGCACCAGCCTGAAGATCCGGGCGTCGATGCGGTAATGTCGGTTACCGAGCGCAATGCCGACGAGGACGCCTGGGTTTGCGAAAGGGTGCAGCGAAATCTTCGTGCCGGGATTTTCACCCCGAGTACCTTGTCGTCAGTGGACGGTGGGGTTGGCTGGTTCCAGCAGCGCATCTTGTCCCTCCTCAAATAGTCGCAAATTCCGGAACCTTGCGTCGAATCGATTTTGCTTTAACCTCGGGCACCGGAGCAAACGGGGGCCCGGGCAATGACTCAATGGATTGGGATCGGGGTTGCCGCTGTGACATTGGGCTTGGCTGGACTGGTCGGCCCAGCATTTGCCGATGATCCACCGCCTAGCCCCTTTACCTATGATGCGGTTCTGACAACGGATATCGACGACCTGGCGTCAGGCGGGCTGAAGCCGGGTGTTAGCGTGCTGAAGAATATCGACCTGACGGCCGGCTGGAAGGGGCCGGATGGCTGGGAGCTGCATGGCTATGTCTTGGGCGATTTCGGTGGTGGGTTTTCGGCCAACCGTACCGGCGATGCCCAGGGCGTTGACAATATCGATGCCATCCCGGCCTGGCGCCTCTTCGAGGCCTATGTCAAGCGCACCTATGATGATGGTCATCTGGTCTCCAGCTTCGGCATGATGAACCTCAACGATATTTTCGACGTACAGAAAAACGCCAAGATATTTCTCGATTCATCCCATGGTGTCGGACCGGAATTCGCCCAGACCGGTCCATCGATCTTCCCGGTTAGCGCGCTTGGCACCATGACCAGCTGGATCATCGATCCCGAGAATACCTTTAAGGTCGGGGTCTTCGACGGGGTCGCCGGCGATCCGATGCATAAGACTGTCTTTGTCGCAGTGAAATTGTCACCCCAGGACGGTGCCAACTATATCGGCGAGTACAAGCGTACGTGGGACGGCGGCACCTTCAAGCTCGATCATTGGGGCTACACGGGTGCCTATCCGCGGATCGACGGCCAAGGAATGTCGCACGACAATAGCGGTAACTACGCGCAGCTAGCGACCACCTTGACCCGCGAGGCGCAGGATCCGACACAGGGGCTAAAGGCCTGGCTGCGCGTCGGCGAAGCCAACGGGGCGCTCGAACCGATCGACTATTATCGGGGCGCTGGTCTCTACTATATCGGGCCGATCGATCGCCACGACGCCGATCAGTTGGGCTTTGCTATTGCCCAGATCCACTATGGTTTACCCTATCGCGCGGTCACGCCGGGCATTGGACCCTTCGAGACCGACTATGAGCTGACCTACCAGGCTGCCGTGACCAAGGCGATCACCCTGCAGCCGGACATCCAGTTCGTTCAGCACCCTTCCGGGCGTTCCGATATCAAGAACGACCGTATCTTCATGTTGCGTACCGCGGTCGACTTTATGGCCTTCTGACCGGTCCGTTCGCTGTCCTGGGCAAAACAGACTCCCCTTGTCGGGAATTCGCGCTATAACTGTGTTCGGCAGGAACGCTCGGCATCATGACCCGAATTCTTCTTATCGACGATCACCCGTTGTTCTGCGGCGGATTTGCCGCCTCATGCCGCACGCTGCGGCCGCAATTTAACGTCGTTCCAGCCGGGTCGGCGGCGCAGGCGCGTCGACTGCTGAGCGAACGGTCTGGCTTTGCCTGTATTCTTATCGACCTGATGCTGCCCGACGCCAACGGCTTTGATACCATGCAGGATTTGGCGCGCATCGATCCGCAGGTGCCGCGCGTTGTCATGTCAAGCCGCGACGACCGCACCGTCAGGTTGCGAGCCCAGCATTTGGGGGCTTCCGGTTTCATTTCCAAGGCATACCAGCCAGAGCTTATCATGCAGACTTTAGATCGCATTCTGGCCGGAGAAGTTTGCTTCGCCGACGATGCTGGGGAGGGGGAGGCTGATGGTGCCTTGCGCGCCCGCCAGCTCGAGGTTCTGGAACTGCTAGCTGAGGGTTGCGCGAACAAGGATATCGAAAGCCGGCTCAACTTGGCTGGCCGCACAGTGCGGGCTCACGTGACCACGATCTTCAAAGTTTTGGGCGTCAAGGGCCGCGCTCGCGCGGTGCTTGAGGCGCGCCGACAGGGGCTGATCTCCTGAGCGCCGTGGCAAGATCAGGCGCTGGAGCGGACATAGACCCGATCGAGGCCGAGGCCATTGTCACGCTCTATCGTTATATACCCGGTGCTTTCATCGCTGTGCCGATCGTCGCGCTCAGCCTGATCGCCATGGCATGGTCTTATGCGACTCATCCTGCGATCATCGTTTGGACCCTGGTGACCTTAGTCACCCAGCTTGGTCGTGCCGGTCTTTATCTCGCCTATCGCCGGCGCAAGCCACAGGGTCGCGAATTGAAGGCTTGGGCTTTCGGCTACACCGTCTACATGTTCGTCACCGGCATCGTCTGGGGATCGACCGCCTTCGTGTTCCTGGTGCCGAATGTGCCGGTCACGGTCGCATTGACCTTTTGCGGCATGTATAGCCTTGGCGCCGGCAGTATAGCGGTCAATGCATACCATCTTCCGAGTTATTACGCCTTTGTCGGCAGCATGTTCGTGACAGCGCTGATCCTGACCTGGCGCATCGGCGACATGGGGCTGCTGGTGCTCGGCATCGGCTCGATCGGCTTCGCCTTCATGACCATCTTGTTCGCCCGCCTGCAAAGCCGCGTCATGCGCGAAAGCATTGCAATCCGGTTCGAGAACGTCAAGATTCTCGCTGAAATGAAGGACGCGCGTGAACGCGCCGAGCAGGCGCAGCTGGAAGCTGAAGGGGCGCGCCGCCAGGCGGAAGCTGCCAACCTGTCCAAATCCCAGTTCCTAGCCGCGGCAAGCCACGACCTGCGCCAACCCTTGCACGCGCTCAGTCTGTTTTCCGGGGCGCTCGATCATTTCTCGCTGGGCCCTGAGGAGGCAGCGATCGTGCAGCATATCCAGAGCAATATCGCGGCCATGGAGGGTTTGTTCGACGGTCTGCTCGATTTGTCGCGACTGGACGCTGGTGCGGTTCGCAAGGTGGTAAAGCCATTTGCCATCCAGCCCCTGTTTGATCGCCTTGACCATTATTTCGCGGCCACAGCCGGCGAGAAGGCACTGTCACTGCGCCTTGCGCCGACCCGGCTGTGGGTCGACGGCGACGAAGTCCTGGTCGAGCAGATTCTGATGAACCTGATATCCAATGCTCTGCGTTATACTCACGAGGGCGGGGTGGTCGTCGGCGCCAGCCGCCGCGACGCACAGGTGGAACTGCGGGTCACCGACAGCGGCGAAGGTATCGCCGCCGCTGATCGTCAGCGGATTTTCGAAGAGTTCGTCCAGATAGGCAACGCCGAACGCGACCGGCGCAAGGGTTTGGGATTGGGGCTGGCTATCGCCGCGCGTACGGCTATGCTGCTGGATACACGCATTACGCTCCGTTCGCAGCCAGGACGGGGCTCACGCTTTGCCTTTAGCTTGCCGCGGGCTGCGCTCACCGACGTGACGCTGGTTGCCGAGGCGAAGCGAACCGGGGATCCGATCGGCAATCTGCGTCTCTTGGTGGTCGACGACGATCCGGCGGTGCGCGAAGCCTTGGGTCTGCTGCTTAAGCGATGGAACGTTGATTTTACCCTGGCCGACGGTGTCGATGCGGCACGAAGGGCCCTGCTTGGAACCCCGTTCGATGTGGTCATAAGCGACTACCGGCTGCGCGAAGGCTCGGTCGGGCTCGACTTCCTGTTAGGTCTCGACAGTATCCGCGGCCGGGCCCTAGTCACGGGTGACGTCGAACCGGACCTGATGCGGCGCGTCGAAGCGGCCAATATCCTTCTGATCCATAAGCCGGTTGAGCCGGCGAAGCTGCGCGCTATGCTTAACCATCTAGCCAGCGTGACGGCAGCCCAATAGCCTCTTTAGGCTAGCCCTTGAAGGCAATTGATGGCCCTCGCCGGTAGGTGCATCCTGCCCTGACGGCAATTTCCTCTGAAATTGTATTTGGTTAGCGTCGTCGCCCGATCTGGGTCTGCAAAGACGCCGCGACTTTTGGCTGGGTATTTCAAAGTAAGCGTTTTCGTAACGGGGGCCAAGCTCGGCGTCTTGCCGCGAGCGATGTCTTGCGCCTGGCGGTTCCCGAAGGATTTTGACCATCAAACCATAATGATGTTTGCAGGGGGGCGGGCTATGCGTAGGGATTGCGTGACTTCAGCACTGTTGTGTCTGCCGGCGAAGCGTGTGCGGCTGCGCCTGTCCTCAACGGCGTCATGGGCTGCCATCGCGTTTGCGGTGTCTGTCATCTCCGGCGCCACGGCTTCGCAGGCTCTGGCTGACGATCCCTCGGAAACGGTGACCCAGAACGTGCCCCCGCTGCCGGCTGTGTCCAATCCCCTGACGGGGCAGACCGAGAGTATCGTCCAGCAGCTTACGCCCAACCTCGTCCTGACCCAAACCGGCGATGTCATCTTGACGGATACCACCCTTAACGATCCGATCTATCTGCCCAATTCGACCGACCTCTACAAAATTACCGGACTGACGACAAATAGCGACAAACAGGTCACCAGCGTCCAGGTCACCGATACGGTCACCGGCATCATGCAGACTGTCGCTGTGGTCAGCAATATTCTGCCGTCGAGCGTGTACGACCCGACGACCGGAAGCGTTGAAAACGTCGTCGGCATGTTCTCGACCTCGGCGGTGCTGACGGCAAACAATACCGTGGTTCTGCTGACGCCGTCGGCCGTGGGCGCCATCGTCTATTTGCCCGGGGTCACAACGCAATACACATACTTAAGCTCTGGCGTCGACAGCAGCGGCAATCCGACCCTTGTCCTCCAGGTTCCCAATTGCACTGACCCAAACACCGGTAACCCGTGCACGGTCACGGTCGAACAGGCCGAGACCGTCGCCACCGCCATCGCCGAATTCGCCATGCCGCCGGGTGGCAGTAACGGGAACCAGAGCAATTCGAGCAGCCCGGGGGGCGCCGGCCAAAATGTCAGTTTCGATCGCGTCGGGATCGGCCAGCCTGGCGGTAACGGCCATGACGGGGGCGGCATCCGGATTTGCTTCGGCATCTTCGGGTGCATCACCATCGCCTATGCCCCGACCTCCGGCGGTGCCGGGGCACCCGGGCCGGACTATCATTTCACCCTTACCTCGGCCGACCTGCCCGCGGCCGCGCCGGGTCAAGCGCCTGTGCACACGGTGAGCAATGACACGCCCGGCATCACGCTCTCCAGCATCGGCGGCAATGGTGGAGCCGGTGGCAGCGCCTACGGCAATATCCCAGCGGCCTCGGGCGGAGCGGGAGGCGCCGGCGGCACGGTCTGGCTGACCAACGAAGTCAATATCACAACCAGCGGCAACAATTCCGACGGCATCTACGCCCAGAGCAGCGCGGGCGAGGGAGGCAGCGGCGGTACCGGCTACATCGCCTCGTCGGGCGGTGGCGGCGGCACGGCGGCCCAGGCCGGAACGGTTACCGTTATCAACTATGGCAACATCACCACGGGGTTTGGCGACCCGGCCGGCGGCGGGGAAGGGTCGACCGGCATCTTCGCGCAAAGCCTGGGCGGGGCGGCCGGTGGCGGCGGGTCCAGCTACGGCTTCGTCGCCGATGGCGGCGGTGGAAGCCCCGGCGGCAACGGCGCCGAGGTCGATGTCTACAATTACGGCCAGATCGTCACCCAAGGCGATTTCGCCCACGGTATCTTCGCCCAATCGATCGGCGGCACCGGCGGCGATGGCGGTACGTCCGGCGGCCTGGTCGCGCTGGGCAACTCGGGGACCTCCGGCGGCAATGGCGGCGTCGTCTACGTCAGCAATTCCGGGCTGATCGATACGTTCGGCGCCTCGGCACGCGGCATCTTCGCCCAGTCGATCGGCGGCGGCGGCGG
>OUWB011203251.1_pt1 | contig 18031 bp, 21 predicted proteins | sample 1779821 | NCBI WGS metagenome assembly OUWB01 (sample SAMEA3914806, study PRJEB12502) | metagenome | biome: forest; material: soil | place: Canada | collected 2011-08-03 | depth 0.1 m
TAGTCGATATGGGCCTCGGCCCATTTCCACCCTTCCTTATCCCGCACGTCCTGGGCGATAGCCGCCAGCTTTTCGGCGACCAGCCGGTCCAGCAGGGCCGGGTCTTCAAACCAGCCGCCGCCGTCCTCAGTGAAGAGGTCGCGCAGAATGGTCCCGCCCGCCTCACCATAGGCCTCAACGCCGATGAAGATCGCCCGCCGATCCGTGGCAGTGACCTTGGTTTCGGTCATGGTGCGACGGATCAGATAGGCCGGACGATCCGGCCCCAACTGCTCAAGCACCTGCTCCTGGCGGGCGTGGTCCTCGCTGACGGCATAGGCCATCATCTGGTCGAGGGTCAGGCCGCCCGCGCGATAGAGCGCCATCAAGGTCGGGCTGACGGCGCCCAGGCGAAGCCGCTGGCGCACGATCTGAGCCCCTACCCCGAACCGCGCGCCGATCTCCTCGGCGCCGAAACCGCGCTCCTCCGACAGCCGCCGGAAGGCTTCGAACTGGTCCGCCGGATGCATGCCGGTGCGGGTGACGTTCTCGTCCAGGCTGATTTCGTGGGGATCGTTGGTCAGGTCCACCACGCAGCGCACAGGCTCGACCTTCTTAATCGCCTTGCGCTTGGCGAGCAGGGCGAGCGCTAAGCGACGGCCCTCCCCGATGGTGACGAGATAGAAGCCGGTCGAAGCCCCGGCTTCGTCCGTCTCGGGCTCCACCACGGGCGCCTGAAGGACGCCTTTCACCGCGATGCTGGCGGCCAGGGCCTCGATGTCGGCCTCGGCGTGGGGCATGCGCCGCGCATTGCGCGGCGACTTCTTCAGTCTGTTGAGCGGCACGTCGATCACGTCGCCGTCCTGATGAATGATCTCTGCTTGTTGGGTCATAGCTAAGCTCCTTGGGGCATGGGTTGCAGGCGCAAGGCGCGCCTGCAGCCTTGCCCGTCGGCGAGACCGGGGGTGCAAACGGAGGGGCGGCTTCGCGGGGAACCGGCTGCAGGGCTTTGAGACCTGCGAACAGGCCGGTCCTTGCCCAGCCCGAAGCTGGGCGGAAGCCGATCCGAAGTGCGCCGGGGGCCGAGCCCCAAGCCACGGCCGCGCGTCATCGCGGCGCCAAGATGAAGGCTGCTAGGAGCCTGCGCGCCCCTTGGCGCTGCACGGCGGGAAGCGCCGTCGAGCGGCCGGCGGCGCGCGGCGCGCGCCCGAAGGGGCGGACCCGTAGGAGCCGCGGAACGCGGCGGGACCGAGCACGCCCGCCGGCCGCTCTCCGTTCAGGGGGCGTTGCGGGGACCTCCCCGCTCGAAGGGATCGACCGAGACGACGTCGGCTCGGACGCAGGGGAAGGCTTTCCCCTCTTGACGCCTAGTCCTTGGGGTCTGAGAGAAGCTCTGCCGCAGTCACGTCAAGCGCCTTGGCCAGACGATCAACGACATCTATTCCAGCGGCGTACACCGAACGCTCCAGGCTGCTGATGTAGGTGCGATCGATATCCGCGCGATCGGCCAGTTCCTCTTGGGACAGGCCGCGATCGGTCCGCAGTCGCTTCAGATTGTGCGCGAGGACGTCCCGTATCTCCATCCCAAGGAGACAGCGGGTTTGTAGAGTATTTCACCACGGAGTATTCTCTACAACGTGGAGGTTGGCCATGGACGACGACGAGCTTGCAAGCGCGACAGGCTTGGCTTTGGCCGCCATTGTCGGGCTGATCGAACGTCCTGAACCCGTGCCGAAGGGCGAGGTCGCCCGATGCCTGATCCTATTGGCAGAGAGCGCGCCTGCCGATCGGCCTCGACAGCGGGAGGTTCTGGAAAACTGGGCCCGCCTCCTGAGGACGAGTAAGGCCGCCAACGAAGGCTGAGCCTATGCGCGCCAGCCCCGCCTCAGCGCGGCTCTCCGCGCCGTGGCAGAATAATTAAATCCGCTGCTTCTTCCGCGTCATTGAGCAGTGTTTTGCGCGGCAGGCCCATCTGCGCGCGCATGGTCAAACCACGGGAAAGATCGAGCAGTTGGCTCGCGCGGGCAGCCACAGGAAAGTCCGACGGTATTTCTCCCGTGCTGATCCCATCGCAAAAACGACGCTCCACCAGCGCTAAACCGCCTGCTGAAGTGTCCTTCAGGAACTGCCTGACCTCGGCATCGTCCACGAGGGGCGCGACACAGACCATTAGACATCCTGGGGCGGACCCTTCCTCGGTCGCGGATTCCACAGCATGCCGTAGGAAGGCGACGAGCGCGCCGCGCAGGGTCGGTGGCGAGAACAGCGCCTTCGCAGCGCGGGCGCCCTTCGCTTCCGCATAGGTGCGAAGGACGCGCAGGAACAGCGTCCGCTTGTCTCCGAAGACGGCGTACAGGCTCGGCCGTCCCACACCCATGCCATCGACGAGATCGTCGATCGTCACACCGTCGAAGCCCTTCGAGCGAAAGACCTGTGTCGCCTTTGCCAGCGCATCGCTCTCGTCAAAGCCTCGCGGTCGTCCCCGCAGCTTGGCGGCATTCTGAACCATCCAGTTCAAAACTCCTTGACCGTATCGAACAGTGTCAATATCTAACTATTCAGTTCTAAATTAGCAAGGCGACCCTGGGTCTCACGGCCCACGGCCACCATACCCTTCACGACGGAACCTCCCATGGGCCATTCGATCGCGCTCGTCACAGGCGCCACCTCCGGGCTTGGTGATGCCGCAGCCCGCTTGCTCGCCGCCGACGGCTACGACGAGGTTATCGTGACAGGCCGCAGCCAGGCTCGGATCCAAGAAGCCGCCGCGCAACTCACGCAAGAGACCAAAAGGCAGGTCTTCACGCCGCTCGAGCTGGATCTGAACACGCCATTCAGCGTTCAGACCGCCCTCGCCGCGCTCCTAAAGCGAGGCCGGCCAATCGATTTCCTCCTCCTCAATGCCGGCCTGGTCCCAGGCAACAAGCGCGTGCTCACTGCTGCGGGCGTTGAGGAAAGTCAGGCCCCGCTGATCGGCCATCATGAGCTAACCGTCGGGCTGCTCCGCGCCAACTTGCTGAGCCCCAACGCGCGCATCGTTATCACCAGTGCGGAGCCTGCCCGCGGGGGCGTGCCGATGTTCAAGTACACCGACCTGCCAACCTTCGCGGCCAAACACTTTGGGGCTGATCGCGTCGCCGCCATTGAAGCCCTGATCCGCAGCGGGCCGAACGTGGAGTACGCGCCCAACAAGGCATATGCCGACGCCAAGCTCATTATCGCTTGGTGGGTTGCGGCGCTGGCGCGCCGGCTACCCTCCGGCATGGCCGTGTACGCCGTCTCGCCCGGCGCGTCGAACGCCACCAAGGTGGCGCGGAGCGCTGGCCCGTTGTTGAAGTATCTGATGATTCCGATCACGAACCTCATTCCCGGCATGAACCAGACGCCAGAGACCGCGGCCGGTCGGTACCTCCAGGCGTCGAAGTTCGGAACCGACGCCTCCGGACAATTCTTCGCCTCGGCTGAAGGGAAGTTCTCAGGCCCAATGGAGTTGCAGCGACAGCCACACCTCCACGATCGCGCCAGCCAGGAAGCGGCGTGGCGGGCGGTCGTAAGGGTCTCCGGCGTCGATTTGTCCAGCCCAGCATCCCAAAGCGCGGCGCCCTGAGGTAGCGCTAATACCGGCCGGGTCGCGTGGGCGACTCGCACCAGCCGGCATTGCCGACCTACAAGGTGCTTGCCGCGATCGCTCAGCGAATTATCGCACTAGCTAGTTCATAAAGAACTACACGCAAAAGACGTCGCAAGGATCCTCGGCATGGAACGCTGCCCAGGAAAGAAGGTGGTGATTATCGGCGGCTCCTACGCTGTTTGGACGCTTTTCAGCCGGTCCAGCACCGGCAGCAGCTCGCTGGGCTCCGGCCGCCGGGTGTAGTCGGGATTGACCTCCGCATAGGCGATGACGCCGTCGGTCCCGATCACGTAGCGGCCGGGCATTGGCAGGGTCCAATGGGGGTCGTTGTGGGCCGTCGGCAGGTCCAGGCCGAATCCTTTGAACACCCCCTGAAGTTCCTCGGGGACGTCCCAGCGGATGCCGAACGCGGCCGCTAGCTCCCCGCCTTGGTCGGTCAAGATCGGATAGCTGAGCTTGTTCTGCGCCTGAGACCGGCGGCTATTGGTCGAGGTCTGCTGGGAGATGGCGACGAGCGTGGCGCCGCGGGCGCGGATCTCGGCGGCCACCTCCTCCAGCGCCGCCAGCTCCATGTTGCAGTACGGGCACCAGACGCCGCGATAAAAGGTGACGACCAACGGACCCTTGGCGAGCAGGTCGATCGATGAGACCGGCTGTTCGTCCTGATCCAGGAGCTTGAAGGACGGGACGGTGTCGCCCGCCTTCAACGCCCGTTCGGCTTGGCCGGTGGCGATCATCTCGGCGGTGTGGCGGTGGAAGATCTCGACAACGTGAGGCGGGGCTTTGTTGGCCTCGAAGTCGGTTTTGAATGCGTCGAGCTTCTCTTGGAGCGACATGGGGATTTTCCTCTGGAGCCAGGGGGCGTCCGCGGGAAGGTGTCTCGTTCGCCCCCGGGCCGGTAGAAGGCGACCGGGACTAAGACCTATTCGATTTGGATATGGGCGGCGCGCCGGTCGTGTTGCCCTTGTTCGCCTCGCCACATGGGGTTTAGGCCCTCGGCCACACGTAGAGCCGCGCCTTGCTTACGCTGGTGCTGGCCGCGACGCGAGCACCAGCCCCGCCATCATCCGGCCGTTGGCGGGTGGACTTAGCCCCATCGATGGTCGCGGCCTCTTTTGCGCGACTGTCGAGCCAAGTTTAGCCAGTCCATTCCGCCTCGGAATAAGAGCTAGTCGCACGGCGTCGCTACAGCCCATCTCGCCGAAGGCCCACTTTCGCCTTCAGGCTAACGCCCCTGCGGCCGCCGAAGGCGGATGATCACAGCTGATCGATGGAGACCATCATGAACGCTTCTGCCCGAGTCACCCCGCAAGCGGCGGGGGCTCTTGCCTTCAGCCCGGAAGGAGTCCTCTTCCTCGGTGACAATAAGCTCGGAGCCGTCTTTGCTTTCGAGACGGAGCGGGGCGAGGCGCCCGCCTCGCTGGATCCGTTCCTCTTTGAATCGATCGACGAGACGATCGCCGCAGCGCTGGGTGTGACGGTGAAGAGCCTGGTGATGAACGGGATGGCCGTCCACCCCGTGACCCGCGAGCCCTACCTGTCTCTCGGTGTGCGTAACGGAGATCGTTTAGACCCCGTGGTCGTGAGCGTCTCGCTGGCCGGCGAGGTCCGCCCGTTTGACCTCTCATCGTCGAAGGTGACGGTCCACCAGCTCTTCGACGTTCCGGACGCGGACAAGACTTTTCAGTCGCGGGCTGGCTTTTTCCCGTACCCGCCGGCGGAGGTCTTCGACGAGAAGGCGCGTTTGCCGCTGCGGTCCATGACGATCGTGGACCTGAAGTTTCATGACGGCGAGGTGTTCGTTGCCGGCGTTTCGAACCAGGAGTTCTCGTCTACGCTTCGGCGGATACCCTACCCTTTCACCGGGGCCGCCAGCGAGACCCAAGTCGAGGTCTATCACCTCGCTCACGGCAAATACGAAACGCGGGCGCCGATCCGGACCATGCAGTTCGGCGACATCAATGGCGAAGACACGATCATCGCAGCCTATGCCTGCAGCCCGCTCGTCACCATTCCGGTCTCGGCGTTGAAGGATGGCGCGAAGGTGACGGGCAAGACGATCGGAGACATGGGCAACGGTCAGCCCATCAGCATGGTCGCCTTCCGTGATGGCGACGAGGATAAATTGTTCATCACCAATCTTGGCCGTGGCCCGATGATCGTTCCGCTCTCCGGGATCCGCTCGGCCGAGGGCTACACGCCTGAAAACCGGCCGACCCAGGACAAGATGCTGGACCAACACCCCACCATGCCGGCAGGCCCTGTCGGCAAACAGGTGCTGTTCGTCGGATCGTCGTTGCGGGCCGACCTGTTCAGCGACCGCTTCTTCGTTTCGCTGACCCGCTATGCCGATACCGGCAATCTGACGCTGGAGACCCTGATGACCAGCCCCCTGCCCGCGCGGCTGGACAAGATCTGGGTGGAGGCCGATTTCCCAGGCGTCCAGCAAAACCGCCTACCCGAGCTGCATAAACAGCCGGCTTGAGCTTTGAGGGCCAGAGATGCGGATCCAAACCTCACCTGAGATGCCGATCCGCATCTCTCCTCAAGCCAAGGTCCTGCCCGCCAACACGTTGCGGTTCTACATCCACTTTCCTAGGCCCGGCGAGGCGCACTTCGACCGTGATCAACTCTGGCTGTTGGACGAGGAGGACCAGGTGGTGCCTGACCCCTTCCTCGTCTTGTCGCAGGAGCTCTGGTCCCGCGATGGGCGGCGCCTGACGGTGTTGATGGAGCCCGGGAGGATCAAGCGCGGGCTTGGCGCGGATCCCGCTCACGAGCCGGCGCTCGTCGTGGGGCGGACCTATAGCCTCGTCATCACCGCGCTCGGGCAGACGGCGCGCCACACCTTCCGCGTCGGCGATCCCGTCCTCGAGGCCATCGACGAGGCGGCCTGGCGTATTGTCCGCCCGAATGCAGGCAGCCTCGACCCCGCCGTCGTGAACTTCGGCCGGGTCATGGACGCTGCCCTTTGCGACGATGAGATCAGGGTCGTGAGCGCCTCCGGAGCGGTTGTTCCGACGCGCGCCTCCCTTTCATCGGACGGAACCGCGCTGCAGCTCATTCCAAGCCAGCCGTGGGGCGCAGGCGAGTACAGACTCGTCGTGTCAGACCGATTGGAAGACGTTTGCGGCAACCGGTTGGGCGAGGCTTTGGATCACGAGTTGGGCGCGGCCGGACGGCCCCGGACCGGAAGGATTGGCTTCACGCCGGGCCGGGCCAACGCCCGGCTGAACCACGACGCGCGCCGCGAGCGCATCCTCGACGTGGCCCAGGGAGTGTTCCTCGAAGCGGGATTCGCGAAGGCGTCGATGACCACCATCGCCAATCGGCTCGGCGGGTCGAAGGGAACGCTCTACCACTATTTCAACAGCAAGGACGAGCTGTTCACCGCCTATGTCGAGCGCCGGTGTCTGTGGCGCGACGACGAGGTGTTCAACCTGCCGCCAGGCGTCACGCCCGAACTCGCCCTCCACCAGATCGCCCGCTCGTTCCTGGCCCACGCCGTCGATGAGACGATCGTGCGCAACTTCCGCCTGATCGTGGCTGAGGCCGAGCGCACGCCGGAGGTCAGCCATCTCTTCTACGAGGCCGGTCCGCGCCGCAGCACGCTGCGCTTGGCGGAATTTTTGTCCTCGCTCGACGCCCAGGGCGTGCTCGTCTTGGAGGGAGACGCCCTGGGCGCGGCCCAGCACTTGCTCGCGCTGGTGCAGAGCGCGACGTTCAAGGGCCGCCTTTGCAACACCATCCCTGCGCTGACGCCGGCTGAAATCGACGCCGAGGCCGCCCGTGGCGTGAAAGCGTTCCTGCGCGCCTACGGCTCACACCGGCAGGGTGCCAACCGTCGTCGCGATGCGGTCCCGGCCTACGCCGTCCAATGACGCCTGATTAGCGCCGGCGACCTTGGGCCAGGCCAATGGTCGTGAGCGCGAGGCCGACCAGCCAGACCAGCGGCCCGAGCAAACCCGGCCAGGGCCGCAGGTACCCAGGCAGGAGGACGAAGATGATGAACCCGACGTCGGCGACGCCGATCACCCCGAGATTGATCCAATAGCCCCATCGGTTGTTGCGCCAGTTCAAGGCCACCGCGACGCCGATCGCGGCGACGGAAAAGCAGGCGAGGTTCCAGGCGGCCTGGAACAGCCGGGCCTGGACCATCGAGGGTGCGAGGTGGCGGCCGAGTTGGTAGACGCCCCAAGCGGCCTGGAAATGCAGGAGCGCCCAGACGACGTAGGCCGCCGCGCCGAGTTTCGAAGCGAGCGGCCCGCGCGATGGCGCCAAAGCGGCCGGGCTGAGGTGACTTGCTACCGTCGTCATGGGAAAGCGTCCTTTCGAGAGTGGGAAGACCTGCTGGGACCTCGGCATTTCTCAAGTGTCCGCCCGGCGCCGCGCGCTGGCGGACATCGACAGCGACCTGGCGACGAGCCGCGCCGTTAGAGGGGCGGCAGGCTGGCGGAGGTGCTCGCGGCGCCCAAGCTGCGGCCGCCGCCCGGCGCCATGCGTTGAGCGACACCGTCGCGCAACACGACCGCGTGACGGATCGCGCCCGCCACATGGAGCGTCACCGAAACCACGAGCAGGCAGGCGAGCCAGAAATGGAACCCGGAGAAGAGCGTCGCCAGGGCGGCGTTCGGGCCGATCGGCCGCGGTAGGGTGAGCAGGCCAAAGATCACGGTCGGCCCGTTCCGGGGAGACGCGGAGGTGGCCAACATGCCCGACATCGGCATGCCGATCATGGCGATGTAGAGGGCGACATGAACGCCATTGGCAAGCCACCGCTCATACGGCTTGGCGGCTATCGAGGCTGTCGGGACCGTCTTGGCGGTCAGGCGCCACAGCAGCCGGGCGACGGCGAACAGCAAGAGTGTGAAGCCGAACGACTCGTGAAGGCCGTAGGCCTGAGCCTGACGCACCGGATCGCCGGCCAGGAACCACCTCATCGTGATCCCCATCGCGATCATGATCAGGATGCACAAGGCCATCGCCCAATGGAGCAACTTGGCGACCGCGCCCCAATCTTCATTCGTGCTGCGCCACTGCATGGTCCACCCTTCCAGCTCCAGCGGATCTGCCGCCGAAGACCTCTGCTATTGACCGTGATGTTCACATCGTCGCCGATGTCGGGCGGGTCCGCCTTCTGGCCGAAGCCGGACCTCTTGAAAGGCTAGAGCGCCTGGTGCGAGCCATCGCAGAGCGGCATCTTGCCGGTGCGCTTGCAGGCGCACAGGTAGGCGGTGCCGGTCTTTTCGGGGGTGTAAGGTAAGGGGCCGAATTCCGATCCGGCATGGCTGCCGTCGCAGTACGGCTGGTTGGCGCTTTGGCCACAGGCGCACCAGTAGATTGTCTTACCGGCCTCGAGCTCGACGGGGATGGGTCCCTTCTGCGCGATCTTTGGTTCCATGATTTAATCCCTCGGGTGATGGCGACTACCAGGTTGAGATACGTGACCCGCGGAATCCCGGTAGTGCTTAGCTCCGACTAGGGCCTATTCCGTTCGGGAATGCAGCTGCGCTCTTGGCGACACTTTCAGCGCCGGTTTCGCCTGGGTTTCCCTTGAACCGTTCGTCGACGGCTCCCGTCGGTGCCCAATGAGCGCCGTCGGAATAATTCTTATTCCGCGGGAGAATGCGGGCGGCGGGGGCGATAGATCGGCGCCATGTCAGGCGCCTGCCCCGTGTGCGCATCGGCGTGAAGCGCCACAACCTGGGTGTCGGGCATCAGCATTCCCAGGGGGAATAACTTTTAGTCGGGGACGCCCACTACAGGGTTTCGTTGGGTCCCGTACCTCCAGTCCACTGGCGTCGCCCTGACGCCGCGGATCGCGGAGCCCCGGCCCCCTGTCCGGGACCCTATTCAAGGACGCAGACAATGAGCAACAAACTCGACGGCAAGATCGCGGTCGTCACGGGCGCCAGCCAAGGCATTGGCCTCGGCATCGCCAAGGCCTTCGCCGCTGAAGGCGCCAAGGTCTACATCACCGGCCGCCGCCAAAGCGAGCTGGACAAGGCCGTGGCCGAGATCGGCCACGGCGCGGTCGCCGTCCAAGGCGACGCCGCGAACCTGGCTGATATCGACAAGCTAATCGCCCAGGTGAAGGCGACGGACGGCCGCATCGATGTCTTGGCCCTGAACGCCGGCTACTACGCCTTCGAGCCGTTCGGCCAGATCACCGAAGAGAGCTTCGACAAGCACTACAACACCAACGTGAAGGGCCTGCTGTTCACCTTCCAGAAGGCCCTGCCCCTGCTGCCCAAGGGCGCCTCGGTGATCATGACCGGCTCGATCGCCAGCCACATCGGCATCGCGGCGATGTCGGTCTACTCCTCCACCAAGGCGGCGATCCGCAGCCTGATGCGGGGCTGGATCCACGACACCAAGGAACAGGGCATCCGCATCAACGTGTTGAGCCCCGGCCACACGCTGACGCCGGGCCTGAAGAGCATGCTGCCCGAAGGCGCCGAAGCGCACATCGCGACGACCATTCCGCTCGGCCGCCTAGGCACGCCTGCGGACCTCGGCAAGGCCGCGGTGTTCCTGGCTTCCAGTGACAGCGAATACGTCCACGGCATCGAACTCGAAGTCGACGGCGGCGTCGCCCAAGTCTGATTTTCGGCCTCCGGCGGGCTTCGGCCCGCCCGGGGTACTCCTCGAAGGGAGGGTTCGCGGCACCCGTCGTCGGGACCGCCGTGGGTTGGATCGGCGAGGTTCGTAGTTATTCCTGTTGGGAAACCTAAGCTGCACACTCCAAAAGCTTGGACGCGCTCCTCGGAGCCTTAGCTTTGCCCTTGCAGGGCGCCCGCGAATGCCCAAATCTTGAACATCAGGTGGAGACGCGCAGCAGAGTCGCGTGACGCCCCCCATTCCTGCAGGGCATCACGATGGACCGTTTCACGGCAATGCAGACCTTCCTGACGGTCGTCGACACGGGATCGTTTTCGAACGCCGCGCGGCGACTAAACGTGGGGCAGCCCGCCGTGTCCAAGACCATCGCCCAGCTCGAAGAGCGGCTGGGCGTCAAGCTCCTGGTTCGCTCGACGCGGGGCTTGGCGCCGACGGAGGCGGGTCACAATTTCTATGAACGGGCTCGCCGCTCGGTGGAAGAAGCCGAAGAGGCGGAGCTGGCGGCGCGTGGCGCGGGATCCGGACTTTCCGGCAAGCTGCGGGTCGGCGCTGCGGTGACGTTCGCGCGGCTGCACATCGTGCCGAGGATTCCCGAATTCCTGGCGCAAAATCCCGAGCTGGAGATCGAGATCATTCTCGACGACCGGAACATCGACTTGGTGCAGGAAGGCATCGATGTCGCCCTTCGCATGGGCATGATGCCGGACTCCAGCCTGACCGCCAGGAAGATCGGATCGAGCCCACGGGCGGTCATGGGCGCCGCCGGCTATTTCGAGCGAGCGGGCAAGCCGACGATGCCCGGCGAGTTGGCGCTGCACCAGACGATCCTCTATCCACACAACGGCATGACGGACGTCTGGGCGTTCCAGCGGGATGGCGTCGAAGTGTCCGTCACCGTCAAAAGCCGCCTGCGCATGACGGCGGCGGAAGGCATCCGAGCCGCGATCCTTGCCGGTGCTGGACTCACCATTGCCTCGGAATGGATGTTCGGGCCGGAGCTGGCAGACGGAACCGTTCAGCGCGCGCTGGAGGAGTGGCAGCTTGCGCCGGTAGATCTCTGGGCAGTCTATCCGGCGGGTCGCGTCGCGACCGCGAAGGCCAGGACCTTTGTCACCTTCGTCGAGAATCTGTTGGCCGAATCCGCCGCCAAGCCTGCCCTCTCCTGAGCGAACCCAAGCTCAGGGTCGGCCGCTCCATGTAGCCGAGCAGCCCGGCGGCATGGCGCGCTGTAGCACCGGCAGAAGGTCCAATGGATTGGATCGGCGGGTGAAGTCGGGGCTCACCTCGGCGTAGTGAATGGTGCGGTCTGGACCGATGACAAAGCGGGCGGGCAGCGGCAGAGCCCAGCTCTCGTCGCCGTTCAGGGCCGGCAGGTCGATGCCTGACCGTTGGTAGAGACTGATCAGGTCCGGCGGCAGCTTCACGACGACCCCATAGGCGGCCGCCACCCGATTGCGCGGGTCGGCGAGGAGCGGAAAACTCGCGCCGACCGCGTCTCTCGCCACACGATTATTGCAGGGGGTCTGCGGTGAGATCGCCAGCAGCTTGGCCCCGTGGCGCTCGAACTCGGGGCGGGCGGCTTCCAGCGCCTGCAGCTCCGCGGTGCACGTAGGAAGCCACAATCCGCCATGGAAGGTCACGACGGCGGGACCGTCCGCCAGGGCGCCGCTCAGCGACACCGCCCGGCCATCGGCGTCATGCAGATTGAAGCCCGGCGCCGGCGTCCCCGCCTTGAGCGCCCGGCTCGTGGCGCCCGAGGCGGCCAGCGCCTGCGCCGCACGGCATGCGATTTCGGTTGCCGAAAGTGTCGGCTCGCCGGACGGGGCAGTACCTACCATGTCGAGTCTCGCCCAGACACGCGCTGGCCTCCGCCGTCTGTTGTTGGCTCCAATAGATGCAAGCGATCGGCAGCTTCGGGCAGGCATGTCAGACGACTAACATCCATTCTCAGGTGGAATGACGCTGAAGAGCCGACGGAAGATGTCCGCGCGCTTCAGCCGCCTTCACTGCCCTGCCCCTGATCGGCTCCCAGAATTTGGGCCAGGCGCGGCTCACCTATTCCTGGTGGCGATAGGCCCTATTCCCCCCGCCCTACTGCCGAATTCCAGTGACGCTGGTCATCTGTGGCATCGGCCCGCCCCACCTCGCGTGGCCACGTCACATCGATTTCTTCGCCGCGCGCCGCGTGGACCGCAACAACCGAAAGGCCCGACATGACCAAGCTATCCCTCTTGGCGGCAGCAAGCGCTCTGCTTATCGCCGCACCGGCTTTCGCGCCGGTGGCGGCCCAAGCCGCCCCCGCCGCCGACTCCGCACGGGCCGCAACCAAGCTCCAATATGCCGGGGCCCTGACATTCAGTCCGGATGGCGTGCTGTTCGTCGGCGACAACGTCAGCGGCGCGGTGTTCGCCTACCCCATGCGCGGCGGCGCGGCTGCCACCGGCAAACCGGCTCTGGACGTCGAGGGCATCGATGCGCAGGTCGCCAGCCTGCTCAAGACGAGCAAGGCCAGCGTCCGCATCAACGGCATGGCGGTCCATCCCATCACGCACGACGTCTATCTGTCGGTGTCAGTCGGCGCGGGGACCCCGGCCGTGGTGAAGGTTTCGCCGACCGGCGTGCTGGCGAAGGTCGATCTGGCCCGCGCCCAGCCCACGTCGTGGACCATTCCCGACGCGCCGAGTCCGGACGAACACTTCCGGGATCGGACGGGGGACCTCCCCCTCCCCGGCGACCGCGCCCGCATCAAGGCCGCGACGCCGATGCGCTCCATGACCATCGTCGACATGAAGTTCCACAATGGCGAGTTGTTCGTCGCGGGCATCTCAAACGAGGAGTTCGCCTCGACCCTTCGGCGGGTGGCTTATCCGTTCGACGGCAAGTCCTCATCGACCGCCGTTCGAATCTACCATGTCGCGCACGAGCAATATGAGACCCGGGCGCCGATCCGGGCCATGAGCTTCGCCACCATCGACGGCCTGGACACGCTGATCGCCGGCTACACCTGCAGCCCGATCGTCCTGATCCCGACCGCGGACCTAAAGGATGGCGCCAAGGTCACCGGTCGAACCGTCGGCGATATGGGCAACGGGCAGCCGCTCAGCATGGTCTCGGTGTCGGTCAACGGAACGCCGAGCCTGTTCGTGACCAATGCCGGGCACAGCCCGCGCATGATCCCGATCTCGGGGCTGCAGAAGGCGGTCGCCTATCTGCCGGACAACTCGCCGCATGGCGGCGTTGGCGACTGGCGCCCCGAATACCCGCTGGGCCCGGTCGGCAAGTCGCTGATGTTCGTCGGATCGTCCCTCTACGCGGACAAGCTCGACGACAACTACCTGGTGTCAGTGACTCGGGACGCCGTCTCCGGCGACCTCAATCTCCAAGAGGAGCTGGTGTTCCCTCTTCCGATCAACAACCTGGACGAGGTCTGGGCGGAGTTCGACTTCAAGGGCGCTGGGCCGGGCGACGCCAAGTGATCGCAGGGGTTCTCGCCGCACTGGCGCTGGCTTCCGCCAGCGCCGCCCCGCACGTGGTGTCGATCTCGCCGGCGGCGGGGTCGATCCCGGCCAACACCCTTCGCCTCTATGTCATCTTCGACAGACCGGCGCGGGGGGTGGTGGCGACCCGGGACGTGCGGCTTCTCGACGCCGATGGTCGGCTCGTCGACGGGGCGTTCATGGACTTCGGCCAGGACCTCTGGAGCCCTGACGGCCGGCGCCTCACGATCCTGTTCGACCCAGGCAAGGTCAAACAGGACGTCGAAGGAAGCGGCGATAGCGCCGCCCCGCTTCAGGCAGGTCGTGACTTTACAGTCGAGGTCGGCGCCAAGCACTTCAAATACCGGATCACCCCGGCGCTGCGCACACCCATCAACCCGCAAACCTGGCGGCTTGTCCCGCCCGTTGCGGGGTCGCACGCCGCCCTGGCCGTCGCCTTCGACCGGGAGATGGATGGCGCCCTCCTGCTCGACCAGCTGGAAGTCGTCGACGCTCGGGGACAGCGCCAGTCCGGCCGGCCGACGCCGTCCGCTGATGGACAATCATGGAGCTGGCGTCCCGATCGCCCATGGCGCCCAGGCGCCTACAGGCTTCTCGTCGGAAACAGCCTTGAAGACGTCAGTGGAAACCGGGTCGGCGAAGCGCTCGACCACGACGTCGGCGCGCCGGACGCGCCGCAGGACAATTCGACCATCCCATTCACTATTCAACGCATTCCAAAATAGGGGGTCATTTTGGCCGACGTTAAACATCCTGCCCCGCCCAAAAAGCTGGTCTTTTCCGCCTACCAGAAATTCGTGTTGGGCATTCTCGCCTTCCTGCAATTCACGATCATCCTCGACTTCATGATCATCTCGCCGCTGGGCGCGATTGTTATGCCAGCGCTCCGTATCAATACCCATCAGTTCGGCTTGGCCGTTTCGGCCTACGCATTCAGTGCCGCGATTTCCGGCATCGCCGCCGCCGGCTTCGCGGATCGTTTCGACCGCAAGCGGCTGCTGCTGTTTTTCTACGCCGGTTTCGTTTTGGGGACGGCGTTGTGCGCGTTCGCTCCGACCTATCACTTCCTTTTGGGCGCGCGCGTGGTCACCGGGCTTTTCGGCGGCGTGATCGGTTCCGTCGTGCTTGCCATCGCCGCTGACCTCTTCCCTCTGGAAATGCGGGGTCGCGTCATGGGTATCGTTCAGACCGCGTTCGCCGGAGCGCAAGTGCTGGGCCTTCCTGTCGGCATTCTCCTTGCCAACCGCTGGGACTGGCACATGCCTTTCTTCGCGATCATCGGCGTCGCTGTGCCGGCGTCCCTTATCATAATCTTTTTCATGAAGCCCGTCGCAGGGCATCTGACGCTCAAGCAAGAACATAGTCCTTGGCGGCACCTCGCCAGAACCCTTTTTGAGCCGAAATATACTGCGGCTTTCGTGGCGACGATGGCGCTTACCTCGGGCGGCTACCTGATCGGGCCGTTCATGAGCACGTTCATGGTCAACAATATCGGCATCTCGCTTCACGATCTGCCGACAATCTACCTGTTCACAGGGCTGTGCACGGTCGTTACCGGTCCGTTGATCGGTAAGGCGAGCGACCGGTTTGGGAAATTCCGATCCTTCGTTTTTGGCACCATCCTCACCATCGTTATGCTCGCCATCTACATCAATCTTGGCCCGACATCCTTGTACGCCATGCTCCCTATTGCTGCGTTGCTCTATGTCGGCCTCTTTTCGCGGAATGTCCCAGCGCAGGCGCTCTTTTCCGCCGTGCCCGAACCCGCCAAGCGCGGGGCGTTCAACGCCATCATGGCCTCGTTGCAGCAATTTTCAGGCGGTTTCGCCTCTGTGTTCGCCGGCTTGATCATTGTTCAAACCAGCACCGGTCGGCTGCAGCATTTTGACTGGATGGGCTACGTCGTCATAGCCACGGCCCTTCTAGCCCTCGCGCTGCTCTACCTCATTCACCGTGCGATCCCCGAACGATTGGCGTCCTAACGAGTGTTAGGACCAGTGATCCGGCTACGGCCTAAAATGATCGTGGTTGCGCCGCTCGTTCGGCTCTCCCCCCGACAGCGTGTCAGCGCCTTTGCGGTGCTGCTCGAAATTGCCGTGCCGCCAAAGGGGCGGCGCTCATGACGGACGAAGTTCCGCGCCTCAGTCCTCGTATGATCCATTGCCTGCGTCTTGCCGCGAAGGGTCTGACCAATGTTCAGATCGGCGGTGAACTTGGGATCTCTGCGCGGACGGTCGAAGAGTATTTTGAAGATGCTTACAGGCGTCTTGGAGTCCGAGGTCGGACTCAGGCCGTCGTGAAAGCCGTCCAACTTGGCTTGATCTGACCCCGTATATCTCCGGGCCGGATTTTCCGGGGATTGAATCAAACCCCTGGTTGCGCAGATGATTCACGTGACTTGACGATCGATCGCGACCGCACATTGGGGCCGCACTCGCTCCGAGAGCATTCAGGTAGCTCAGTTGCGGGGGGCGCTGAGGACGAGAGGAGCGTCCGGGTGCCTAGGCAAAGATCAAGCATGCTCGTACCGATCAAGTCGGCAAAAACAGAGATTCCTGAAGAACCGAGGAGTTTCGAGCGCCTCTACATCACCGAACGGCAGCTCGAAATCCTGAGCTGGGTGCAGCAGGGAAAGAGCGCCCGGGACATCGGGGACATCCTGGGCATCTCACCTCGCACCGTCGAACACCAGCTCGAGAAGGTCTGTGGCAACCTGGGCGTCCGGACGCGCTTCCAGGCCGTGCTCAAGGTTCGCGACCTGGGCGTGCTCAGTTGAACTGGGTGTAAGGCTACCCTCGGAACAGGGGTAGCCTTACCGATTTTTCGGGGACCCAATCGCCTTCAGCATCCGCCGCAGAGGTGGCCGATGCAGTCCCTGACAGACCCAATCCAAGACTATGCGAGGTCCGCGCCATGCCGCTGACCGCCGCCATCGTCGCAGCGCTCGCGAGCCAGTGCGCGCTCGAAGTATCGACAGCCACGCTTCTCCCGCTGGTCCAGGTCGAAAGCGCATTCGATCCGCTGGCGATCGGGGTCAATGCCCCCTCGCCCGCCCAGCTGCATCCCAGGACGACTACCGAAGCCATCGAGGTGGCGACCCGCCTGATTGCTTCCGGCGCCAACATCGACCTTGGTCTCGGCCAGATAAACTCGGCCAATCTCGCGCCTCTTGGCCTCAGCGTCGCCGACGCCTTCATCCCGTGCCGCAACCTGCATGCCGCCGCGCAGGTGCTGACGGCCGCGTACCGCAGTCAGAAGCCAGCGACCGGCCAGGAACAGCCCGCCCTGCGCATCGCGCTGTCGCTCTACAACACCGGTCGGACCGACCGCGGCTTCCGGAATGGCTACGTAGCCAAGGTTGTCGCAGCCGCGGGACAAACGGTTCCTGCCCTCAAGGCTGACACGACGCCAATGCTGTCGGCAGCGCCGCTGAGCGCGCCTAGCTGGGACGTGTTCGCCCAGCGGACGACGGGCTTCGTCCTCACGACTACCGCCTCAGATTCCTCCGCTCAGGGAGACACCCCATGAGAACCGACATAATCACCCGCTTCGTCTTTGTGACGGGCCTGGTCTTCGCACTTCTGATGATCGCGGACCCGGCTCTCGCGCAAACCACCACCGGGACCGGCAACGCCGTCAACATCGGGACGGCGGTCCAGAACATAATCAATCTGCTGAACAACAACGTCACCCGCGGCTTGGCCATCCTGGCCATCATCGCCGCTGGGATCGGCTGGATGTTCGGCCACCTGGATATGCGTCGAGCCGGCTTGATCATCATCGGCATCATCGTGGTGTTCGGCGCGGCGACCATCGTCGACCTGATCACCGGCGCGTCGAGCACCTGAAATGCGCGGATCCCAACAAATCCCCGAAGAGCGGCTGGCCGAAGACACCCTGTTCTTGGCCTGTACGCGCCCGGCGATGGTCCTCGGCGTGCCGATGGAGGCCATGGGGATCAACATTATCCTCACGGCTATCGCCTTCCTGGCCGGTCACTCCCTGCTCTATCTGCTGATCGCGCCGGCGTTGCACCTGGTGTTCCAGGCGGTCTGCAAGACGGACCACAACGCTTTCTGGCTGCTCTGGCTTTATGTCGAGACCAAGGGTCGCGCACGCAACAGCGCGATCTGGGGCGGAAGCTCGACCACACCCCTCCCCTTGCGCCGCCGGTTCGCAGCGATGGAGGCGGATCGTGGCTAGCATCGAGCCCTTCGCTGCGCTGCGGACCAAGCCGCAACATCTGGCCCGCGAACTGGAGCCGCGCGAGCGCCTCCCCTACGCGCGTCATCTGACCGAGCGG
>OUWB010000360.1_pt2 | contig 18029 bp, 10 predicted proteins | sample 1779821 | NCBI WGS metagenome assembly OUWB01 (sample SAMEA3914806, study PRJEB12502) | metagenome | biome: forest; material: soil | place: Canada | collected 2011-08-03 | depth 0.1 m
TAGGTCGCGGCTTCCTCGCAGACATAGCGGGCCTCGCTCTTCAAGCGACGATAGACGGCGTTGACCTGCGACGGATCGCTGAAATCGACGTGAGGAAATTTGACGTCGCTGCGGACGGAAGCGGAGTCGTCTGCCGGCGCACCGGGGCGCTCGCCGGCATGGGCGGCCGATGGCAGGGCGGGGGCAACGAGGGCGGCCGTCAGCGCGGCGGCGGCGCAGGCAATGCGAAACTTGAACGATGACATGTGAACCTCCTGGACACGTCCCGGTCTTGGGGCGCACCGGCACCATAGCGGGGTATCCGTCGGGAGAAGGAGGCGTGCGACCGGAACGGCGAAAGAGGGCGCGAAGCGGTTTCATCGCGCGACGAATGCGACGAATGCCGGAGTCTTCGAAAAGCAAAGCGGGCTGAGCGCATCGTCATTGAATCCTTACGGCCATCGGACGACCTTGGCGGCGCTGGGAAGTGGCTCGAATTCGAGGTTCGAAATGGCCCATACCAACGAAAAAGTACACGAGAAACAGGGTTCCAAGCCCGTCTATGGCCATGTCGAGAGCAAGGCCGATATCGATCGGATTTTTGGTGAAATCCGCGACGACCTAGGCCACGCCAAGAATCGGGCGACCCTAACCGAACTCTATCGCCGCGCTGGCTACCTTATCACGCTGACCTATGCCCCGTCATGGGAGAAGCGCTTCGGCGAAAAGGCCGCGTCACTGCGGCGGGAAGCCGAAGCTGACTTCCGCAAGCTCGTCAAATCGCTCAATACCCAAGCCGAGAAGATCGGTGAAAAAGGCGATTACGACGAAGCCTGGGGCAAGATGAAATCATAAATAGGAGGCCCGCATGGCACTCAAGGTCAAGTTGGACGGTATTGTCGACGGTCACGCCATCGATCCGGATTTTTGCAGTTGTCGCCCAGACAGTTGGGGTGGGGTGAAGCCTGGTGGCAATCGCAGCCCGTCGATATCGTGGAGTGGGGCGCCGCGAGAGACCAAATCATTTGCTGTGATCGCAGTCGATCGCGACGTTCCGGCTGATTTTTCCCACGCCAACAAGGTCGGCGCGACCATTCCCGCCGACGCGGAACGAAAGGCCTTCTACCACTGGCTTTTGGTCGATATTCCAAGTGAAATCACCGGGCTCGCCGAAGGTGAGTTGAGAGGTATCGTAGGACGCAACAGCATGGCCGATAAGAGCAAGAGCGCAAACGGCTATGACGGCCCGTGCCCGCCCTTCAACGACGAGCGTGTGCATACCTATCATTTCAACGTCTATGCACTCGACGTCGCCACACTCGACTTGAAGCCAGGCTTTTCCGGCGAAGAAGCCACCTTGGCCATCGCCGGTCATATTCTCGACCAGGGCGAAACCACAGGCAAATACACCACAAATCCGCACCTTCACGTGCCTGCCTGATTTTTGAGGGTTTTCTTACCGGACGAACCTGCCGGCCCATAGGAACCTTACGGGGAAAAACGGAATCAATTGCGTACCGTAACCTCCGGAGTGACTGATGGCCGACGCCCTGCAATCCGATGTGCCCGGCTTTACCCCCGAAACGCTACAGGTCCAGGCGGAGTTCCGTCGCAAGGTCAAACCCGTGGCCACATTTGCCCTGCGCAAGCGGACGGCTGAAGTGCGCCCCGGCCGCGACACAATCTGGGTGGTCGTGCGGCGGCCGGATCGAGGCGCGGTCGCTTTGCGCACCGTGCCGTGGTCAGGTGATTACAGCTATCAGATCGTCGAGCGCCGCCCATCGGGAATCTTGCTCAATATCTCGAACGCCGCCGGCGACTGGCGCGTTGATATCGCCGTGCTTGGCGAGACGCTGCGTGTCACAACCCACGTCACGCCACGAACCGACCTACTTCTAGCCTTCTGGCCGCGCGATCTTTACATGTTGGATACCGATGACGACCCGACTCAGACACAGGGTTGGGTCGAGGCGGCGCAGCGCGGCTTCAACACCGCCCTCTGCTATTTCTGCATGGACAGGCCGGGCTTTGGCAGTACCCTCTATGTGCAGAATTTGAGCGCGCTCAACCGCTTCTTCCAGGCAACCGGCACGCGGCCCGACGGCGTGGTCGGTGGCGAATGGCCGGAACTGGGCTACCAGCCGCCCACCGCCCCGATGAGCACAGTTCCTCCGCACCAGCCTCTGCCCAAGGGCGAGACGGTCGCCATCTCCGATGCTGTGCTGGCCTTTCGCGACGCCTGCGGCAATGACGAGGCCGACGCGGCGCGCCAATTCATCCATATGTTGGACCAGCTCTACCCCTATCTCGACAAGCCGGAAACCCACGACCACGACTGGCGAGGCCGCGCGAGCGCCATGCTCAATGACCTCGCCGCGACCGCCGAGGTCTGGCAGGATCATTACGGCTACGGATACCTCAGGCCCTATCTCGGCGCGGAAACACCTGACAGCATGGTACAGATGGCGGTGCTGGCCGCCGTGCGCCGCTACCAGCTAGCGACCGGCGAGGGGGGTGATTTGGCCGATCGCCTGCAGGCCGGTATCCATCGCTTCTTTGATCCGCAGTTGAAGACGTTCCGCCGCTACCTCGACGCGGCGACCGGTGACAAGGACATCTATTCGGTCGACAGCTGGTACCTCTATCATCCACTGATGAACCTGGCGCGGTTGGCCGCGATTGGCGACGAAAGAGCGAGGGGCCTGCTGCTCGACTCCCTCGATTTCGCTATCGCCGCTGCACGGCACTTTGATTACACGTGGCCAATCTTGTTCGATATGCGCGACCTCTCGGTCATCCGCCAGGCACGCAGCCCGCAGGGCCGCGGCCAGACCGATGTCGGCGGCCTCTACGCCTATCTGATGCTGCAGGTTTTCGACCTGACGGGCGACGAGCGCTATGTTGCCGAGGCAGGGGCGGCCTTTCGTGCTATGGAAGGCATGCGCTTCAACACCACCTACCAGACCAACCTGACCGCCTGGGGGGCTGTGGCGGCAGCCAGGCTATGGCGGCTGACCGGCGACGACGGCTTTTTGATGCGCAGCCACGTCTTCGTTGCCAATCTGCTGCACAATGTCGAACTGTGGGACTCGCGCCTGTGCCATGCTGCAGACTATGCCAACTTTTTCGGCCTGACCTGCCTGCACGACGGCCCCTACATGGCGGCTTTCGAAGTTTATGAGGCCTACGACGCCATCGGCGAATACCTGGCCTTGGGTGGAAACGACCTGCCCGAGGCGACCCGCCAACTGCTCGGCGAATTCCGCCGGCGCACGCGCGATGTCGCCTGGTACTTCTATCCGGACACGCTTCCGCTCGATGCCATCTCCCACCAGGTCAAGAACGGCCGGATCGACCGTAGTCTGTCGATGCCGCTGGAGGATCTCTACGGCGACGGTCAGCCCGCCGGACAGGTCGGCCAGGAGATATACGGGGCAGGGGCGGCGCTTATTTTTGCCATCGACAGCCGAAATTAGCCCGATTTGACCCCAGCGAATTTAGGTCTTTTTGGGGCGGGCGAGAGGCGTTGGTTGCGTTTTTCGGCCCCTTCGGCCGATACGCCTGCCGCTGTCTGCCAAAAGGCCAGACGATCTTCATGTCGTCTCTGTAACATATTGTATTTCAATTATATTATTATAATTAATATGACATAATTAATAAATCCGATTGACAGATTTTCGCTCGGTGATAACGCTACCAGAACCGGGGAATGCTATTCGCTCGATCTGGACTTATCCAAAAACCGCACTCACCAAACCGCACGCCTAAGGGCTGGGCTCGACCCGGCACGCAATACCAAATCCTAGGGAGTTGAAGAACGTCCTGGTCCGAGAAGGATCAGATGCCGGGCGCGAAATCGTGCCCGCAGGGAAGGCGCCTGTGCGCGTTTTCCGCGCCATGAAAAATCGAAAAAAGTTCGCACGTAAATAGGGAAGAGGCCACATGACAAAGCCCAAAAACCGGAAATTCAAAGCCCGTTATCTGCTGATGACGACCGCGCTTGTCGCCTTCGCAGCGGGCGCTCACGCGCAACAGGCGCCGACAGCTTCGCCGGATCAAACCAACCCCGCCACGCCTGCCCCCGCAGCCCCCGCCACAAATACACCTGCCGCCCCATCGTCCGATACCGTCGTCGTGGTCACCGGCCAACGCGCAGCCTTGCGCTCCGCCATCAATGTCAAGAAAAACGCCGACGTCATCCTGGACTCGGTCTCGGCCGATGACGCCGGCAAACTTCCCGACAACAGCATCACCGAAGTGCTGCAACGCGTCGCCGGCGTGAACATGACCCGCATCCAAACCGGCGCCGTCGGCTCGGAAAACTTCCTGGCCGAAGGCACGGGTATCACCATCCGCGGCCTGGACAGCGTCGTCAGCCAGCTCAACGGGCGCGACAGCTTCAGCTCGGTCAACGGCCGCGGCCTCGCCTGGGAAGACATCTCGCCGGAACTGATGCAGGGCGTCGACGTCTACAAGAGCGCCGAAGCCAACCTGCCGGAAGGCGGGCTCGGCGGCGTCATCAACCTGCGCACACGCCAGCCCTTCGACTATAAGGGCCTGACCATCAGCGGCTCGCTCGAAGGCAATTACGCCGACTACGCCAACGAAGCCCACCCAGGCGGCAACGTCCTGGTCAGCGATCGCTGGAACACGTCCCACGGCGAGTTCGGCCTGCTGGTCAACCTGGCCTATTCCGACTTGGCAACCAAGGCCGACGGCGTACAGGTCCAGCCCTATTTCGCCCAGGTCTATGACCCGACCATCTCGACCTCGACGCTGGCCACCGGCAACTCCGACGGCACGCGCCTGCCCAATCTCAGCGATCCGGGCGCTTCGGAAGTCTTTGTGCCCTACGGCGTCGACTTCAGCGAACGCCAGGATGACCGCAAGCGCTATGGTATCTACGTCGCCGGGCAATGGCGTCCGTCCGACAGCCTCACGCTCGGCCTGACCGTTTTCGAGTCGCGCTATACCCTGCAATCCTACCAGCACCTGCTGATGGTCGACGATTCGTCGGACTCGGTCCTGGCGCCGGGCAGCACGGATACCTTCAATTCCGCCGGCATGCTGACGTCGACGACGGCCCTGGCCGGCTATTCCTATGCCCAGTCGGGCAGCGCCACCGCCGCCTCAGGCGGCGGCACGGGCGGCAGCTGGGGTTATGTTAACAACCCCTATGACTTCCAATCGACCGTCCAGGATACGACGAACTCGACAACCGACTATTCGTTCACCGGCAGCTGGCTGCCCAATGATCGCCTGAGCCTGAAGTTCGCCGTCCAGCACGTCGACTCACACGCCTTCGAAGTCGATCACTACGCCTATGACTACGCCTTCCTGCCGCAGGTCGGCCTGACGCTGAGCGGATACGGCAGCGACGCCCTGCCCAAGCTGACGATCCCATCGACCATCGACCTCAGCAATGCAGCAAACTACGGCTACCTGGCGACCATGGACCACATGACCGATAACCAGGGTCATGAAACCGCTGCCTATGTCGACGGCGTCTACAATATCAGCGACACCGGTCTGATCCGCGCCATCAATTTCGGCGCCAAGTTCTCGCGCCGGACCGAAGACGACGAGCAGACACCGTATAACTACCAGGCGCTGTCGCCCTATTATGACGGGGGCCCCTACACCATGCTTTCGGGTAGCGCTGCTAGCAACCCGGCCTATAACCAGCTTGTCAACCTGTCGAGCTGGTTCAACGGCCAGATGGGCCTTCCCGCCGCCGCATACTTCCCATCCCTGACCGAGTTGAACACCAATTTCAGTACCCTGCACTCGGAATTGGGCACCGGCGTCAACGCCACCCAACAGGCGGTCCAGTTCCAGAGCGGCGACCTCAGCACCATCTCGGAAGATACGGCCACCGTCTACGTCCAGGCTTTCTTCCGCGAGGACAGCGGCGCGTTTGTGCCGTTCCGCGGCAATATCGGCCTGCGCATCGTCGACGACAAGGACTTTGCCCAAGGCAACCTGCTGCTGCCGGCGTCGCTGGGCACCTCTTACACGCCGGTAACCTACCCACAGGCGCTGGCCTATTCGTCGTCGGCGATCAGCTTCACCAACCCGCAAACGGCCTTCCCAAGCCAGGGCGGACATAGCGAAGTCGACGTCCTGCCGTCGTTCAACATCCAGTTCCTGCCGACCGACCAAATCCATATCCGGTTTGCGGCGTCCGAAGGCGTCGATCGCCCGAGCTTCCAACAGTTGAGCCCGCAGGGCACGCTGGGCGGCACCTATGTCGGCACCTATACCCAGAACTTCATCACCTCGACGCTGGGCAATCCGAACCTGAAGCCGGAAACCGCGGAACAACTGGACGCCTCCTTCGAGTACTACTTCAAGAGCGACGGCCAGGCGCACATCGCCTTCTTCTACAAGAAGCTGCACAACTATATCGGCACTGAATCGTACGAGGCGACCTATACCCTGCCGACCACGGTCGCGTCGGGGGGCGCACTGCCGGCGACGACCGCGCTGGAAGCCATGTATGACTCATCGCTGACGGCCTGCGCCGCGCCGGTGACGGTGGGCGAATCCTGCCCGCAGACCATCCAGGCCACGGTCCAGCAATACTTCAATGAATCCGCGCCCGCCACGATCGAGGGCATGGAAGTCGGCCTGCAGAAGTATGCGAGCTTCCTGCCGGCGCCTTGGAACGGTCTCGGCATCGATGCCAACTATACCTACATCGACAGCCATCAGCCCGGTGCCGTGGCCGACGATATGCTGGGTAACAAGATCACCGGCCTGCCGGTCACGGGTCTCTCCAAGGATACGGTCAACTTCGCCGTCATGTACGATAGCGGGCCGATCTCCATGCGCCTGGCCTACAACTGGCGTGACAGCTTCCTGGTCACGACCTCCGCCTACCAGACCAGCGGCACCTACGACAACTTGACCAATGTGGCGGACACGACCAATGCCGCCGACGTCAATACGCAGGGTGTGTCGACCTACTACGCCCTGCCGGTGTTCCAGTATCCCTCGGGTGAGCTGGATGCGAACTTCCAGTGGAAGCTCAACAAGAACATCACATGGGTGATCCAGGGCTCCAACCTGACCGATACGGTGACCCGCCTCTACATGGGCGTCGGCGCCGAGCGGGCCAACCGCAGCTGGTACACCGCCGACCGTCGCTTCTCCACCGCGCTTCGCTGGAACTTCTAACCGGCCGTGAGGGCAGGTCCTGTGTGAGGACCCTGCCGCCCCCCTGCGCTCAAGCCGCCGATCAAGCGGCTATTCAACGAAATACAGAGGAAGACATGTCCAAGATTCAAAATAATCGCCGGCCGGGTAAAGTCCGTGTGCTTGGCGCCTCCGTCAGCACCCTGGTGCTGGGCACCCTATTGGCCGGTTCGGCCATGGCCCAGTGCTCCGGTGCCGCCGTCACCATCAACGGCCCGGCCAGTGGCGCCTATACCGGCCCTAACTACAATCTCGATACCGGCACAGCCGGTGGCACAACTTACACCACTTGCCCAACCAGCACGACGGTCGCCTCGGGCACGGCGGTTGTGATCCCGAGTTGGGGTTATCTGGGAACCGTCCAGAACAATGGCTGGGTGCCAGTCTACGACATCAATGGCGCGGTCTCGACGACCAGCGGTGCGCCACAGGGTGGCGATATCGTCGGGCAGATCAACGTGGCCCAGGGCGCAACCCTTGTGTTCGGTGGGGAACAATCGATTTACGGCGGCGCCTACGAGCCGTTGAACAGCATGATCAACGCCGCCGGCAACGTCGTGTTTGAAGGCAATGGGGGCTTTGAGGGGAGCAACCAGTACGGCCTGACCGGTACCAATACCATGACCGGCGACGTTACCCTAGAAGCCGGCGCCAATGTCCGCGTCGGCGAGTACTATGGCACCACAACCGGCACCTTCGGCTCCTACGCCGCCGGTGGCTACTATGCCGCCTCCACGATCAACTTCGGTACGAACACCAACGTATCGCTCGAGGGGACGACGGGAACATTCTCCGATGGGACGGCAAAGGATGCGCTGCTGTTCTTGAACCTCGACGCGCCGGCGGTGATCGGCGGCTACCTGGCGGCAACCGCGCAAAGCGAGGTGTGGCTGAACGCCGGCACCCTAGTCGTCAACGGTGCCAACACCACAGCCAATCCATTCGTCGGCACCCTGCAGCTCGACCCCGGCACCACCTTCATCGTCGGCGACTCGAGCCACCCCGGCGCCGTCTTCGGCGATCCGAACAATACGGACGGCTCGACCGAGACGCTGAACATCCAGCGCACCAGCAACGGGGTCGATACCCTTGAGGGCTACGGCACCATCTATGCAACGGTCAACAATTCCGGCATCGTCACGCCCGGCGGCACTGCCGGCACGATCGGTTCGTTGACCGTCAGCAAGTACGTCCAGACCTCGACCGGCATCCTGAACATCGAGGTGACCCCGACCGGCGCTTCGGAACTGAAGGTCCTTGGCAATGCCACTCTGGCCGGCACGCTCGATCTGAAAATCGATCCGGGCGCCTACGGCAACAACGTCATCCAGATCCTTTCCGCAGGCTCGATCACCGGATCCTTCTCCAGCATCGAAACTTCGGGTTCGGAAGCGGCCGGCCTGGCGATCGAACCGACCGCCTATTACGTCGTCACCGAACTGACCTCGAGCTCCCAGGTCTTCGGCCACCTGGTGGATGCCGACGCCACCCACATCAACGCCTTTGCCGACACGCTCTACGATGTGCTGGCAGACGGTTCGCCCAGCAATGCTTCGAAGACCGATGTCGGTAACGGCAACTCAATCTGGCTGCAGCCCTACGGTTCGACCTCTCACGTGTCGAACGACGGCACCGGCTACAGCACGTCGGGCGGCGGCGTGAACGGCGGTTGGATCCATCGTAGCACAGGGGCCTGGGACGGGCTGCCGGGGATCAGCAATGCAGCCGCCGGTGTCGCCGTGTCGTTCGGCCATGAGGACCTAAAGACCGATGCCAGCCAGACGACCGCCGGGTCAAATACCTTCGACGGCGCCGTCTTCACCGGCTTCGACCTCGAAAATGCTCATATCGATGGCATGTTCTTCTACAATACCTACAAGTCCGATGTGGTGCGCAACCTCGGCAGCAGCGGCTCGATCGCCTCCTCGCCCAAGGCGACGAGCGAAGGCGGTTCGCTTCAGATCAGCGGCGGCCTGTTCAACAACGTGGTCGAGCCGTATATCCGCGCCACCTATGCCAATATCGACCAGACCGCTGTCACCGAACAGGGCGCCAACCTGCTGGCCCTGTCGGTCGACGCCATCGACAAGGACTTCTTCTACACCGACCTGGGTGTGAAGCTGCATCCGGACATGTCGTCGCTGGCCGGCATCCACCCGGAGCTGACCCTGGCGGTCGAGCACAACTTCACCTACCACCCGGGCGACGAGGTGGTCGCGCAGTTCGCCAACCTATCGGGTTCGGCCTTTACCTATGACTGGAAGGGCGACCAGGCGACAGCCGGCATTATCGGCCTCAACCTGTCCAGCGACGTCTCGTCGCACCTGCAGGTCTACGGCAAGCTCGACGGCCGCTTCACCATCCACGGCAGCACCGGCGACCTGCGCGCTGGCGTTAAGTACCAGTTCTAACTTTTCTCCTGACCCGGCCCTGCGTCGATCGCGAGGGCGGGCACTCCGGCCGGGAATTCAGCATCGAATTCCCGGCATTTTTTCGGTGAAATGGCAAAGGCTAGACACATGAAGGGCAGATATTCCGCGGTGGCGCTTATCGCGATGTTGGGCGTACCGGATCTCGGCTTCGCCCAGACCGCGACCCCCGCACCTGCGTCCCACGGCAAGTCGGCCGTCGAGGTCATCGTGCACGCTCAGGCGCGCCGTCGCCCGGTCGATGTGCCGCCGTCACTGAACCTCTATGCGGCGCTGCCGCACATTCGCGACATCGCCCTGTCGCCCAGCGGCGACCAGGTGGCGTTCCTGACCGAAGCCCGTGGCATGAACCTGCTGGTCGCCTACCGCATCGCCGACAAGCACCAGAGCTTCGTCAAGCTGAAAGCCGGCAATGTCTCGTCGCTCGCCTGGGCTGACGACAGCCACGTCCTGCTGGTGGATTCCCAGGCCGGCTTGCGCGGAACTTGCGTCGGCGGTGTGCAGAAGTCCGATAGCCAGACAACCAGCGACGCCGTGCAATCGACGCTGCAATCGCAACCGCAGCTCAACACGCCCGGTGGTGCGATGGGGCAGGGCGCTGCCGATACCGCCGCAGCGCGCTCAGCCGTCGAGCTCGACATGGACAGCAATAAGCCGCCGCCCTGCGCCTTCTTCGGTGTGCACGAGGAAGACGGTGTCACCCTGGTCGACCTCAACCAAGCGACCGGGCGCAGCCTGGGCGTGCCGATGGGTGATGCGCCTAACATGCCGCTCGGCGTGCCGCAGCGAGTCACGATTGACGGCAAGGCTCAGCTGATGGGCGCCTTCATGGAGATGCGCGATTCCAATGTCGGCGACCAGCCGGCCCAGCGCGTTTATCTTTGGCGGGTCGATCCGGCCAATGGCCACGGCGAGATGATCGACGACGGTGGCGGCGATGTGGATCGCGAAAGCCGCTACGTCGATGACTGGCTCTTCGACAAAACAGGTCATTTGAAGGCACGTGCCGTCTACGAATTCGACAAGGAACAGTTCCGTATCGAAATGAAGGTGGGCTCCCAATGGCGTCCGGTGCTGACGCGCACTTTGATGCCGGACGACAAGACCTTCGCCCCTTACCTGGTCGGTTTGGCAAGTGACGGCCAGGCGATCATTATCCTAGACAGCGACACCCATGGCAATGACCCTAAGGGTGCGGCGCGGCATTTCCATTATTATACACTGTCTTCCGATGGCGCCTTCTCGGCGCCGCTCGACAAGGGCGACGCCAGCCAAAACAAGCCAGTCTTTGATCCCATGACCGGTCGACTGGCGGGCTTCTCCCAGTCGGCCGAGGAGACCACATACACGCTGACGGATCCCGAACTGGCGCACCTCTACGACCTGGCCAAGAACGCGGCAGCGACCGGTTCGGTCAAGGTGTCCTCGGTGGCCGACGATCCGCATAAAATGGTGGTCCATGTCGACGGCCGCGAGAATACGGGCATGTACTATTTTGTCGATTTTGCCACCGGCGCCAGCGCAACACTTGGCGAGGACTATCCCAATGTGCCGAGCGAATGGATCGCAAGCCAAGAAGAATTCAGCTACCGCGCCGCCGATGGCACCGAAATCCCGGCCCTTTTGACCCTGCCGCCAAAGCCTGAGGCGCATAACCTGCCGCTGATCGTGCTGCCGCACGACGGCCCCGAAGGTCACGACGAAGCCGGCTTCAACTGGCTGGCCCAGGCTCTGGCGTCGCGCGGCTACTTGGTATTGCAGCCCAATTACCGCGGCTCTGACGGCCATGGCATGGATTTCATGATCGCGGGCTACGGCCAATGGAACGGCAAGATGCTGACGGATATGTCGGACGGCGTGCAGGACCTGCTCCACCAGGGCCTGGCCGACCCCAGCCGTGTCTGTTACGTCGGTATCGGCTACGGCGGCTACGCGGCGCTGAGGGCCGCCAGCCAGGCCGACACGCGCTGTGCGGTAGCAATCAATGGCATTTCCGATGTTTCCAGCTACGTCTCTTGGAAGAACGCCCATGCGGCCCTTCCAGACACTGACGACTTCGCAGCCCTCATTCCAGATCCGCATACGCCGCGCGGCTTCGGGCCCGATGCCAATTCACGCCAGACCCTGGCCGGTTATGTCGGCAGAGCCAGCAATGACACGGTCGCTGCTGCGAGTGTGCGCGCGCCAGTCATGCTGATTCATTCTGCGGACGACGGCGTTGTTCCGATCAGCCAGAGCCACCGGCTGCGCGACGACCTGAAAGCGGCTGGTCGGCCCGCGACTTATGTCGAATTGCCCGACGGTGGTCACGATGTCGATTCACAGACAGCGCGACTTCAGCTTCTTCAGGCAGTGACCGATTTCCTAGCCAAACAGAGCCCGGCGCAGAACTAAAGCTTTCCGAGTTATAGCGCACCGTTTTTCGCAATAGCTCTGTGACAGCAAAGTAGGTCAGCTGACGGGGGCCCATCCGCCCGCATTGGGCTTTTGGTCACGCACGGCTCTACTGAAATAGTCACGATCCGGCAAGGCAAGCGCGACTTGCAGCGCCTCGGCGACCATTCCCATTTGTGAACCCAAGCCGTCGGTGAGGCGCTTATCGCCTTGTTTGTCCGAAGTCCGGCTAATTGCGTGGGCAATCTTCCTGAGTCGGCCTTCCAGCAATTTGTCGAACCGCGGACGGCCATAGCCAAGCTCGGTCATCATCATTAGCAGATTGTCCCTATTCACATCCTCCGCGAACTTGGCCATGCCGATATTGAAGGCCAATTGGCGGGTGACCTGGTTATCCAAGAACACCGGGACAACATCATACAGTGGGGCTAGACGGGAGCCTTTGTGATCGTGGACGATTGATGTGTTTTTCCCGTGGTTGTCGGTATTGCCAGCCATCAGGTTGAACAGCGTCTGAGCAAGGAAGCCTTGCATGAATTGACCGGGCACTGAGACCTGTTTGGCAAGCGCTCCTACGGCGGAAGCACTGAACCTGTGTTCCAGTGATAAGGATTTTCGTTCGTATTTGAGGTCAGGAGACAAGCCCAGCGCCTGGCAGAGGTCCTCAACGTGGACACGGTGGATCTGGTCGTCCTGAATGCGCCTGTCAAACCGATCGACGAGAAGGGCGTTTATGGTCCGATCACCATCCTGAAAGCGCTTAGCTTGAAAGTGCGTCGTGTCAAGGCGGGCTGCTGTGGCTGCGGCTAAGAGCGCGCTTTCGTGTCTTGTAAGAGTTGGATCATCGACCGGCGAGACTTTCAGGATGTGGGTCGTCGGTGCGCGCCTTTTGGCTTTGGGTAGCCAATATTTGCCCTTCTTGTAGACGACGGCGATTTTGCCTTGGACGCCGGCGAGCGGAGACGGATCTCGGTTCTCGTCAGGAAGTTTTTTGTTGTGGTGAAGTGAGCGAACTATTCTTTGAAGTTCGGCGTCGCTCAGCAGGTCGTAATCGTCTGGGAAGACGCCGGGGCGCTTTCCAGGACCGGTTCCTTCTGGGGTAATAGAGATGGCCCCCGGGCAATCGGCGCCGAGATGAAAGAGCAGGTCCCCCGTGTCGCCACGATCGATTTTGTAGCTTTTTAGGACTGCGCTGAGCTGGGCGCCTTCGAACAAAAGGTTTTCGAAATAGGCTCGACATGCCGCGTCTGCGTAGCTCGCTTGTCGGACCGGCAGCAAAAGGGAAATCCGTCCGCTCGCGGGGATGTCGCAATCGTAAGTGAAGGTGAGCGATTTATCCGGTGCACGCTCCAGAACACCAATTCGCCCCTCATGTGCCTCGAGCCAGACGTCGAGTCTCATGACCGCGATACCATGAAAAGATCGATGCCAATAAGCGAACAAATCTTAAGGTATGTTTCCAGGCGGCCACGGGAAGCGCCCCTCTCAATAATTGAGAGGTTGGCCTGGGTGATTCCAGACAGCGAAGACAATTCGTCCTGGGTCATTTTCAGGGCCTTGCGGCGTGCTAGAATGGCCTGGCCAAGATCGCTGACGCTTTGGATTGGCATTGGTTCGTTAGGGCTCATGATGGCTCATTATATTGATATCGATATATCTTGACTTAAGACACTTAACGAAGCAAGAAATATACTGCATTCGATATATTTATTCGCGGAAAGGCACGAAATGAGCCAGATATATCTCATTCGATATATGCCGTAGGATCAGCGATTTGGATGAAATGCCCACGTAGACACAGCGGAATTGCTGGGCCAATCATATTTCTTTATTTCCGGAAATCGGCAATCTTGATATTGTGCCGCGCCACCTTGTCGTAAAAGGTTTTGCGCGCCAGTTGCAGCTCGCGCATCGCCGTCTGAACATCGCCGTGGCACAGCGACAGGGTCTCGCGGATGATCTCAGCTTCGTACTGGCCGACGCGCTCGGCTAAGCCCAGGGCTGTGTCAGCGCCCGGCAGTCGGGCCTCTTCAAGTCCCAGCGCGAAGCGTTCGGCAAAGTGTTCCAGTTCGCGCACATTACCCGGCCAGTCGTGGCTTTGCAGCCAGGCTGAGACCTGGGTCGTCAGCTTGGGGATCGGCCGCTTCAGTCGCGCGCACGCCCCGACCAGGAAGTTCTGGAACAAGAGGCCGATATCACCGCGCCGTTCGCAAATCGGTGGTACCCGCAAGGTGACGCCCGACAGACGATAGAATAGGTCGGCGCGAAATGTCCCCCGCCGCACAGCCTCATTGAGGTCGATCTTGGTGGTGGCGACGATACGTACGTCGAGCGCACGTGGCTCCTCCGCCCCGACCGGCCACAGTTCGCGCGCCTCAACCACACCCAATAGCTTGGCCTGTTGCGGCAGGGATAGACCATCGACATCGTCGAGAAGCAGTGTCCCGCGATTGGCCTTCTCAAGCCGTCCGTAGGTGCGCCGGCCGACCCCGCCATAGGCGCCGAACTTGGCGCCGGGCTCGATGCCGAATAGCTCAACATGAAAGGTCTCCTCCGGCAAAGAGGCGCAATTGATGTGCACGAAGGGCCGGTTCTTACGCACGCTTGAGCGATGCAGGGCGCGCGCCACAGTCTCCTTGCCAGATCCCGTGTCGCCAGTGACCAGGATGTCGACCTCGGCCTCGGCGACCTGGGCCAAGGTCTGGCGCAAATGAACCATGATCGGGCTGTTGCCAAGCAATGCCGTCTTCATCTCCGACGCCTCGGCATGCAACTGACGCAAGGCACGGTTTTCCAGAACGAGCTGGCGCTTGGACGAAGCGCGGCGCAGCGACGCGATCAGGTCGTCCATCGGAAAGGGCTTGGCCAAAAAGTCCCAGGCGCCGTCCTTCAACGCCTGCACCGCCATCGGTACATCACCGTGCCCGGTGAGCAAGATGACCGGGATCTCCGGATCGATCGCCTGAATGTGGCGAAACACACTCAATCCATCCATCTGCGGCATGCGCACGTCAGAAATCACCACGCCGTCGAAATCGGCGGTGATGTGCTTTAACGCATCCTGCCCATTGGAAAAGGCGCGCACAGAGAAACCGGCAATATCCAACCCCTGGGCCTGGGCGGCCAAAAGGTCGGCATCGTCGTCGATGAAGATGACGCGCGGCCGCGCCGCCGCTTCGGACGAGGGGAGGGGATCGTGTTCGAAACTCATGCCTTTACCTTACGCAGCTTCAAAGTGAAGACCGCGCCCTTGTCAGAACTTTCGGCCAGCAATTCGCCGCCGAAATCGCGTAAAATGTCGTGGGCGATGACGAGGCCCAAGCCCAGACCCTTTTCCTTTGTGGTGACGAAAGGCGTGAAAAGCTGCGCCAGGACCTCGGGCTTCAGCCCCGGCCCATTGTCGGCAACGCTAAGCCAGACCCAGTCTGCATCCTGGCGCAGCCGCAAGCGAACCTCCGGATCGTTCGTCTCCTCCAGCGCCTCGAAGGCGTTCTGTAATAGATTGACCAGCACCTGTTCGAGGCGGATACGGCCGCCCATGACACGCAGTTTGCCGTCGATGGCTTCGCGAAGTAGCTTGACCCTATTGTCGCGCAGCCGCGAACGATTGAGCAGAACCGACGAATCGACCGTGTCCTTCAGCGATACCGGCTCCGGATCAAAACTGGCCTTGCGCGAAAAGGCCCGCAACTCGCCGGTAATATGGCCGATCCGCTCGGACATCCTGACGATATTGCCGAGATTGTCGCTGACCAAGCCAGGTTTGGACGCACCGACGGCCAGGCTGTTCTCGGCCAGGACGCGGATGGTCGCCAGAGGTTGGTTGATCTCGTGGGCGACCCCCGCTGTGATCTGACCTAGCTGCGCCAGCTTGTTTGCCTGCACGAGGTCGGCCTGCAAGACATTGAGACGCTTTTCCGCCTGCTGGCGTTCGTGAATTTCATTGCGCAGTTCGGCGGTGCGCGTGGCGACGTCGCGCTCAAGGTTTTCGCGATAGGCGATCTCGGACAGGGCACGCTCGCGGCTGATGGCGCGGCGGCGCCACAGCCAGGCGATCAGGATGATGACCAGAAGTTCAGCCATGCCGGCCATGACCGTGAGTGCAGCCGCGTCTCGGTCGGCATCGCGCCATGGTGTGAGCAGATGCAGGCGCCAGCCGTCGGCGAGGGGGGGCAGGGCGGTTTCGACCTCGGTCTTGCCCGGTTGCGGGCTCTGGTGAAAGCGCAGGCTGGGCTTTGACGTCAACAAAACCGTGCCTGCGGCATCGGTGACAAAGGTCACCTGGCGGGTGCGCGCCCAGGCCGCCTCCATTTCGTCGAACTCGACCTTGACCACGACGACGCCGTAGACATGGCCGTCTTCCTCGACGCGATGGGCGAGATAGAGGCCCGGCCGCCGTGACACCGTGCCCAGCGCGAACTGCTCTGCCTGACCGGTCTTCAGGGCCTCGCGGAAATAGTCGCGGAAACTGTAGTCAGACCCGACGAAGGAGGTGTTGAGCGCGTAGTTGGACGCTGAGATCGCCACGCCTTGGGTGTTCAGCAGATAGATGACCGCGCTCTTGGTTTCGGCCTGCAGCTTTTCCAGTTTCTTCGAAATCTGAAGCGCGCGCTGAGGCGTCGGGCCGGCCAGGGCATCGATGACGTCGCTATCGTCGGCCAGGATGACCGGAGCCGAGCCCTGCTTGTCGAGTTCGCTTTGCAGGGCCGATAATTGCAGCTGAGCGGTGATGCGGGCGTCGCGGACCAGGTCGGCCTGGGTGCGTTGGAGACTGAACGCATGGATGACGACCAGGCTAAGTGCGGCGACCACGGCCATGACGACGATGACCAGGCGCGGCCAATGAGTCCGAGGCGGCGCGGTCATTGTGTGAAATCCGAAACAAACCACTTTTGAAAATGTGTGGAAAAAGTGACAAATTTCATGCCCATTTCCGCCCTGATTTACATAATTCTTTTTATTTTCAGCTGCTTGAATGCATCGACAAAGAAACATTTGCCGACAGATTTACGCCCTGTATTGTCAAGCTTAAGCGCGAAGTGAAAAGCGCGCAAGGAAATGCTTGGAGTAGAAGGGACTTAAGTCATGGCCTATGCCGTGCCTGCCGACGCGCGTGACAAACCCCGCAAAAAGGGCGGCTGGCTCTATCTGTGGGTCATCGTGGCGATTGTCGCCGGCGCCTTGCTCGGACACTACCAACCGAACCTCGCCGTACAGCTCAAGCCCTTGGGCGACCTGTTCGTCAAGCTTATCCGCCTGATCATCGCCCCGGTTATCTTTCTCACCCTGGTCACCGGCATTGCCGGAATGAGCGGGCTGAAAAGCCTGGGTTCGGTGGCGCTGAAGGCCTTTGCCTATTTCCTGTTTTTCTCGACCTTGGCCTTGATCATCGGCCTGGCGGCGGCGCACTTGCTGCATCCGGGGGTCGGTATGAACGTCAATGTCGCCACCCTCGATACGTCATCGATCAAGGACTATGTCGCCAAAGCCCACGACACGACCATCGTCGGCTTCTTTTCCGACATCGTGCCGTCGTCCCTGGCCGGCGTCTTCGTCGACGGCAATATCCTGCAGGTCCTGTTCGTCTCGATCCTCTTCGGCATCGGCTTCTCCCTGGCCGGTGAGCGGGCCCGGCCAGCGCTGGCTTTTCTGGAGGGTTTGTCGCACGCCGTCTTTCGTGTCGTCGACATCTTGATGAGCTTGGCGCCGATCGGCGCCTTCGGGGCCATGGCCTTCACCATCGGCAAGTTTGGCATCGGTGCCCTAGTCAACCTTGCCTCGTTGGTCGGTGCCTTTTATCTCACCTCGGCGGTCTTCATCTTCGTCGTGCTGGGCCTCGTCGCCGCGCTGCACGGCTTCAACCTCCTGCGACTGCTGGCCTACATCAAGACCGAGATCTTCTTGGTGCTTGGCACCTCGTCCTCGGAATCGGCCCTGCCGGGCCTGATGGAAAAGCTCGAGGATGCCGGCTGCGCCCGGCCCATCGTCGGTCTGGTCGTACCTACCGGATACAGCTTCAATCTCGACGGC
>OUWB011202321.1_pt1 | contig 18025 bp, 16 predicted proteins | sample 1779821 | NCBI WGS metagenome assembly OUWB01 (sample SAMEA3914806, study PRJEB12502) | metagenome | biome: forest; material: soil | place: Canada | collected 2011-08-03 | depth 0.1 m
GTGCCGCTGCCGCACATCGGATCGTACAGCGGCGTACCGGGCCGCCAGCCGGTCAGCGCCAGGATCCCGGCCGCGAGGTTTTCGCGCAGAGGTGCGGCGCCTTTGTCCTGCCGCCAGCCGCGTTTGAACAAAGGCTCGCCCGAAGTGTCGAGATACAGCGTGCAATCGGTGGCGGTGAGAAAAGCGTAGACGCGCACGTCCGGATTCGCCGTGTCGACGTTCGGACGCTCGCCGCGCTCTTCGCGCAGTCGGTCGCAAATCCCGTCCTTCACGCGTAGCGTGACGAAATCCAGGCTGCGCAACGGCGATTTGATTGCCGTGACGTCGACGCGCAGGGTTTGGTGCGGCGAGAACCAGTGTTCCCACGGCTGTTCCAGCGTCAGCGCGTAGATGTCCTGTTCTTGGCGGTAGCCGCGTTGAGCAATGCGCAATAGCACCCGACTGGCAAGCCGCGAATGCAGATTGGCCGCCATCAGCGCGCTCCAGTCGCCGCGGAAATGGACGCCGCCAGGGACCGTCGCGCCGACGTCGAGCGGCGCGTGACGCGCGATCTCGCGCAGTTCCACCGCGAGCGGGGTTTCCAGACCGCGCGGGCAGGGCGCGAAGAGTTCGAATTTGGGCATGGATAGCGGGTGCCGGCGGGAACGGTATCCCGACCGAGCGTTCTAAAACCGTATTGTATCGCGGCGCGTCGCGGTACCGGACCACGGCGCGTTGCGCGCAGCGTATTCCTCGCTAACCACGCAATTTATGGACAGCTCGCTGTTTGCCCGTCCTGCTCGGCGCGGATCGCCGCGGCCACGTGCTGCGCCACCCGTTGGAGTGCATGCCGCTGCGCGTCGACGAGCGCGACATAATCGGTCGCCGGCGTCGACCTTGCCGTATCGATGCCGGCCGGCTGGGCTGTCGTCTGGTGTTGCACATCGCGGCACACCATCGGCGTACCATCGGGCGCACCTGCCACGCTCCACACGACGTCCAGCGTGACACCGCCGTGCGTGGTGGTTTCGAAACGCTGCACGTCGAGCCCGACGCGATACACCGGCTGGCTGTCCGCATGCACGGTGCGGGCCACGTCGATGGCGGGCAGGGCGCGCGTCAGATCCTGCGACAGCGCCTGCTGGATTTCGGCCGCGAGCGGCTGCGACCAGCGTTCCTGTTCGCGGATCGAAATCTGGCCGCCGGGTTCGCTCAGCACCAGCTGCGGGCGCGTCACCTGCGTCGGCAAGGTGGGCGACTGGACGGCGATCAGTACCGGTTTTGCGGTCGTCCCGGCGGTTGTCGTGGCGTCCACGGCCGGCGTCGTGTCGAGCAAGGTGTAGTAGTGAAACGGCAGCGAACTGGCGCAGCCGGCGAGGCCGCATGCGGCCGCCAGCGCGAGCAGTGCCGCGGCGGCACGCGCCGGCGTTTGCGTCGGCTGTCGCCGCCGGACGGTGGGCATCAACGGGGGTAAGGTCGACGGGGTATGCGACGGCGTACGCTTCGAGGTCACTGCTGGTCTCCCTGATTGCCGCGCAACAGCGATTCCGGATGGCGCTCCAGATATTCGGCCAGCGCATTGAGCGATTGCATGGTCTGATTCAGCTGTTGCAGCGCCTGCTGCACGTTGGTCTGCAGCGGCGAGCCCTGTTGCAATGTCTGCTGGGCGGCGTCGAAGGTCTGCTTGGCAGCCTTCAGCGTGTCCCGGGCTTCGGGCGCGACTTGCGTATCGAGCTGCTTGAACAAGGTATTCGCGCTCTTCAGCGTTTGGTTCAGGTTGTTGCCGATCTGGTCGAACGGCACCGCGTCGAGCTTCTTCGCAATATCGGCGACCTGATTCTGCAGCTGATCGAGGGTATTGGGCACGGTCGGCAGTTCGAGCGGCACCTTGTCCGGATCGACCTTCACGGGGGCGGCGTGCGGGAAGTAGTCAAGCGCGATATACAGCTGACCCGTCAGCAGGTTGCCGGTACGCAGCTGCGCGCGCAGGCCATGCTTGATCAAGGTATTGAGCAGGATGGCGCTTTCGCTGCGCGACGACTGATGCAGATGCGCGGCGAAGGTAGGTCCGAGCCGGTTCGGATAGAGCAGGACGGTGACCGGCATCTTGAACGAGTGGCTGGCCCGGTCGTAGTCCAGGCTGATGTTTTGCACTTCGCCGATTTCGATGCCGCGGAAGTCGAGCGCCGCACCGACCGACAGGCCGCGCAGCGACTGGTCGAAGTTGAAGACGACCGGAATCGGGGTACCGTCCGGTATTTTCATCGCATCGCTCTCGTCGTCGGCCAAGGTGAATTCATGGTCGTCCGGTGCCGGCGTGCCTGGCGTCTGACCCGACGGAGTTTGGAATGCGATGCCGCCGATCAACACGGTGGCGAGCGACTGCGTATTAAGCTTGATGCCGCTCGAATCGACCTTGATGTCGACCCCGCTTGCGTGCCAGAACCGCGAATTGACGCCGACGAAGCGATCGTAGGGGGCGTTGACGAAGGCGCCCAGGGTTACCCCATTGCCGTCGGTGTCGAGCGAGGCGGACACCACCTGACCGACCTGGATGCGGCGATAGTATATGGGCGAGCCGATATCGAGCGAACCCAGCGTATCCGAGTGCAGCACGTATTGATGGCCTTTCTGGTCGCCGGTGATGGCGGGCGGCGTTTCGAGGCCGACGAAATCGGTTTGCGATTCGGTCGACTTGCCGGCATCGGCGCCCAGATACGTGCCGGACAGCAGCGTATTCAGGCCGGATACGCCACTCAGCGCGACCCGCGGTCGCACCACCCAGAAGCGCGTGTCGGCCACGGCGAAGCCTTCGGCTTCCTTGGTCAGTTCCACCTTGACCTGGACATGGGACAGATCCCGGCTGAGGGACACCGATTTCACATCGCCGATATTCACGGCCTTGTATTTGACCTTGGTCCTGCCGGGCTCTATGCCTTCGGCGGTCTTGAAGGTGATGGTGATCACCGGGCCGCGCTCGAAGACCTCATGCGCAACCAGCGACAGGCCGACCAGGGCCGCGATGATGGGCACCAGCCAGACCAGCGACGGCAGCCAGCGGCGGGCCGGCTGCAGCTGGGGATCCGGCAGGCCTTGCGGGTCGTGGCCGGAGGGGGCTGCGCCCGGGTGTGGCGGGTCGCGATCGTCGTTACTCATGACGGGGTCCTGTGGGTTCGTCCTGTGTGTCCGTGGGGTCCCAGATCAGGCGCGGATCGAAGCTCATCGCAGCCAGCATGGTGAGCACCACCACGGAAGCGAAAGCCAGTGCGCCGGGTCCTGCGGTAATCGTGGCTATGGATTGGAAATGTACCAGCGCAACCGTCAGAGTGACCACGAAGACGTCGAGCATGGACCAGCGGCCGACGCGCTCGATCAGGCGATACAGGCGCGTGCGTTCGTGCGGACGCCAGCGCGAACGACGCTGGGCGGTCCAGGCGAGCAGGCAGAGGACGACCAGCTTGAGCATGGGCACCAGGATGCTGGCGACGAATACGATGCAGGCCAGGTCCCATGCGCCCGAGGTCCAGAAATACACGATGCCGCTCATGATGGTGTCGTCCTGCGAGCCGAGTATCGAACTGGTATGCAGGATAGGCAACAGGTTGGCCGGTATATACAGGATGGCCGCCGCAATCAGCAGTGCCCAGGTGCGCGCGACGCTGTCCGGGCGGCGGGCATGCAATGCAGCGCCGCAGCGGGCGCAGTGCAGGGCCGGTGCGCGCTGACCATGGGTGAGCCGTGTTGCCGCGTGCGGCAGGCGGCACAACTGTCCGCAAGTCTCGCAGGACAGCAGGCCGGCGTGCAAGGCGGTCTGATGTTTCACTGGATCGGTTTCCCCGGGTATTGAGTCGCCCTCGGAGCCGCCCCCGCAGCCGGCTGCGCCCGATGTACCGAATTGGGCGGCAGCGCATCCACCGTATCCCACAAGGTACGCAGATCGAACGTGCCCACGGCGGCCAGCAATACGGTCAGGGCGCCGTAGGCGAACAGCGCGATTTCGGGAATCACGTGCGCCACGCCGCTTAGTTTGACGAGCGTGACCAGCACCCCCAGCATGAAGACTTCGATCATGCCCCAGCGGCGTAGCGAGGTGGCTGCGCGCAGCAGCGGCGCGAATCCCGGCGGCCGCCGGCCGGCGCGGATGGGTACCAACAGCCACAGCAAGGCAGCCAGTTCGAGCATTGGAAACAGCAGGGTCGAACACAGCACGACCAGCGCGACGATCTTGTTCTGTTCGCCCCATAGCTGAATCACGGCGTCGATCAGGGTGGCCTGCGAGGTCAGGCCGTTCGAGCTCAGTTCGACGATGGGAAACGCATTGGCGATCACGAGTGTAATAGCCGCGGCCAGCGTCAGGGCCAACACACGATCCAGCTTGCCGGACCCGCGTCGGTACAGCACTGCATTGCAGCGCCCACAACGTGCCGTGGTCATTACCGCGAGCGTCACCTTGCGATGCAAGGCATCGCATTCACGGCAGGCGATCAGGTTATGTCGATCCATGCGTGTCGGTTCAGAACTCGGTGACTCGATAATGGGGGCAAGCGCGACGGCGTGGCAATGCTACTGCATGTTACCAAAACCTGCCGTCGGCGCATCGCGCAGCATACCGGATCCGCCGCCGCCGCGGGTTCCGCCGCATCGCGCGTGAGTTCTATGCCCAGGCGAGCCGCGTTCGATGGCGGCCTGGATTAGAATCTAGCACTATGGCATTTCTCGTCGCAGCGCTTTCCGAAGGGACAAGTAGACATGGCACTCAATATCGAACAAATCAGTGGGATTTTTGCGCAACATGGCGCGCTGGCTTACAGCGGCGAGCCCGTCAGCCAGCTTGAGCATGCGCTGCAAAGTGCGCAGCTGGCCGAGCAGGACGGCGCGTCGGACGCGCTGGTGGTGGCGGCGCTGCTGCACGACCTGGGACATTTGCTCAACCCACGCGTGCAGGCGCACGATACGCCGACCGAACAGGGGGTCGACGATCTGCATCAATACTACGCATTGCCCTTCCTGCGCGCGAATTTTCCGGATGCGGTGCTGGAGCCGATACGTCTGCACGTCGACGCGAAACGTTGCCTGTGCGCGATCGATCCCGCCTATTTCGCCTGCCTGTCGCCTGATTCGGTACGTAGCCTGGCCCTGCAGGGTGGCGTGTACGACGCGCAGCAGGCCGTGGCATTCCAGGCTCAACCCTATGCGGACGATGCGTTGCGCTTGCGGCGCTGGGACGATCTGGCCAAGGTGGCTGGTCTCGAGACGCCGCCGCTGGAACACTATCTGGCGGTGATGGAGCGCGTGGCGCTACCGTCGGCTTAGTGCCGGGGAGGGCGACGTCGATCCGAACGCCGCGAACTTCGTCCGGACGACGCAAATAAAAAGGCCGGTTCAATATTGAACCGGCCTTTTTATCGCTGTTGCTATTACGGTTGTTGCCGTTATCGGATACGGCCTTGTGCCGGCCATGCCCCGCAGTGAACCTCCGCCTTAGACCTGCGCCCCGGCGTTGGGGTCGTTCGGGTCGTGCTGCACCTTGTTTTGCTTGATCAGGTCTTCGCGTTTCACGCCCAGCCACATGGCCAGCGCCGCCGCGACGAATACCGACGAATAGATCCCGAACAGGATGCCGATCGTCAGCGCCAGCGCGAAATAGTGCAGCGTGGGGCCGCCGAACAGCAACATCGACAGCACCATCATCTGGGTACAGCCGTGGGTGATGATGGTGCGCGACATGGTGCTGGTGATCGCGTGGTTGATCACGTCGGGCACGGCCATCTTGCGCTGACGGCGGAAGGTTTCGCGAATCCGGTCGAAGATCACGACCGACTCGTTGACCGAGTAGCCGAGCACGGCCAGCACGGCAGCCAGCACCGACAGCGAGAACTCCCACTGGAAGAACGCGAAGAAACCGAGAATGATCACCACGTCGTGCAGGTTGGCGATGATGCCCGCCACCGCGTATTTCCACTCGAAGCGGAACGACAGGTAGACCATGATGCCGATCACCACGCACAGCAGCGCGAGCAGGCCGTTGGTGGCAAGTTCCTTGCCGACTTGCGGGCCAACGAACTCGACGCTCTTGAGGATGACCGTCGAGTCTGCCGCGGTCAGCATCTGCATGACCTGATCGCTTTGCTGGGCCGAGGTCAGTTGGTTCTTCAACGGCAGGCGGATCAAGACGTCGTGCGAGGAGCCGAAGGTCTGCACCTCGGCATCAGCATAGCCGTCGTGCGCGAGCACCTCGCGGATAGGCTGGACTTCGGCGACTTTCGGGTAACTGACCTCAAGCACGGTACCGCCGGTAAATTCGACCGACAGATGCAGTCCGCGGTGGATCAGGAAGAACACGGCGGCGAGGAAGGTCAGCAGCGAGATCACGTTGAAGACCAACGCGTGCCGCATCAGTGGCACATCTTTGCGGATACGGAAAAATTCCATGACGGCTCCTTAGCGAGTCGAGCGGGGCTTGCCCGGCTGCTGCGGTTTGCTGGCGGCGGACTTGCCGGCCGGGGAGGCGATGCGTTTGCTGCGTGCAGCGCCGGCGCCGGGGGTAGCATCGTCGTCTTCGTCGTCGGGCGTGGCCGGCGCGGCGCCGTCCGGGCGCCAGACCTGGCCGATCGCGAGCGACTTCAGCTTGCGCTTGTTGCCGTACCAGAAGTTGACCATGCCGCGCGCGAAGAATACGGCCGAGAACATCGAGGTCAGGATGCCGATCACGTGCACGACCGCGAAGCCGCGCACCGGGCCCGAGCCGAAGGCAAGCAGCGACAGGCCTGCGATCAGGGTGGTGACGTTCGAGTCGAGAATCGTCCCCCACGCGTGCTTGAAGCCGTTCGAGATCGCCAGCTGGGCAGCCGCGCCGCTACGCAGTTCCTCGCGGATGCGCTCGTTGATCAGCACGTTCGCATCAATTGCCATACCGAGCGCCAGCGCGATAGCGGCGATGCCGGGCAGCGTCAGCGTTGCCTGCAGGATGGACAGCGCGGCGATCAGCAACAGCAGGTTGATCGACAGCGCAATCACCGAAAACGCGCCGAACAGCAGGTAGTAGGCGATCATGAAGACCGCGATCGCGGCAAAACCGAACTGGACCGAGTCGAAACCTTGGCGGATATTGTCCGCGCCCAGGCTTGGGCCTATCGTGCGTTCTTCGATGATGTCCATCGGCGCGGCCAAGGAGCCTGCGCGCAGCAGCAGGGCCAGATCGCTCGCCGCTTGCGGCGAGCCGGCACCGGTGATCTGGAAGCGTTCGCCCAATTCGGATTGGATCGTCGCCACCGTCAGCACCTGCCCCTTGTCCTTGTCGAACAGCACGATCGCCATCGGCTTGTTGATGTTCTCGCGCGATACGGCGCCCAGGATGCGGCCGCCGCGCGCATCGAGCTTGATCTCGACGTCGGGTTGCTGGCGTTCGTCGAAGCCGGCCGAGGCGTCGGTAATGCTGTCGCCGGTGAAGATCACCTGCTTGCGCAGATAGACCGGCGCGCCGTGGCCTTGGGTGAACAATTCGTCGCCCGGGGGCACCGGTGCATTCACGTCGAGCACGCCCGGCGGCGGCGAGTTCGGATCGGCCAGGCGCGCTTCCAGCGTCGCGGTGCGGCCGATGATGTCCTTCGCCTTGGCGGTGTCCTGCACGCCCGGCAATTCGACGATGATGCGGTCGTCGCCTTGCTGCTGGATCACCGGCTCCGACACGCCCAGCTCGTTCACGCGGTTATGCAGTGTCGTGATGTTCTGCTTCAGTGCGTTGTCCTGCACGGTGCGCTGCACGGCTGGCGAGAAGGTCCCGATCGCCTGGTAGCCGCCTTGTGCTGCGGGTGCCTGGACACTGTGCCATTGCAGCTCGCTGACGCCGGTGCTGAGTACCTGCACCGCTTGGTCGGCGCTTGCCTGATCGGCCAGATTGACGACGATGGATTGGTTGACGCGGTCCACGCCGCCATCGCGGATGTCCTTGTCGCGCAGCAGCAGGCGCGCATCGGCGGCGTCGCCTTCGAGCTTCTTGTTCAGTGCGCCGGCCATGTCGACCTGCAGCAGGAAGTGGACACCGCCGCGCAGGTCCAGACCCAGGTACATCGGCCGTGCCGACAGCGCGCCCAGCCATTTCGGCGATGCGCTTTGCAGGCTCAGTGCGACGATGTAGGCGGGGTCGCTCGGATCGGTATCGAGGGCCTTGGTCAACAGGTCCTTCACGCGCAGCTGGGTGTCGGTATCGTGCAGACGGATCCGGACGCTCGCATTATTGGGATTGTTGTCGAACGAAATGTCGTCCGCTTCGATATGGTTCGCCTGCAGCGTCTGTTCGACTTGCTGGAACACGTCAGCATCGACCCTGACGGTCGCTTTGCCGCTCGACACCTGTACCGCGGGGGTTTCACCGAAGAAATTCGGCAGCGTGTAGAGGAAGCCGGCGGCAAGTGCCGCCAGCATCACGATGTATTTCCAGAGAGGGTAGCGGTTCATGTATGGACTGGACTGGAAAATGGATGCGTCCGGCGCAGCCGCCGTTGCCGCGGCAACGGCGGCAGTACCCACGGCACACCGCCCGCCGCGTCCAGGCGGACGCATGGCGGGCGGTGATCAGTGAGCAGCGGGGCCGAACGCGCGAACATGAGCCAGGCTCAGATCGACTTGATCGTGCCCTTGGGCAGTATCATCGTCACGGCCGCTTTTTGCACCGTCACTTCGACACCGTCGGCCAGTTCGACGCCGACGTAGGCATCGCCGACCTTGGTTACCTTGCCGACCAGGCCGCCGCTCGTGGCGACTTCATCGCCTTTGGCCATGGCCGACAGCATTTGGCGCGTTTCCTTCTGGCGCTTCATTTGCGGACGGATCATGATGAAATACAGTACCGCGAACATCAGGATGATGGGCAGGAACTGGGTCAAACCGGCAGGCAGGTTGAGGTTGCTCATGGAAATCCCTTGCGCTCTTATAGGGTTGGAACTGCGTTGGAAAGGAACACTTTTATTTCTCCGTCAATTCAGCCGGATTAACCTCGTATTCTAGCATCCAGCCGTGCTTTCATTGTGTCGGAACGCAGCGCAGCCGGGCGGCGCTACTCGACGCCGCGTTGCCTGTCGGCGGCAAATTTGAGGCGGAACGTGTGGAACGACTGCGCTTCGATCGCGTCGCGCATTTCGCTCATCAATTCCAGGTAATAATGCAGATTATGTATGGTGTTCAGGCGCGCACCGAGGATCTCGCCAACCCGGTGCAGGTGGTGCAGATAGGCGCGCGAGAAGTGACGGCAGGTGTAGCAGCCGCAGTTTGAGTCGAGCGGGCGCGGATCGTTCTTGTGCGCCGCATTCTTGATCTTGAGATCGCCGAAGCGCGTAAACAGCCAGCCGTTGCGCGCGTTGCGGGTCGGCATCACGCAATCGAACATGTCGATCCCGGCGGCCACACCCTCGACCAGATCCTCGGGCGTGCCCACCCCCATCAGGTAGCGCGGTTTGCGCGCCGGCAGCTTGGGCGCCGTATGCTTGAGCACGCGCAACATGTCTTCCTTGGGCTCGCCGACAGACAGGCCGCCGACCGCAAAGCCATCGAAATCCATTTCGGCGAGGCCGGCGAGCGACTCGTCGCGCAGCGATTCGTACATCCCACCCTGGACGATGCCGAACAGCGCATTTGGGTTTTCCAGTTCGCGGAACGCATCGATCGAGCGGCGTGCCCAACGGATCGACATGCGCATCGATTCTCCGGCCAGTTCGGCCGACACCGGTACGTCATCGACCGCGTACGGGGTGCATTCGTCGAATTGCATGACGATGTCGGAGTTCAGTACGCGCTGGATCTGCATCGAGATTTCCGGCGACAGAAACAGCTTGTCGCCGTTGATCGGGGACGCGAAGGTGACGCCTTCCTCGGTGATCTTGCGCAGGTCGCCGAGGCTGAACACCTGGAAGCCGCCGGAATCGGTCAGGATGGGCTTGTTCCAGCCCATGAAGCGGTGCAGGCCGCCGTGCAGTTCGATGGTTTCCAGGCCCGGGCGCAGCCACAAGTGGAACGTGTTGCCGAGGATGATCTGTGCCTGAATTTCCTCGAGTTCCAGCGGTGACATCGCCTTGACCGTGCCGTAGGTGCCGACCGGCATGAAGATCGGCGTTTCGATCTCGCCGTGGTTCAGGGTCAGGCGGCCGCGACGCGCTTGGCCGTCGGTGTTGATCAAATCGAATTTCAGCATGGCAGCAAGGGCGTAATGAGGCGATATAGGGTGCGAAGGGCGGGACGGCGGGCGCGGCGATGCCCAGCAATCCTTCCTGGGCGACGCACGCACGGGTTCGGCGGCATCGCGTGGCGGGTAAGGCGTACGTCTGTCATGGAGTCTGCCCGGCCGGTAAGGTGGAAGCAGCCGATGCGGCCGGCCGGCGCGTCAGCAGCATCGAGTCGCCATAGCTGAAGAAGCGATAACGCGCTTCGATTGCGTGACGGTAGGCGGCGCGTATGGTCCGGCTGCCGGCGAAGGCACTGACCAGCATCATCAGGGTCGATTTCGGCAGATGGAAATTGGTGACGAGCCTATCGACGATCTGGAACGTGTAGCCTGGGGTGATGAAAATATCAGTCTCGGCCTGTGTCACACGCAATGTGCCGGACGGCAGGCCCGCCGCCAACGCGTCGCGCGCGGCCGCTTCGAGCGCGCGCATCGAGGTGGTGCCGACCGCCACCACGCGGCCGCCGCGCTCTCGCGTTGCCGCGATCGCGTCGATCAGCGTCTGCGGCAGCGCATACCACTCGCTGTGCATCTTGTGCTCGGCGATATTCTCGGTGCGTACCGGCGAAAACGTGCCGGCGCCGACGTGCAGCGTCAGCGTCGCGCGTTCGATCCCGCGCGCATCGAGCGCGGCCAGCACCGCCTCGTCGAAATGCAGGCCGGCCGTCGGCGCGGCGACGGCGCCCGGATTGGCGGCATACACCGTCTGGTAGCGTGTTTCGTCGTAGGCGTCAGGCGTATGCTCGATATAGGGCGGTAGCGGCAGGCGGCCGTACTGTTCAATCAGTTCCAGGCAATCAGCCGGGAATTGCAGCGTGAAGAACGGCTCGACCCGCTCGCCCACGGTAACCTCGAAGGCATCGGCCAGGCGCAGCACGGAACCGGCGGCGGGCGTCTTGCTGGCTCGAACCTGAGCCAGCGCGGTGCGCGTTCCGGTGATGCGCTCGACCAACACTTCGACCTTGCCGCCGCTGGCCTTTTGGCCTAGCAAGCGGGCCTTGAGCACGCGCGTGTCGTTAAATACCAGCAGGTCGCCTGGAGCGAGGCAGGCGGGCAGGGCGCTGAATTGCCGATCGGTCAGTACCGGCAGGTCGTCGTCCTGCCCGCTCGTGGACGGGCCGACCTCAAGCAGGCGGCTGGCGCTGCGCTCGGGCAGGGCGGTCTGCGCGATCAGTTCGGGCGGCAGATCGAAATCGAAATCGGAAAGCTTGAGCATGCGTGACAAGAATGGTCCGGTTGTTTACGCCGGACACAAGAATGGCCCGGCGGTTTTACGCCGGGCGCGAAAACCGTTATTGTACTTGCGATGAGAGCCAAGCCCCAGGTAGACCGTATCGCCGACGACCACGCTCCCGCGAGCATCGCATCGGCCGCCGACCTCGCCGTGCCCGGCGACGCGGCAAAGGTCGCGAAAGTCGAGACCAAAGTCGACCGCAACGTCGAGACCAAGCCCCAAGCCAAATTGGCCAAACTGGGCTTGGCGCGCGATATCGACCTCGTGCTGCACTTGCCGATGCGTTATGAGGACGAGACCACCCTGACCCCGGTCGCGGATTTGATGCCCGGCGCGCCGGCCCAGGTCGAGGGCGTCGTTTCGGACAATGAAATCACCTATCGCCCGCGGCGCCAATTGGTGGTGCGGCTGACGGACGACGTCGGCGACATACTGGTCCTGCGTTTTCTCAATTTCTACGGCAGCCAGGTCAAGCAGCTCGCGGTCGGCAATCGCATACGCGCCCGCGGCGAGGCGCGCGGCGGTTTCTTCGGACTGGAGATGGTGCACCCGACTTGCCGAGCGGTGGAACCCGGCGCGCCATTGCCGCAGGTCTTGACGCCGGTGTATCCCAGTACGGCGGGCGTGAGCCAGGCCTATTTGCGCAAGGCGATCGACAATGCCATAAAGCGCACGCCACTGCCGGAAATCCTGCCGCCGGAGGTTGTCCGCGCCTGTTTGCCTGAACCGGTGTTGCCGTTGGCCGAAGCAATCGGATTGCTGCATCACCCTGGCGCCGAGGTCGACGAAGGCGGTCTGCTGGATGGCACGCATCCGGCTTGGCTGCGCATCAAATTCGAAGAATTGTTGGCGCAGCAATTGTCGCTGCAGCGCGCCCAGGCGCAGCGGCGCGCCCGCTCGGCACCGGTGATGGTGCGCAAGCCGGGACCCGCGACCCTGCTCGCGCGCTTCGAAGCTGTCCTGCCGTTCGCGCTGACCGGCGCGCAGCGGCGCGTCTGGGCCGAAATCGGCGCCGATCTGGCCGAGCCGCATCCGATGCAGCGGTTGTTGCAGGGCGATGTCGGCAGCGGCAAAACGATTATCGCGGCGCTCGCCGCGGCGCAAGCAATCGACGCCGGCTACCAGGCCGCGTTAATGGCGCCGACCGAAATCCTGGCCGAGCAGCATGCGCGCAAGCTGCGTGGCTGGCTCGAACCGCTAGGGATTGAAGTGGCTTGGCTGGCCGGCAGCCTGAAGGCCAAAGCCAAGCGTGAAGCGTTGGCGGCCGTGGCCGAGGGCCGTGCGCGCCTGGCGATCGGGACTCACGCGATGATCCAGGACACGGTCGAATTCGAGCGCCTGGGGCTCGTGATTGTCGACGAACAGCACCGTTTCGGTGTCCAGCAGCGCCTGGCCTTGCGCGCCAAGGCCCAGCGGGCGGCTGCGGCGGTGGGGTCGGCTATCAGCGCCGGTCCTGTCCGGCCGGTTCCGGAGGATTTTCAGCCGCACCAGTTGATGATGAGTGCAACCCCGATTCCGCGCACGCTGGCGATGACCTATTACGCCGACCTCGACGTATCCACCATCGACGAACTGCCGCCCGGCCGCACGCCCATCCTGACCAAACTCGTTAGCGACGCGCGCCGCGACGAGGTGATCGCGCGCGTGCGCGAAGCGGCGTTGAACGGCCGGCAGGTCTATTGGGTGTGCCCGCTGATCGAGGAAAGTGAAGCGCTGCAGCTGCAGACCGCGGTCGACACCTTCGAGACACTGAGCCAGGCCTTGCCGGAACTGCGCGTGGGCCTGGTCCACGGCAGGCTGGCGCAGGCCGACAAAGCCGCGGTGATGGACGGATTTACGCGCGGCGAACTGCACCTGCTGGTGGCCACCACGGTGATCGAGGTGGGCGTCGACGTGCCGAACGCGTCGCTGATGGTGATCGAGCATGCGGAGCGCTTCGGTCTGGCTCAGCTGCACCAGTTGCGCGGCCGGGTGGGGCGCGGCAGCGCGGCGTCAGTGTGCGTGTTGATGTATGCCGGACCGTTGTCGCAGACGGCGCGCGCGCGCCTGCAAACCATGCGCGAGACCGGCGATGGTTTCGAAATTGCAAGGCGGGATCTGGAATTGCGCGGGCCGGGGGAGTTCCTCGGCGCCCGGCAGTCGGGCGCGGCCATGCTGCGTTTTGCCGACCTGGAACTCGACGCCTGGCTGATCGAGCCGACGCGCGAGGCCGCCCAACACCTGCTGACGCAGCATCCCGAGATCGCGGTGAAGCATTTGAACCGCTGGCTGGGCGGTCGCGAACAATATCTGAAGGCCTGACACCGCACTCCGGCTTGCGTTTACCTGACCCGATTCGGGCAGGTTCAGCGCGTTGGGTCGGCCGGAAATGCAGATCTCTGTGCGCTAGGGCTTGGCTAGGCAGCAATGTCGGTGTATAAGAGCTAAAATCTATCAGAATTAATATAACGATTGCATTATGACGCTCACAGAACTGAAATATATCGTCGCGGTGGCCCGCGAACGGCACTTCGGCCGTGCGGCGGAAGCGTGCTTTGTCAGCCAGCCGACACTGTCGGTGGCGATCAAGAAGCTCGAGGACGAGCTGAATATCCAGATTTTCGAACGCGGCACGAATGAAGTCAGCGTGACGCAGATAGGCGAGCAGATCGTCGCTCAAGCCCAGCGCGTGCTTGAGCAGACCCTCGCAATCAAGGAAATCGCCAAGCAGGGTAAGGACCCGCTGCAGGGCCCGCTGCGTCTGGGCGTGATCTATACGATAGGGCCGTACATCCTGCCTACGCTGGTCAAGCAGATGATAGACCGCGTCCCGCAGATGCCGCTGATGCTGCAGGAAAACTACACGCTGAAGCTGATCGAATTGCTCAAGCAGGGCGAGATCGACGTGGCGATCATGGCGCTGCCGTTTCCCGAGACCGGTCTGATGTTGCGCCCGCTCTACGACGAACCGTTCGTGGTGGCGATGCCCAAGGGGCATCCGTGGGAACAGCGCGGTGCCATCAAGGCCGACGACCTGAAACAGGAAACCATGCTGCTGCTCGGCAACGGGCACTGCTTCCGCGATCATGTGCTGGGCGTGTGTCCCGAGCTGATGCGCTTTTCGCAGAATGCGGACGGCATCCAGAAGACATTCGAAGGTTCATCGCTGGAAACCATCCGTCATATGGTGGCGAGCGGCGTCGGCATTACCGTGCTGCCGCGCACTTCGATATCGTCGATGCAGGACGAGAGCGCTTTCGGCAATACCGATAGCGGCATGCTGACTTATGTGCCGTTCGAGGACCCGGTGCCCGATAGGCGCGTGGTGCTGGCCTGGCGCAAGAGCTTTACGCGCATGCCGGCGATCGAAGCGGTGTGCAACGCGGTGTTGTCCTGCGATTTGCCCGGTATTTCCAAGCTCGACTTGCCGGCCAAGATGAGCTGACCTCGCACTGCGCCGGGGCACTCCGGCGCGGAATTGCCAAAGCCACGTTCGCGCACGACACCGTGCCGCCTCGTGGCCTTTTTATCGCCGATCAGGGCCAGTCACGGTCCCGCTGCGGGCGTGCCATTGCCAGCGGCTATGTGATTTATAAAAACAATCAATTATTTACTTTCAATAGAATTGTTTATATTCGGCCGGTATCCCGTTCTATCCACCGGAGCCGACCATGCAGCGCTTGAAATTCCCCGCTTTTACGCAGCCCTATGCCAGGCACGCCGCGCAAGCGCCGCGCCGCCTGTCGGGTCAACTGGCGGCGCTCGCCGCCGAATTGCTGGCATCGCGTGCCTGGGCGTCCTGAATCGTTCGGGCGTTTGATCAGCACTGAGGCGGCGCATGCGAGTCCGCCTCGCTGACGTGGAAAACGTTGACTGCGTCGCGCAGCGCGTATCGGTTTACCCTTCGGTCAAGCAGAAAGCCATTTAAAATGACGCCAGCGCAGCGATCCGCTGCCTGTAACCCGTGCAGCGTGCGTTGCCGAAGTTTCCGTTGGATGACCATGTCCGTTTCCCGATACGCTCTTCTACACCAACGTTTTCCGCTGTATCTGCGCCTGATACGGATGGACAAGCCAATCGGCAGCCTGTTGCTGCTGTGGCCTACGCTTAATGCCTTGTGGATCGCGGCGGGCGGTGTGCCGCCGCTGTCCATCCTTGCTATCTTCGTGATCGGCACCGTGCTGATGCGCTCGGCCGGCTGTGCCATCAACGACTACGCGGACCGCGATTTCGATCGTCATGTGAAGCGCACGGCTCAGCGCCCGCTGACGGCGGGAAAAATCCGCGGCTGGGAGGCGCTGGCGATCGCAGGGGGAATGGCGTTGCTGGCTTTCTTGCTGATCCTGCCGCTGAATCGCTTGACGCTGGAGCTGTCGTTGTTCGCGCTGTTTGTCGCAGGGACCTATCCGTTCACCAAGCGTTTTTTCGCATTGCCGCAGGCGTACCTGGGCATCGCCTTCGGCTTCGGCATTCCGATGGGTTTTGCGGCCTTGCAGGCCAAGGTGCCGCCGCTGGCGTGGCTGTTATTGGTGGCGAACGTGTTTTGGGCGGTCGCCTACGATACCGAGTACGCAATGGTCGACCGCGACGACGATATCGCGATCGGCATTCGCACGTCGGCGCTCACCTTCGGCCGCTTCGACGTGACCGCCGTGATGCTGTGCTACGCAGCCACTTTGCTGATCTATGCGGCGGTCGGCTGGCGCCTGCATTGGGGCTGGCCGTTCTGGGCCGGGCTGGCCGGCGCCGCCGCCTGCGCGCTCTATCACTATCGCCTGATCCGTCACCGCGAGCGCGCCGCGTGTTTTGCCGCGTTTCGCCACAACAATTGGCTGGGCGGCATCCTTTTTGTCGGCATTGCGCTGCAATATGCGCTCGGCTGAGCGCCGCAACGCATGACCAAAGGCTTCCCCCAAGGTGCTATCCCTTAAGGGGCCATAGCCGGGGCGCGGCTTCGAAACGAGAGGCCGCCCTGCCTGCGCAACGTCGCTTGAGCAGCCGTCAGGTAGGCTGCGTGCCGCTCGGCGTATCCTCGCGGCCCATTTCCACGCCCAGTTCCTGGGCCCGATGCTGGGCGGCGAGCGCGCCGCGCACGATGGCCTCGCCGATCGCATCTGCATCGAATGACGCCAAGGCCGCGGCTGTCGTGCCGCCCTTGGAGGTGACGCGTTCGCGCAGCGTCGCCAGCGGCTCGTCCGATTGCGCCGCCAGTTGCGCCGCGCCAGTGAAGGTCGAGACCGCCAGCGCGCGCGCCTGGGCTTCATCCAGGCCCATCTGCCGGGCAGCACGCTCCAGGGCTTCGATGAAATAGAACACATAGGCCGGCCCACTGCCGGAAATCGCCGTGACGGTATCGATGTCCGCTTCGCGCTCGCACCAGACGATCTCGCCGACCGCTTCCAGCACCTGGCAGGCCAGCGCGCGGCCGCTCGCGTCGACGTCGGGCAATGCGCTCAGTCCGGTCACGCCCATCCCGATCAGGGCCGGGGTATTGGGCATGGCCCGCACCAATTGGTGATGGCCGCCCAGCCAGCGCGACAGATCTGAGTTGCGGATGCCGGCCGCGATGCTGATCACCAGTTGCCGGCCGATGTAGGGCGCCAGCGCCTGCGCGACGCTGCGCATGACCTGCGGCTTGACCGCCAGCAGCAGCGCATCGAAATCCGCCAACTGAGCGTTTGGCGTGGCCATTGTTTGCACGCCGTAGCGTTGTGCGATGCGCGCGCGCGCATCGGCGTCGATTTCGACCACTGTGATGTCGGTCGCCGCAGCGCCACGCTGCAACAAACCGCCGATCAAGGCGCTGGCCATGTTGCCGCCGCCGATAAATGCTATTTTCATTGAGATTTTCCTTAGGGCCGCTTGTCGGCGGTTTGGTGTTGGTGTCAGGCGGCCGGATAATGCCGTGCGCCGAAGATTGCGCTGCCGATCCGGACCATGGTCGCGCCTTCCAGTACCGCCGCTTCCAGGTCGGCAGACATCCCGGCGGACACCGTATCGAGCATCAGGCCGTCCGCGCGCAGCCGGTCGAACAACGCGCGCAGCGCGTAATGCGGTGCGCGCTGCGCCTCCGCATTGTCAGCCGGTTCCGGGATCGCCATCAGGCCACGCAGATGCAGGCGCGGCAGCGCGGCGATCGCACGGGCCAGCGCCGGTACGTCGGCCGGCGCCGCGCCGCTCTTGCTGGCTTCACCGCTGATGTTGACCTGCAGGCAGACGTTCAGCGGCGGCAACTGCGTGGGCCGCTGCTCCGACAGGCGCTGGGCGATTTTCAGGCGATCGATCGAGTGTACCCAATCGAACTGCTCGGCGACCGGGCGCGTCTTGTTGCTCTGCAGTGGACCGATGAAGTGCCATTCGATCTGCTGGCGCACATCGGCCAAGGCCTCGATCTTGTCGAGCGCTTCCTGTACATAGTTTTCGCCGAATGCATGCTGGCCCGCGGCCAGTGCCGCGCGTACCGCGTCGGCCGGGAAGGTCTTGGCCACCGCGAGCAGCGTGACCGAGCCCGGCGCGCGTTGCGCCTCGCGTTCGGCGCGGGCGATGCGCTCTCGGGTGGCGGCCAGTTGATGCGCGATATCGGTCATGAGATGGACGAGGCGGCGGTCGGCGACGGC
>OUWB010002842.1_pt2 | contig 17931 bp, 21 predicted proteins | sample 1779821 | NCBI WGS metagenome assembly OUWB01 (sample SAMEA3914806, study PRJEB12502) | metagenome | biome: forest; material: soil | place: Canada | collected 2011-08-03 | depth 0.1 m
GGTCAGCCGCTGGTGGCTGCCCTTGCCCGGGCGGGCCTCCAGCACGGGCGGGCCGTAGCTGCCGGGGTTGCGCTCCGGCAGCGGCTCGGGCCGCCCGGAGGCGTCGGTCCGGCCCAGGGTCACCGCGCAGAGCCGGCCGGACTCGCCCGTGTTGGCGGTCAGCCCCCGGTAGAGGTCGCCGTTGGGGAACAGCCCGGTGCCCACCCCGGTCCCCAGGTGGAGGCAGACGAAGTCGCGGGCCCGGCCGCCCCGGCCGGTCCAGCGCTCGCCGACCGCCGCCGCCGAGCAGTCCTTCTCGATCACGATCGGGCACGGGAAGCGCCGCTCCAGCAGGGTGCGCAGCGGGACCTCGCGCAGCACCGACATCAGCGGCGGGTCGAGTGTTAGTGCGACAAGGTCCCTCGCGAATTTTTCCCGACAGGGCTGTGACCTGCACGGATGACAGGTCGATGGGCGCCGGTTCGGCGCCGTGCCTGTAAGGGAAGTCCTTGTGCGCCGCCTGGCCCGCGCCGCCCGGGTTTCCGTGCCGGGTGGCCGGGTACGTGCTGTGCCACCGGACGTGGGGATCGCGGGCGCCTGTACTGGTGGACTCCCGGCGACGGGGGCACCCTGTGAGGGGACACGGCCGGCAAGGGCGCGGGCGTCCCGCGCGCGCCCGGTCGGCCCGACGTCCGCGACCGTGTGAAGGAGTCCCCGTGATCCAGGTAGGTGACATCCGCGAGTGGCGCACCCATGACGTCGTCGACCCGGACGGCCACAAGATCGGCACGCTGGAGGCGGTCTACGTCGACACCGGCACCGACGAGCCGGCCATGGCCACCGTCCAGATCGGCCTGCCCACCCGCCACCGCCTGGTGTTCGTCCCCCTGGGCGAGGCGACCGTGGGCCCCGGGTACGTGAAGGTCAACTACGCGAAGGCGCTGGTGAGGGACAGTCCCGCGATCGGCACCGACGACATCCTGCCCGCCGAGGACGAGGCGGCGGTCTTCGAGCACTACGGGCTGGCCTACGCCCCGGGCGCCGGCGGCGAGCGCCGCCTCGCCCGCCCCTGACGCCCGCCGACCGAGGAGCCCGCCATGGCCCTGTTCCTGCTCGTGGTCATCGTCGCGATCGCCCTGGGGCTGGTCGGCGCGGTCGCCCACGGGCTGTTCTACCTCCTGGTCGCCGGTATCGTCCTGCTGGTCGCCGACCTGCTCTTCTTCGGCGCCCGCTACACCCGCCGCGGCCGCGCCCACCGCTGACCGCCCGGATCCCCGGCGATCCGGACCCCGAAAAGTAACAGTGCTTATATAAGCACTGTTATAATATTGGGCATGACCACTCCAGAGCACGCGGACCACGCGCCCGACCCCGCCGCCGACGACCCCACCACCCAGAGCCTGTGGCGCCCCCTGCGGCTGCTCCAGGCGTCCATGGACGCCGACATCGGCCGGATCTACGCGGAACGGCAGATCGACGGGCTCAAGCCGAGCTTCGTGATGGAACTGCTCCGGCTGCACGCCCGCGGGCCGATGACCATCACCGAACTGGCCGAGTCGGTCGGCCGGACCCATTCGGCCCTCAGCCAGAAGGTCGCCGCGATGCGGACCGCCGGCTGGGTGGAGACCGTGGCCGGCGACGACGCGCGCAGCAAGAAGGTGGCGCTCACCGACCACGCCCGCGCCGTCGTCGGCCGACTGGCGGCGGAGTGGCGGGCCACCGAGGCCACCGTCGCCGAGATCGAGGCCGAGATCCCCTACGGCCTCACCCGGGTCGTCGCCGACATCGAGCGGGCCCTGGAACGCAAGAGCTTCCACGACCGGATCGCCGGGAAGCTCGCGCAGGACCCCACCTGGGAGTGAGGCGGCCACCGCCGAGGCCTGCGCCGCCGGCGACCCGGGGTGACCGGGGGCGGGCCCGGCGGTCCGGGCCCGCCCCCGGTCAGGACCCGATACCGGCGGCGTAGCGCAGGCCGCCGAGCAGGTGGCGGCGGAACGCCGGGTCGGCGTAGGCCTCGTCGGTGTGGCCGAGGGCGGTGTAGAAGGACCGGCCGCCACCGTAGTCGCGGCACCAGGCCAGCGGGTGGACGGCGCCCATGGTGCCGCCCTGGTACTGGCTCTCGTCGATGGTCAGCAGCAGCCGCGCCGACGACGGCGGCTGGCCGCGGAAGTTGTACCACTCGTCGTCGAGGGTCCAGCGCGGGCCCAGGTGCGCGGTGGCGTCGTGGTCGCGGTCCGCGACGTCGACGCTCGCCCGGCTGAGCGGCGGATGCCCGTCGAAGCGGGCGCCGACCAGGCCCTCGTAGTAGGGCCAGTCGTACTCGGTCCCGGCCGCCGAGTGGACGCCCATCCAGCCGCCGCCGTGCGCCAGGTAGTCGCGCAGCGCCTCCCGGCCCCGGTCGTCCAGGACCTCGCCGGTGGTGGACAGGAACACCACCGCCCGATGGCGCCGAAGCCGGTCGGGAGTGAAGGCCGACGGGTCCTCGGTGGCCAGGGCGGTGAGGCCGAGGCCGCCCGCGAGTTCGGTCAGGGCCGTGATCCCGGCGGGGATGGAGTCGTGCCGGAACCCGGCCGTGCGGGTGTAGACGAGGATGTCCGTCCGGTCGTCGCCGGACGACCCCTGGATGACGTCGGAGATGGCTCTGCTTTCCCTTCGGACGGCGGGTGATGGGCGGCCGACGGGGACGCGGGGATCCCGGCGCCGGGGCGCCGAGCAGGTCCGTGTCCACCCCGGGCGACCGCGCGAACGCCGACCGCGCACCTGTGCCACTACCCTCTGACGTCGGCGAACCCGCGTCAAATCCGGCCCCCCGCAAGCCCGGACCCGCCCGGACCGGCGCCCCGGTACTCCAGCGAAGCGGCCCGCTCCCAGTGGTCCTGCGGACGCGGGAGGTCGGCGTACAGCTGGGTGTGGAGGATCAGGGCGTGCCAACCCTCATCCACGACGCGGCTGGGTGCCATGGCGTGGCTGGGGTTGGAGCCCCCGGCGACGACGAACTTGATGCCCTCGGCGACGATCCGCTCGGCGAGGTCGGTCTCCACCCCGGGGTTGTTGTCGAGGACGGTCTTGACGACGCTGGTGAAGGCGTCGGTGGGGAGCGTCTCCTTGGGATTGGGCGGTGCGCGGGTTCAGCACCGCGTCCGTTTGTCCTAGGAATATCGTGCGCCGGTCGATCGAGCCCGTCAATAGGACTAGGACTAGGCTGACCGTCAAGGAGGATCACAATGGACACACCCGCCTACCAGCGCCTCGCGGACCTCTTGCGCACCGCCATCATCCAAGGCGACTATCAGCCCGGCGACACACTGCCCAAGCTCACCGACCTCATGGCCGAGCACGGCATCGCCAAGCAGACCGCCAGCGAAGCCATCGCCGTCCTGGAAGCCGAGGGGCTCGTTGAAGCGATCCGCCGGCGCGGGACCGTCGTCCGCGCGCGCCCCACCCCCCGGCGACTCACCCGCGCCCGGCAAGTGTTCCGTGACGACCGCGGCTACTACTTCGACCCCACCGCCCAGCCCTGGGTCGCCCTGGAGCAGCCGACGGTCATCTGGGGCCGGGCGCCCGCCGACGTCGCCGCCCTCCTCGGCGTCGACCTCGCGCAGGACGTCCTGATCCGCGACCGGCTCATGGGCGACCCGACCAGCCGCAAGCCCATGCAGCTCGCCACCAGCTACCTGCCATCCACTGTCGCCCGCGGCACCCGGCTGGCCGAAGCCGACACCGGACCCGGCGGTATTTACGACCTCCTCGAAGGCATGGGACATCAGCCGCTCGCTTGGGGGGAGACTGTCGGTGCCCGCACGCCCACGCCGACCGAAGTCACGCGCCTCGCGCTGGCCAAGGGCGTGCCGCTGCTGCGTATCGTGCGCACCGCGACCGGGCCCGACGGGACTGTGCTGGAGATCAACGACACGCGCATGTCGGCCGAAGAGTTCGAGATCGGCTATTCAATCGCACGGCATCTGTCGGCTGAGCTGGGCTGATTGGCAGAAGCGGCCCCGCGTCCGGGAGGGCGCGGGGCCTTGCTCGCGGTCAGGGCCGCACGGCGCAGACGTCTTGCTGGAGGTAGTTCTCGTCGTTCTGGCTCGTGACCACGATGCTGCCCTGAATACTCGCGAGCCCGGACAGCGGCGCGGGCACCGTCGAATCGACCTGGCCGGTCACGGAGTCGGCGGTGACCTGCACGGAACCCTGATTCTCGCTGAACCAGTCGGAGCCGTTGTCGTCCGCGGCAGTCCGGGCACCATTGCCCAAGGCCTCCGTGATGGAGTACGAGCTGCCGTCGGTGCCGGTGGCGGCCATCTGGTAGGTCACGCTGTAGGGGTTGCTGCCGGTGGGCGCGTAGGGCTGTCCCTGGTTGTTGAGGACGGTCGCGTCCACCGACGATCATGATCCTCTGCTTGCGGCGGCTCATCGGCCCTGGGGGTCGGCGGGGCGGGGTGGGCTGGCTCCAGGTGGGGGCCATGAGGCGGCTCCGTGGTGTGGGTTGGGAGCGCCACGCTGCCAGAGTGGTGGGGGAGTTGTGGGTCTTGTGGCTGGTTTGTGATCAGGGTGGCGGTCGGTCCGCCTTGCCCGTTGAGCCAGGCCGGGACGGGCAGCGGTGGCCGGATGATCGTCCACTCCGCGTCGGTGAGGTCGGAGCTGTAGCGGCGGGTCCGGTCGGGCTGGTCGGCGGCGTTCCCGAGCCGGTGTGTGCGAGGCAATCGCACGACATGCCGGAGTTGGACGCGGACGGATCGGGCACGCCGCAGTGGGACACGAGGGCCTCCTGGTTGTTCGTTGACTCGACATCACCGAACTGTGCAGGAGGCCCTTCTCTCATGCGTCGACCACCAGTCGATCACCCGAACGAGGCTAATGCGGACGGAAGTTCGAGTAGCGGCTGTGTCCCTCGGTTTGGGAATCGCTTCTGAGTCATCAGCCCGGACGACGTCGGCCGAACTCTCCCCACAGGCCGCACCAAGCCGGCAAAGTGCGCGCGTTCGGCACGTGACCGGAGCCGGTGGGGGCTTGCTGCCGGCCCTACGCCTGGGGCAGGGGCTGGACGGTGAGGTGGTAGTCCTGCGCGATCCGGCCGTCGTCGTCCAGCACCAGGAAGACCCGGGCGGCCCAGGCCACTTGGTCGGCCCGCGGGCCCCTGGCGTACGTCAGCTGGATGGTGAGCACGACGATGTCGCCGTGGACGGTGACGTGGTCGTCGTGCGTGACCCGGTACTCGCCGGAGGCGACGAACAGCCCGTACGCCTCGGCGAGCCGGTCCACCAGCCCGTCGTGGCCGCGGAACCGGGCGCCCTCGACGAACTCGGTGCCGTCCGGCGCCCACAGCTCGGCGACGGCACGCCCGCGGGCGGCGGCGTCCGGCTCGCTCCAGACGGCGACGTAGCGCTCCACGATGCGGTCGATGTCGATGTCGATGGCGATGTCGGCGGTGGTCTGCGGCATGGTTGATCGGCTCCCTGTTTCCCGGGTGGCCGGCCGGGTGGTCCGGCCGTGGGCACCACCCTCCGGTCGGCCGTCGGGGGAGGGTCAAGCGGAGCGGGTCCGGCGAACCCTCCCCCTGGGGGAGGGCCCAGAATCGAGGGGTGACCAGTTACCTGTCGATCGGCGACTTCTCCCGCGCCACCCACATGACCGTCAAGACCCTGCGCCACTACCACGAGGTCGGGCTGCTGGAACCGGTCGACGTCGACCCGCAGACCGGGTACCGGCGCTACTCGGCCGAGCAGATCCCCACGGCCCAGGTGGTGCGCCGGTTCCGGGACCTCGGGATGCCGCTGGAGGGGATCAGGACCGTCCTGGCCGCCTCGGACGTGGAGACCCGCAACCGGCACATCGGCGCGCACCTGAGCCGGCTGGAGGACGAACTGGGCCGCACCCAGCGCGCGGTGGCGGCGCTGCGGGACCTGCTGACGCCGCCCGCCCCCGGGAACGCGCCGGGGATCGAACTGCGGAGCGTCGGCGCGGTGCGGGCCGCGGCGGTCACGGCGGTGGTCGAGGTGCGGGACGTGGGGGCCTGGTTCCAGGGCGCCCTCGGCGAGCTGTTCGCGACCGTGGCGGGCCAGGGGCTGACGCAGACCGGCCCCGCCGGGGGCGTGTACGCGGACGAGCTGTTCACCCTGCACCGGGGGCAGGCCACCGTGTTCGTCCCGTGCGAGGGCCGGGTCCGGCCGCTCGGCCGGGTCGAGCCGCTGCTCGTGCCGGGGGCGGAGGTCGCGGTGATCGAGCACTGCGGCCCGCCCTCCGAGGTCGACCGCGCCTACGGCGCGCTGGCCGCGCACGTCTCGCGGCACGCGCTCGCCGTCGACGGCCCGATCCGCGAGTACTACCTGGTCGGCCAGCGGCAGACCCCGGACAGCGCCCTGTGGCGCACCGAGGTCTGCTGGCCGGTCTTCCACACCGGCGCCGGTGCCGACGCGGGCGCGGGCACGGGTGCGGGCGCGGGCACGGGTGCCGACGCGGGCGCGGGCGTCAGCGGGCGGCGAGCCGCTGATCCGCCGCCGCGAGGGTGACGGACCGCCGGACCGCGTCCAGGGCCTCCGCCCGTTCCTGATCGGTCATGCGGGCCGGTCCGTAGGTGACCACGGGTTCCAGGACCTGGTAGCCGACGAACTCGAACATGCCGCGGTGGACGTGGAACAGGAAGTCCTCCAACGGCCCGAGGGCGCCGCCGGGCTGGAACGACTCCCGGGGCCCGCCGGTCGTCAGCAGCACCATGGCCCGCTTCCCGACGAGCGCGGCCTCGTCGAGGATCCCGAGGTCGCCGCCGAAGGTCGCGCCCATGACGAAGACCTGGTCCACCCACCCCTTGAGGATGGCGGGCACGGAGAACCACCACAGCGGGAAGGAGAAGACGAGCAGGTCGGCGGCGAGCACCAGGTCGAGATGGCTCTGCACGCGCGGGCTGAGCGTGCCCTGCCGGACCGCGCGCAACTGCTCGGCCTGGGGCTTGAAGTGGCCGTCCACCGGGGCGAAGCCGTCGCGGTCCAGGACGGCCGGCCACCCGTCGGCGTAGAGGTCGAGCACGTCGACGGCGTACCCGGCGTCGCGCAGGGCCGAGGCCGCGGTGGACATCTGGGCGGTGCTGAACGAGCCGGGCTCGGGGTGGGCGTGGACGATCAGCGCGGTGCGCGCGGCGGCGGAGGTCGACATGCTTCGATCATATCGACATATCTCGATCCGTCAATGGGATTCGGGTTCAGATGAGGTCGCCCAACTCCCGTGCCAGCCGCGCCAGCCGCTCCTCGTCGCGCCGGTAGTGGGTCCACTTGCCCACACGGGTGGGGCGCACCAGCCCCGCCCGCTCCAGCGTGCTCATGTAACTGGAGACGGTGGACTGCGCGAGTCCCGACTTCGCCTGGATGTGCGTGACGCACACGCCGATCGACTCGCGGTCCGCGATCGGCCGGTACTCGGCGAAGTGCGCCTCGGGATCCCTCAGCCACGCCATGATCTGCAGGCGGGCGGGGTTGCCCAGCGCCTTGAACACCTCGACCAGGTCCTCCGCATCCGATGAATCCGGTGAATCCGGTGCGTTCGATCCCGCGGTCGCGACCACAGCCATTCCTCCAAGCAATCGACACACCACGATATCTCGATAGCCGACGGCGCCGGGATGGGCCAGCATGGGCCGATGCTGACCGCCACCGCCCGCCGCGCCGAGGACCTGATCACCGCGAAGACCCGCCGGGACGCGGCGGCGCCGGTTCCCCGCCGGTCCCTGGGCGCGGAGACCGCCCGCTGGGGGCGGACCGTGGCGCTGCGCGTCCCGGCGCTGCGCGAGCTGGCGCCGTACAACAAGGCCCGCGGGGTCAACGAGGACGACCTGCCGCACCTGGACGCGATCTCGGCCTTCTTCTCCGACGCCGGGATCGTGCCCACCCTGGAGGTCTGGGCCGGCGACGCCGGTGACCGGCTCGGGGCCGCCCTGGCCCGGCGCGGCCTGTACGCGGGCACCGTCACCGCGACCCTGCACGCGGACCTGGACGGCCCGCGCCCCACCGCCCCCGGGCGCGGCCGGGTCACCGTCGAGGAACTCGCCGCGGACGACGACGACCCGCACTACCTGGCCACCCTCGTCGCCGGGTACGGACTCGCCGGGGCGCGCCCGGAACGCCTCGCCGTCCTGCGCGCCGAACACGACCCGGCGGCCGTCCGGCGCTATCTGGCGCGCGTCGACGGCCGGCCGGCCGCCGCCGCCGGCCTCTACCTGGGCCCGGACGGCGCGCTGCTCGGCGGCGCCGCGACGCTGCCCCGGTTCCGCCGCCACGGATGCCAGAGCGCGCTGATCGCCCGCCGCCTGGCCGACGCCGGCCCGCACACCGACCTCGCCGTGGCGACCGTGGCCTACGGCTCGGCGAGCCACGCCAACCTCGAACGCGCCGGATTCCGCCAGACCCACACCCGCACCGCCTGGCGCCCGCTCCACCCCGCGTGCGGCGGCCGCGGCCGCTGGTGAGAGGACCGGCCCTTCAGGGCGCGCTTCCGGCGCCACCAGCGCGCGGCCCCGGCTGAAGGACCCCGGCCGTGGTCCGGGCGCGACGCCGCCGCCGGGGCCGGGTCACATCGGCCACATGCCGTAGTAGGCGCCGATCTGCTGCTGGTAGTCGACGTCGCCGGTGTGCTTGGCCCGTTCGAACTCGGGGGAGTCCTTGATCGGGGTCGAGGAACATTCGAGCAGCCATTGGCGGTAGCAGGGGTTCCGCTTCTGGAGTGAGCGTCTGATCAGACCACTAGCACATTCGAAGCCATGTCGAACGCTGTTCCAATCAAGCTGGTCGGTGGTGTCAGGGCCATGGCTATGGTCGCGCCGTGCCAGTGGAGTTTTTAACGGATGATCAGGCTGAGGCGTACGGGACGTTCGGCCAGGAGCCGACGCGCCCGGAGTTGGAGCGCTTCTTCTTCCTGGACGACGTCGACCGGGAGCTGATCTCCAGACGGCGCGGTGATCACAACCGTCTCGGGTTCGCGCTGCAGATGTGCACGGTGCGCTACATCGGCATGTTCCTGGAGGATCCCCTGGAGGTGCCGTGGGTGGTGGTCGAGCACCTGGCCGAGCAGTTGGGCATCGAGGACGTCTCGGCCGTCAAGCGATACACCGAGCGGGAGAAGACGCCGTACGAGCACGGCTGGGAGATCCGCGACGCCTACGGCTACTGCCTGTACGACGAGCACGAGACCGCGCGGCAGTTCCGTTCCTTCCTGCACGGTCGGGCCTGGGTGAACGCCGAGGGGCCGGTGGCGTTGTTCAACCACGCGGTGGCCTGGCTGCGGCGGCACCGGGTGCTGCTGCCGGGGGTTCAGCGGCTGGTGCGGGACGTGGCGACGGTGCGTGAGGCGGCGGAGCGGCGGCTGCACGCGACGGTAGCGAAGGCGGCCCACCGCGCCGACGCACAGCTTCCGGGGGACTTGGTGGCGCTGCTGGAGGTGCCGGAGGGCGAGCGGTTCTCGCGGCTGGAGGTGATGCGCCGGCCGCCGAACCGCTCGACGGGCACCGCGATGGTGAAGGCGATGGAGCGGGTGAACGAGATCGCCGCGTTCAAGCTGCGCAAGGTGCGGCTGGACCGGGTGCCGCCGAACCGGCTGGCGTCGCTGGCCCGGTACGGGCTGGGCAGCAAGGCCCCGCACCTGGCACGGGTCCAGGATCCGAAGAAGACGGCGATGCTGACTGCGGTGGTGCGGCACTTGGAGGCGGTGGCGGTGGACGACGCGCTGGACCTGTTCTCGCTGCTGATGTCGCAGCGGCTGTTCAGCGTGGCCCGGCGCAAGTCCGACAAGGAGCGGCTGTCGATGCTGCCGCGCCTGGAGAAGGCGTCGCGGCTGGTCGCCCGTGCGCAGAAGGTCCTGGTCGAGGAGTTGGAGCGGGTCGAGGAGCGCGGGGCGGACCTGGACGTGGCCGCGCTGTGGAGGGCGGTCGAGCAGGTCGGCCCGCGCTCGTACGAAGCTCTCAAGCGCGGCCGGCTGGCCCACGTCGACCAGTACTACGTGCGCGGCGACACCATCTCGGCGGCCAACGCCAGGCTGGTGGCAGCCCAGGCGCAGGTCCCGATCGTGTCGAACTGGGGCGAGGGGCTGGTGGCCTCGGTGGACGGGCTGCGGTTCGTGGTGCCGGTCCGCTCGATCAACACCGGCGCTTCGCCTAAGTACTTCGGGTTCAAGTCCGGAATAACATGGCTAAACGCTGTAAATGACCAGGTTTCCGGCATCGGGCAGATGGTGTGGTGCCGGGCACCCCGCGCGACAGCCTGTTCATCCTGGACACGCTGCTGAACCTGGACAGCGGGATCCGCCCGGAGATGGTGGCGACCGACAACGCCTCGTACTCCGACATGGTCTTCGGAGTGTTCAAGATCCTCGGCTACAGCTTCACGCCGCGTTTCAGGGACCTGGCCGACCAGCGGTTCTGGCGGGCCGAGGTCGCCGGGCGCAAGGGCTCGGACTACGGGCCGCTGGAGGCCATCGCCCGCAACAAGGTGAACCTGGGCAGGATCGTCACGTGGTGGCCGGACATGCTGAGGGTGGCCGGCTCCCTGGCCACGGGGCAGGTCCGCGCGTACGACCTGCTGCGGATGTTCGGCCGTGAGGGGCACCCGACCCCGCTGGGGGCGGCGTTCGCGGAGTACGGGCGGATCGCCAAGACGCTGCACCTGCTGGCGGTGGTGGATCCGGTGGACGACACCTACCGGCGCACGATGAACCGGCAGCTGACCGTCCAGGAGTCGCGGCACACCCTGGCCCGCACCCTGTGCCACGGCAAGCGCGGGCAGATCCACCAGGCTTACCGGGAGGGGCAGGAGAACCAACTAGGTACGTTGGGGCTGGTCCTGAACGCGGTGGTGCTGTGGAACACCCGCTACCTCGACGCGGCCGTGGAACAGCTGAGGGCGAGCGGGCACGAGGTCAGGGACGAGGACGTGGCCCGGCTCTCCCCGCTGGGCAGTGCCCATTTGAACGTCCTGGGCCGGTACTCGTTCTCGGCGTCGCAGCCCGGGGAGGGGCTGCGGCCTCTGCGCGATCCGGACGCGGCCGACGACGACCCGCAGGAGCCCGCCGGCGGGACACTGCGGTAGGAGCGGAACGGAAGACCGGTGCTGCTGCCAGAAAGAAGGAGGCCCCGGCGGCGCCTTCGGGGGAAGGGCGTCCGCCGGGGCGGTCGGGGCGCGGGTCAGCCGTGGGCGAGGTGGAGTTCGGGCAGGCCCGGGTGGCGCAGGACCTGCGCGGCCGGGGTGATGTCGAGGGTGAAGGTCTCGGGGGGCGGGCAGTCGGCGTCGTCGTAGGCGTCGAGCAGGGTCTCGGTCTTCTCCCACAGGCGGCGCGGCCCGCCCTCGCGCACCCGCCACTGCGTGCCGTCGCGGGTGAGGGCGGCGACGGAGCCGGAGACGACGTCGACCAGGTACAGCGTGTCGCCCTGGTCGCTGAGCTGGGCGTCGGGGATCGCGCACTGCACCAGGAAGCGGGTGAAGAACGCCTCGCTGGTGGCCGCGGTGATCCGCTCGGGGTGGTGGCGGGCGGGCCGGTCGGTGCTGCCCAGCAGTCGGGCCCAGTGCGCGGGGTTGCCGAACGCGGGAGCCTCCTGGGCGCGGGCAGCCATGAACGAGACGGTGCCCGGTAGCAGTGGTCCCGAGGCGGTGCCGTCGCCGTCGACGGTGGCCAGGACCCGGGCATAGCCATGGAGCCAGCCGCCGAGAGTGGTCAGGATCTTCGCCCCGGGCCGGGTCTGGGCGAGCCAGGCTGCGGGCAGCTGGCGCACCGAGCAGGCGGCGACGATCCGGTCGAAGGGGGCGGTGGGCCGGTAGCCGAACAGGCCGTCGGCGACGGCGAGGTCGGGGATGTAGTCCAGGGAGTACAGGGCGTCGGCGGCCTGCCGCAGCCGGCGGTCGTCGACCTCGATGGAGGTGACGTGGTCGGAGCCCAGGCGCTGGCAGGCCAGCGCGGTCGAGTAGCCGGTGCCGGTGCCGACCTCCAGCACGTCCTGGCCCTCGTGGATGTCGGCGTCTGCCCACATCTGCACGACCAGGGACGGCAGAGTGGACGAGGAGGTCGGGGCGCCGCCGGACCGCTCGGTGGCGGTGTCCCAGTCGGGTTCGGTGCCGTCGAACTGGGTGATCAGCGTGGTGTCGCTGTAGGCGGCGGCGAGCCAGCGGCCGTAGTCGGTGGCCGCGGTGACGGGCTGCCACACCGTCAGGCCGTGCGGGCCCGACCGATCGGCGGGCAGGTAGAAGCCGGGGACGAAGCGGTGCCGGGGCACGGTCTCCACTGCTGCCCGCCAGGCCGGGTCGGACAGCAGTCCCTCGTCGGCCAGGGTGGCGGTCAGGTGCGCGCGCAGGATCGCCGCGTCGGTGTCGGTGGTGGGCGCGGTCATCGGGCCTGTTCCTCCTGCAGCACGTCGGCGAACGCCTCGGTGATGTCCTCGGCGTCCGGCAGCCACCCCCATTGTCCATTGCTGTTGCACTCGATCCAGGTCCAAGAATCGGGCGTGTGTGCGGGGCCGGTCAGGGCGAAGTCGAAGCAGCCGAAGACCAGCCCGAACACCAGCAGGTAGGCGAACATCTTCTCCGCGACCACCTCGGGCACGGTGACCGGGGCGTGGTCCAGGGCGTCCCAGTCGCTGTTGCGCCAGTCCAGCGCGCCGGTGGGGCTGGTGATCTGCTGGGCGAAGACGCGCCGGCCGACGACGGTCACCCGCACGTCGGCGGTCTTGGGGGTGATCTCGGCCTGGAACAGGTGCGCGGTGACCTCGATCGTCTCGTTGAAGGCGTCGGGGTCCACCCGCTGGGTCCAGATCGCCCCGGCCCGACCGCCGGCCGGGGGCAGGCCCCGGAACGTCTTGTAGACGACCGGGCCGTGCTCGGCGGCGAACTTCCGCGCCTGCTCGGCGTCGTTGGTGACCAGGGTCGGCGGGACGGTGAAGCCGAGGATGGCGGCGGTCTGCAGCTGGGCGGGCTTGAAGTCGGCGCGGGTGACGGCGGCGGGGTGGTTGACGTACCGGGCGCCGGGGAGGTTGGCCAGCAGTCCGCCCAGGCCGTGCCGGGCCTCGGCGGTCGCGAAGTCGCGGGCCTGCTCGGGCAGGTGCGCGAAGCGCTGGTGCCAGGGCGAGGGGCGGCGGTGGTAGACCGCCGCCACCCGCCCCAGGTCCAGCTCGCGGCTGGCGGTACGGAGCCGCCCGCCCCAGTGCGCCACCTGCCCGCCGATCACGGCTCCGAAGTGCAGGTCGGTGCCGAGATCGGCCGGGTCCACGCGCACGACCGGGACACCGCGCCGGTTCAAGGCGTCCACGACCCAGTCTGCGGTGACGTCCTCCAGTGCGGTGAGGACCAGGACGGTGGGCTCCATCACTCAGTCCGACTCGTAGTCGGTGGTGTGGTCGTCCTGGCTCTGCGGCTGCGGGTTCTTCCCGTCGCCGCCTCCCGACATCGAGGCGGTGCCGGTGGTCTTGCTGGTCCCGTGGCCGCCCATCTGCACGGTCTGCCCGGACCGGTCGGTGTAGCGGGCGGTCTGGGTGGCGGGGTCGAGCTCGACCCGGTCCCAGGCCGGGGGCGTGATCGCAAGGCGGTCGGTGACCAGCCCCAGCGCCCACGGCTCGCGGGTGTCCAACTGCTGCATGAGGTTGCGTCCTTCCATCGGACGGTCCCGCGCGGCCCCCCAGGGCCGCGCGGGGCGGCGGGCCGGAAAGCCCCCGCCTGGCCAGAATCGCCCCGCCGGGGCGGGTGCGAACAGTACGGTGGGGGCCGCGAAAGGTGGCGAATACGCCACGCAGCGTGACCGGCCTCGAAGGGGATGAGGACGATGGTCCACGGCACCGGCAACCCGTACCTGACCGCCTGGGTCCAGGCCACGGGCCTGTCCCACGGGGAGCTCGCGCGCCGGATCGCCGCCGAGGCCCTGCGGCGCGGCCACCGCCAGGTCGCCCCCGACGCCACGCGGTTACGGCGCTGGATGGACGGCGAGCGCCCCCGCCCGCCGGTTCCCGAGATCCTGGCAGCGGTGCTGTCCGACGCGCTCGGCCAGATCCTCACACCCGGTGACCTCGGACTGCTGCCCACCGGCGTGCCGCTCGATACGATCGCGCTACCGCTGCTGACCGAGCCGGCCGCAGCCGCCCTGGCCGCCTGGACCCGGATGGACCTGCTGATGATGGACCGCAGAGAAGCCCTCAAGCTCGCCGTCGGCGCCCCGCTGATCGCCGCCACCTCGCACATGCTCGGCGGCACCGCCCACTCGCTGGGCGGCGGCCGGTCCGGCTTCGACGCCGACGCGGTGGCCGCGCTGGAGGAGATGACCGCGGTGTTCACCGCGCTGGACGCCAGCCACGGCGGCGGCCTGTACCGCCCGGCGATCGTCGCGCAGCTCGCCGAGGTAGCCCGCCGCATCCAGGACGGGATCCCGCCCAGCCTGCGCACCCGGGTATTCGCCGCCACCGCCGACCTGGCAGCGCTGGCCGGGTGGACCAGCCACGACTCAGGCCGGTACGCGACCGCGCAACGCTACTGGAGCTACGGCATCTACGCCGCGGGCGAGGCCGGCAGCCGCGGGCGCGGGGTGGAGATCGTCACCCGTATGTCCCACCAGATGATCTACCTGGGAAACCTGGACGATGCCCTGGGCCTGCTCCAGGTCGCCGGACAGCGCGCCGAGACGGGCGGCGAACCGCGGGTGCGGGCGCTGGTGCTGTCCCAGACCGGCCGCGTCCACGCCGCCCTGGGCCAGCCCGAGCAGGCCGAGGCCCACCTGGAGCGGGCCGATGCGGTCCTGGCCGAGGCGACGGGCCCGGCCCCGGCCTGGGTGGCGTACTTCGACGCCGCCGAGCACGCCGGAGCCCGCGCCGTCAGCGCCCGCGACCTGCACCACCACGGCCACCGGGGACAGCGGGCCAGCACGCACTTCGAACAGGCCCTGGCCCTGCGCGGGCCGGGCTTCGAGCGGGTCACGGCGATGGACCGGGTGGGACTTGCCGCGGCCCTGTTCGACGAGGGCGAACCCGAACGCGCAGCCGCCGCCGGCCAGCAGGCCCTGAACGGCGCCGGGCTGCAGTCCGCGCTGATCGCCTCCCGCATCAACACCCTGATGGCCGCCGCCGCCCGCTACCGCACCCCCGAGGTCGACGAACTGCGCGCCCGCGCCACCGACATCGTCTCCCGCGCCCCACAGACCGCACCGGTCGCCGCCTGAACCTGGGACAATCAAGGACATGGGCAAGCACAGCCGCACCGGACCACCGCCACCGGGCGAGGGGCCGCGCCGCGCCGCCCGGCTCGATCCGGACGACCCCGACGCGCTCGACCCTTACCTCAAGCGCCGTCGGCCGCCGCTGGACGGACCGCGGATCCACCGCGCCCTGCACGGCGGTGCCAGCCACCTGCACCCCGAGCAGCCCCGCGCGCTCCTGGCCTGGGACGGCTTCGCCTACCAGCCCGCTGGAACCGCCCCCGACCTCGCCGCCGCCCGCGCCTGGGTCGCCGAACTCGCCCCAGGCGAAGAAGAACACCCACAGGCGGGCTGACCCGGCAAGGGGTGTCGCGTGGGCAGCGATCCGCGGATGTGCGTGATCATGAAGCGGTGAGCGACGAACTGGCGAAGTGCGCGGAGTGCGGCAGGCCGATCTGGCGCAACCACGAGAACCGGGTCTGCTTCGACTGCCTCGGGCTGAGGCCGCAGTGCGGTCACCCCTTGAGCGGGGAGGCGTGCGAGGCCGAGTGCTTCATCCTCGGCTGAGGATCCGGGGCCGCCGCGGACTGGGCTTGATCCGCTTTGACGGACACCTGAGATCAGGGGCTTCGGTCCCAGAAGGATGACGTCCATCATGGAGAGCATGGGGAAGAAGAAGCCGCGCCCTCGCCGCTCGTTCACGTCGGAGTTCAAGGCCGAGATCGTCGAGCTGTGCCGGCGTGGGGACCGGTCGGTTGGCCAGGTGGCCAAGGACTTCGATCTGACCGAGACCGCGGTACGTGACTGGATCAAGCAGGACCAGGTCGACTCCGGTGAGCGGGAGGGCCTGACCAGCGGCGAACGGGAGGAGCTGGCCCGGCTGCGGCAGGAGAACCGGCGCCTCGGGAGGACGTGGACATCCTCCGGCGTGCCACGGCTTTCTTCGCGAAGGAGACCCGGTGACGGTGCACCCGTTCATCGAGGCGGAGAAGCAGGGCGGCCACAACGTCAAGCGCGCTTGTGAACTGCTGAAGGTCTCCCGTGCCGCCTTCTACGCCCGCCGCACCACCGTCCCGGGACCGCGTGCGGTGCGCGACGTGGACCTCGCCGAGAAGATCGCCGAGGTCCACGAGACCTCGCGGGGCAGCTACGGGGCACCGCGTATCCATGCCGCGCTCCAGCGGGTCGGTGAGCGGTGCGGGCGCCGGCGGGTCGCGCGGCTGATGCGCCAGGCCTGCCTTCAGGGCCGCCACCGCAGGCGGGGCCAGCGCACCACGGTCCCGGACCCGCGCGCCGGCGTGCGGCCGGACCTGGTCCTGCGGGACTTCGGGCCCGACCCGGCTGCATTGGACACACGCTGGTGTGGCGACATCACCTGCATCCCGACGCAGGAGGGCTGGCTCTACCTGGCCACCGTCATCGACATCGCCTCGCGGCGTGTCGTCGGCTGGGCCACCGCCGACCACCTGCGCACCGAACTCGTCGCCGACGCCCTGCGGGCCGCCTGGCACAACCGTCGGCCCGACGGCCCGGTGATCTTCCACTCGGATCGCTGCTGCCAGTACACCAGTCGCGAACTCGCCGATCTGGCAGGTGAGTTGGGAGTCGAACTGTCAGTCGGTCGCACCGGCCAGTGCTGGGATAATGCGCTCGCCGAGTCGTTCTTCGCGACGCTGAAGCGGGAGCTGCTCGGCGACAGGCCCTTGTTGACCCGGGCAAATACCCGCACCGCGATCTTCGAGTGGATCGAAGGCTGGTACAACATACGCAGGCTGCACAGCAGCCTTGGCTACCGCAGTCCCGCCGAGTACGAGACCGTCCTCGCGGCCTGACCACCACAACCACGGTGTCCGTCAAAGCGGAGCAAGCTCAGTCGAGACCGCGCATACCGCCGTCGTCACCGCCAGTACGGTGACGTCAAGGCATCGGGAAAGCACGCCGTACCGACGGGTACGACGCACTGACGTCACGAAACGGCAATCTGGTCGCGAAGTCCTACCTGGTCAGCGCTGGCGCCGGTGCGTCCCCGCTACTGGCGCCGAGCGGAGCGTATCGGTCTGCAACTCTGCGTTACCTGTCGGGCTGCGTCAGCTATACGAGAGCCCGGCCTAGAGGCCAAAGCGGAATCCCTGCTACCGCCAATGGCTGCTCGAATGTTCCTCGACCCCGGGTACGAGGGGCCGACCTCCTCCAGGACCCGCCGCACCAGGAAGACCGCGTCGGCGCCGCCGCCCGCCACCGCGATCCGGTCCCGGCCGGAGAGCCCCGCGCTCGCCACCGCCAGCGCCCCGCCGTGGCGCCACGCGCGTACCCCCGGCCCCAGGCCGCCGTCGCCCCGGCCCTGGACCGCCCACAGCAGCAGCCCGTCACCCGCGGCGGCCCGCCCGACATCACCCGAACGCTCAAGTTCTTCCACACACCGTGCCTATCAGACGCCCCCGGTCCAGACGCCCCCGGTCCGCGCCGCGCGGTCAGACCAGGACCGTCCTGACCACCGGTTCGCGTTCCAGCAGCCCGGCCCGGGACAGTTCCTCGGCCACGTCGAGGGTCACCTCGGCCAGTCGGGTCAGCACGGCGGCCACCGGCGCGGAGACCTGCCCGGGGCCGGTGAGGCGGTGCAGCACCAGGGTCTCGAACGTGCCCGGCACCGGAACCGGCAGCAGGGTCAGCCCCGGGGTGCGCGAGGCGACCGACTCGGGCAGCACGACCGCGCCCAGCCCGGCGCGGACCATCGCCGCGACCGCGGACCAGTTGGTCGCCCGGTGGGCGGTCGGCTGCTGCGGCAGTCCGAGTTCGGCGGCCAGCCGGGCG
>OUWB010003883.1_pt1 | contig 17918 bp, 15 predicted proteins | sample 1779821 | NCBI WGS metagenome assembly OUWB01 (sample SAMEA3914806, study PRJEB12502) | metagenome | biome: forest; material: soil | place: Canada | collected 2011-08-03 | depth 0.1 m
CCCGAGGGCCTGAAAGACCACTGGTCTACAGGGCCGGACCCGAAGCTCACCGAGGCACAACTTCAAAGCCTGATTCAGATGATCGAAGCCGGGCCCATTCCCGCTATCCACGGCGTGGTGCGCTGGCGCTTGGTCGATCTGGCCGGATGGCTATTTGACGAATACGGCGTCACCCTGTCGGAAAGCCGACTGAGCCGGATACTCAACGGCTTGGGCTATCGCAAACTCTCGGCGCGCCCCAAGCACCATGAGCAGAACGAGCACGCCCTTGAGGATTTTAAAAAAAGTTCGCCGCCCGTCTGGCGAAGATCAGACAAAGCCTCCCGCGCGGAACCCCAATAGAGGTGGTTTAATGATATAAATTGGCTGTCTTTGGCGCTTGGATTGTTGAAAAACGGCCAACCGGATGACGCGGGTCGATCCGCAGCAAAACATGGCGCGTTGGTACGAAATCGACGTCCAACTGACGCTGTTCGGCGAATACACGGTCGAGCGCCATTGGGGTCGAATTGGCGCCGCCGGACAGTCGAAGACGTTCTGGTTTTCCAACGAAGGCGCCGCCGACGAAATGGCTAAGAGAGTCACCACTACGAAGGTAAGGCGTGGGTATATCTGGCCGGCGCCCTCCCCTCATGCGGCGAGTTAATGATCGCGTAACGAGGCGTCAGCTTCTGCCCGTGAACGAAGAGCCCCGTTCACTGGGCGCTTCGCCCTTTCTTGTCAACGCAACATAGCTTTGAGAATGGCCGATTGTTTAGTAGAATGCTCCGGTGAGCCTAGTGCTTAGGATTTCGTCTATGCCGCCAAAGCGTAAGAAAATCGACTGGGGTGCCAGGATTGACTGGTTCGATGATTGGCGAGATTGGTTCGGTCCGAAGACCTTTGGTATTGGCTACGAGCCCAAGACCTGGAAGGGCCTGGCAGTTACCGTTGTCGCAATCACCATATTTGTCGTGGCCGTGGTGGTGCTCCTGGATCGGTTTGCCTAAAAGCTTCTGATTGCAAAGTGCGCTGAACGACCGCTTTGGGATGTGTAGTCTCTTGCGCCGAAAACCTGATTTTTAAATAATTTCAAAGGCTTGGAGTCAGGCGTTCGGAAATAATATAGCAATCTCAAAGGGTTGCTTATCGTCATGTGTGGACAGCGCTCCTTTGGCAAGAAAATTTTCGTCAATGCGTAGCGGCGGGTGCAGTCATGTGTCCGGCCTGTTGTGGGCTCTTATAACTGCCCTGGCCCTGATGGTATTCGCTGGGACCGGATCCTATCACTTTTACGCGCTTTAAAGCGCCGACGATAAGTCGGATTAGCCTTCCCAACGGTATGACCGGCTACGAATCAATTCATATTCCTCGCCAAGCTCTTGAAACGGTAAGTCTATACGCCGGCGGCTACCGCTTGCTCGCGGTAAACGTCGTTTCTGGCCAGAACCGCCCAAGCGATCCTGGCAATCTTGTTTGCCAAGGCCACACTCACTAGCCTGAATGGCTTTGTGGCTAGCTTGGCATTAGCCCACTCCCGCGGCGCCTGACCTGGAACTTTGGAATGTCGCAGGACGGCTGTTGCGCCCACTACAAGCAGGCTGCGCAGGTAGCCGTTTCCCATTCGGGATATCCTACCTAATCGTTCTTTGCCTCCGCTGGACGACTGGCGGGGCGCGAGTCCGAGATATGCAGCGAACTCTCGGCCGGATTTGAACATGCTGACATCCGGCACTGAAGCCGCAAGAGCAGTGGCAACAATAACGCCGACGCCGGGAATCGTTGCGAGTCGCCGGCTGACGTCGGCTTGCTTGTGCCAGCGAGTAATCTGGACCTCGATCTTCTCGATTGTCCGATTGATATTGTCCAAAGCATCGCACAAGGATTTTAAGCCCACCGTGGCAAACTCAGGAAGCTCAGCACTGTCTTCGCTCTTAAAGAACTGGCGAAGCGACGCCAATCCGTTTGCGCCGACCGGAAAAGCGAAACCAAACTCCGCCAGGTGTGCTCGCAATGCATTGATCAATGCCGTCCGTTGCCCGCTAAGCTGAGCCCGAACCCGGTGCAGGACCAAAATGCTTTGTTGGTCAGTAGTCTTGATTGGGACAAAGCGCATCGTGGGCCGCGTAACGGCCTCGCAAATGGCTGCGGCATCCGCAGCATCATTCTTCTGTCGGCGGACAAATGGCTTAACGTACGCAGGCGGGATCAGTCGGACAGAATGGCCGAGCTTTTGGATTTCCCGCGCCCAATGGTGAGCTGTTGCACAAGCCTCCATCCCGACCAGCGCCGGCGGCAATTTACCCATCAATGTTAGAAGGCCGGCTCGCCGAACAGCCTTGGAAAAGACCGTCCGCCCAGCAGCGTCCGCTGCATGGACCTGGAAAACATTCTTCGCAAGATCTACGCCAATAGTCGTGATGGTATCCATGGATCATCCTCCGCACAAAAGGCCGACGTGGTCCTCAATAATGACACACGAGGCCGGTTAGGCGGAACGCTGTCCACACCATCACTTTTTGCACGGTTCGCACGAGAACCCCAGATCTGGCGGTGCCCTCAATGCCATGCAACCCTATCTGGAAGCTCTGACATCAAATGGCTAAGCCGATTGGATATAGCCCGAGACCGACAGCATGCTGGAGCCGTAGAGCGTGGTTCGGTATTCCAGGGCGGTCACCCAGACGACAATATTGCCGCCGCTCTACCGGCTAAGGGCTACGGAGCGTCAATTCTATTTGCGGAGCGTATCGAAAAATGATACTTTTAGCTAACAGATTTGCAAAATTAGCAAAATTACTCCATGACTGCCAAGGCCTTCATAGATCAGCTGACCGGCGCCGGCCAGTACACTTTCACGACCGATGAGGCGAAAGCTGCACTTTCCGGTTCGACGGACGCGGTCAAGCTGGCGCTCAATCGACTGAGACGCAAGGGCGAGATCAATAGCCCCATGCGCGGCTTTTGGGTGGTTGTGCCGCCTGAGTACAAACGTTTAGGCTGCCTGCCGGCGGAACAGTTCATTCCGTCGCTGATGGCGCATCTTGGTCTTCCCTATTATGCGGGCCTGCTGACCGCCGCGCAGTTCCACGGTGCCGCTCATCACCGACCCCAGACTTTCCAGGTGATGGTCGAGAAGCCGCGTCGTCCGATATCTTGCGGCAAGGTCCGGGTCGATTTCCACGTTAGAAAAAACCTCGCCTCCGTTCCGACCCAGATGTTCAATACGCCGCGGGGGCCGATCACCGCTTCGACGCCCGAGGCTACTGCCTACGACCTGATCGGCTACGAAGCCCAGATCGGCGGGCTGAACGCAACGGCAACCGTCCTTGCGGACCTGGCTGAAAAGCTCGACGCCCACACGCTGGTGAAGCTCGCGCTTCAGGTGCCGCCCCCCTGGGTACAGAGGCTCGGTTTCGTCCTTGAAACGCTCGACGCCGCCCACGCGACGGCAAGCCTTCGCCCATGGGTGAAAACCCATGTCCGCGCTTTCACGAGCCTCCAGCCTGGCTCGCACGACGACGACCACGGACGCAGCCTCGACTGGAAACTCATTCTCAATACCGAATTGGAACCTGACGCGTGATCCCGAAAGACTTCGTAACCGAGTGGCGAGCGCAATCGCCCTGGCCCGATGATGCGCAGGTGGAACAGGATCTGGTGATCTGCCGAGCATTGGTCGACATCTTTAGCGACCCCGTGCTGAATGAGGCCTTAGCTTTCCGCGGCGGCACCGCGCTCTACAAACTCTTCCTTACGCCCGCAGCCCGTTATTCGGAAGATATCGACTTGGTCCAGATCCGGGCTGAACCGGCCGGCGATGTCATCGGGCATCTGCGCGCGGCGCTCGATCCTTGGCTCGGACAGGCGAAATGGAAACAGTCGGAGGGCCGGGTCACCCTCGCCTATCGGTTCGAGGCGGAAGGTCCGCCGGCCATCCCGCTGCGGCTAAAGATCGAAATCAACACACGCGAGCACTTCAGCGTCCTCGGCTACACAGATGTGCCGTTTTCCGTCGAATCGCGCTGGTTCACCGGCAACTGCCTGATCAAGACTTACCAGCTTGACGAGCTCCTCGGAACAAAGCTGCGGGCGCTCTACCAGCGCCGCAAGGGCCGCGACCTCTTCGATATGCACATTGCCCTCGCCGAAGGGCGGGCGGATCCGGAAAGAGTCGTGGCAGCCTTCAAGCACTATATGGAAGCGGAAGAGCATCGGGTAACGCGGGCCGTCTTCGAGGAGAATCTAGCCGGCAAAATGGCCGACGCTCGGTTTCTGTCCGATATCCCGCCGCTATTGACCGCCGATCAAACCTGGGAACCGTCCGCGGCCGCTGACGCTGTCGCCGGCACCCTCATCGCGCGGTTACACGGCGATCCCTGGAAAGGCACCTGACGGACCGCCTGCCTTGCCCGACTTATCGCCGGAAGTCGTTAGGTATATGTCTCGGGCTCACGCCGCGGGTATGACGAGCTCGGCTATATTCTCAAAAATGGCAATATTCTCTGTTCAGCGAATATGTCCCATTCTCCATCAAAGCCAGATTACGATACTTGGCAACTGGCCAAGCTCCGTCCGCTCGCCAGGGCCGAACGAGCCTGGATCAGGCACCTACCCTGCCCCGGTGAACACACCAGATGATAGGACATGGCTGCCCCCGCTCTTCCGGGCTGTTTTCTCGCCTAACATCAATTCCCGGCAACGGGCCCGCCCAATGTCGTGGCCGCGATCCGACTGTTGGGCCACCATCTTGAAGCGGGGCCTGCGCCGACTTCGTAGACAACAACGAACCTCGTGGAATCAGCAACCGGCCAGCAACAAGCCCGGTGGTCAGCGCTGCCCGATGATTAGATGTCTAGCTTTCGTTCGCTCATCCATTTGACAATATCCGGGTCGCGGTGGGAGAAAAAGCTGCTGGTGTTGGTGTCCAACGTCGAGATGCTCACCATTTCCGCGTCGTCGAGTTGAAAGTCGAAGACATTCATGTTTTCGACCATGCGGTCTCGCCGTACCGACTTGGCAAGCGCGACTACGCCGCGCTGCACGAGCCAGCGAAGCACGATCTGGCCGACCGACTTGCCGTACTTCTTGCCAATCTCCGTTAGATGCGGATTCTCGAAAAGGCCATTTCGTCCTTCCGCGAACGGCGCCCACGCCTCTGGTTGCACTCCGATCTTCCGCATGAACACGACACTTTCAAGTTGCTGTTGGAACGGGTTGATCTCGATCTGGTTCACGGCCGGGGCAATCTCGTTAAAGGCTTTGATATCCATCAGGCGGTCCGGATGGAAGTTGCTGACGCCGATGGCCTTGAGCTGTCCGGCGCGATAGGCGTCCTGCAAGGCAGGCTGAGCGAGGGTTTTCGCGACCTGCCCGGTGAACGTCGGTCGCCCTGGTCTATGATGCCTCAACCGAAGCCGTAATGATGGCACGCTGGCCGATCTGGGGAATTCGCCTACGGTTCAGCCTGACCGAGGGCCTGATCAATGTTGTCCAGCAATTTCGAATGTGGATGTTGCCGTCATAGAGCCGGCATTGAAGCGCGCATCTGGCTACAGCGCGATCGCCGGCTTCTGGTAGTTAGCAGATGGTCTCGGCATAAGCCTTGTCCATGGGATGCAGGTTATCGCCACATGCACTCCGCCCGTCTCCGTGAACTTCACCGCGTTCGAGGACAGATTGAGAATGACCTGATGCAACCGCGACGGATCGCCCACAAAATGGCAATGCCGGACACGTTCCCCTCCATGGTGAAGGTATCTACCGCGCCCGCCTCCTGTTCTTGCTGGCACTGAAGGCGCCTTTCGCCGGCGGAAATAATTCTTGGAAAGTGCTCCTCTGGCCGCTCACACGACGAGCATAGGCTCCGGAAGGCAGCGCGTCCTTAACCATTCAAAGTTAAATTTCATTTACGCTTAAAGAATAGAATGTCCCTGGGATGGCAGACAATTATGAAATGCACCCATATTCCTAACGCCTTATGGCGTGCGCCAAGCTATCCGCGTCCGAAATAACAGGGAAGTTCAATGCCTACCGTTCGGGACTTAATCGATTACGTAAGAGCCGTTGATCATCTGCATATTGCGGTGGGATTGAACGGCCGAACGCGACTTGATCGAGATTTTGAGCGATTCCGGTCAATGCCGGGCGGGATTACGGCGTCGGAGTATTTGATGAAGCGTGTAAGGCCTTACCTCCCCCGGGGGACCGCAGTTGGTATCTATGATGCGGTCGGCCGACCGGTCACGACAACGGCGCTACTCCAAAACATCAGATTGCCAGAAAAAGTAGCGTCACCTGCGGCCCATTCGAAACGCTGACGCTGAACTGTACGGCATAGCGAGCTTGGCCTCGCCTTTGACCTAATTGTCCACATGTGGGCAGCCGTCCCGCGCGAACGACTGAAGGATCGAGCGGCAAAGCGTCTAAGCTCGTTGACGTATAATCGCAGGTCCTCAGTATTCGGACGGTTCTTTATTTTGTAAATCTTGACGTCCATGCGCCAAGGTGCTGCCGTAACCCCGGGTAGCGTTCCGTGACACTTGTTCTGATAGTTGAAGACAACGAGATGAACCGCGACATGTTGACTCGCCGCTTGCAGCGTAAAGGGTATGACGTGATCTGTGCCATCGACGGTCCCGAGGGCATCGAAATGGCCCGTACGAACCAGCCCGATATTATACTCATGGACATTGCCCTGGGTGAAATGGACGGCTGGGAAGCAACGACGATCCTTCAAGCTGACGAGCGCACCAGGCACATCCCAATTATCGCCCTGACCGCTCATGCGCTCGAAAGCGATTTCAGAAAATCCATTGAAGTTGGATGTGTCGATTTTGAGACGAAGCCGATCGCATTGGTTAATCTGATCGACAAGATCGAGAAACACGCCATCCGGCAATAAATCGACGGCAAGCAGCCAGTTCTAGCAGCCAAATCCTGACAGGACCGTGATATCCAACAGCACCTTTAACGGCCTTCGGGAATAGGAATAGCACACGCACATGGACGACCGAAAAATGGCAACTCCGCTGATCGTCGAAGACCGACTTCAGTTTGACGGCATCGCCACAAAGGGGGGTGTTGTGCTCAATGGCGGTAGGCTACTTCTCCGCGGCGAAGTCATCGGAGACCTAACTATTAAGTCAGGTGGCCAAGCCGTCATCCACGGTACCGTCAATGGAATAGTCATCAATGACGGCGGCCTGGTCGATATTTTCGGCACGATCGATGGACTGATTTCGCCGCCGGGCGCCATGACGTTTGTGGATGCTGGCGCGACTGTTGGAACGTAGGTCAGAACCTGCACACCGGATTTCCGCTCGAACAAAGGACTCATGGGTTCGCAGCGGGCATTACTGTCTAATGGCGTATTGACCATAAGCCGACACGAGAATTTAAGGGCTTTAGAAGATCGTCTTCTCCGCGAAGGGAAGCAAAATGCAACTCACCACTGAGAATATAGTGATCAACGAGAAGAATGGTCTCGTAACCTTGGCATTCGAGGCTCCGACCCACCCCGATGCGGCCATTCGCCGCCTCCTCAGTGTTTTTGCCGAAATTCCCAATCCCTACGCCTTTGATTGGCTTCTGGACTTTCGGCAGGTATCACCATTGCCGACGCGGGTTCACTTGGAACGCGTTGCGGCAAAGTGGGAGACCGTGGCCAAAGGTCGGGATATCGGTAGGCGAACGGCGATGCTCTACGGATTCAAGGTGGCCGCGAGCGTTAACTTCGAAACGCGGAGACTTTTCCCCTTTCGAACGGTGAGGTCATTCGATCACATCGATGCGGCCTCCGCATGGATTCAATCCATATGCTGTACCGAGGACGCTGAGGCGTTGCTGGTCTGAGCATATGCCGCCTTCGACCAATAAAGGACGCCACTTCAAATTCAAACGATGTGCTGACGCCGTCGTGGTCGGTTAGATTTGAAGCCTTGGCAACGAAATTTACACTGAGAGCTGCTACTTTCACGACTTTCACCCTGTCATTCCCGTCGAAGCCGTGCTTTTCCCGACCCAAGTCGAACTCAAATCGGCCGCCCACCGGCTTTTGGCCTTGTTTCAGGTGCCTACCGGCAACCCGGAGCTCCTACGCGCCCAATTCCTGGCGCTGTCCAAGCAGGCCCCCCTGCTCTACTTTCTACTGATCAGCAATAGCCTCAGTGTTTGCTACACATTCATACCGTTAGCGCCCGCCTGGCTGTCTATCTATATTCCAGCGGTTCTTTGCTCCCTGTGCGCGGGCCGCCTCTACATTTGGTCGCGCCAAGGCCGAAAGGCATCGCACCTAAGTGACGAGGCACTGCGCAATCATCTTCGCCTCACCAACGTCCTCTCGTGCGTTATCGCCATCGTGTTCACGAGTTGGGGCCTGATGCTGTTTCCCTACGGGACCGTATTCGCAAAGGCACATATCGCGTTCTTTATGTCGATCACGGCGATCGGCTGCATCTTCTGTCTGATGCATTTGCGATCCGCAGCCCTATCGATCGGCATTATCGTTAATGTGCCCTGTGCGGCTTTCTTTTTCATACAGCATGACGCCACGCTGATGGCGATCACGGTAAATCTCCTCCTTGTCTGCGCCACCCTGATTGCCATTCTTTTCATTTATTCTCGCGACTTCGCGCGGATGGTTGAAACCCAGCAGGCCCTTACCGTTCAACAGCGAGAAACCCAAGCACTGAGTGATGAGAACTTCCGCTTGGCTAATCTTGACAGTTTGACGGGGCTGACCAATCGACGGCACTTCTTCGCCGCGCTCCAGGAATTGTCCAGTCCTCAAGATTCTCCCGCCCAGGAATTTGCAATCGGCATAATCGATCTCGACGGCTTCAAGCCCGTAAACGATACCTACGGCCACCAGACGGGTGATCGCGTCCTGGTCGAAGTCGGACGACGCCTGACGCAGGTTTGCGGCAGCGGGGTGATGCTATCGCGACTGGGCGGGGATGAATTCGGCATAATCGTCCAGGGTTACACGCGCGCGGAATTGATGGCGCTCGGCAGCGCCATAAGTCGCATCGTCGCCCTTCCTGTCGCTATAGGGAATTCTCATGCTCGTATAGGCGCCTCTATCGGCATCGCGCTCTTTCCGCACTCCGCCGAGACCGCCGAAGCCCTGTTCGAGCGCGCTGATTATTCTCTCTACTATGCGAAACGGCATCAGCGGAGTCAGACGGTTATCTTTTCCCACGAGCACGAAGAAGAAATCCGCAGCCAATGCATTGTCGAACAGGCGCTGCAGAACGCTGATCTCGAGGCGGAGCTGTCGCTAGAATATCAACCCATTGTCGATACGGACAAAGGCAAGACCGTGGCCTTCGAGGCACTGGCCCGCTGGCAGAGTTCGACCCTCGGCACCGTCAGTCCAGGGACGTTTATTCCGGTGGCAGAGCGGGCCGGAATGGTCAGTGAGCTTACCAAAATTCTGCTTCGGAAAGCGCTCATGGCAGCGGCAACTTGGCCGGCGGATGTCAGAATTTCTTTCAATCTGTCGGCGCACGATCTCGCTACATCTGAAAATGTGGTGCAACTTATTGCCCTTATCAACCAGAGCGGGGTCGTGCACAAACGCATCGATATCGAGATTACCGAAACAGCGACAGCCTACGACTTCGATCAGGCACATGCAGCCGTTACGGCGCTTAAGGCACTGGGCGTGGGCATCTCCCTGGATGATTTTGGCACCGGCTATTCGTCACTGAGTCACGTCCATCGCCTGCCTCTCGACAAAATCAAGATCGACCGCAGTTTCGTGACGGACATAGAAACCAATAAGGCCAGCCATAAGATCGTCAGATCGCTCCTCGCCCTTTGCAAGGATATGAAGATCGCTTGTGTCGTCGAAGGCGTAGAGACCGAAAGCCAGCTTAAGGTCCTTCAGAAGCTTGGTTGCTCCCTGATTCAGGGATACTATTTCGCACGGCCGATGCGAGATATGGAAACCCACGCCTATCTGACGTCCGAGCACGAAGGCGCGAGCCATTTGTCACTCGTGCAAGCCCACACGCATTGAGGCGTTTTATTTAAATCCCATATCGCATATCCACGAATTGTATTGTTTCACTTTGTACTTACGTGAAATAAATAGCTATTTACGTTAGTCATAAGTCAATCAATTTGCCCTATTGTCTTTCCAAGGCCGACAACGGCCCAGTACTCCGCTCAGATTAATTACTTTTGAAGCCGTCCTTCCTCAAGGACGGCTCTTTCTTTGTCGCATGGGTAGGGCGGCTGTCTGCTATACTCACCTCGCCGTTCCAAGACACTTGAAAGAGTCGAGCAATCAATGCGGGTTACGCTATAACATCCTAATGGCAACCGCTCGCGGGAGTGATTCTGGACATGCACGGAGAATGCGACTTAAGTCACTCCCTATCGGCGGAAGAAGATTGATATGCCGACAAGTCGGCGGAAAATGTCGTCAGCCTGAAGGTCCATTATCGCAACTTGCGTCAATGGGCCGAGATGTAGGCAATGCCTCATATGAGATTTGTCATTGACGGCTGTTCAATAACCGGAAGGAATGCAGCAACACTCTATCCACCGCTGATCCGTCGTTGGCTTGACCAAAGGCGTTGCACATGACGCAAATAGTCAGGCACTTCGCGGGTTAGGTCCCAGGTTCGATCGAAATGGACACCAAGCCGGGCATGGCGACGCCAAGAAACGTGAGCGCGGTGCGCCACTGCGTTTTTCATGTCGATCAAGAGCCACTCGTCGGGCACTGCAGTAAGTGGCGGCACCTCCACCATGGCGCCAGAAGGCGATACATTCCGTATCAGGCAGGTAAGCGTTATGCCATCGTCCTGGACGATGTAACCGCCAAGATATGTTTTCTGGCGCGGCTCATTCCGCTGTTCATCCTGCACAGCCTCAATGTTCCTCGATATGCTCCGACATTTCTTTTCTCAGTCGATGTCCAAAGACCTGGCACAATGCCTGCTTGCACAAAAGGCGTAATCGCTGAATCCCCAAGCCGTGACCCGTTAGACCGTCCATACATCTCATTTACTAATGGTCAATGTATCGTCCACTGGTGAACCTTTTTAAGGGGAGCACCCGCGGCTCAGCCTTTGGCCTTCGAGTCCGTCGCATCGGCCTTCACGCTATCGACGAGGCGAATATGGGTCGAGCCAGGCCTCGAATATGCGTTGCGACCAAAGATGGGATTGGGCAGCTTCTGAGGACTTTCCGGTGGCGAGGTCTGCCGGGCCCTTTTTACCTTGGAAATTTATATCCTAGCGGTGAACATTAACCGGCGGATTCGCAAATCATTTTTGATGGAGAATGTTTTTTGCCAGGCTTACGGAAAAGAAGCGTCAACCTTCGGGGCCACTCGACATCGGTTGCATTGGAGCCGGCTTTTTGGGAGGTGATCGAGGCTATGGCCCGTTCGCGTAAAATAGCCTTGGCCGCGCTTCTTGCGGAGCTGGATGAAAGACGAGGCGAGAGCCTTCTTGCCTCCTATTGCCGTCTCACTGCGCTGGCTTTCGTTCAGAAATCGGGAAGAAGCAAGAACAACACTAATTGACGGCCCTTTCAGGCAGCCTTGCAGTGTTCAGCATTTGCGTCCCAGATCGACGTTCTGCAAAAGGGCCCGCACCGGCAGAACATGGGGTCATAATCACCTTTGACGAGAATGGCGGATGGTGGGACCACGTGGCGCCGCCCAAAGGGGATCGCTCGGGACCGGGAACCCGCGTGCCCGCGATATTCGCCTCCCTTTTCGCTCGAAAGGGGCAGGTCGATCATACGGTCTATGATACCGGCTCAAGCAATCGTTTCATAATTCGCCGATTTGGGCTTGAGACCTTGCCCGGCATTCCCGATCGGGATACGGCTATGGTAGCGGCGGAAGGATTCAAGCTTGGCGACCCGATGGGTGTGCTGGAGTTTTCATGACCGTGCGCGCAACCAGATTATCCCCTCTGAACGGCCTTGACCCGGCGCTTGATGCTCTACGTGTGGAGGCATCCGTATCCGGCTTCCTGTTCCTGGATCGGCTGGAAGCCGATTGGAAATCCGGCAATAACCGGTTTGACGCGCCCGGCGAAATCTTACTCGGCGCTTATGTCGCGGAAAAGCTGGTCGGCGTTGGCGGCTTGAATCGTGATCCCTATGAGATCGGCGGGTCTGTCGGACGCATCCGCCACCTTTACATCGCCCAGAGTTGCCGACAGCATGGCGTTGGTTCCGGCTTGCTGAATGCTATATTGGATCATGCCGGGGAACACTATGAAACGGTTCGATTGCGCGCTGACACAGCGGCCGCCTCCCAGTTTTACCTGCGGCACGGCTTTGAAGCTATCGATCACATCTGGGCAACCCACGTTAGACCACTGAACGCTCGGGAAAGAAGAGCGGCTCGCGTGCAATCAATGACCTGACACCTTAAGACACTCAGATCCGAACCCAATTGGCTAACGCTCCCCTTAGAAAACGAAAAAGCGCATGAAACGGTCGCAATCCCTTAAACTGTTGCTTTCGGCCGCCGCGGTAACGGTGTTTGCCTATGCGGCCGGACCGGCGTTCTCCTGGGGGGCTCCGGGGCACGAATATGTCGGCGCGATTGCCGACCAGCTCATCGGACCAAGGTTGCAGGCAAAGGTCGCTGAAATTCTCGGCCCGCAGATCAAGGACTTACGCACGGCCGGTCCGTGGGCGGACTGTGTTCGTTCGGTCGTCAAGCAAGGCGACAAATTCGTCTATTCTCCCGACCCGGCACATCCCGAATATACAGCGAATTGCCACGCCTTCGAAACGCCCGAGGAGAAGGCACGCATGGAAGACTACGCCGCGCGCAATTGGACCGATTGCGACTACAAAAACGGCGGGCAATGCCATGCCGCCTATCATTTTGCCGACATTGCCGTTCAACGGAACGGCTACGATGTCTCCGAGACCGGCGCCAACGACCACGATGTGGTTCATGCCATAAATGCTTGCATAAAGGTACTCGAAGGCCAGCCCGCTCCGTCACCGTTTTCCATCAAGGACAAAAAGGAAGCCCTGCTTTTGCTCGCACATTTCGTCGGCGATGAAACCCAGCCCCTGCACGTCGCCTCTGTCTACCTCGACGCCAATGGCGCCCTCATCGACCCAGATGCCCCTAACCATCCCGATTTACTGCCGACGGAAACGTTCGGAGGGAATTCCATCCACGACCATGGTCACAATTTGCATTCCGAGTGGGACGACATCCCAGCCGACTGGGTTGGACCAACGGCCGAAGACCTGACGGCGACACGTTTGATCCCACCAACGGCCGGTCCGATCGATACCTGGGCCGCGCAATGGGCAACGCAAACGGTCGCGGTATCCCACAGGGCTTTTGCGGGTCTGGCGTTCGGTCCCAAGGTCGGTCGGGGTTGGGAAGTAATCAGTCCAGACGACGGCACCTATGCAGCTACGAGACTCTCGTTGCAGCGAACTCAGCTTCAGGCCGGCGGGGCTCATTTGGCCCAGCTTGTCAGTACCTTGCTGAAGTAGGTGCCGTTTTCAGGTGGCGGCCGGCAGAGGTGCCAATGGCGGCCAATATGATCGATCAGATTATGTTGCTCAAGATCTCGCGCCATATCGAGCTCGATCGATTGGTTCCATCGCGAGACAAGCCCGGAGGGCGCAAAGTGGCTTATTCGTTTAAGTGGATGCCCGCTTTCCTATTCATCTTTACGCTGGCCTGCTCGACGACCGCGCGCGCGGAAATCCGATTGCCGCCGATCAAGCAGGATATCGATCTCTCCTCGGTCAATCGTCTGTACAAGTCCGCGGCGTACCGCATCGATATAAAGCCCGCCGGAAGCACCGACGACCATTTCCAGCAAGCCTTCGTGTTCGAGACGCGGAACGACTGGGTCGTCCGCGACTATTTCAATCCCGATCCCGCCCGGCGCCAGGACGTCAAAAGGCCCGCAGACGAGGTCGGACACGGCAAATCTGACCTTCGTACGGCGTCGTTCAGCAATATGTCCTTCGATGAGCCCGTCGACGTGCGCGTGACCCTGCTTGATCCTGGTCAACACGTCGACCAGGTGCAAATTCGCCCGCTGCGCTTCGCCATCCCGGGACGGATCAGTCCCGATCGCCGGTCCGTTACCTTTACTCTGGATCAGCCGCGCAAGGTATCGGTCGAAATCAATGGCCGTCTCGATCCGCTGTTCATTTTCGCGGACACGCCGGACGTGCCGGACCTTGACGCGACCTATTACTACGGGCCGGGCGTGCATCGCATTCCGGGCGACGGCACCTTGGTGCTGAAATCCAACGAGCGGGTCTATATCGCCGCGGGCGCCATCGTCGAAGGGCGGTTCCGGCTGCAGACTGGCAGTTCCCACATTACGATCCATGGCCGAGGGCTATTGTCCGGCGGGGCGTGGCCCGATCTGCAAACCGACTCCGCCTGGCAGGTCAAGCACGCGGCCATCTATACGACCGGATCGGACCATTTCCTGCTGGATGGCCTGACCTTCGTCCAGAGCACCACCTGGCAGGTGGCCATGGAGGATTACTCACCTCGCGGCGACGCCACCCACGATAATGTTTACCGCGATTTCAATACTGTCAGCTGGAACGGGTGCACCGACGGCATATGGATCACCGGCAACGACAACCAGGTCCAAAACGTCTTCATCTTCAACAATGACGATGCCTTCGTCAGCAAGGGCGGCCACAATACGACGGTCAGCGACGCGGTGTTCTGGGGCGGCACGTGGGGACGCTTCTTCCTGTTTTTCAATACCCAGGGCAACACGCCGCCGGTTGAGAACCTGACCGTGGAAAATGTCGATATCATCGGCAAGGAGGCCGCACCGGCGATGATCCTGTTCCAGAACTGGGCGCCGACGGACAAGCGGCCGGTCAAGCCGACAAAAAGCGTGACGTTCCGCAACATCGTCGTCGAAGAGCGACGCCGGCCTGGAAACAGCAACAACTCCCCTTCGAACCCTGCTCACTTTATTGAGCTCGACACGAACGTCGTGCCCGGTGCTGTGTCGGGCCTGACCTTCGAGAATATTGCCCTGGACCAAGTCATGCCGAGCGAAGGTGAATTGCTCGGGACGCCGACGTCGCCCATCGCGGATGTGAAATTCATAAATATCACGGCCGGCAGACGGACCCTGCAAGGCGCTTCAGACTTGCCTATCACCGTGAACACGAATGCGCATTACAGCGTTAATGGCGACTAACTTCAAGGATGCCGTAAGGTCCGCGATCCCTACGATTCACTACAAAGGAACAGTAGCGAAACCTGCCCGCGCTCTCGAAAACGCGCCGTCCGGTTTAAGCCAATAATGCGTCGCTACTGCCAATTCAGGGCAGGATAATCACTTCTGGAAAAGCGTATCGGCGATCAATTCGCCGTTCAGGCCGACGATCACCAAGACCACGGTCCAGGCCAACGCCGTCATCCACCCTGGTGTCACGAACTGGCCCATCTTGCGTTTGTCGCTAACGAACAGAACCAGCGGGATCATGGCGAACGGCAATTGGAGGGAGAGAACGACCTGACTCAGGATCAGCAGCTTGGCCGTGCCATGCTCGCCAAAAAGCATCGTAACGCCGACAACGGGTATTATGGCCAGGCCACGGGTTATCAGGCGTCGGACCCATTGCGGGACGCGAATGTGCAAAAATCCTTCCATGACGATCTGTCCGGCGAGTGTCGCCGTCACGGTCGAATTGATACCCGACGCCAGCAGAGCTATTGCAAATAAAACGGAAGCGATCCCTACGCCGAGAAGTGGAGACAGCAACCGAAACGCTTGTCCGATTTCGGCAACATCACTGTGACCTTTGGCATGGAAGACGGCGGCCGCCAGGATCAGGATCGCGGCATTAATAACCAACGCAAAAGTCAGCGCAATCGTCGAATCCAGTGTCGCCCACTTGATGGCGTCCCGTTTGCCTTTTTCGGAGCGTTCGTATTTCCGGGTCTGAACGATCGACGAATGCAGATAAAGATTGTGGGGCATGACCGTCGCGCCAACGATGCCAATAGCGATGAACAATATCGCGGGATGGGTTACGATCTCCGAAGAAGGCAAAAATCCTTGGACAATCTGGGCGACGGGGGGAGCCGCGGCGATAATCTGCACAAAGAAGCAGATCGCAATGACGGCGAGCAAGGTCATAACGAACGCTTCCAGAAGGCGAAAGCCCTTGTTCATAAGGAATAGTAACAGGAACGCGTCCAGGATCGTAATGACCGCGCCAACGATCAATGGCAGCTTGAACAACAGTTGCAGGGCAATAGCCGTCCCGATGACCTCGGCTACGTCGCAGGCGATGATCGCTAGTTCGCAAATCGCCCACAAGCAAATGCTGACCGGCTTCGGATAACTGTCATGGCATGCTTGCGCCAGGTCACGCTCCGTGGCGATGCCGAGTCGCGTTGCCAAGGCCTGGAGGAGAACGGCCATAAGGTTCGACAATAGGATGATAAAGAGCAGAGTGTAGCCGAACTGCGCGCCGCCAGATAAATCTGTCGCCCAGTTGCCGGGATCCATATATCCGACGGCGATCATATATCCGGGACCGACAAAGGCGAGCACATGGCGAAGCCAACCCGTGCCTCTTGGTACAGCAATGGTGGAATTGGCTTCCGGCAGACTCGCTACCCGCGCTTGAAGGTCGGCGAATTTCCAGACCGAAGGTTTTTGCGGCTTCGGCATGGACAAAACCTTCTTCAATGGACCGCGTATATGGGTACCAGTATTTGCGATATCTACAATGTGGGCCGGTGTCGGTTGTCTGCTGCGGTCATAAGAAGTTGATGTGCCAGCTTAATTCGGAGCGATGGACGAATGCGCGGCATAGAAATTTTCCCTCTGAAAGCTTTATCGGGCATTGAGGGCGGTAACTAGTTCGGACGAGTTGATTGCCGGTCGCATGCGTCACGTTGATCGTCTTAGATGTACGTTTTTTTGATCGCCTGTTCACACGACGAGAACATCAAATGAGTATCGAAGCGCACTCGTCGGTCCCAACACACCGTCGCTTCGGAAAACGGCCAACTCGCTGTTGATTGCGTGCCCGGGTCAAAGGTTGCCATCTAGCCTAAATGCTCAAGTGGACTATGTGTTATGCAAACGCTCCAAACCTATGATCAATGGCGACCGAGCTCATTATCGTGACCAATCGATGTTAGGAATCACTGCAAAAAGGATTGCCGCATGCGCCAATATCGAGGCTTGCTTCTCTTGCTGCTTCTTGCCGGAGGCGATCCAGCTCAGGCAAGGATCCCGCATGCCGCACGTGCGCCGGCGTCCCTTCCGGCCGTCGTCATGTCTGACCCCCAACGACTAACCTGGCAAATGACCTCGGCTATCACAGGCGAAGCCTATCAGGTCGAGGTCTTCATCCCCTCAGGAAAGCCGCCTGAGGGTGGTTTCCCGGTCATCTATGTGCTGGATGGCGGTGCTCTGTTCGGCACCTTCAGCGACGCGGTCAAGGCACGCGGCAATGCCGGCGAACTCCAAAAGGCCGTGGTTGTCGGAATTGACGGTGCCAAGGGCCCGAAGGAAGCCGACCGCTATTATGATTTCACGCCGACAGACTTGACCGACCAAGAAAAGCGACTTGTCGTTGATGCCGATCCCAATGCCCGTCATGGCGGCGCGGAACCCTTTTTCCAGGTGATCGAACGCGAAATCAAGCCACAGGTGGCGCAAAGGGCTCCCGTCAATCCACGAATATCAACTCTATTCGGCTGGTCGCTCGGCGGACAATTCGTTCTTCACACGCTGTTCAACCATCCGGATGCCTACCAAATCTTCATTGCGCTTAGCCCCTCCATCTGGTGGGGCGGTCGCGCGACCCTCGAGGATGAACCGAAATTCTGGAAGCGCGTCGAAACAAATGACCTGCATCCGCGGCTGTTCATCGGTGTCGGTGCAAATGAACAAGAAATGCCAGCCGGGCCATTGCCC
>OUWB011205907.1_pt1 | contig 17905 bp, 10 predicted proteins | sample 1779821 | NCBI WGS metagenome assembly OUWB01 (sample SAMEA3914806, study PRJEB12502) | metagenome | biome: forest; material: soil | place: Canada | collected 2011-08-03 | depth 0.1 m
ACCAGGTGATCCTTCAGCACGGTGGCATCGATGTCGGCATAGCCGTCGATGGCCTTGAGGAAATCGGCAGCGGTGAAGCTTTCCTCGCTGCCCGGCAGACCGGCGATGATCGTGCGCTCAAGCGTGTGGCGCTCGGCCTCGCTCATCGCGTCATAGCGATGACGGGCGCGTAGGGTGACCTCGGCGGAATAGTCGGCCTCGGCACCGGGGCGCTTCAGGACGAACAGGTCGAAGGCCGCCACGGCCGCCATTTCGAAGCGCAGGGCGCGAGCGCCGTCAGGCAGCACATAGGCCAGATCCGTGCGCGTCCAGTCCAGCAGCGGCATGAAGTTGTAGGTCACGACCGTGATACCGCAGTGCGCCAGATTGCGCAGGCTCTGCTTGTAATTTTCGATATGGCGTTCGAAACCCGGCGCCTGAGTCTTGATCGCTTCGGAGACCGGCAGGCTTTCAACCACGCTCCACACCATGCCGTGGTCTTCGATTTCACGCTTGCGCGTCTCGATGGCCTCGACGGTCCACAGCTCGCCATTGGCGATATGGTGCAGCGCCGTGACCACGCCTTCGCACCCGGCCTGGCGAATGTCCGACAGGCTGACCGGATCGGCGGGCCCGAACCAGCGCATGGTCTGAATCATCAGGTGTTGGGCGGAGGTCGTAGACATGAAGGCCGGTTCCAAAGCGTAAAGGACTAATTGGCCTTACCTCTACGCCTTCCAGCCGTCAACAGAAATTGTCCGGGCCGTTGCCGCGCCAGTCCCGGTTGAGACGGGCGCCCGGACAGGCTTACACGACAGGCGTCCCTATTTTTCGCACACATTGCATAATGCGTGACTCGCTCGGTCGATACGGGCGTGGTCCGCACACCAGCCGGCCGAGCCCTATGTCCCGAAAAACAGCGAAGCAACAGACACATTTGCCGAAAATGGTCCGCAGCACAGCTCTCGCAAACCCCATCGTCTCACATATAGAGACTATAGTTCAAAAATAGTGTTCAAAGCGACACACGTGTCAGGCCAATTTTCGAAATCGCTCGAAATTGTCATATCACTATGTGGACCGCCGTCACAAATTCATCTAAGCCGATGGAACGGCAAAAGCGCGTGACGGTCAGGCCACTGAGTCCGTCACGCTATAAACAGCAGGGAACACCATATGACGAAACGCTCCACGCCCTTACCCTATCTCGCCACGGTCACGGTCAGCCTGCTGGCGTTGGCCACGGCGACGGCGTCGCCGGCAAGCGCGCAGACGCAAACACCGGCCACGCCGACGGCCAAACCTGACACCGGTGTCCAGGAAGTCATCATTACCTCGACCAAACGGCCCGAGAAGCTGTCGAATGTGCCGGCGTCGATCGTGGCGCTGAGCCCGCGTGATCTCGACCGCGCCAATGTGACGAATTTCGACGATCTGGCCAATGTCGCGCCCGACTTGACGATCACCAACCAAAGCAATCTGGCCAACGCCAACCCGACGATGCGCGGCATCGGCACCTTGAGCTACGGTCTCGGTTCCGAATCGAGCGTCGCGGTGATCACCGACGATCAGGTCGCAGGCCGTTCGGCCGCCGCCTTCGGCCAGTTGCCCGATGTCCAGCAGATCGAAGTGCTTCGCGGTCCGCAGAGCACCCTGTTCGGCATTTCAGCCGATGCCGGCGCTATCTACATCACCACCCAAGCGCCGACCAATACCTTCCAGGCCCATGTCTCGACCGGGTTTTCCGACGACCATGACGAAACCTTCAACGCGTCCGTATCAGGACCGGTCACCAGCTCGCTGAAAATGGGCCTCGCCGTAGCCCAGGAAGACTTCCGTGGCACGGTCCACAATATTCTTCTGAACAGCTGGGACAACGGCAACAAGTCGCAGTCGGCGCGGGCGCACATCGTGTGGACACCGAACGCCGACTGGGAAGTCACCTTCATTCCCAAGGTCAGCGCTCAGTCGATCAACGGCAATGTCGCGCCCTACACGACGTTTTATGGCGTCACGACGTTCGGCAACAAGAGCCTCAACCTGCCGATTGCCGAGGATCTCGGCGGCGTTGTGCCCAGCCGGACGAACACCAACTACGCGGCCTATTACGATCCCACCAACCGGCAGACAGATCATGGCTTCGTGTTGAAGATCGCCCACGATCTGGGCGCGTGGGGGATGCTAACCTCGACGACGACCTATGATCATTATCGCTTCGCCGACACGTCCGACCAGACACCGACCGCCTTCAACTGGTCGACGCTGAACGGCACGCTGGTCAACAAGCTGCCCGTCGAAGTTATCGGCGAAGGCGATTACGGCTTCTACACCAACTTCCACACCGACACGACCTCGCAGGACTTCCGTCTGGTGTCGCCCGGCAACGGCCGGTTCCATTATGTCGTCGGCGCCTATTGGAGCTCCGAGACGATCTCGACCCTGTTCGAACGCGGCGCCATGTCCGACTTCGGCCAGTACATTCCGACGGGTTATTCGTCGGTGACGACCTACAACAAGACGACCTATGCCGCGACGACGACGACCAACTACACGCAACCCTATTCCAGCACGACCAACCAGCAAAGCTACTACGCCAAGGGAACGACGGACACCGCCGCGCTCTACACCGAAGACAGCTATGACCTGACCAACCGCCTGACGATCCGGGCCGGGCTGCGCCTGCACAGCGAAACCCAGCGCGCGGTCGAAGACGACCTCACGAACAATATCCAGTTCGGCGGCAACTGCAGCAAGACCATACCGACCTCGACCCCAGGGCTGCCGGCCTTGACGGGCAGAAGCTGTTCCAGCCAGGACGTGCTGCTGGGCAAGATCGCGCTCGAATACAAGGCAACGTCGAACATCAACCTGTTCGCCGATGCCTCGAACGGCTTCAAGGGCCGCGCCTTCGACTTCAGCTCCGGGACCGTCAATTTGGCCCCGCTGACCTCGGGCCCGTTCAAGGGACAGCCGACCGACGCCGTCCTGTGGTCGCAGCAACCCGTCCCAGGCGAAGAGACCGAAAACTACGAAATCGGCGTCAAGAGCGCCTTCTTCGAGCGCCGGCTGGTCGTCGATGCCACGATGTTCGACGAGCGTGTGCAGAACTTCCAGTTCTCCTACACCGATCCGGCGACGGGTCTTTCCGAATTGACCAGCATTCCGTCGCTACGGACCCGCGGCCTGGAATTTGAAATCGACGCCCGTCCGACGAGCAATCTGTCGATCACCTCCAGAGGCGCCTGGGACCTGGCACGCGTTGTGAAATGGGCGACCGCCCCCTGCTTCCCGGATGAGACAACCACCCAGGGCTGCGTATCCAGCGTGCAGAACCTGTCGGGGGCCCGCATGGCCACGACGCCGAAGTTCACGATCTCCAACAATGTCGCCGACCTCGTCCCGCTCGCCGACGGTTACACCGCCTTGCTCAACGCCAATTGGCGCTGGCAGTCCGGCGAGTATCTGAACATCAACCAGGATCCGGGCAGCTTCCAGAAGTCCTTCGGCATCCTGAACCTGTCCGGTGGCGTGCAGCATAACAATTTGAAGGCGATCCTGTCGGTCAACAACGTCTTCAACCAGTACTACGCGACCTATAAGGCGACCGTCTGTAACCAGTGCACGGTCAATCCTTATAATACGGTCACGGCGACCTCCCCGCGGTCTGATGCGATCGTCTCGGCGCCGGCCAGGGATTCGCATCGCTATGTGATGCTCAAGCTGTACGCGGATTACTGATCGAACCGGGCTGTAGGCGTTTATCGCTTGCAGCCCACCTTCTTATCTCCCCACTTGGCGGTGTGGCCCTCCCCACCGCTCTTTTCTCTTTCGGAGCCTGCTCCATGCGTTCATCCGTCCTTGTCGCTGCCATCGCCCTCCTCACCCTTGCGCCGGCCGCCGAGGCCGCCGACTGCAGCGGGCGCGCCACGCTGCTGTGGCGCCCGGAAGCGCTGGCCGCCGAGAAGGCACGCATTACCCGGGACCCGGGCAGCGTTCCAGCCTACGCCGCCCTGATCAAGGAGGCCGACAAGGCGCTGAGCCAGCGGCCGTGGAGCGTCATGGACAAGACCGGGACGCCGCCGTCCGGCGACAAGCATGACTATATGTCAATCGCCCCCTATTTCTGGCCCGATCCGTCCAAGGCCGACGGCCTTCCCTATATCAACCGCGACGGCGAGATAAACCCCGAGCGCGCCACCAATGCCTATGATCGCGTGCGGCTCGGCAGTATGGCCTCGGCCGTCCAGGCCCTGGGCCTGGCCTATTATTTTACCGGCAAACAGGCCTATGCCGATCGTGCGGCGCTGATCCTGCGCACCTGGTTCCTCGACCCCGCGACGCGGATGAACCCCAATCTCAACTTTGCCCAGGGCGTGCCGGGCAAGACGCCAGGCCGCTCGTTCGGCATCATCGACACCGCCGAGCTACTGCCCGTCGTCGACGCCATCGGCCTGCTGCAACCGTCAGGCGCCCTGTCGGCGGCCGACATGGCCGGCTTACATCAATGGTTCGGCGACCTGACCGACTGGCTGCAAACGTCGGATGCCGGCCACACTGAACACGATGCGAAGAACAACCACGCCATCTGGTTCGACCTGCAGTTTTCCGACTACGCCCTGTTTTCCGGCAAGACCGACCTGGCGCGCGCCGATATCTCGGCCTTCGCGGACAAGCGGATGATACCCCAGTTCACGACCGACGGATCCTTGCCGCAGGAACTGGCTCGGACACGGTCCTTCCACTATTCGACCTGGACCATGCAGGCGGTCTACGACATCGCCACGCTTGGCGAATGCGTCGGCGTCGACTTGTGGACCTATCAAAGCCCCGACGGCAAATCCCTGCGCAAGAATACCGACTTCATCGCCCAATATGCCGGCCACGAGGACCAATGGAAGTGGAAGGAGATCGATATGAGCAAGCAGGATCTGTACGATGCCCTGGTTCGCGCCTCCTGGGGCTATCACGACGCCAAGCTCGGTGCCGCAGCCCGGGCGGTCGGCGACTACAGCTCCGCCCGCATCACCCTGACCACGCCGCCCTACCAACCATGAGGCAGATTGGCCAAGCCAATTCGCCGATTTTGCCCCGCCGACAGGCAAATGAGGTCAGGCCGCGCTTGCCCCGCCGACAATAGTCACTATACTGTTTGAACCTGGATCGCTGCGTACGAGTCTCGCGGAATGAACAAGATAACCCTTACCGAAGACCTGGACAGCGAAGCCGAACCGTCGCGCGGCGTCGCCGGCGCCCTGACTCTGATGCGCGGACTCGATGTGCTGGACCGCGTCGCCAAGGGTGACAATACCTTGGCCAAGATGTCGAAGGCACTGGGTCTCAACAAGTCGACCGTGCACCGCCTGGCCACCACCCTGGTCGAACAGAAGTACCTAATCCTGTCGTCGCGCGACGGCTATTCGCTGGGCACCAAGCTGCTCGAACTGGGCTTTGCCGCCTCGCAGCAGATCACGGTGACGCGCATTGCTCATCCCTATCTGCTCAAACTCTCGGCGGATACGGGCGACACCGTCAATCTCGGCGTGCTCGACCACCACGAGGTTCATTATATCGACAAGATCCCAGGTACCCGCCGCATCGAGGTGCGTTGCACCATCGGCGAACGCCAGGGCCTGCGTCCGACCGGGCTGGGCAAGGCGCTGCTGCTTGACGCCGACGAAGACGCCTTGCGCGAGGTCTATCTGCGCGAGGCCCGCGCCGAACCTCATTATCGCTATGACCTGCTGTCGTGGCTGGAGGTGATGAAGACCTACGTCGCCGGCGGCTATGCGCTCGATCTCGACGAAAACGAAGACCGCATCCGCTGCGTCGCCGCGCCGGTCCGCGACCTGTCGGGCAAGATCATCGCCGCGATCAGCGTGTCGTCGGCCCAGCACTATATGGACGACGCCCGCATCCTGACCCTGCGCGAATACGTCAAGGACACCGCCCTGGCGATCAGTCGCGACTTCGGATATACCGGCTGAAATCAGACCGTTTCACATATAGACACGGCGTTTCAACATATTGAAACAGCCCACCGGCTGTGATAACTCCTAAGCCTATAAACAAAACCTGCGCCCACGGGAGGGACGGTCATGGTCTTCGCTCTGATGCTTTTTGCCCTGGCGGCCGCCCCCCCAAACCCGCCCGCACCCCAAGCTTCAGCCGCGGTTTTGGCCGTGGCGCCCGGCCCGACGCTGGACCAATCGCTGAAGCTGGCCCAGGCGGCGCTCGATGCCTGCCACGCCAAGGGTTATGAGGGATCAGTCGCCGTGGTCGATAGCGCCGGCCTGGTCAAGGTCGTCCTGCGCGCCGACGCGGCCCCCAAGCCCCCGGTCGCCGCCCCCATGAAGGCCGCCGCAGCCGCCGCCTTCGACCTGGCCGGATCGCAGATGGAGCCGCGCGCCCAGACGGATGCCACGTTTGCCGCACAACTCGCGGCGCACAAGGATCTCTATAACGACCATCCGGGCTCGATCCCGCTGCACCGGGACGGCAAGCTCGTCGGCGGCATTGCCGTCGCCGACGTGCCCCATGAGGTGGCCGACGCCTGCGCCCGCGCCGCCGTCGCCGCGGCCTGGGCGGATTGAGGCCCGCATGACTGAAGCATCCGTGTTCGACAAGACATATCATTCAACCCATCCCGACATGGTCACAGGCGCCGCCAATCAACGGCTGCGCGACCTCTTCCTGATCAACGACCTGTTTCGGCCGGACCAGGTGACCCTGAACTACGTCCACCAGGAGCGGATGATCATAGGCGGCGTCCTGCCTTTGACCGGAGCCGTCCGCCTGCCGGTGCAATCGCAACCGCCCTCGGCCGCCGGCAAGCCCTTCCTCGAGCGGCGCGAACTCGGCATCATAAATATCGGCGGCCCCGGCCGGATCACGGTCGACGGACAGGTCCACGCGCTGGGCCGCTACGATGCGCTCTACGTCACCATGGGCGCCGCCGATATCGTGTTCGAGAGCCGCGACGCCGTTGATCCGGCGCGGTTCTACCTGGCCAGCACACCGGCGCATCGCGCCTTCGAGACGCGCCTGCTGCCGCGCCAGGCCAGCGAACCGATGCTGCGCGGTACGGCCGATACGGCAAATGACCGCCATATCTATCAGTTCATCCACCCCGGCGTCTGCGCCTCGGCCCAGCTGATGATGGGCCTGACCCAGCTGCAGCCCGGCAGCGTGTGGAACACCATGCCGCCACACCGCCATGAGCGGCGCTCGGAAATCTATTTCTACTTCGATATGGCGCCCCCGGATCGCCTCTTCCATTTCCTGGGCACGCCCGAGGAAACCCGCCACATCATCGTGCGCAACGAGGAGGCGGTGATCTGCCCGTCCTGGTCGCTGCACATGGGGGCAGGCACCAGCCGATATGCCTTTATCTGGGCGATGGGCGGCGAAAACATCGACTATGCCGATATGGACCAGGTCGCACTCGACACACTGGCCTGAACCGATATGAGGCGGGGAAGCCGCCCGGAGGAACCGATGCGTAAAGCCTTGCTGAGCCTGCTCATGTTCCCGTTTATTCTCGGCGGGGCGGCCAAGGCCCAGATTGTCGCGGCCGTACCGTCGGCCGCGGCGCCGGTGCCCTGGGATCGCACGGGCGTTCTGGCCCTGGCCGAAAAGGCCGCCGACTACCAGATCAAGGCCCTCGACCAGGGCATCAAGCCCAGCCCGACCATGAAGGCCATGCCGGCCGCCGACGGCTGGGAACAGGGCGCCTTTTTCGTCGGCCTGGCCGTCCTGGCCGACCATAGCGCCAATCCGCAGTGGGGCGAGACCCTGCAGGCGCGCGGCAAGGCCAATAGCTATGCCTTCGGCGCTCGGCCATACGATGCCGACGACCAGACCATCGGCGCCGCCTATTTCTGGGACTATCGCCATGGCGCGGGGAATGCCGCCATCGCCGCCATGCGCACGCGCATGGACGCCATCCTGGCCCATCCACCGACCAATGACCTGACCTTCGAAGGCGACGGTCATACCTGCCGCGATCGCTGGTGCTGGGCCGACGCCCTGTTCATGGGCCCGCAGGTCTGGCTGGACATGAGCCGCATCACCGGCGATGCCCGATATGCGGCCTATGCCAAAAGCGAGTTCTTCGCCACGATCGCCAAGCTCTATGACCCGCAAGAGCATCTGGTCTATCGCGACTCCCGCTTCTTCGAGCGGCGCGACATCAATGGCAACAAGCTGTTCTGGAGCCGCGGCGACGGCTGGGTGTTCGCCGGCATCGCCCGTATGCTGGACCTGATCCCGGCCGACGATCCCGACCGGCCTCGGATTGTCGCCATCTTCAAGGACATGGCCGTCAAGCTGAAAGCACTGCAAAAGCCGGACGGTTTCTGGTCACCGTCCCTGCTCGGCGATTCCAACACCTCCCTCCCCGAGGAAAGCGGCACGGCCTTTTACACCTACGGCATGGCCTGGGGTGTGAAAAACGGCGTCCTTGACCGCGCGACCTACGAACCCGTCGTGCGCAGGGGCTGGGTCGCGCTGAACCGGGCGATGCATCCGGACGGCCGGGTCGGCTATGTCCAGCCGGTCAGCGACCGTCCAGACGCGGTCGATTATGACAACACCCAGTTCTACGGGGTCGGCGGCTTCCTGATGGCCGCTTCGGCGGTCGCCGATCTCGACCTGGCCCCGATCGAGCCGCTGAAAGCCGATCTGGAGGTCAAGAATCCATCGGCCTACGATCAATCCTCGCCGCTCTCGATCCCGGCGAAGACCCTGGGCGCCGACGATGCGGCGAGCGCCGGCGGCTGGTCCGTCGTCATGGACGGCCGCGTCTATGCGGCGCAGTACAACAAGGCCGATGCGAGCCTGAGCTTTGTCCTGCCATTGAAAGCCCATGCCCGGACAACGATCAAGGTCGTGCCCGAAGCCGCCCCCCTGCCCCTGCGCGTCCAGGCCATTCTCAATATCCAGGATGGCGGTACGCTCGATCCCGCCGACAAGGTCTTCAAAGGCGGCACCTTCCATCTGCACGGCGCTTATCAGGTGCCGGCCGGCTACCTGGCCGGCGACCGCTCGATTGCCTTCGACGGGGTCGGCTGGGAATCCAACCTCGGCGCCTATCGCGCCGCGTTCGATGACCGCGATAGTGTCGGCGTCCTGGCCAAGACCTCGCCTGAAACCATGCTGCAGGACATCGGCCAGGGCGCCTCCGCCGGCGTCACCGAAACCTTCGTGCAGGGGGAGATCCGTAACGGCCAGATCGCGCCTCTGGACCCGGCTGCCCTTTCGGTGATGGCGAGCGATAACGGACCGGTCTCGGCGCACGTTTCGGTGAGCCGCACCAGCCCGGACGGCGGAGCCATACGTCTGACGACCCATTACGGCATAGATGTCGGCTCGCCCCTGACCTTTGTGGATGTTTCGGCCGCGGGAACGACAAGCGCCTTCGCCGTCGGCATCGTCCGCGCCGGCGCGGCAACGGTGCTGCATTCGGCCCCGTCCGGCGGTTGGGGCTATATCGCGACATACGGCGCCCAGGGCTCGGTCCTGTTCTTCCGCACCGGCGATGCCGCCCGTCCGTACACGGATGATGACCACGTCTTGTATGTCACCTTTCGCGATGCAGCGCAGGCGCATTACGTTTTGGCGGCAGTGGCCGATATGCCCGACCTCAACGCTTTCAAGGCGTGGCTCGAGGCGACGCGCGACGGCCTCGACCATCCGGCGGCGGTCAACCTGCGGACGCTCTGAACGGTCCTTTCGCAACCGCGAAATCATTCATGCGGTCACAATTCTGTGATCTGCCCGTCGCGGCGCGAAAAAATTTATCAAAAAGCGGCAAACGGTTTTGCATGTGCCGTGCGTATTACCTAAATGAGGCTGGGCTCATATTTGCGCGCCGCTCCGGTGCGAGTGCCTGCCTGTCTGGATACTGCCGATGAATGCCCTTGTTCGCATAGCCCTGTCGCGTCCCTATAGTTTCATCGTCATGGCGGCGCTGATCTTCATCGTGGGGACCTTGGCGGCGCTACGCATGCCGGTCGACATCTTCCCCAGCATCCGGGTCCCGGTCGTCGCCGTGGCCTTCCAGTATACCGGTCTGTCGCCGGCCGACATGTCCGGGCGGATCATCACTCCGTATGAGCGCGCCCTGACGACGACCGTCAACGACATCGAACATATCGAAGGGACCTCCTATGCCGGTATCGGCATCGTCAAGGTCTACTTCCAGCCCGGCGCCGACATCCGCCTGGCCAACGCCCAGATCACCGCCGTCTCGCAGACCCTCCTGAAGACCATGCCGCCGGGTGAAACCCCGCCGCTGATCCTCAACTACTCGGCCTCGACCGTGCCGATCCTGCAGCTGGCGCTCGGCGGCAACGGCCTGTCCGAACAGCAGCTTTCCGACCTTGGCCTGAACTTCATCCGGACCCGCCTGGTCACCGTGCCTGGCGCCGCCATCCCCTATCCCTTCGGCGGCAAGACGCGCCAGATCATGCTGGACATCGATCCGCAGGCCTTGGCCGCCACGGGTCTGTCGCCTAGCGACGTCTCCGCGGCCGTCGCAGCCCAGACGCAGATCAATCCGGCCGGCTTCGTCAAGATCGGCGAGTTCCAGTATAACCTGAAGCTCAACAACGCCCCAGGTAGCGTCGCCGACCTCAATGCCCTGCCGATCAAGACGGTCAACGGCACGACGATCACTGTCGGACAGGTCGCCCACGTTCGCGACGGCGCCGCACCCCAGACCAATGTCGTGCACGTCAACGGCAACAAGTCGGTGCTTCTGACGGTCTTCAAGTCCGGTGAAACCTCGACGATCGATATCGTCGACGGCGTCCGCAACATGCTGCCCGTGCTGAAGCCGACACTGCCGAAGAACCTGACGATCACGCCGCTGATCGACCAGTCGACCTTCGTCAAGGCCGCCGTCGAAGGCGTCGTCCACGAAGGGGTCATCGCCGCCGGCCTGACCTCGCTGATGGTCCTGCTGTTCCTAGGCTCCTGGCGCTCGACCCTGATCATCGCCATCTCGATCCCGCTCGCTGTCCTGTCGGCGATCGCGACCCTGGCCGCCTTCGGCCAGACGCTGAACACGATGACGCTGGGCGGCCTGGCTCTGGCCGTCGGCATCTTGGTCGACGACGCCACCGTGACCATCGAAAACATCAACTGGCACCTCGAGCACGGCAAGGACGTCAAGACCGCCATTCTCGACGGCGCCGTGCAGATCGCCACGCCGGCCTTCGTGTCGACCATGTGTATCTGTATCGTCTTCGTACCAATGTTCTTCCTGCCGGGTGTCTCGGGCTTCCTATTCGTGCCGATGGCCCTGTCGGTCGTCTTCGCGATGATCGCCTCGTTCATCCTTTCGCGGACCCTGGTGCCGACACTGGGCATGTACTGGCTGAAGGAACACGTGCACGGCGACAACCATACCGGCGCCGCCAAGTCGAAGAACCCGCTGGTCCGCTTCCAGCGGGGTTTCGAGAACCGCTTCGAGAAGTTCCGCGACGGCTATTCCCACGTGCTGGGTAGCGCGCTCAAGGCCCGTGGCCCGTTCGTCATCGTCTTCCTGTGCCTGGCTCTGTGCAGCCTGATCCTGGTGCCGTTCCTCGGGCGTAACTTCTTCCCCGACGTCGACGGCGGCGCCATCACCATGCACGTGCGGGCCCCCTCCGGCACGCGCCTGGAAGAAACCTCGGCCCTGTTCGCCCATGTCGAGGCCAAGGCCGCCGAGGTTCTGGGCGACGACAAGGACACCATCGTCGACAATATCGGCCTGCCGACCTCGTCGATCAACACCATCTACAACAATTCCGGCACCATCGGGCCGCAGGACGGCGACGTCCTGATCAGCCTCAAGAAGGGCCACAAGCCGACGGCCGCCTATGTCAAAAAGTTGCGTGAAGTTCTGCCGCGTGAATTCCCGATGGCGACCTTCTCCTTCCTGCCGGCCGACGTGACCTCGCAGATTCTCAACTTCGGCGCCCCGGCCCCGATCGACATCCAGTTCGCCGGCAACAAGGACGCCGACAGCCGCGCCTATGCCCAAAAGGTCCTGGCCGAGGTCAAGAAGATCGACGGCATCGCCGACGCCCGCATCCAAGAGCCCGCCTCCTATCCAGAACTGACCTTCGACGTCGATCGTACCCGCGCCAACGGCCTGGGCGTCGACGAACTCGACGTCAGCAACGCGGTCGCCGGCGCGGTCGCCGGTTCGAGCCAGGTCTCGCCGGTCTATTGGCTGAACCCGGCCAACGGCGTGTCCTATCCCGTCGTCGCCCAGACGCCGGAATACGATCTGGATAGCCTTGACAAGTTGTCGTCCCTGCCGGTCAACCCGGCTCACGGCGGCGCCGCCCAGATCCTGGGCGGCCTCGGCAAGCTCGGCCGTGACAACTCCGTCGCCCTGGTCAACCAATACAATATCCAGACCACGCTCAATATCTTCGCCACCCCGCAAGGCCGCGATCTCGGCGCTATCGCCGAGGACGTGCAAAAGGTCTTGAAGCGTCTGGATGCGCAGCGTCCGGAAAGCGTCAAGGTCACCTTGCGCGGTCAGTACGAGACCATGAACACGGCGTTTGCCGGCATGGGCTTCGGCCTTCTGGGCGCTATCGTGCTGATCTACCTGCTGATCGTCGTCAACTTCCAGTCCTGGGTCGATGCCGGCGTCATCATCTCCGCCCTGCCCGCCGCCCTGGCCGGCATCTCGTGGAGCCTGTTCCTCACCGGTACGCCCCTTTCGGTTCCGGCCCTGACCGGCGCCATCATGTGCATGGGCGTGGCCACTGCCAACTCGATCCTGGTCATCAGCTTCGCCCGCGAACGCCTGCTGCATACGGGTGACAGTATCCTGGCCGCCTTCGAAGCCGGTGTGACCCGTATGCGTCCCGTCCTGATGACCGCGCTCGCCATGATCATCGGCATGGCGCCGATGGCCCTGGGCCTTGGCGACGGCGGCGAACAAAACGCCCCGCTCGGCCGCGCCGTCATCGGCGGCCTGAGCTTCGCCACCTGCGCTTCGCTGATCTTCGTCCCGGTGATGTTCGCCATCGCCCACCACAAAAAGGCGCCCAAGCCCAAGGCGCCGCTTAATACGGCGCATGCCCGCCACGTTGCGGCCCTGCCCGAAGGAGTTCCCGGTGAATAACCAAGCCCATCCGCACAACCCGTTGCCGACCGCCAGCCGTACGAGCCTGAGCATGGCCGCGCTTGTCGGTGGCGCTCTCGCCATCGTCATCGTGCTCGGCGGCACCGCCGCCCGCCTGGCCCAGAGCGCCGATCTCAAACGCGAGACCACGCTGCTGGCGACGCCTAACGCTCTGGTCTTCCAGCCCAAGGCACCGCAGGCCGGCGTGCTGGTCCTACCCGGCCGCGTCCAGGCGTGGAACCAGGCCCCGGTCTATGCCCGCACCAACGGCTATCTGAAGCAATGGTATGTCGATATCGGCGCCGAGGTGAAGACCGGCCAGGTCCTGGCCGACATCGATGCGCCGGACACCGATCAGCAACTGGCCGCCGCCAAGGCCGCCCTGGCGACAGCCCAAGCCAATTACGCCCTGTCCAAGACGACCGCCGACCGCTGGGCGAAGCTCCTGGCCCAGGGGGCCGTGTCGCAACAGGACGCCGACGACAAGAACGGCGACCTGGCCGCCAAGCAGGCCGCGCGCGACCAGGCCGCGGCCAATGTCGCGCAATTGCAGGCAGTGACTGGCTTCGACAAGATCGTCGCCCCCTTCGACGGCACGGTGACCAGCCGCGCCACCGACATCGGCGCCCTGATCTCGGCCGGCGGCGCCAGCCCGACGCCGCTGTTCACCGTCTCCGACACGTCGCGCCTGCGCATCTATGTCAGCGTCCCAGAATATCAGGTGGGCTTCCTGACCGACGGCCAGACCGCTACCTTCACGGTCCCGGAACAACCCAACAAGACCTTCACCGCCACCGTGGCCCGCACCTCCGACGCCGTTGACCCGACGTCGGGCGCCATGCTGATCCAGCTGGTCGTCGACAACAAGGACCACCTGCTGAAGCCCGGCGGCTACGCCCAGGTCAATTTGAACCTGCCGCAGACGGCGCAGACGGATATCCGCATTCCGTCCAGCGCCCTGATCTTCCGCAGCGAAGGCACCGCCGTCGCCGTGGTCGGCCCCGACAACAAGGTCGCCATTCACAAGATCCAGATCGCCCGCGATTTCGGCACCGAACTGGAAATCGCCTCCGGCATCGCGCCGGGTGACTGGATCGTCGACAGCCCGTCGGACGCCATCACTGCCGGCCAGACGGTTCGTCCGGTGCACAAGCCGCAGGAAGCCGCCGCTCATGCCAAGTCATAAGTTCGCCGCTGCGGGCACGCGCCTGCTTCTGGCCACAAGTCTCGTCACGTCCCTCGCTGTGTCTTTGGGCGCCTGCAGCTTCGCCCCGGCCTATAAGGTGCCGGCTACGCCGCTGGCGGGTGATCCGCAAAACAACGGCGCCTATCACGAGATGGGCCCCTGGACGCCGGCCGCGCCGGCCGACGCGGCGACCCGCGGGTCGTGGTGGTCGATCTTCAACGACCCAGCGCTCGACGCCCTCGAACAACGCGTCGAGAGCGGCAACGCGCAGTTGGCCATCGCGGTCGCGCAATATGACGAGGCCAGCGCCCTCTACGGCCAGGCCCGTGCCGGCCTCTTCCCGACGCTCTATGCCAGCGGGAACATAAGCAAGACCCGCGATCCAAAAAATGACCAGCTCGATAATAACAGCCTGGGCCTGGCCGCTGGCTACGAGCTCGACCTGTGGGGTCGCGTGCGCAACCTGGTCGCCGCCGGCAAGGCGCAAGCGCAGGCCAGCGCCGCCGATCTCGCCAATACGCGCCTGAGCCTGCAGGCGCTGCTGGCCGAGACCTATTTCAACTTGCGCGGCGCCGATGCCCAGATCGCCCTGCTGCAACAGACCAGCGACGACTATCAAAAGGCGCTCGACCTGACCAATGACCGCTTCAAGGGCGGGGCTTCGGCCGCCGCCGATGTCGGTCGCGCCAAGGCGCAACTGGAGTCGACCCTGGCCCAGTTGCAACAATCACGCGCCAGCCGCGCCCTTCTCGAGCACGCTCTGGCAGTCCTGGTCGGCGAGTCGGCCTCGACCTTCCGCGTGGCGGCTGTGACCACCCAGGTCGACGTCCCGCAAATCCCGGTCGATGCACCCTCGCAACTGCTGCAACGACGGCCGGACGTCGCCGCCGCCGAGCGCCTGGTCTATGCCGCCAACGCCCAGATCGGCGTCGCCAAGGCCGCCTTCTTCCCGGACGTAACCCTGGCGGCCGACGGCGGCAACGAGGAATATGTCGGCAAGACCGGCCCTTACTGGGCCATCGGCCCGGCGTCGTTCAATCTGCCGATCTTCGACGGCGGCGCCCGTATCGCTGGCGTCAAGGATGCCCGTGCATCGTTCGAGGCCGCGGCGGCGCAATATCGCCAAACGGTGCTCACGGCCTTCCAGAACGTCGAGGACGAACTGGCCCTGTCCAACCAATTGGCCACCGCCCAGCAGCATCAGGACGAGGCGGCGAAAGCGGCCGCGGAAACCGACCGCCTGTCGATGGTTCAATACACCGAAGGTGCGGCCAGCTATCTAGACGTGGTGACCGCGCAGACGACCGATCTGCAGGCCCAAAGCGCGGCGCTCAACATCCACACGCAGCGCCTGGTGGCCGGGGTCGACCTGATCCGCGCCCTGGGTGGCGGCTGGCAGGGCCCCGCCAAGGCCAACTAGAGCGCCTTCCGTCAATGCCAAAATTGGAGGGCCGACCTGAGGTAATCAGGTCGGCCCTCCAACGTTTAACGACCGCCGATCAGCTTGTAATCCGGCAGCGGCGGCGCTGATTTGACCTCGGCGTCGCTGCCCAGCCGGATAACCGAAGGGTCGCTGCCGTCGAAGACCGGCCAGGCCGGCAGGCCCGGACCGTTGGGATTGCCAGTCTTGGCAAAGTTCGTCCAATAGGTGACCATGCGCTCGGCCACCATATGATCGTCGGCCGACCAGGTGCGCGGATCCTGCGCCAGCTGGTCGTAGACATACGGAATCTCAGCCCCGTGGCCGGCGCCGCAACCGTAGCCGCACGGCGTCTTGGGCTCAGCCGGGATATGGACGAAGTCGTACACATAGACTGGGCCGCTGTGCGACGCCGTATGCAGCTTCGCCCAAGTGTACATGTGCCAGCTCCAGGCGTCGTTCATCAGCTTGAACAGCATGGGCTTGACGTCGGCGTCGCGTGTCACCGGATAGGCGTCAAGCACCGCCTGCGACGGCGTATGGCCGACCATCCCCGCCGCCAGGGCCGGATAGCGCTCGACCGCCAGCGTTTCGTGGCCCAGGGCCTCGCCGGCCAGGTCCTTGCCCTCGTCGGCGTTCCATCCGACCAGCAACGGCACGCGGCTGGGCTCGCCCGCTTCGTAGGCCGTCGTCATGTCCGAGCGAATGAGATAGTCGTCGGCGACCAAGTGCGGCGACCACGACTGCGCGATCACCGTTTCGGTATCGAGCTTGCGCAGGTCGGCCAGATGCGGCGCGTTCAGGGCCTGGCCCAGCGCCATGCCCTTCGCTTCGGCAGCCGACTTGTCGAGCCGCCCGGCTTCGCGAGGATCGATCGCCGTGGTGCCGCTCTCGGCGATGGCGCGCTGGAACAGGCCTTTCGCCAGGGGCGAGATCTCAAGCACCGACACGGAGGCCGAACCGGCGGATTCACCGAAGATGGTGACGCGGTGGGGATCGCCGCCAAAGGCGGCTATGTTTTTCTTCACCCATCGCAGGGCCGCGACCTGGTCGAGTACACCCTGGTTGCCATCGACCTTGCCCTCGGCCGCGAGTTCGGGATGCGAGAAGAAGCCGAAGACGCCCAGGCGATAGTTCAACGTCACCAGGATGACGCCATGGCGGGCTATATGGACACCGTTATAGAGCGGTTGCTCGGCCGTGCCGCCGTAATAACCGCCGCCATAAATCCACACCATGACCGGCAACGTTTTAGTCTTTTTTGGGCCTTTCGGCGCAGGCGGCGCCCAGACATTGAGATAGAGGCAGTCTTCGCTTTCCGGGAAGGTGATCCAGGTCGCCGTTTGCCGGCAGGCCTTGGAAAAGGCGGTCGCTTGACGCACGCCCGACCACGGCACGACCGGCTGCGGGGCGCGCCAGCGCAAATCGCCGACCGGCGGCGCCGCATAGGGGATGCCGAGCCAGGTGCGAATGCCATCCTGGACGGTGCCTTCGACCCGGCCGCCCTCGACCCGGACGGGCGCGGCGGTGACGGTCGTTGACAGGCTCAACAGGCCGAACAGAACGGCGGCTATCATCCCTCGTGCGGTCATGGGGCCTCTCCTCCAAAAGGTCTTTTAAGCAGCCATAGAGCACGCTTTTTCATCTATGGAAAGGTTTTCCGAGTGAAGCCTATGCCTTCCTTTCCTCGCAAAATAGTGGAATAAGGTTCGCCTCCGGGGCGTATCCACTCAACAGAAGAGGCGGTCAGATGGCGTACACGGTAGCAGACCTCATTGTCGAAACCCTGAAGGCTGCCGGCGCCGAGCGCTGCTACGGCGTGCCCGGCGACACGCTCAACTACTTCACCGATGCCTGGCGGCGCTCGGGTGGCCGCTGGGTCCACGTCCGCCACGAGGAGGCCGGCGCCATGGCAGCCGGCGCCGACGCCCTGCTGTCCGACCAGTTGGCGCTCTGCGCCGGCTCGTGCGGACCGGGCAGCCTGCACTTCATCAACGGAATCTACGAAAGCCACCGCAACCGCGCGCCCCTAGTCCTGATCGCCAGCCAGATCGTGCGCGACGAGCAGGGTTTCGACTTTCCGCAGGAGGTCGATTTCAAGCGCGTCTACCAAGCCGGCACCGTCTTCTGCGAGGAGATCCGCACCCCCGCCCAGGCAGCGCGCCTGACCGCCATGGCCGCCCAGGCCGCGCTG
>OUWB011189432.1_pt1 | contig 17824 bp, 11 predicted proteins | sample 1779821 | NCBI WGS metagenome assembly OUWB01 (sample SAMEA3914806, study PRJEB12502) | metagenome | biome: forest; material: soil | place: Canada | collected 2011-08-03 | depth 0.1 m
GCGAGTGCGCAGCGCGAAGCCCCGTGACGGAGGGGGCCAACACCGGCGCCGGTCCCCTCCTCGCCGCCCGTTTAGCGGCCCGATCGCGTTTACGGTCGAAAGCTTGTCGCCACACCTTACCCTCGCGGCGCCACCCGTCCGTGGGCGGTCGCGAAAGGTCGAGGCGGGCAAGGCGCTGTCCCCCGATATCGATCAGCCGTCGTTGTGCTAAGCGACGCCAGTTAATGACTCTGACCCCTTTTTTCTTATCGAAATGACCAGAGGCGATCCAGATCTTGACGCCCGATCCTATCGGAATCATCGCAGCCCCTTCATGATGGCTGCGATGAGCTCGACGGGCGCCGCGGCGGTGATACTGACCCGAGTGCCGCTCGTCAAATCCACGGTGATCACCACTGAACCTGACCCGGACCTTGAGGGTGGGTCAGCAACAACGGCAGGGCTGAATAAAACGCCGGCATCGGAACTTCGCAACTCGCGCCGCCAGCTATAGATCAGACTTGTCGAAATCTCGAACCGCCTGGCCACGTCGGCTACGGTCGTCTCCCCTGAAAAGGCGAGAGAAACGATCTCACGACGCTGGCTTTCATGCCATTTGCGCCGTCGTTCCGGGCCGTTTAGCAAAATTCCGTGGGACATAATTCGCAGCATGCGCTCTTAAGGACGGACTTAAGCGCACAGCTTCACATATTCCGAAATCAAACGGTATGTGGCCCCGGCCGAATGGATACGTCAGCGGCGGCCCCCGGTTTACAACGGAAACAAGATCAACATGACTACCTAATTATGCAATTGATATCATGTCGCCGTAATCTCTCAGTAACCTCAGTCATCGACTTATCGGCCTGTCCAAATCCCCGGGGCCGGCTCTCAATTCACTTCGATGATGTCGTGGCTTCAACTTTCATGAATCGATAACTATTATTGCCGATTGGTAAAGTTAGCACACGACGTCCGCCTTCTTTGGAGAATTCTAACCACGTATATTTGTCAGATTTCTGAATTCCGTTAGTGGTGAAATCTCCTGCAACAATACCGCTTAGGCCAAATTTCATGTTAAGGATTTTTATTTTAAAGGCATCCCCTCCGTGAGTTATCTTTGGCTCCTTTATAATGATATCTGCGCAACATTCATTCTTGTACACACCATCAGCAATACCCTCTGGCGGAGAATTAAGTATAGAGTGGATGTAAAAAGCGAATATCAGCATCATGATAATGCAAAATATGGCAATTGCCGACGATTTATTAATTCGTAACAATGTATTATAGCTCATCGTGGTTTCCTTGGGCATATGATGCTAAGTATGACCGTATTAGAGCGGGTCCATCTGAGTCCAACACCGAATGTCGCCGCGCCATTTGTTTCGCCGACATGTCTCCCTGTTGCTGGATCGTAATTGTCGCTAATGGCGATTACAAAAAGGTTGCCCACCAAATTATAGTTTTCACCTTTGAATGTAGCAAGACTCTCCGAAGTTCCACTTCCCGCCCCAGCGGATAAACCCCCGCCAACATAAACTCCGTCAAAAGTCTCATGAAACTTGCCCGAATATCCACCGGTTGTCATGAAGGTTCCATAATCATCGCCAGCTGTTCCCCCTGCGGCGGCACTGCCTTCGACATATGCAAAACTGACCTTACCTGAGTTTGCGAGCTGCGCATCTGTAGGATTGCACGCGGAGGGCGTTGGCGTCGCTCCGGCCCCGGCTGCCGGGTTTGGATTTGGATTTGGAGTTCCTCCGAGCTGGCCTTGGCTCGTATCACGACAGCCACTCGCAGGGGTCGCGGTCTGAAAACCAACTGTGGTATTATTATGCCCGGGGTTGTTAGGATCTGGAGTAGAGCTCGACCATGTATGCGCAGGTTGCCCATAGTCATCACACTGAACCTCGGTTCCACTTGGATCAAATAAATTCACCAGGTCGCCATGAACGTAGTTATACCAGTTCAGTAGGATTACGGGGACAGGAGCAATATTCCCCTTTGTTTCCGCCAGCCATCGAGCCTTCGGGGAGGAATGCGCGCGACAAACCCGACGACCGACTTAGTTTGCTGAAAGAACCGACAAGGGAATATTGCTCCTATCCCCCTATTCCAAATTATAATTAGAAAACAGGTCATAAAATATTGAAATAATTCGTATTTCCGGCATATCTTCGTCGGAGCCTATTTCTGCAAATGACATCATTTCACCGTAGTCCCGCTCCGCCGTCCGATCAGCGATCGCTATTTTGAGCGGCCGAGGATCACACCTTTCGTGCCTTCAACTGCCCGGACATCTCGTCGATCACGATGTGATAGCCCCGCGGAAGATCAAATACGGGCGTTGAAGGCCCGCGTTCCCCCAAGCCACCCGGCAGTTCTCTCCCCGGTATCCAGCGAACCGGCTCCATGTCTCGAATTTCTCCGGTGTCTTCAAACAAGATTGGATACGTCGGCATCGTCAGCTCCTATTCCAAGAGTTCTGAGGTATATTTCAGGAAGTCGCGTACCGCCCAGGCACGACTATGCCAAGGGACTACGTACTCGTGCATCGAAGGGGCGACCTTGGATTTCAGCCATGCGCACAGATCGTCGGCGTTGAAGCCCGGATTGCGCACCACCTTATTCAGCGCCAGATAAAACCGTTGCTCATCGTTGGGGTGGTCGGTGTGCCAAGTATCAATGGAAATAAACGAGTCAAAAACGTCGTACATGCTGATGCCCTTTCATCGGCTAATTTCGTCCAAATGGGGAGAACGGCCGCCGCCGAAAAGGACATAAAAGTCACACGCTGCCACCGTCAGACCAACTTCTAGGGGTGGCTCTATGACACACCGGTGACAACCGAGGCGGTCAGATCGCGTACCTTACTTCGGACGATATGTCGCCGGCGAGGAATTTTAGCCGCTTCGCCAGTTCAATATGCATCTCGTGTCGGCCCTCATTGTTATTCAGGTATCGAAGATACCGATGGTGCTTGAGATCGAAGGGTATGTCCTCGTCGGCCTGGGTGATGGGGACGACGTGTTTACCGAGCGTGTGGGCGATCCCGGCTTCATAGAAAACGTTAGGGTTTCGACCGGAAAAGTCACAGACGACAATTGCCGAGCGGAATATAAGGCCGAAAATGTCCTGTATGACCGCTTCGTGTTCCCAGATGTCCTTGGCGCGCAGGCAGCGCAGACCCACCGCGCCGCACGCCGCGGCAATCGAACTGAACACTGGCTCGAAGTTCGGGGCGAACGGCATCATCACCGCCACTAAATCTTGCTCAACGCCACCAGCCGGGAGGTTGAAGACACTGGGCGTGAAAACAATTTTTCGGTTGGTAGACTGGGCAGTCGAGATGTTGTCGCCATCCTCTCCCGCCTTGAAAGCAATCGTTTCCCTGATGATAGCCAAGCTATTCGCGTCGGCGCGCACCATTTGCAGGAGGACCTGCAAACAGTTATCGGAATAGTCCTGATCCTCGAATGACAGGCTTCTCAATAGGCGGGGATGGCGTTCGATGATTTCCAGGAGCCCCGTTTGCATCCCCAACTCGCGCCAGTCACCTCCCATGAACGGGATTGCCATGAGCTTGTCGCGCAGGCCGATGAGTTCGCGCTGGATTTCTGGGGAAACGTAAAGCTGGTTCATGTTGGGCCACTGGATGAGGCACGCAAAATACACGCCGAAGGATCGTTAGGCCAGTTTTCTCTTTTTGAATCGGCATCGCCTAAATCCATTGACGGAATTAAATCCCTCTCCGGCCGAATCATGACTCCCCCTCGATTCTTGCCCACATGATTGCGGTGACATGCCGTAATGCAGCGGCGCTCTGGGCTGCGACGCCAGGGCGTTCGAAGCGGCCGTGCCGAACGGAGCCAACGCCCTAGTCATTTTGTAAAAATGGGGAGGAGGAAGCCCTTCCCCAAAAGACTCCGCTTGACTCTCGCGTTAATTTTTGGAACAAAAGATGAACAAACGACGAGAATTTATGAAATGTTCTGGCTTAGAAGAAGCACGCCGCCATGTCCCCCCTATCACCTGCCGCCAAACCCGACCTGACCGCCCTGCGCGAGCGTTTGCGCGGGCTGGAAGGCCGGCGCGCCAGGGCGGTGCTGCCGTTCGGCGTCGAGGCCATCGACCGGCACCTGCCCGACGGCGGCCTGGCCCGCGGCGCCGTGCATGAGGTCACGGGCACCAACGACGGCGCCGTCGATGGCGCGGCCGCCGCCCTCTTCTGCGCCGGCATCGCCGCCCGCAGCCAGGGCCACGTCCTGTGGTGCGTGACCGAACACGACCTGTTCGCCCCGGCCCTCGCCCAGGCCGGCCTGACGCCCGATCGCGTCGTCTTCGCCGAGACCCGCGACGAGACGGCGTTGCTGGCGACCTTCGAGGAAGCCCTGCGTCACGGCGCGCTCAGCGCCGTCGTCGCCGAAACCGGCAAGCTCAGCATGCTGGCGTCGCGGCGGCTGCAACTGGCGGCCGAGGCCGGCGGCGCGCTGGGCCTGCTGATCCGGCGCTGGAAACGCGCCGCGTACGCCGCCGAATTCGACCAGCCGAGCGCCGCCCAGACGCGATGGCGCGTGCACAGCCTGCCCTCCGCGCCCCTGCCCGTCGAAGGTATCGGCCCGGCGCGCTGGCAACTCGACCTGTTGCGCATCAAGGGCGGCCACCCCGCCCGGTTCGAAGTGGAGGCCTGTAATGGCCAAGGTTATCTCAAGGAAAAAGGCTGTCTCGAGGCGGCTGGTCTCGCTGTACCTGCCGCGCTGGCCCACCGACCGGCTGCGCAAGGCCACGAAAGACGCCGGCGCGCCTGATGCCACCCGGCAAGGGGCGCCTTTAGTCCTGTCCGGCCGCGACGGCAGCAAGCGCCTGGTCATGGCGGCCGATGACCATGCCCGCCGTCTTGGCCTGCATCCCGGCATGCCGCTCGCCAAGGCCCAGGCGATGGTGCCGGGACTCGACGTCCAGCCCTTTACGCCCGACAAGGACGCCGCGGCCCTGCACGATCTGGCGCTGTGGGCGCTCAAGCGCTACTCGCCGATCGTCGCCTGCGATCTTCCCGACGGTCTGGTGCTCGACATTACCGGCTGCGCCCACCTCTATGACGGCGACGCCAAGCTGATCGGCGACCTGCTGGATCACCTGCGCGACGATGGCCTGCAGGCGCGCGCCGCGATTGCCGACAGCTGGGGCGCGGCGCACGCGCTCGCGCGATTTTCGCGAGAGGCCATCGTCATCGTGCCGCCGGGCGACAGCCGCCGCCGGGTGACCGAGTTGCCGATCGCCGCCCTGCGATTGCCATTGGCCGTCGTCCAGGATCTCGACGTCCTGGGCTTCGACACCATCGGCGACCTGTTGCGCCAGCCGCGTGCCCCGCTGGTCCACCGCTTCGGCCGCGATCTGGGCCGGCGGCTCGATCAGGTGATGGATGAGGCCGCCGAGCCGATCGATCCGGTCATCCTGCCCGACATCGTCGCCGCGCGCCGCGTCTTCGCCGAGCCGATCGGCGCGCCGGAAACCCTCGCCCGCTATACCGGAAAGCTGGTCGTGCAACTGTGCGACGCCTTGGAGACCCGCGGCTTTGGGGCGCGCCGGCTCGACCTTCTGTTCTATCGCGTCGACAACCGCATCGAGGCTGTGCGCGTGGGCATGGCGGCGCCTGTGCGCGACGTCAAACGGCTGACGCGGCTGCTGTGCGACCGGATCGAGACCGTCGACCCCGGCTTCGGCATCGACCGCATGGTGTTGACCGCCCCCGTGGCCGAGCCGCTCACCCCGCGCCAGACCGATACCGAGGCGCCCAACGTGCCGGAGCTCAGCGGCCTGATCGACATCCTCGCCAACCGCCTGGGGGCGCGCAATCTCTATCGTCTGGCGCCGGTCGAAAGCGACGTGCCCGAACGGGCGCTGCGCCGCGTGCCGCCGCTGGCCGCCGTCAACGAAACCTGGCCCGGCGTGTCGCGGGCAGACTGGCCGCGGCCGCAACGGCTCCTGACCCAGGCCGAACCGATCCTTGCCCTGGCCCAGTTGCCCGACCACGCGCCGCACCAATTCGTCTGGCGCGGCATCCGCCATCGCATCGTTCGCGCCGACGGGCCGGAGCGCATTTTCGGCGAGTGGTGGCGGCAGGACAAGGAAATCCACGCCGTGCGCGACTATTTCCGCGTCGAGGACGAGACCGGCAGCCGCTTCTGGATCTTCCGCTCCGGCGACGGCGAAGACGCGCGCACCGGCAAGTTGGGCTGGTACATGCACGGGCTGTTCGCATGACCAATTATGTCGAGCTTCAGGTGACGACGCACTTTTCCTTCCTGCGCGGCGCCAGTTCGGCGGAGGACCTGTTCAAGCGCGCCAAGGCACAAGGGCTCGAGGCGCTGGGCGTCGTCGACCGCAATTCCCTGGCCGGCATCGTCCAGGCCTGGCAGGCGGCGAAGGACACCGGCGTGCGACTGATCGTCGGTTGCCGTCTCGACCTGAGCGACGGCATGTCGCTCCTGGTCTATCCCACCGATCGCGCCGCCTATAGCCGGCTGTGCCGGCTGTTGTCACTCGGCAAAAAGCGCGCCGGCAAGGGCAAGTGTCATCTCACCTGGGGCGATGTCGAGGACTGGGCGGAGGGGATGATCGGCATATTGGTGCCCGATATGGCTGACGACCTGTGCGCCCGGCAGTTGCGCCGCATGAAGGACCTGTTCGGCGACCGCGCCTATATGGCCCTGACCCTGCGCCGGCGGCCGAACGACGCGTTGCGGCTGCACGCCTTGGCGGAGATGGCCCGCTTGGCCGGCGTGCCCGAGGTCGTCACCAACGACGTGCTGTTCGACGTACCGGAAAAGCGCATCCTGCAGGACGTCGTCACCTGCATCCGCCATAACTGCACCATAGACGAACTGGGTTTCCGCCGCGAGCGCCACGCCGACCGCTATCTCAAGACGTCGGCGGAGATGACACGGCTGTTCCACCGCTATCCCGAAGCCCTCGCCCGCACGCGTGAGATCATGGATCGCTGCCGCTTCGACATGGGGCAATTGAATTATCAGTACCCGGACGAAAAGACCCATCCGCACCTGACGCCGCGCCAGACCTTGCGCAAATTCGTCTGGATGGGCGCGAAAGCGCGCTATGCCGACCGCGGCAAATATCCGCGCGGCGTCCCCAACAAGATCCTGAAACAGCTTCTGTCCGAGCTTTCGATCATCGAAGAGCTCGACTACGCCGCCTATTTCCTGACCGTCCACGCCATCGTCAGTTTTGCCCGATCGCAGGACATATTGTGCCAGGGCCGCGGTTCGGCCGCCAATAGCAGCGTCTGTTACGCCTTGGGTATCACCGCCGTCGATCCAATCGAAAACGACCTTCTGTTCGAGCGTTTCATCTCCGCCAACCGCAAGGAGCCGCCGGATATCGACGTCGATTTCGAACACGAGCGCCGCGAGGAGGTGCTGCAATGGGTCTATGACACCTACGGCCTCAACCACGCCGCCCTGTGTTCCACCGTTATCCGCTATCGCAGCAAGGGCGCCCTGCGCGATGTCGGCCGCGCGCTCGGCCTGACCGAGGACCTGATCGGCGCCCTGTCGAAGCAGATCCGCCGCTGGAGCGAGGACATGTCGCGCGACCACCTCGAAGGCTTGGGCATCGATCTCGACAATCGCCGCATTCGCCTGGTCCTGGAGCTGACGCGGGCCCTGCGCGACACGCCGCGTCACCTGTCGCAACACCCCGGCGGTTTCGTGCTGACGCGCGACCGGCTGGACGACCTGGTGCCGATCGAACCGGCGGCGATGAAGGACCGTCAGGTCGTCGAATGGGACAAGGACGATATCGATATTCTGGGCTTCATGAAGATGGACTGCCTGGCGCTGGGCATGCTGACCTGCATGAAGAAGTCGTTCGACCTGCTCAAGGCGCACAGGGGTCTTGAGGTCGAACTCTACCAAATCCCCACGAACGATACGCCGACCTACGACATGATCTGCAAGGCCGACACCATCGGCGTCTTCCAGATCGAAAGCCGGGCGCAGATGACCATGCTGCCCAGGCTGAAACCCAGGAATTTCTACGATATCGCCATCGAGGTCGCCATCGTCCGGCCGGGCCCGATCCAGGGCGACATGGTCCATCCCTATCTCAAGCGGCGCGAAAATCCCAAGCTGGTCGACATTCCGCCGGGGCTCGAGCACATTCTCGGCAAGACCCTGGGCGTGCCCCTGTTTCAGGAACAGGCGATGCGCGTGGCCATCGACGGCGCGGGCTTTCCCAAGGAAAGAGCCGATCTCCTGCGCCGCAAGATGGCGACGTTTAAAAAGACCGGCGGCATCCACGAGCTGGCGCAGGAACTGATCGACGGCATGACGCGCAACGGCTACACGCTCGAGTTCGCGCAACGCTTGTGCAAGCAGCTCGAAGGCTTCGGCTCCTACGGCTTCCCCGAAAGCCACGCCATATCGTTTGCCCTGATCGCCTATGCCTCGTCGTGGATGAAGTGCCACCATCCCGATATATTCGCCTGCGCCCTGCTCAATTCGCAGCCCATGGGCTTCTATGCGCCGGCCCAGATCGTGCGCGACGCCCGCGAACACGGCGTCGAGGTCCGGCCGGTGTGCCTCAATGCCTCGCGCTGGGACTGCACCTTAGAGCCGGGCCGGTATGATGCAAAAAAGGGGGCGGGAACCTTGGCCTTGCGGCTGGGCATGCGCCTGGTCAAGGGGCTGCGCCAGGACGCGATCGCCAGGCTGGTCCTGGCGCGTGACACGCCTTACACGTCGCCCGAGGACGCCTGGCGGCGCGGCGGCGCGCCGGTGCCGGCCCTGGTGCGCCTGGCCGAAGCCGACGCCTTCCTGCCGTCATTGGGCCTTCAGCGGCGCGAAGCCCTATGGCAACTGAAAGGCTTTCGCGACAAGCCCATGCCCTTGTTCGACCTGATGAACGCCTCCGAACGCGTCGAGCCCGAGGTGGAACTGCGCGCCCTGGCGGCCGGCGGCGAGGTGGTCAAGGACTATGGCACGGTGGGGCTCAGCCTGCGCCGCCATCCGCTCGCCTTCCTGCGCGGCGATCTCGACCGGCTGGGCCTCAAGACGTGCGCCGCGGCGACAGTGCAGAAGGACAAGACGCAGGCGTCCGTCGCCGGCATGGTCCTGGTGCGGCAGCAGCCCGGCACGGCCAGCGGCGTGGTGTTCATGACGCTGGAGGATGAGACCGGCATTGCCAATGTCGTCATCTGGAACCGGCTCTACGAAGCGGCGCGGCGCACCATCCTGGGCGCGCGCATGATCAAGGTCACCGGCCAGATCCAGCGCGAGGGCGAGGTCGTGCACCTGGTGGCGCATGGGCTCGAAGACCTGACGCCGCTGCTCAATAGCGTCGGTGGCCGCGACGAACCGTTCCGCGTCCCGGCCGCGCGCGGCGACGAGTTCCAAACCGGCGAGCCCGGCCCCGATCCGCGCACCCTGAAGAAACGCCGCGAGGTGATCAACATGCCGTCGCGGGATTTTCATTGAGCTTCGGCGGAGTCCTTCAAGAGATTTTTAGCCACGGAAAACACGGAAAAACACGGACATCAAGCCGCGCGCGGCGCATCTACTTGCACATCTCGCCAGCGTTTCCGGCTACCATGAAGTCCGTGTTTTCCGTGGCTAAAAATCGCGACGGAAGGCGCTTCGCGCGGACGCCCGCTTACTTATGCGTCAGCACGATCCCGGCGGCGTCGAAGTCCGGCTTGAGACGGCGGTTGAATTCGCGCAGCACCTTCCACCGCTCGTGCGGCTGGGTGCGAATGCGGCCCTTGAGGATGATGCCGACGTCCGACAGCAGGTCGACCCCGACGATCTCGATATCACCCATGATCACCGCAGCGCAATCGCTGTCCTGGCGCATGGTCTCGAAGGTCCGGTGCAAGACCGCCATCGCCTTGTCGAGATCGGTATCCAGCCGCACCGGTATGTCGAAGGCCGAGAACGAATAGGTCTTGGTCATGTTGTGGATGATCTGCGCCTCGCCATACGGGAAGATATGCAGGGTGCCGTCGAAGTCGCGCAGCCGGATGGTGCGCAGGGTCATCTCCTCGACCGTGCCGGAAAAGGCCTGGATCTGCACCACGTCGCCCAGAGCGACGATATCCTCGATGATCAGGAAAAAGCCGGTGAAGAAGTCCTTGACCAGGGTCTGGGCGCCGAAACCGACCGCCACGCCGACCACCCCGGCACCGGCCAGGATCGGCGCGATCTGCACACCGATCTGGCCCAACAGGGTGATGGCGGCCAGGATGATGATGACGATCTGCACGGCGCTGCGGAAGATGGGGCCCAGGGTGTCGAGTTGCGCCGCCCGCCGCGGATCGTTGGTGCGCGCCCGCAACCGCGCCATGAGATACTGCATGAACAGGGTCGTCGCCTCCAGCCCAAGGGCGGCGATGACCACGACCATGGCGACCTGCGAGCCGGTGGCCGACACCGTGCGTCCCCACGCCGTCGCCGTCCAGCCCAGGAGGTTGAAACCCCAGATTTCGGCGATGACGAACAGGGCGATCAAAACGATCGCGGCGTTCAACACCCACTGGGTCAGACGCAGGGCCTGCGCCGCCCGCGCCTTGCGCTCGCGGCGATCCAGGCCCGGGATCACGCGCAGGCCGTAGCACAGCAGGCGCTTCGACAGCCAGATCAGCCCCGCGCCGATCACCACGACGCAGACGCTCAGAGCGGCGTTCAGTCCGATCTCGGTCACGCTCAGGCTACGCAGATGACCGACCTCGGCGGCCAGTCCATTCCACATCTGTTCGGCGGCGGTCGTCATGCCTGTCTCTCGGGGCCTCGGAAACCCCGGACCTTACGGCCACCGTTGCAAGAAAATCATCATCACGGCAAACCTTTGTCGCAAAATCCGCGTAAGGCCCGGCGGCCTTGACTTTGACAAAATCGGACCGACATACGGCCTTAGTTCGTCGCGCCGCGGGATCGGTCGTTCGCGGTTACGAACTTTTAATGCAAAAGTACTTTACAAAATAAAGTATGAGAATATAGCCAAGTTGCCGGGGAATGGTCTGCGCGTGGGGCGCCCGTTCCGGACGGTATGAGTTTCCAGAGGGGCCCGCCTGCCTATGTCGAAACGTTTTCGCGCCGCCTATGCGACCGCCAGCCTGAGCGTGCTCGCCACCCTGCTTATGGCGGGCGCCGCCAGTGCCCAGACGACCCAGGACCAGACCGCGTCGACGCCGGCCCAAACCGCGACGACCCCGCCCGCGGCGACCCAACCCGCGGCAGGCCAAACCACCACCGACAACAAGGGTACGACGACGGTCACGGTCACCGCCGCCAAGCCGCAGAACCGCATCGACCGCCAGGTCTACGACAATACCAAGAACATCGACTCGACCAGCGGCACCGCCGCCGACGCGCTGAACCACGTGCCGTCGGTCAATGTCGACAACCAGGGCAACCTCACCCTGCGCGGCAATTCCAACGTCCAGGTCTATGTCGACGGCAAACCCTCGGCGATGATGTCGAGCGACAACCGCGCCGCCGCCCTCCAGGCCATGTCGTCGAGCGACATCCAAAGCGTCGAGGTCATGAACAATCCGGGCGCGCAATATTCGTCCGAAGGCACGGGCGGCATCATCAACCTGGTCATGAAGAAGAACCGCGCCCCCGGCGGCTTCGGCGTGGTCACCCTGGCGGCCGGCGACGACGGCCGCTACAATGGCGGCGTCACCGGTTCCTACAATGCCGGCAAGCTCAGCTTCTCGGGCGGCCTGAACTTCCGCCACGACAGCCGCATCGTCCACACGGGCGGCGACCAGGAACGGCTGGATCCGACGACCGGCGATATCCTCACCGACACCCAGAGCCACGGCGTCACCGTCGGCCGGGGCAATGCCTTTTCGGCCAATGGCGGCGTCGACTATGCCATCAGCGACAAGGACAGCATCGGCGCCCAGCTCAACTATTCGCATCGCAACCAGGGCGGCGACACGCTGGCCGACTACGCGATCTACAACGCTTCGGACGTGGCGACCACGCTGTACGATCGCGACCAGTTCACCGCCACGCCGCACACCGACGAGATGATGGACCTGCACTGGGACCACACCGGCAATCTGGCCGGCGAAACCCTGAAGGTCGACGCCCGCCTGTCGCGCTCGAACGGCTATAACGAGGTCGACGGCACCGACACTTACAGCCTCTTCAGCCCGCCGATCGCGTCACCGAGCGCCGATACCAATCACGCCGCCGGCAACCTGAAGGACGGTGTGTTCAGTGTCGACTACGACCGTCCGGTCGGCCAGGACCTGTTCTCGACGGGCATGCAGGTCACCTACGACAATAACGAGGCGGTCAACCGATCGACCGGCGCCGGCGCCCTGAATTCGGCCCTGTCGAGCGACTTCGCCTATACCCAGACCGTCACCGCGCTCTATGTGACCTATCAAAAGGCGCTGACCGAGCGGTGGACCCTGCTGGGCGGCCTGCGCCTGGAAGCGCTGGACCTGAAGACCGACGAGATCAGTCAGAACGGCGTGCCGGAAGGCGTGACCAGCCATATCGACTACACCAAGCTCAGCCCCAGCTTCTTCGCCACCTACGCGCTGACCGACAAGGACAAGCTGCGCTTCCAGTATTCGCACCGCCTGCAACGGCCGGCGCCGACAGACCTGAACCCGTTCATCACCTATACCGACCCCAATGACGTGACGGCCGGCAATCCGAACCTGAAGCCGCAGGAAACCGATAGCTACGAACTGCGCTACGAGGCCACCCGCACCGGCCTCACCTATTCGGCGGCCGCCTTCTACAAGAAGAGCACCGACGCCATCACGGCCTACAGCTTCTTCCTGACACCGGGCGTGCTGGAAACCACCAAGCAGAACTATGGCGACGGTTCCTCCGGCGGCCTGGAACTGGTGGCCAGCGGCAGCCTGACGCGCAAACTGACGATCAATACCGATGCCAGCTTCATCTATCAGGAGCTGACGACGCCGAACGTCGCCGGCAAGCAGAGCGGCACGACGCCGTCGGGCCGCGTGATGTTCAGCTACGTCCTCACGCCGAAGGACACGGCGCAGTTCATGTTCTTCTCGTCGGGCAAGCAATTGACCGGCCAGGGCTACCGCACGGCCTTCGCCATGGGCAACCTGTCCTACCGTCACCAGTTCACGCCGAAGCTCTCGCTGAACGCCACGGTCAACGATCCCTTCCGCTCGGCCAAGGTGCGCAACTTCACCGAGACCGAGCTGGTCCACAGCGAAAGCTCATTCAGCCTGCAGGCGCCGACCGTCTATCTCGGCCTGTCCTACCGGTTCGGCGGCCCGAGCGCGGCGCAACTGCAGCAATGGGGACAATATCGCGGCCCGCAAGGCGGGCCTCCGGGTGGCCCTCCAGGTGGCCCCGGCGGCGGCGGTTATCGCGGCGGCCCCGGCGGTGGCGGTGGGCCCGGCGGCTTCTGATCTCTATCTGCAATGTGCTGCGCTCAGGCCAGCCTAAGCGCATTTTTTCGTTCCTGCGTAGCAAGCAAGAAGCCCCTCCACCACTTCGCTTTGCTTGTGGTCCCCCTCCCCGGCATAGCCGAGGAGGTACAATAAGGCGCTGATTTTCTTGTACCTCCCCGGCTTGACCGGGGAGGGGGACCGCCGACCGACGTCATAGAAGCCAAGCCCATGGATGGTCGGTGGTGGAGGGGCTTCTTGCTTCACGCCTTTTTCGTCAGCCGCTTTACATTGGCCTTTACCCGCGTACGAAACGGCTTCAGCATCTTGTGCGCCAGCGCCTCGTTGCTGGCCGGTGTCGCGGTCTTGCCGGCGTGCTCGGCCATATGCACGGCCGCCGCCAGCGCCGATTCGTGCATCGCGGCGATCTTCTCCGCCCCCATGCGCACGATTTCGCGCTGATCCTTCGGATTGAGCGGAAACCCCGCCGTCGCCATCAAGGTCATGCGCTTCTGGATGACCTGGGCGGCGCCCCACCACATCTCGGCGGTATGGGAAGCGAGCGACATGCCCGGAAACAGGTCGGGCGTGCGGATTTTGCGCAAATGGCGGCGTGGCATGGGAAACCCCCTTAGGATAATGCCGCCATGGTTTCCAAGCTGCGAGCAGCTTGGCAAGCGCAAGTGCGCGCCCGAGCTCGTGCGAGGAGCCTCGCGGCGCCTGAGCGCTAAAAAAGGCCGAAGGCCCGTAAAATTCCAATGCGCGAAACGGCATACGACCTTCACATTTTCCTTACGGATCCCGCGCCCTGCCGCGTCGATTCTTTAGGCCGGCGCCCGCATAGATGACGGCCAATTCGTCGCAAAAAGGAGAAATGCCCCATGTCCTCTAAAAGCTCTTTCAGAACCGCCTTCATCGCCGCCGCCTTTGCCGCGCCCTTCGTGTTGGCCGCGCCGGCCGCGTTCGCTGTCGACAAGCCGGTCGATTTCGTCACCAAGGCCGGCGAGGCCGGACTGTTCGAAATCAAGACCAGCAAGCTGGCCCTGCAGCGTTCGCAAAACCCCGAGATCCGCGAATTCGCCAAGCACATGATCCACGACCACGAAGCCGCCGCCACCGAGCTGAAGCACGTGGCGTTCAAGGACCACATCCGCGTGCCGGCGGCGCTCGATCACGACCTGAAGGGCAAGTACAATGACTTGGCCAAGAAGGGCGACGACTTCGACAAGAAGTACGTCCATCTGCAGGTCGACGCCCATAACGACGCGGTCAACCTGTTCACCGACTATTCGCAGAACGGCGAAGACGCCCGTCTGAAGGATTTCGCGGCCAAGACCCTGCCGACCCTGCAAATGCACCAAACCGACATCAAGGGTCTCCACGACAAGATGCATCTGGTGCCGTGACAATAACGACCCCTCCCGCGCAAGCAGAAAGGCCATCGGCGGATTCCCCCGCGGGTGGCTTTTTTTTAACGAATTCTCCAGAACGGAAATATAATCGTCATCCCGGCGTCATTTTTTAAACTAAACGTCTGAACGCGACTCGAATTACGACGGAACCGGCAGCAGGCTGCGTAGAAACGACATCATGGACGAAAACACACCAAAACCTCCCGTCTCGCAAAGCGACAACGTATCGCCCGCCAACCGCGCCCTGTACGGCGCGCCGCCGCCGAACCTGCGCGGCAAGCGCAAGCACACGCTCGGCACCTGGCTGTGGCCGGTCGGCATCCTCGTCGTGGTCGGCGTCGGCGTTCTGTATATCGTCGGGCATAACGGCGACGGCGGCGCGGCGGCGACGCAAAGCGGCGCCGGTGGACGGCGCGGCGCTTCCGGCGCCTATACGCCGGTCTCCGCGGTGACGGCGCAACTGGGCGACATGCCGGTCTATCTCGATGCCTTGGGCACCGTGACGCCCGAGGCCACCGTGACCGTGCGCAGCCAGATCGCCGGCGTGCTGCAGACGGTCAATTTCACCGAGGGCCAGATGGTGCAAAAGGGCCAGTTCCTGGCCCAGGTCGATCCGCGCCCCTACCAGGCCATGTTGCTGCAGGCCCAAGGCGCGCTCGCCAAGGACCAGGCGACGCTAACAGCCGCCAAAAAAGATCTGGAACGCTACAAGACCCTGGTCGCCCAGGACTCGATCTCGCAACAGACGTTGGATACGCAGCAATCGACGGTCTCGCAGCTCGAAGGCTCGGTCCAGTCCGACCAGGCCGCGGTCCAGACGCAGCAATTGAACCTGATCTATGCCCATATCACGGCGCCGATCTCAGGCCGCGTCGGCCTGCGCCAGGTCGATCCGGGCAACTATGTCACGTCCGGCGACACCAACGGCGTCGTCGCTATCACCGAACAATCGCCGATCGACGTCGCCTTCACCATCCCCGAGGATCAGGTGCAGACCGTCGTCGGCCGCTTCAAGGACAACAAGCTTCCGGTCTCGGTGATGGACCGCACCCAGGCGAAGGTCCTGGCGACCGGCACCCTGCTGTCGCTCGACAACCTGATCGACACCACGACCGGCACCCTGCGCGCCAAGGCGCGCTTCACCAATAGCGACGGCTCGCTGTTCCCGTCGCAGTTCGTCAATGTCCGCGTCCTCGTCGACACCCTGCACAATGTCGTCGTGGTGCCGACCTCGGCCATCCTGCGCGGCCCGCAGGGCCTGTTCGTCTATGTGGCGAATGCGCGCGGCGCCGTGCACGTCACACCGGTGACCACCGGCCCGACCGACGGCGACAATACGGCCGTCCTGACCGGTGTTACGCCGGGCCAGCAAGTCGTCACCGACGGCACGGACCGCCTGAAAGAAGGCGCCTGCGTCGTCGTGCCGAGCCAATCGGGCGGTGCGTCCGGCTACGGCCACCATAAGGGCGCCGGCGCTTCAGGCGCCAGCGGTTCCAGCGCTTCGGCGGCCGACGCGCCCCAGGAAGGCTTCTTCGGCCATCTGTTCGGCGGGTCCTCGTCCTCGGCGGCCGGCGGCAAGGGTAAATCCGCCAGCCCGTGCGGCGGCGGCGGTGGCGGCCATAATCATGGCGGCGCGGGCGGCGGCAATCCGACCGCCCAGGCCGGCAGTGAAACGCCGGCAACCGGCGCCCCAACAACCGGCGCCCCTGCGGCGAGCCCCGACCAGACGCCGGCGGGCGCGCATCACCAAGGCGGTGCGGCCGGCGGCGACCAGGGCGCGGCTACGGCAACGGCCGACGCCACACCGGCGGCCGGCCCAGGCAGCGGCCAAGCCGGCGGCTGGCATGGCAACGGTGGCGGTGGCGGTGGCGGGCGTATGGCCGCCATGCTGCAGCAACTCAACCTGACGCCGGACCAGCAGACCAAGGCCGACGCCATCATGGCCCAGGCCCGCCAACAGGCCCAGACGGCCGACGATCCCGATGCCAAGCGCCAGATATTCATGGCGTCGCAACAACAGATCCAGGCCATTCTCACGCCCCAACAGAACGCCAAGCTCCAGCAGTTGCGCGCCGCGCAAAAAGCGCAGCAGCAGCAGCAGGACGGCGGCCAGTCCGGCCAGGGTCAGCAACAATAAACCGGCGTAAAGATCATGACGGATACCCCCGAAACGCCGGACGATAGCCACGGGCCCGGTGAAGTCCCTGCTTCGCCCAAAAACAAGGGCGGCAAGGAAAAAGTCGATTCCAAGGACAAGCTGTCGGCCTTTTCGCCGTCGCGCCTGTTCATCCTGCGCCCCGTCGCGACCTCGCTGCTCATGGCCGCGATCTTCCTGTCGGGCCTGATCGGCTTCCACATGCTGCCGCTGTCGGCCCTGCCGGAAGTCGACTATCCGACGATCCAGGTCTCGACCTTCTATCCCGGCGCCTCGCCGGAGGTCATGACGTCGATGGTCACCGCGCCGCTGGAACGCCAGCTCGGTGAAATGCCGAACCTCGACCGCATGTCGTCGGTCAGCTCGGCCGGCGCGTCGGTCATCACCCTGCAATTCGGGCTCAACCTGTCGCTCGACGCCGCCGAGCAGGAAGTCCAGGCGTCGATCAATGCCGCCGGTAACCTGCTACCGTCAGACCTGCCCGCCCCGCCGACCTATGCCAAGGTCAACCCGGCCGACGCGCCGGTGCTGACGCTCGCCGTCTCGTCGCCCAGCATGGCGCCGACCGATGTCGAGGACATGGTCGACATGCGCCTGGCCTCCAAGATCAGCCAGATCGAAGGCGTCGGCCTGGTGTCGCTGTCCGGCGGCCAGCGGCCGGCGACGCGCATCCAGGCCAATCCCAAGGCCCTGGCCGCCTACGGCCTGACCCTGGAAAACCTGCGCTCGTCGATCGCCGCGGCCAATGTCAACGGCGCCAAGGGCAGCTTCAACGGCAAGACCCGCGCCTATTCCATCGACGCCAACGACCAGATCAACAACGTCAACGACTATGGCGGCCTGGTCATCGCCTATCGCAACGGC
>OUWB011207058.1_pt1 | contig 17812 bp, 19 predicted proteins | sample 1779821 | NCBI WGS metagenome assembly OUWB01 (sample SAMEA3914806, study PRJEB12502) | metagenome | biome: forest; material: soil | place: Canada | collected 2011-08-03 | depth 0.1 m
GCCTGCGGGTGGCGGCGAAACGGGACCGGCGGGGGGCGTAGGCGGTCCTCGCTTACCGATCCAAAATTCCACGTCATCCTGAGCCGCGCCCGTCAGGGCGCGAGTCGAAGGACGCACGGCGTGGCCACATCCTGCATCCTTCGACTCGCCGCTTCGCGACGGCTCAGGATGACGTAGGCTGGGAATGTGGCGGTCACTGAGAGCATGGCCGCTGTCCCGATAACGGCGTTGCAAGAGGCCAAGCGCAGCGACGGTCCAAGCCATAAATCCCTTGGCGAGATTGGAGCTTCGCCGGCCAGCCGGAGGCCTGCATTCAGGCTCGTTCGACGCCGGCCTAATTCGGCTTCGCCGCCGGCGCTTCGAAGATCGGGCCGCCGTTATAGGTGAAGTAGACCTTGCGCTGGCTCGCGGCGATGTAGATGCGGTGCGCCTTGATGAAGTCGGTCCCGAGCAGCATGTCGGGCGCCTCGATCGTGCTGACCAGCATGTGCGAGCCCGTGACCATCTCCCGATCCCTGGAGAACAGGTCGGACAGCTCCAGCCGGGCGTTCTGGACCATCTCGCTGCCCACGCCCAGGGTCTGGAAGGTCCCGGCCCAGGTCCGTACGTCCCCGCCCAGGCCAGAGCTGCTGCCCTGGCCGGCCACACCCTGGCTTTGCGGCGTAAGGCCCGCCATCTGGGCCGCGTCCAGGGTCACGACCGAACGGCTCGCGCCGCTGTCGAGCAGGGCGGTCACGGCGCGCCCGTTCAGGCTCGCCTTGACCGTCATGTCGGTCCATCCGTCGCCCATGGGCGCCAGGGCGTAGGCGTCGGCCCAATAGACCACCTGATCGCCCCGGCAGTCCTTGGCCTTGGTCAGCCGCACCACATTGTGCGCCAGGTCCAGTTCAAGATCGCCGCCCGACAGCAGAACGTCTCTGCCGAGCAAGCCGACGAAACGGTCCGAAACCACGCGTCCGCTGACCATCATGTCGAGGTTGTGCAGCACAAGGCCGCCGAGCTTGAATTCCTGAACCCGGGTGGTGTTCACGCTCATGGCGCCGCCGGCGCCATAGCTGGTCATCCGGTCGACCTGAAACCACTTCAGCCCGAGCGCCTCGGCGCCAGGCACGGTCAGCATGGTCGTGGAGGCCCCGGTGTCGAGCAGGAACCGCACTGGCCGGCCGTTCACCGACACGTCCACCAGCGGCTGGTTATCGACCACCGTCACCGGCAGTTCGGCGATCTGCTGCAGTTCACACGCCGCGGCGGCCCGACCGCCGAAGGCGATCATCAAACCGGCTGCAGCGGCCACACACGCCGCTGCGCGCAAGACTCTCATCGTAAAGCCCCCAACATCAACCCCGACGCTAATCTGCTTCAATCAGAACCTGAGCGGAAGGCCCAAGGCTATGGGCGGTGACCGAGCTGGTGATTTTCGAAGGTGGCGCCCGCCGACGCCCCTGCGGTGCGGCAGGGTTCATCAAGCTGAGCGCTTTGCGATGGCGAGCGTCGGCGAAACGAACTCGGCGGCGCCCTGGGGTCTTGGGCGCGCGACCCACAAATCCACGTCGGCCGGCGCGTGAAGACCGCGCCGCGCTGCGTCCTTCGACACGCACCCTGACGGCCGCCGCCCAGGACGACGTAGGTAGGGTATGCGCCGGGTATTCAAGAACGGCCAGCCGCGCGATCGGCGGCGGGAAAACACTGCTCCAACTCCTGAGTCGCCATCCCAGTGCGAGATGCGCCCCTGCATGACGGTATGGCGGTCATGGCGATCAAAGCCATGTCCGAAGCAGCGTCTGCGCCGGCATCGCCGCAGCCGTCGCCCCATTCGCGGGCGCTTTCGCCATGAGCTGACACAATCAGTTCGTATGAGACACCATCCATGCAGCTGCAACCGCGCCTGCCGCCAAATGGATGGGACAGCCGCCACAGAAGCGCCTCTCGGCTCAGCCGCGTGTCCATTTTCAGATAGGCCCGCTCAACCCGAATCCACACGGCTGAAGACAGGGACGCGTGCAGCAGCAGCGGATTGGCTCCAGGCCTGGCTTGCCGCACCTCAACCTGCGCCGCGTCAGACCCGCCCGTGAACAGCATCGCCGGCAACGGTTTCCTGTAAGGGTCGACGGCGAAGACCCGGTAGCTGGCCCCGCTGGCCGGGGGCGGATCCAGGCTGGGAAGACCCAGCGCCTGAGCCAGCTGGGCGCGTTCGGCAGGCGTGCAAAGCAGACTGCCGCAGAGGGCGAGCGCGCCCTGCGGCGCTCGTCCCGCGCAGCCGCCGAGGGCGACCATCCCGAAAACCGCCAATACAGGACCGAGACGCATGTAGGCCCTTCGTATGATCTGGATCGACGGGCGAGCGATCGACTCTGCCAGGTTGATCAAGCGTCAAATACATCCATAGGGCAATAGCGTTGGAGCCCTGACCGCTTATCAGGGCTGACCAGCGCCTCATTTCCTCCCCTCGTACGGCGACACCGCGTCATGCCGTACAAGATCCTGGGTCGAGCCGGCCACCCCAGCGATGATGAACTGGACCGCCAGGGCGCAGAGGATCAGGCCCAGGACCCGCACGACGATGGTCATGCCGATCCGTCCCAGGGCGCGCGAGATCAGGCCGGTGAGCAGGAACGACAAGAGGATGGTGGTCGAGACCAGGGCGATGACCGCCACCCCCGCCGCCGCGCCGCTGAAGCCGAAGGCCTTCATCTCCGAGGCGTAGATCACCACGGTGGAGATGGCGCCGGGCCCGATCAGCAGCGGCATGGCGAACGGCACCACCAGGCGCTCGAACCGCTGGCGCGCATAGGCGCCGGTGGACAGGGGCTCGCCGCCCTCGCCCTCCTCGGCGAAGCGGGCGGTGAAGTCGTCGCGGGCCATGTCCAGGCCCAGCAGGAAAAGGAGGATGCCGCCGGCGATGCGGAAGGCCTGCATCGACACGCCGAAGAACTGCAGGATGCCCAGGCCGCTGAAATAGATCAGGGCCAGGAACCCGAAGGCGAACAGGGCTATATAGAGGGCCAACCGCCGTCGCCCGGCCGCCGCCGCACCCACGGTGGCGGCGGCGAACACCGCTACATTGCCCACCGGGTCGATCAGGGCGAACAGGGCGACGAAGAAGTTGACGGACAGTTCGGCGAGGCTCATGCAGGCTCCTTAGCCCAAATCCGTGTCTGTCGCTTCGCCGGCTTAGCTCTGGCGAAGCCTTTTTGCGAGGATCGCCCATGCCCGCCGACCCCCGGCTGATCGTGCCCCTGGACCTGCCCGACCGCGCCGAGGCGGAAGCCATGGTCGAGCGCATCGGCGAGGCGGCGAGCTTTTACAAGATCGGCCTGCAGCTCCTGGCCTCCGACGGCATGGGCCTGGCCAAGGCGCTGAAGGCCGCCGGCCGCCAGATCTTCCTGGACTGGAAGCTGCACGACATCGGCGCGACCGTGGAGAAGGCGACGGCCGCCGTGGTGGCCAGCGGCGCCTGCGACCTCCTGACCGTGCACGCCGAGCCGCAGGTGATGGCCGCCGCCGTGCGCGGCCGCGCCGGCGGGCGCGAGGCCAGGATCCTGGGCGTGACCGTGCTGACCAGCCTCAGCGAGGCCGACCTGGCCGACCTGGGCTATGGCCTTTCCGTGACCCAGCTGGTCGAGCGGCGCATCCGCCAGGCCATCGACGCCGGGGTCGACGGGGTGGTGGCCAGCCCGCATGAGGCGGCCCTGGCGCGGCGGATCGCCGGACCGGACTTCCTGGTGGTGACCCCGGGCGTGCGGCCCAGCGGCGCCGGGCTCGACGATCAGGCCCGCGCCGCCACTCCGGCCCAGGCCCTGGCGGCCGGCGCCAGCCACCTGGTCTGCGGCCGTCCGATCACCGCCGCTGCCGACCCGCACGCCGCGGCCCTGGCCATCGCCGCCGAAATGGCCGCCGCATGACCCCGTCGGGCGCCTTTGGTTAAGCCTGTCGCGGGTTCAATCGCTTCATGAGTCCGGCTCCCGTCAGGCGTCCGCGCCAAAATCCCCGCGCCGCGCGCAAGCCGGCGCGCGGCCGGCGTTCGGGCCTTCTCTGGCTGTGGATGCTGGTGCTGCTGGTGGTGGCGTTGGGCGGCCTGGCAGGCGCCGGCCTGATCGCCTATCGCGTCTTGCGCAGCGGCCACGCCATCCATATCGGCTCGCTGCGGCGGATCATGCACGAGGCCGAGACCCGCCATCCCAACAGCCTGTGGCATGTGGTGCACGACCTGTGCGTGCCCGACGCCGAGCTGAGCGGCCGTCCCGATCCGTGCGTCAAGGTCGACCTGACCGGCGGGTATGCGGTGATCAAGGATCCTGAGCGCCCGACCCAGTTCCTGCTGATCCCCACCAGACGGATCGTCGGCATCGAGAGCCCCGACCTGCTGCAGCCGGGCTCGCCCAACTACTGGCGGGCCGCCTGGGACGCGCGCCACTACCTCGACGACCAGGTGGGCCGGCCGATCCCGCGCGAGGACGTGGGCCTGGCGATCAATTCCGCGCCCGGCCGCACCCAGAACCAGCTGCACATCCATATCGACTGCCTGCGGCCCGAGGTGGCGGCCGATCTGGTCCGGCGGGCGGACGAGATCGGTCAGGACTGGCGCTGGCTGCGCGGCCTGGGCGGGGAGACCTTCCGCGCCCGCTGGATCGCCGGCGAAGACCTGGGCGGCGCCGATCCGTTCAAGCTGCTGGCCAAGGGCGTGCCCCTGGCCCGCCAGGACATGGCCGACCAGACCCTGGTGCTGGTCGGCGCCCAGCGCCGGGACGGCGCGCCGGGCTTCATCCTGCTCACCGCCCAGGCCGATGCGGAGGCCGCGGGCGAGGTGCTGCTGGATCATCATTGCGAGCTGATGCAGCCTTAGGGCGGCGGGCGCGGCTCGCACTCAGAAGTCGACGGCCACGCCCTTGCGCTCCCAATCCCCGAACCGCGTCGGCTCGAGGCCCGCCGGACCGCCCAGCTCAGCCGCCGCGGCCTCGGCCGCCTGGTCGGCCTTACGCCGGGCGGCGGCTTCCTCGAGAGCCCGGCGGGCGGCGGGGGTCAGCGCCTTGCCCGGCGCGGCATGTTCGGGAGCATCGTCCATGGACGGAATTTAGGACCGGCGGCGGCTCAAGGCCATAGGGGGGGCTTGATCGGCGGCCCCGCATGGCGCAGGGGCTGGCGATGACCGGACCCGACGCGCCCGAAACCCGTCCAGAAACCAACGCCGAAGGCGGATCGCCCACCGACGGTCTGGCCGCCCGGCGCGCGGCCATGGCCTTGGTGGGCGGGGCGCTGAGCCAGCGCGGCGGCCTGGACGACGCCCTGGACGGATCGAACTTCGCCGGCCTGGACACCCGCGACCGGGGCCTGGCGCGGATGCTGGCCATGACCGTGCTGCGCCGGCTGGGCCCGATCGACGCGCGCCTCGCCACGCGGCTGAAAAAGCCCCCGCCGCAGGCGGTCACCGAACTGCTGCGCCTGGGCGCGGCCCAGCTGGCCTATCTGGACATTCCCGCCTTCGCCGCGGTGGACACCAGCGTGCGCCTGGCCGCCGAACAGGCCTCGACGCGCCCGTTCAAGGGCCTGGTCAACGCCGTGCTGCGCGAGCTGGGCCGCGCGCCGGCCGAGCCGGACGCGCCGGAGACCCTGGTCCCCGACTGGCTGTTCGCCCGCTGGACCCAGGCCTTCGGCGTCGAGGCCGCCCGCGCCGTCGCGTCCCAATTGGCGGAAGAGCCGGCCACCGATCTCACGCCCCGCCGCCTGGAGGACGCCAAGACCCTGGCGGCGGATCTGGAGGCCAGCCCCCTGGCCGGCGGCTCGCTGCGCAGCCAGCGGCGCGGCGAGGTCAGCCAGTGGCCGGGCTATGATGAGGGCCTTTGGTGGGTGCAGGACGCAGCCGCCGCCATCCCCGCGCGCCTGCTGGCGCTGCGGCCGGGCGAGACGGCCCTGGACCTGTGCGCCGCGCCCGGCGGCAAGACCCTGCAGATGGCCGCCGCCGGCGCGCGGGTCACCGCCCTGGACCGTTCGGCCCCGCGCCTGCGCCGGCTGACCCAGTCCCTGGCCCGCACCGGGCTTGAGGCCGAGGTGGTCGCCGCGCCGGCCGAGACCTGGGACGATCCGCGCCAGTTCGACGCCGTGCTGCTGGACGCCCCCTGCTCGGCCACCGGCACCTTCCGCCGCCAGCCGGAGGTTTTGTGGAACGCCCGCCCCGGCGACATCGTCAAGCTGGCCCAGGTTCAGGCCCGCCTGCTGGACCATGCCGCAGGCCGCGTGGCCCCGGGCGGACGGCTGATCTATTGCGTCTGCGCCCTGGAGCCCGAAGAAGGCGAACAACAGGCCGCCGCCTTCGCCGCCCGCCATCCCGAATTCGCCCCTTTGCCGCTGGAGCCGGGCGAGGCCGGCGCGCCCGAGGGGTCGATCACCCCCGAAGGCTGGCTGCGGACCCTGCCGCACCTGATCCCCGGCGGCCTGGACGGGTTCTTCGCGGCCCGCTGGCGGCGGGCGAGGTGAACACCGGCCTGGCCCGAGCAGGGTTGTTTCCGCCTCCCCTCCCTCTGCCCAGCCTTCCTACGTCATCCTGAGCCGCCGGCGCAGCCGGCGAGGCGAAGGAGGCGCTGGCCCCGTCGCTGCATCCTTCGACTCAGCCGCTCCGCGGCTGGCTCAGGATGACGTAGGGAGGGGAACGGCTGCGCGCCTAATCACCCCTCCTTGCGCCGCTTCAGCGCCACGTAGAGCGCCCCGGCGCCGCCATGGGTGCGGTGGGCTTCGGAGACCCCGGCGACCAGGCCGCGCAGGCTGGGATCGGCCAGCCATTCGGGGGTCCTCTGGCGCAGGACCCCGCCGCCGCGCGTGCCCTTGCCGGTGATCACCAGCACCGCGCGCCAGCCCTCGGCGCTGGCCTGATGCAGGAACAGGGTCAGGGCCTGGCGAGCGCGGTCCTGGTCCAGGCCGTGCAGGTCGAGGGCGGGACCCAGCTCCTGCTCGCGCACGATGCGGCGCTTGCGGCCGGGTTCGATCGGGTTGGGACCGCTGCTGGCCGGTTTGGGCGGCGGGCACGGCTTGGGCGACGGACCTTTCACCCGGGCGGGCGGCTCCGGCGCAGTCTTGGCGTCTGCTGGAGCGGGGGTGGAATTCGGCTCGGCCTCGGGCGGATCGGGGAGCGTGCGGCCTGCGGCGGGCCGGACGGTGGCGGCGACCTTGGACCACAGCCGCCACTCCTCGGGCCGCACCGGCCGCCTCATGGCTCGGCGGCGTCCGGGTTGACCGGCTCCAGGGCGTAGAGGCTCAAGGTGTCGCGCACCCGCCCAGCCTCATAGCCGGCGGCGGCGCCCCGGCCGATATAGAGGTCGGCCCGCACCGGACCCTTGATCGCCGAACCCACGTCCAGGGCCATGGCCATGCGCTGATAGGTCGAGGGGACCGCGGGATTGGGGCTCTGCGCATCGATCCAGTAGAGACCGCCCAGCGGCCGCCAGGCCGGATCGACGGCCAGGGAGCGGCCCGGCGCCAGGGGCACGCCCGCCGAGCCGGCCGGCTCGGCGCCGTCATCGGCGGCCACCTTGAAGAACACGTAGCGCGGATCGGCCTGCATGATCGCGTCCGCCTCCGGTCCGCGATGGACGGCCAGCCAGTCGTGGATGGCGTCGGCCGACAGGTTGTCCGGCCCCAGGTCGCCGCGCTGACGCAGGATATTGGCGATGGCCACGAACGGGCGGCCGTTGCTGGCGCTGTAGCTGGCCCGCAGGCGGCGGCCGTCCGGCAGGGTCAGTACGCCCGAGCCCTGGATCTGCAGGAAGAACAGGTCCTCGGGCCGCATCCAGGCCAGCACCGGACCCATGTCCTGGGCCTCGATGGCGGCGCGGTCGGGATAGGGCAGGATCTGGCCGCCCACCAGGCGCAGGCTGATCTTGCGCCCGGCCAGGCTGGGGTCGAAGCCGCCCAGGTCGAGGGCCACCAGGTCGTCGGGCTTGGCGCGCAGGGGGGCGGTGAAGGCGCCGCCACGGCTGGCGCGGGCCTCGTAGTCGGGAGCGAAATAGGCGGTGAGCAGGCCGCGGCCGGCGATGGGCCGGGCGCGGAAATTGGCTTCCAGGAACAGCCGGGCGTGGTCCTCGCCGGCATAGCCCAGGGCGCGGGCGCGGCGGCAGGCGCCGGCCAGGTCGGCGGCGCGCGCGGCGCCGCAGGTGCGCTGGAAGGCGGCGAGGGCCTGGGCGTGATCCTCTCGCATCCAGCCCGGCAGATCGGACAGGGCCAGCACGCCCGGCGCCGGCTGGGCCGGCGGCCGGTATTGCGCCACAGGCGGAGCCGGCGGCGGCGGCGCGGGCGGCGGCAGGGACTCGCTGGCGCAGGCGGCCAGGATCAAGCTGGCGGCGGCCAGGCTGAGGACGAGCCCGGCTTTGCGGGCCGGAGACCGGATCGGCGGCATCAGACCTCGGCGGCGTCGACGCGGACCAGCACCCAGGGCGCCTCACGCGGGCCGAACCGGCGCTCGAAGGTCCACAGCTCGGCGGTGCGGCGGTCGTCGACGCCCTCGCCCTCCGGACCCTTGGCCCGGGTGCGCAGCTCGGCCAGGAAGCGCACGCGGGCGCGGGCCACGTCGTCCTCGACCTCGGCCTGGTCCAGATCGGCGCGGGCGGGGTGCAGGAACTCCACCGTCTCGCTGCGGCCGGCGGCCTCGCGCCGATCGATCTCGCCCACGAACAGCGCGAACACCTCCGGCGAGACCAGGCGGCGCAGGGTGTCGCGGTCGCCTTCGGCGAAGGCGCGCACCACGCCTTCATAGGTGGTGCGCGAGCCGTCGAGGAATCGGTTGAGGTCGAAATTGGGGTCGCGCTGGCGGATGGCGGCCACGCCGGACGGGGCGACGGCCTCGGGCGGGCGCACGGCGGGCTCGGCCTCGGGCGCGGGGCGCAGGCCGAAACGGCGCATCCCCTCCTCCGGCTGGCGGCCGACGCGGCGGCCCAGAACCGAATAGAGGTGGTAGAGCATCACGCAGGCCAGGGCGCCGAGGATCAGCAGCAGCAGCAATTGCACGGGGTCACCGGGTCCGAAGGGTTTGGGCGGATGGGATTTTGGTCCCGGCCGCCAGTACCAGCTAGTATAGGTCCGCCGCGTTGCGCGGGCGAGCGGCGCGTGATAGCAGCCCCGGTTCACGCCTCCAAGCGCGCCAAGACGCTGACGTCCCGGCGCCCCAGTAAGGACTGCGCCACCATGACCGACACCGACGCTCCCGGCGCCGCGCCCTTTGACGCGCTGGCCAGGCCCGGCGAAGGCCCCGGCCTGCGCGTCCTGGCGCAGTACATCCGCGATCTGTCGTTCGAAAACCCCCGCGCCCCGGAATCGTTGCGCGCCACCGCCGGCCAGCCGCAGATCGACCTGGGCGTGGAGATGAGCGCCCGGCCGCGGCCCGACGACCTGCATGAAGTGGACATCAAGCTGACCGCCACCGCCCGTTCGGTCGGCGGCGAACTCGCCTTCCAGATCGAGCTGGTCTATGGCGGCCTGTTCCAGATTCAGGGCGTGCCCGAGGCCGACCTGGAGTCGGTGCTGATGATCGAGTGCCCACGCTTCCTGTTCCCGTTCGCACGCCGCATCCTGGCCGACCTGACCAGCGAAGGCGGCTTCCCGCCCTTCCTGCTCGACCCGCTGGACTTCGCCGCGGTCTACGCCGCCCGCCGCCAGCAGATGCAGGGCGTCGCCGGACTGGCTTGATCGCCGCGGCGCGAGCGGCTCGGCCGTTGGTTGGGGCTTTCTCCTATCCGTTATCGCCCGGCTCTGGCCCAGCGACCCATGCCGTGCAATCCGCCGGCGAGCGGTAGGCCCGGTCGATCCGATAAGGCGGCGGGACAGCCGGCGTCCTGGATGGCCGGGACGTGCCCGACCATGACGGGGTTGGGCGGTGAAACGAAACCGGGCGAAGCGGCGGTCCCAGCCTTAAGCCCTTGGCGAGATTGGACCAGGCGCAGCCGCACGCGGCGAAGAGCGCCTAGACGGCCTTCCATAAAGCGGAGCCCGACGAGGAACCGTCTTAACGTCCCTACTCCGCCGCCACCCCAAACCGCGCCCATAGCGCGCCCTTCACCGAGGCCCGCACGAAGGCCTCGTGGCGCGCCCGTTCCGCGTCGGTGGAGCGCAGCGCCAGGGCGCGCGGGCGGGCGCCGTGGGCGATCACGGTGGTGACCTCGGTCGCGCTCTGGGCGGCGTCGGTATGCGGACGGCTGAAGTCCAGCCCGCGCTCCTTGCCGCCCTGCAGCTCCAGATACACCTCGGCCAGCAGGCGGGCGTCGAGCAGGGCGCCGTGCTTGTCGCGCTCGGCCAGCGAGATCTTGAAGCGTTTGCACAGGGCGTCGAGCGAGTTGTACATGCCCGGAAACCGCTTCTGGGCCAGGACCAGGGTGTCGACCCAACGGGTCTCGACCAGGACCGGCTTGCCAATGCGGTTCAGCTCGTGATTGACGAAGCCACGGTCGAAGGCGGCGTTGTGCGCCACCAGGGTGGCGTCGCCGATGAAGTCCAGCAGCGCGTCGCACACGTCCGGATGATGGAAGCGCGGCTTGTCGGCCAGGAAGGCCAGCGAGATGCCGTGGACCCGTTCGGCCTCGGGGTCGATCTCGCGGTCCGGATGCACATAGCGGTGGAAAGTGCGCCCGGTGGGCAGGAAGTCCTGCAGTTCGATGCAGCCGACTTCGATCAGCCGGTGGCCCGTCTTCGGGTCCAGGCCGGTGGTTTCGGTGTCGAGGACGATCTCACGCGCCATGGCTCATGAATGGGGCGGTTCGCCGCCGGCTTCAAGGGCGCGCAGCTGCGACAGCACCGCCCGCACCTGGGCGCGGGCCGCATCCAGGCCCTGGCTGGTGTCGATGACATAGTGGGCGTGGGCGCGCTTTTCCGCGTCGGGCGCCTGGCGGGCGAGGATGGCGTCCAGCTTGTCCAGGGTCATGCCGGGACGGCCCAGCACCCGCTGGCGCTGGATCTCCGCCGGGGCGGTGACCACCACGATGGCGTCGACATCGGCGTCGCCGCCGGTCTCGAACAGCAGCGGGATGTCGAGCACCACGATCGCTGCGCCCTGGGCCCTCGCCTGTTCGAAAAAGGCGGCGCGGGCGGCGGCGACCAGGGGATGGACGATGGCCTCGAGCGTCTTCAGCGCCGCGGGGTCGCCCAGCACCCGGGCGCTGAGCGCGGGGCGGTTCACGGCGCCGTCGCTCACGGCTTGGGGAAAGACTTCGCCGATCGGGGCCACCGCCGCGCCGCCGGCCGCGTAGAGGGCGTGAACCACGGCGTCGGCGTCATGCACCGGCGCGCCGGCCTCGGCGAACAGGGCGGCGGTGGTGGTCTTGCCCATGCCGATCGAGCCGGTGAGGCCGACGACGATCATCCCACCTCGCCCAGGGCCAGCAGGATCGCCCCCCGCACCGGCAGATCGGCCGGCGGCGGCGCGCCGAAGAAGGCGGCGAAGGCCGGCTCGGCCTGGCGGATCAGCATCTCCAGCCCGTCGACGATCGGATGGCCGGCCGCGGCGGCGCGGGCGAGGAACGGCGTGCGCACCGGGCGGTAGACCATGTCCATCACCGCAGCGCCGGAGGTCAGGCCGGTGAGCTCCACCTCCAGCGGGTCGTTGCCGGGCAGGCCCAGCGAGGTGGCGTTGACCACCGCCCCGGCGCCGGAAAAGGCCAGGAAGGTGTCGGCCCAGTCGTAGACGGCCACCGCTTCGCCCAGGGCTTCGCGAATGGCCTGGGCGCGGGCGCGGGTGCGGTTGAGCAGGCGCACGTTTGGCGCGCCCGCCGCCAGCAGGGCGGCCGCCGCGCCGCGGGCCGCGCCGCCGGCGCCCAGCACCACCACCGGGGCTGCAGCCGGATCGAAGCTGGGCGCCTGGACGGCGAAGGCGCGCATCAGCCCCACCCCGTCGGTGTTGTCGGCCGCCACCAGGCCGTCGTCGCGGAACACCAGCACATTGGCCGAGCCGGCCCGCGCCGCCCGCTCGCTGGCGATGTCGGCGGCGGCCAGGGCGGCCTCCTTGAACGGCATGGTCACGTTCAGCCCGCGCAGGCTGCCGCCGCGCAGGCCCTCGATCAGGTGCGGAAAGCCTTCTTCGGTCGCCTCCAGGGCCACATAGGCGCCGTTGATCCCCGCCGCCTCCAGCCACGCATTGTGCAGCAGCGGGCTGAGCGAATGGCGCGCCGGCCGGCCGATCACGCCCGCCACCTTGGTCGCCGCAGTGATGCCCATCACGCCTCCAGGCCGCCGAAATCCCGCAGGGCGGCCAGGAGTTCGACCATGGGCAGCCCGAGGACGGCGAAATAGTCGCCTTCGACCCGTTCGAACAGCTGGATTCCCAGGCCCTCCAGCTCATAACCGCCCACGGCGGCCAGCAGCGCCTCGCCCGCGCGGGCCATATAGACGTCGAGGAAAGCGTCGCTGAAGGCGCGCACCGTCAGGGTCGAGGTGCGGGTCAGCCGCCAGACGATCTCGCCGCCCCGGGCCAGGACCACGCCGGCGTGCAGGTGATGGAGGCGCCCGCGCCAGGCCAACAGGCGTGCGCGCGCCTCGTCCACGCTCTCGGCCTTGCCATGCAGCACGCCGTCGAACTCCAGGGTCTGGTCGGCGCCGATCACCAGGGCGTGCGGATGGCTCGCCGACACCGCCAGGGCCTTGGCCGCGGCCAGTTCGGCGGCCACCTGCGCCGGGCCGGCGCCGCTTGCGACCAGGGCTTCGGCGATCGGCGCCTCGTCGACGCCGGAAGACAGGGCCTGGAACGCCACGCCGGCGCCAGCCAGCAGGGTGCGGCGCACCGCGCTCTGCGAGGCCAGGATCACCGGAATCAAGCTCGCTGTGATCACGACAAGACCTCGATGCGCACGCCGCCCTCGTTCATCAGGTTGATCACCTGGGCCGCCGTCTCCTCCACCGAGCGGCGGGTGACGTCGATCACCGGCCAGCCCAGGCGCTCGAACAGCCGTCGCGCGCGCACGATCTCGTCGCGGACGGCCTCGATCTCCACATAGCTGCTTTCACGCTCTTCGCGCAGGCCCAGCAGGCGATTGCGGCGGATCTGGATCAACCGGTCGGGCGAGACGGTCAGGCCGACGATCACCGGCCGGCCCAGGCTCTGCAGCGCCGCCGGCGGCTCGGTTCCCGGGACCAGGGGCACATTGGCCGCGCGCACCCCACGGTGGGCCAGGTAGATGCAGGTGGGCGTCTTGGAGGTGCGGCTGACCCCCACCAGCACCACATCGGCGGTGTGCAGATCGTCGCCCCCCTGACCATCGTCATGGGTGATGGCGAAGTTCAGCGCGTCCATGCGGTTGAAATAGTCGTTGTCCAAGTCGTGCTGAGCGCCCACGCGGGTCGACAGCGCCGCGCCCAGATAGCGGCCCAGGGAGGCGACCAGCGGATCGAGGGCGGCCACGCAGGGCATGTCCAGGTCGCGGCACCCCTGCTCCAGCCGGCCGCGCAGCTCGCGGTCGACGATGGTGTGGATCACCACGCCCGGCGCGGCGGCGATCTCCTGCAACACCCGCTCCAGCTGCCGCCCCGAGCGGACCAGGGAATAGATGTGCTCGATCGGCAGCACGTCGTCGAAGCGCGCGCAGACCGCCCGGGCCATGGCGTTCAGGGTCTCGCCGGTGGAGTCCGAGACCAGGTGCAGGTGGAAGTAGGTGGCGAAGCGTGGGCTGGGGGTCATCCGGCGCGGACGTCGTTGAAGGGCCAAGGGAACCGCGCCTGTGGATCATTCGTTAACAGACCGTTAACGCCTGACCCTGGGACGTGGGGATCGGTGGGGAGCAAACGCGCCCTCGGCCGCCTTGCCAAGCGGCGGGGCGCCGAATCGCGGGTTGTTGAAGCGCCTGTCCCCAGGTTTGCACAGGCCGCCTTCATAGCGACCGCCGGCTGCGGACAGATCGGGACGATCACAGTTATCCGCCCCCTCGTGAGGTCGCCTGTCTGGCGAAAATGCGATGGTCTTTCGCAGCTTGGCGGTTGTCCACGCAATTCACACAAGCGTCACAAATGGGGACATGACTGGGGATGACCCTGGGGAGACCGACGGGACGGCCAGGGACGAATCGGTTCTTCCCATCATCCGCCGGCCCATCTCTACCTCCTCATATTTTTAATTCTTTCTTAAGATATAGGGCAGGGCCTTAGGGCTTGGCCGTCAGGGCTCCGCGCCTTAAGACCAGGCATGGCCTTTCAAGAAGAAAATACGCCTTCGCGGTTTCTGTCCGCCCTTTCAGGGAAGACCGCCGACCGGCCGCCGGTCTGGTTCATGCGCCAGGCGGGCCGGTTCCTGCCCGAATACAGGGCCCTGAGGCAAAAGGCCCCGGACTTCATCAGTTTCTGTCTCAATCCTGAGATGGCGGCTGAAGCGACCCTGCAGCCGATGCGCCGCCTCCCTTTCGACGCCGCCATCGTCTTCGCCGACATCCTGCTCTTGCCCAAGGCTCTCGGTCAGGCGGTGTGGTTCGAAGTGGGCGAAGGTCCCAAGCTTGGCGCCTTGCCGCCGATCGAGGCTTTGCGCGATCAGGTCTTTGGCGCGACCGAACGCCTTGCCGCCGTGGGCGAAACCCTCACCCGGGTGCGGGCCGCCCTGGAGCCGGAGCGGGCCCTGATCGGATTCGCCGGCGGCCCATGGACCGTGGCCACCTATATGATCGAAGGCGGCGCGAGCGACCGCAGCCAGGCGCGCAGCTTCGCCCATGCTCAGCCTGAAGCCTTGGACGCGCTGTTGGAGGTGTTGGTCCAGGCCACCATCGACTACCTGGCCATGCAGGTGGCGGCCGGCGCCCAGGCCTTGCAGCTGTTCGAGTCCTGGGCCGAAGGGCTGCCCGAAGATCTGTTCGAGCGGATCGTCACGCGGCCGCATGCGCGCATCGTCGAGGGCTTGCGGGCGCGGGGCGTCACGGCTCCAGTGATCGGCTTTCCGCGCGGCGCCGGGGTGCTGGTCGAGGACTATGCTCAGCAGAGCGGCGTGCAGGGCGTGGGGCTGGATGTGCAGGCCAGCGCCGCCTTGGGCCGGCGGCTGCAAAAGACCGTAGCCATCCAGGGCGCGCTCGACCCGCTGTTGCTGCGCGCTGGCGGACCGGGGCTGGAGCGGCGCGTGCAGGGGCTGATCGAGCAGTGGGGGAATGGCCCCTATGTGTTCAACCTGGGTCACGGCGTGCTGCCCGATACGCCGATCGCCCATGTGGAGCAGGTGCTGCGGCTGGTGACCGGCGAGCAGGCCGGCTGATGGCCCGCGACATGGCGCCGTCGCGAAAGATCGCCGTGGTGCTGACCAATCTGGGCGGGCCGGATGGGCCCAAGGCGGTCAGGCCGTTCCTGTTCAACCTGTTCTCCGACCCGGCGATCATCGACCTGCCTGGTTGGGCGCGCATTCCGCTGGCGGCGCTGATCGCAGGGCTGCGGGCCAAGGCGGCGCGGGCCAACTACGCCTTGATGGGCGGCGCCTCGCCGCTGCTGGCCGAGACCCAGGCCCAGGCCGGCGCGCTGCAGGCGGCCCTGGCCGATCGCAGCCCGGGATCGACGGTGCGGGTGTTCATCGCCATGCGCTACTGGTCACCGGATACGCGTGAGACGGCGCAGGCGGTGGAGACCTTCGATCCGGACGAGGTGCTGCTGCTGCCGCTCTACCCGCAGTATTCGACCACCACCACCGCCTCGTCCTTCGCCGCCTGGAACAGGGCCTATCGTGGACGCGCCCCGGTCCGCGCGGTGTGCTGCTATCCGGTGGCCGAGGGGCTGGTCGAGGCCCACGCTGCGCGGATCGAGGAAGCCTGGGCCGCCGCCGGCCGGCCGGACAAGGTGCGGCTGCTGTTCTCGGCCCACGGCCTGCCGCAAAAGGTGATCGACGCCGGAGATCCCTACCAGCTGCAGGTTGAGGCCACCGCGCAGGCGGTGGCGCAGAGATTGAATAAGCCCTGGGACTGGCAGGTCTGCTACCAGAGCCGGGTCGGACCCATGGCCTGGCTGGGGCCGTCGACGCCGGAAGCGATCGAGGCGGCGGCCACGCATGGCCTGGGTGTGGTGATCGCTCCGATCGCCTTCGTATCCGAGCATGTGGAGACCCTGGTCGAGCTGGATCACGACTATGCCGCCCTGGCTGGGCGCCTGGGCTGCGCGCCCTATGTGCGCGCGCCGGCCCTGGGCGTGCAGCCGGCCTTTATCGAGGCCTTGGCCGAGCTGGCGATGCAGGCCATGGATCAGCCGATCGGCGCGCATCCAGGATCAGGCCATGTCTGCGCCAGCGCGGGATGCTGCGGTTGCGCCAAGCGAACCACGGGGGAGACGGCGGCATGATGGCCTATTTCGACTGGATCCTGGGGCTGCACATCCTGGCGGTGATCGCCTGGATGTCCGGCCTGCTCTATCTGCCGCGGCTCTATGTCTATCACACTCAGGCCGCGCCGGGCTCGGAGATGGACCAGACCTTCCAGGTGATGGAGCGCAAGCTGCTGCGCATGATCATCAATCCGGCCATGTTCGCGGTGGTGATCCTGGGCGCGCTGCTGATCCATCTTGATATGCACCGGCTGGGCGCCCACTTCTGGGCAGCGCCCTGGGCCCTGACCAAGGCGGCCGGGCTGGTGTTCCTGTTCGCCTGGCACGGGTTCCTGGCCCGGTCGCGGCGGGCCTTCGCCGAAGGGCGCAACAGCCGGTCCGAGCGGTTCTGGCGCATGACCAACGAGCTGCCGTTCCTGGCCGCCGCGGTGATCGTGCTGTCGGCGACCACCAAGTTTGGGGTCTGATGCGGCGCTGCTGACCCTCGGTCTGGAGGCATGGATCGCCTTCCCGCCCTTGACCGGGCCGCGCGCATGTGGTTCCGCTGGGTCAGGCGCGATGAGAATCGCGCTCCCGCCTCATTCGGGCCGCCGCCGATGTCGTTGCGCGCAGGCCCGACCTCCCCTCACGATCCTTGAGCGTCTGAACCGGTTTCGGCGGCGCTGAGGATCAAAAATCGGTCTGACGCCGCTTGGTCGGAGTCGAGGGCGCATGCCCAAGACCCGGTCTGGCGGCTGGATCGCGTCACTGGTTCAAACTCCGAGCATATCCCTATGGAAGACACCCCCACCGACACCCTGATCGACCCCGAGATCGCCGAAACTGGCGAGGCCGGCGGCGATTTCCTGGGCGTCGACGAAGGCCCCACCCAGGCCAGCCAGGCCATCGCGGCCATGGGCCTGACCCGCATGTCGCTGCAGCAGCTGAAGGAGAAGTCGCCGGCCGACCTGGTCGCCTTCGCCGAAGCGCTGGAGATCGAGAACGCCAACTCGATGCTCAAGCAGGACATGATGTTCGCCATCCTCAAGGCCCTGGCCGAGGAAGGCATCGAGATCAGCGGCAGCGGCACGCTGGAAGTGGTGCAGGACGGCTTCGGCTTCCTGCGCAGCCCCGAGTCCAACTATCTGGCCGGCCCCGATGACATCTACGTCTCGCCCTCCCAGATCCGCAAGTTCGGCCTGCGCACCGGCGACACGGTCGACGGCGGCGTGCGTTCCCCGCGCGAGGGCGAGCGCTATTTCGCCCTGGTCAAGGTCGACCAGGTCAATTTCGAAAGCCCCGACAGCGTCCGCCACAAGGTCGCCTTCGACAACCTGACTCCGCTCTATCCCGAAGAGCGGCTGACCATGGAGATCGAGGACCCGACCCTGAAGGACCGCTCGGGCCGGATCATCGACATCGTCGCTCCGCTGGGCAAGGGCCAGCGGTGCCTGATCGTCGCCCCGCCGCGGGTGGGCAAGACGGTGATGCTGCAGAACATCGCCAAGTCGATCGCCGCCAATCACCCCGAAGCCTATCTGATCGTGCTGCTGATCGACGAGCGGCCCGAGGAAGTCACCGACATGCAGCGCAC
>OUWB010000286.1_pt3 | contig 17759 bp, 16 predicted proteins | sample 1779821 | NCBI WGS metagenome assembly OUWB01 (sample SAMEA3914806, study PRJEB12502) | metagenome | biome: forest; material: soil | place: Canada | collected 2011-08-03 | depth 0.1 m
GTGGTGGTTGCGGCCGGTGCGACCTGCGTGATCCAGCCGGGCGGCTCGATGCGCGACGATGAAGTGATTGCCGCGGCCGACGAGCAGAACATCGCGATGATCATGACCGGCACCCGCCATTTCCGTCACTAAAGACTGGACTATCGGGCACGCCGTCGGATACGGCGTGCCCGGTGGTAGGCGCCTGCCCAGAGATCAACGGCGCGGCAAGTGGTCCGCCTCGCCCGTATCCACCATGGGCGCCGGGACGCTCGCGCCCGCGCTGGCCGGCACGCCCCCCATCAACGTTTTGAGGCTGGGGCTGACGGGCACGGCCTTGACGGCACTCGCCGGCCGCAGAGCGCCCAGCTTGCCGACAAAATGGGACAGCTTGTCGCCCTGCTCGACACAGCGCCACATCAATAGGCCGAAGTCCGAAGCGTAGTTATCGGGATCGAGCAGCTGCATACGCCGCACCTGGTCGAGCGCTTCGTCGTCGCGGCCAAGCAAGGCCAGCGCGACCACATAGTTGCTGACCACGGCAGGCATCGGCATCAGCGCCAACGCATCGCGCTGCAGATCCAGCCGCGCGTCCGGATGCGCGTGGTTGACCGAGATACCGCTGGCCACCGCGTAGGATCCGAAGCGACTCAGTATCAACGCCTGATCTTTCCAATACTGGGGAAATACGGTCAGTTCGTTCGGCGCGTTGAATAAGCGATCGAGCTTGATGTCGTCGCTGGCAAACAGCAGCAAGCCGGCCAGCACGGGCGGTACCATGACCGTGCACAGCAGCGACGACGCGCGCGCGCCGGACCAGCGCACCGGCGCTGTATCGAGCACACCCAACGCGAACGCGGCGGGGAACATGAAGTAGGTGTAGTTCAGCGGGTATTCGACCAGGGCGTGCAGCAACACCGTGCCCAACATGCACAACCAGAACGCGCGCCGGCCGTCGAGCGCCCATACGCGCGCACGCACGGCCCAGGTGGCGAGCCCGATCAGGAACAGGCCGCAGCCCAGCACGCCGGTTTGAGCCAGCAAATCGAGGACAATGTCGTGCGCGCTGACGCTTGCTTCGACCGTGCCCAAATGTTCAAGATTCGCATATTGCCAGCCCGGGAAACTCCCCCAACCACCGCCCAGCCAGGGCGTTTGCAAAAACATCCGCCAACCATAACGATATAATTGCCAACGCCCGCTGAGGCCTTCCGTCGTCAAGCGCGCCATATCATGCTCGCCTACGCCCAAGTGCCAGTAAGTGCGGTCGAGCCAGCTCAGCAGTGTATATAGGGCGAAATAGCCCAGCAGCAGCGCGACCGGCAACGCGACGGCACGTCGCCGCTGCTGCTGCCGTAGCGACAGGCCGGGCGGCGCGGCACGCCGCCACCAGACCAGCCCGAAGACGAGGCCTATCAGCGCAACTTGCACCGGCGCCGTGCGCGAACCCGTCGCAACCATGCCCAGCATCACCAGCACGGCCAGCAGGATCGCGCCGTAGCGGCCGAGTGTCGAGCGCTCGCGCAGATACAACACCCCGGCGAGCGCCCAGGCGAGATAGCTGTTGAGGTGATTGGGCTGCGCGAGGTTGCCGTACAGGCGCCCGTTCGAACGCGGATCGACCAGGCCGAACCACATCGCGACACTACCTTGCTGAATCGTCGGCGCGCAACCTTGGATAAGTTGGATCGCGATGCTCAGCACGGCCCCTGCAATCACCGCCAGCGCAACTGCGCTCGTCAGGCCTTGCAGGTCGCGCAGACGATAACCGGCGTAGGTCAATAGGGTCGCCACACAGAGGTAGGTCAGCGCGACATGCACGGCCATCGGATTGGCCAGCGTCATGACCACCGTCTGCAGGCACAGGACCAAAGCCAGGCTGGCCGGTACCCAGGCGACGCGAGGCAGCGCCACATGCGGCGCGAGCCTGGGCATCAGGCTCAAGAGCGAGACGATGGCAATCCAAAACGCCGCGGCGGCAAATTCATTGCAGAATGACACCAGGGGCAGACGGTGCACACTAATGACATAGGGCAATGTGAGCGCCAACGTGAAGAGCACCAACATGATCCGCCTGGACAGCGGCGAAGGGGCCGGATTTGAAACAATCATAAGGATATCCAAACAAACGGCACGGACAGCGGAACCGTCGCGAAGCAAAAGGAGGCACCGAAGCCCTGTGCGGCGCAAAACCACGGCGCTGTCCCAACCGGCCATGGCGGTGATCGCGGCAAACGGGATCAGGCGATGCCGGGAACTTAAATGAGAACCCGGGTCGGAAACCCGGGGGGAAGCTCAGCGGGGACTCGAACGGGAAAGAGCGTGCTCGTCGATCATCAATGCATCCCTGACTTGCGTATCCTGGAAGAACTGGGTCAGTCTGTCGCGCGTGCGCGGTGTCAGCTCGACGAATTGGCGTCGCCTGTCGCGCGGATCGTGGGTACGCCGGATCAGGCCGGCCGCTTCCATATCGTTGATGCGACGCAAGGCCGTGGCCGGCGGCACCCCGGCGGCGAGATATAGACTGGACACGGAAATGCGCCGCGCGCGCAGCTGGCACTCGAGCAGTTCCAGCAACATGTCCCAGGCGGGTTGGGCGAACAGCTTGTCGGAAAACAGCGCGGCACGCAGTTTGCGCAGACGCACCAAGGCCAACAGCATGGTATTCGATGACGCATTGCCGCCATCGGCATACGGCCGGGACTGGCCATTCTCACCCGCCTTCGCGGTGCCGTCGGCATCGGGTTCCGCAACGCGATCAGATGGGAACACCGCATCCCGGCCCTCGGCAGGCTGTGCCGCGCGCGGGCTACACGGCCGCGCGCCGGGATTCACGTTCGCACTCGATCCGGTAGCGCGCGTGCCGCCTTCCCGCCAAGCGCCGAGCGGCATCGTCGCAAGCGGGTGGCCTAGCCCATCGTCGCGGCGACGGCTAGCGCGAATATCGATGGTGCCGGACGCATCGGTGGAACCTGCGGCATCCAGGGCATCGGTATGATGGGTCATGGTCGGACATCCTCCCAAATTAAGACAGCCTCTCAGCATGCGGGAAATTTGAGAAAAGTCAGGGGCTTATACCAAAATTGCGGACCGAATGAATGCTGCACCGGGTCTGAAAGTGGGCGGATTTGCCAAGGACACAGGCATAGTCCAATGCGAGAAGTGTTCAGTTTTCCCGCGGCGCACGATTCGTCTGTGCGCTTGGAAATAGATGTCGAAAGGCGCGCTTCACCCGTGCCGCGTAGCTGGTTTTCAGGGCAGGCGTACTCGAATGGTAGCGGCCGACGCCGGCCCATAGATCGCCGTCTTCGTCGGCGATCGCGCGGCTCAGGATCCAGGCGCCGACTTCGATGTTGTAGCAGCCGTCGTCGCGCAAGCGCAGATAGGCTTGCCGGCGGTCGCCGTCGAACTGCGCACGGGCGACCAGATCGAGCCAGGCACCGGTATTGATCTGCATCGGCCCGAGATCTTCCGTCGCATTGCGGTTGTGGGCCACCGTGCCGATCTCGCCCCCTTCGACCGACATCACCGAAATCAGCAACTGCGGCGGCACCTGCATCGCATTGCTTGCCTGCAGCACACAGCTCAGCAATGCCGACGTTACGATGGCGCTCATCGCACGTCGCCCCTTACATTGATTTTTATCATCATCGGGCCGCGCACCTCAGAACCGGGCTCCGAGCCACAGCCCGGCCATCAGAACATGCCGCCAGGCCGGCAGCGCAAGCAACGCCACCCACCAACCCGCCGCCAGGGCCGGCCCCATCGGTACCAGCAGCCGGCCGCGCAGACGCAGTGGCGCCGCGTAGCCGACGAACAGCAGCGCGGACGCCAGCAGAAACAGCGGCAGGCCATCAAGGCCCAGCCAGGCGCCAGCCGCCGCGGCCAGCGCGATGTCGCCGCCGGCTACCAGATCGGCGCGGCGCGCCCAGCCGACCAGCTTCATCGCCAGCCACATCAGCAGGCAACCGCCGAACGCCCCCTGGATACGCTGGTCGGCATTCTCGGAAAACGGTGAAATAAGAAGTCCCGACCAAAATAGCGGCTGGGTGACGACGGCCGGCAGCCAACTCTCGTTCCAGTCCATCCAGGCTAGAAACAGCAAGGTCAGCCATAGCGCCGCCGCAGCCGCACCAGCCCAATTCAAGCCGAACCAGCCCAGCGCGGCGCAGGCTCCGGCGCCGCCCAGCACTTCGAGCAGCGGATACACAGCCGGCACGCGCGCGGCACACACCGGGCAGCGCCCGCGCGCAAGCGCGTAGCCGAGCACCGGAATCAGATGGATCCAGCGGATGCGCGTGGCGCAGGCATTGCAGCGCGAGGGCGGCGCGCACAGCGTCAAGCCCGGCTGCGGTTCGTCACGCCAGCCCAGTTGATGCGGCAAACGGTCGACCGCGAGGCAGCCGAAGCTGGTCAGCGCGGCGCCGGCGAAAGCGGCGTAAGCATAGAGCGGCCAAGCCGTTAGATGCGCGGCATTCAGGTCCGGGAAGGATGTCGCCGTCATGAATGGAATTTTCCCAAATCGAAGGCGGGTATCTTAGTTGATGTACGCGCGGAATCCTTCAAGCAATCTCGAAATCAGACCATCTCGTTACGGGCGCGGATACCGCCGCGCACATGGGGTATCCGTCGTCATGCTAATGAGCGCGCCACGGCTTTGCCGTGCGTGACGGCTAACACCACCGCCTACTCGCATGAACCGCCAATTTCAGTGTATTTGCGTTTGACAGCATGTACGAGATGCGCGAACACGTCGGGCCAGGCTGGCGCATGTACTACGTCCAGAGGGGCGGCGCGCTAATCGTGATGCTCGGCGGTGGTAACAAGTCAACGCAGCAGGCCGACATCAATAGGGCAATCGACCTGGTAAAGTCTTTGGAGGGTTAATCCATGACCAAGAAGATCAAGATTTCTGAACTCCCTGAGTTCGATGCGGCCGAGTACTTAAACAGCGAAGAAGACGTGGCGGCATACCTTACTACCGTTCTTGAAGAGAACGATCCGGCGCTGTCGGCGGCCGCGCTCGGCGATATTGCCCGTTCGCGGGGCATGACGCAGGTTGCGAAAGATTCCGGTATCACGCGGGAAGCCCTATACAAAGCCCTTCGGCCAGGCAGTGAGCCGCGCTTCGATACAGTCCGCCGTGTATGCGCGGCCCTTGGCGTGCGCCTCGTCGCACAGCCGGTGCATGCCAGCACCTGATTCACGGAGACAGCGGATGCGCGTGGCGCAGGCATTGCAGTGCGACGGCGGCGCACACAGCGTCAAGCCCGGGTCCATATCGCGGCAATCAGCACCAGTGTCATGGCCAAGCCAAGTATCGCACCTGCGAGGCGCCGAGGCGCGTGACGAGGCGGTCGTCACCTTGCTGCTTGAAGGGCGGCGGTCGCGTAGTTCAGCTTATCGCCGCCAGGCTTAGGCCGCGTTCAACGGGTGCTCTTTCAGGTAGATACGCAAGGCGTCATTCATCCGGGTTTGCCAGCCTTCGCCGGTTTGGCGGAAGGCGGCGAGCACATCGGCGTCATAGCGCACTGACACCTGCTCCTTAGGATTTTCCTTCGGCGGCCGTCCGACACGCTTTTGCGCCAGCAGCTCAGAGAGCGGGCGCATGGCCTTGATATTGACCGTTGGCACCTCTGCGGTGTCGAACTCGTCCTCGGTCTCCAACGCGGTCTTGTTACGATTGCTCATAGTCTTTTACCTCTCTGGGATTTGCCTTGCGCAGGCTGATGACGCGCAAGGCATCATCTCGCAGCGTGCAAGCACACATGAAAAGTCGACCGTCGATGTAGCCAAATCCGCGATATCGCGTTTCGCCGTAATCGCGACGCGTATCAACTTCGTAGCGAAAGCTATCCCAATCGAATCGTTCCGCATATGCCAGTGAAACATCGCGCAGTCGCTTCGTCAAAGCGTCTTTCGCCAAGTCGAATGTGACTTCCATATTAATTATTGTAGATGCACCAATATCGATCCGCAAAGCATTTTTGCAGATGCAAAAACTCCATACGATGACGCAAACAGCAACCAGATGCATACATTCATCGACCAATGGAAAAGTCGTCAAGTCGTGCCAGCTTAAGGTCACGTCCCAATCTTGAACAAGCCGGCCGAACGTCCAGGGGCAGCCGCCCGAGCGGCGTTCGGCAGTAGCGGTCATGCGGGGCAAGCCGCGCCGCTTACTCCGGCGCTAGCTGTCATGGGGCGCAAGCTGCACCGCACAGGGTCCGCTCATCGACAGTCAACGGTTGGTGGATCGCGTGCTTGAGTTTGACCAAGTCGAGGTGCTGTTGGGCGAGTTCGGCTTTCAGTGCGGCGTTCTGTTCGCTCAAGGTCTGGACCTGGGCTTGTAGGGTGTGGTCGTCTTGCTGCAAAGCGGCGATCTGCTTACTGAAGGTGGCGATCGCGTCGTTCAGCATGTGGTGCAGGGTTTTGACGGCTTCGATTAAAGGCGCGACCAAATTCCCGTACTCAACCGATTTCATCCCGTCACGCGAGCTAGTGGCCACCAGTTGCGGGTAGACGGACTCAACTTCCTGCGCAATCACACCGATATCTGCCGTGGCGTCCTTTTTCCATTTGAAACTGTAACCATTAAGACGCTCTATGTTGTCCAAAGCATTGTGTAGAGGCTTAATATCATATTTCAAGCGCCGATCTGAGTCTGAGCGAACAGTACTACCCTTGATGCTATATGCAGCAAGAACAGAGCCATTGACGAATAAATCTACGTTTTTTGTGCCCGCACCATACGTTCCAGAGAAGTCGTATCCAATGTCCACGCCGCCCACAGCGTCTCCACCGTTCCCCCCGTTTGGATCCCGGCACAACATGCAGTACCAATTCGAACCAATATTCGAATCTGTATATATTCCTACACTCTGACCTTCCAACACAGTTGCATAAGCGCTGTTCGGCCAATCGACTTCAAGGTAGTTAGTCCCTGATGACTCCCCAAGCTTGACCTGCTCAAATGCCGCCGTTATCGTTTTCCCACTCATACTTAACGCGCCGTTCGTGCCTAGCGTCTTCAAATTGATCTGGCTATTATCGCCAGTCGCCGTCAAATTAATCGCACTATCACTATCCGGCGCATTCAGATCAATCTCGGAGTTTTGTCCTGACGCGGTTAACTTCATCATACCGGGAACCCGGCCGCCAGCAGCTTGGGTACTGCTGGGCGTAGACAAACTCAATATGCCATTAGGTTGGCTATCGAACACCGTATCCCAAGAACCGCTATTATCATCCTGACGAGCTACGATCTGCGGTTCCTCTGCATTCCAGTGCGAAGAGTTCGCTCCCGTTCCCAAATTAGTCAAAGTAAAACCTTCCCCGGTCCCACCGGCTCCACCTACACCTCCAACATAGAATGTATTTGCATAATTTATACTCACGTTTGAAGCCGTTGGCGCTGTCCCAATCGAGATATCGCCTCCCGGCGTGAAACCCTGATATTGAGAAGCCTGCACACTAGCCGCCCCCACCAAGCTATGGCTGCTCGCTCCACCGATTTCCGTCATATTGATATCGGTCTGCATGGTGTTGTGCTCGTGGGGCGCAGCACCGGCATCGATCACCTTGCGCGCCAGCCAAGGGCCATCGACCGAGGCAGAAGCACCGTAGCTCATTCCCACCAGCGCCATCACATGACCGACTAAGGGCGGATGTGCCGCGCGAGACCAATCGTGTAGATGTTCCTGCCAAGCGCCGCCGGCGCCATCGATATTGCCGACGTCGACGGTACGGCTCGCATAGCCGCCGGCAGCTCCGGCCAGGCTGACGATCTCGCCCGCCTGGTCGTCGCTGAAAAGGGTATTGCCGTAACTGATCACCATGCCCTTGAGCAGATACTGCGATGCCCCCGGCTGCCCCCAAGCAGGATTCAGTACGGCCTGCATCATCAGCTCCAAAGTCTGGCTGTTGCCGAATGCGCCGCTCACCGACTTCGACAAGTCGCCGTCGTCCTGCAGTTGCGTGGCCGATATCTCAACGACGGTGCCCAAGGGATGGCTGGTGGGATCCAGCAGGCCTCCGCTTGCCAGTAGCGTACCTTGGTTCTTGGTGATATACGCTTCGCCCGCCTGGGCCAGCACCAGCAGATGCTGTGCATCGCCGCGCCGCTTCATTTTCTCCGAGGCGTTGCTGGCGTACATGGTCAAGCCGGCGATCACCACGGCCGCCAGCGCCAAGGCCATGCCGACTTCCAACAGGGACAAGCCGCGTTCCAGGCGTCGGGTCTGCGTTTGGGTCTGCGTTTGGGTCTGCGTTTGGGTCTGCGTTTGGGTCTGCGTTCGGGTCTGCGTTCGGGTCTGCGTTGTATATCTCATTCACTGCTCCAAAAACTGATCTGCGTTGCCTCGAACGGCTCGTAAAAGACGGCGCCCTGGAAATTGCCTAGGGATTGGACTGCACGATAATGGGATTGCCGTTCAGCAGTTGATGCCTGCCTTGAGTGCCCGCGATAACATAGGTGCTGCTACCTTGAGCCCCCTGGATCTGCCCGCTCGAGCTCAGCCAAAAACCAACGCCGGCGGCACCGCCGCTGTTCGCAATCAAGCTCGCGCTGACCTGGCCCCACAGCGCATGGTTGGCGATGTTGGTGCTACGCTGCGTTTCATCGACAAAGGCGACGATGCGACTGGACGTGTCCATATGCGCCACCACCAAACCGGAGCGGATCAGCGGTGCATTCGCAATGTCGTCCGGCAGCGCCGTGCTGGTGTCGATGTCGCTCGAACTGCCCGCGCTGCAGCCTGCGGGAGGCGATGCGGCCGAGCACACCGTCAAGGCGGCCTGGTATTGCATCACCAAGGTCTGCGCTATCGCGTCGTCCAGCGCTGTCTGCTGCTGGTTCGATACATCGCCATCCAGCATGAAGGGCAAGCTGGCCAGCACACTGAACAGCACCATCACGATCGCCAGCACAGCCCGCTCCTATAATTACAATTCGACCGGCAGCAGGCCGCGGGCAATCCGCATGCGCTGCGCCTCGATCTCGGTGCTGAGCTGCTCGAGCTTGCCGCCGCGGATCTTGGCGCGCAGGCCATGTTCGTTGCCGAAGCACAGCATGTCGGCCTGCAGCACCCGCTTGCCCGGCTGATTCGGGTCCTTGACCAGCGATTGATGCACCACGGCGGCCAGACCGTCGGCCAGAATCGAGCGGGCCAGGTCGATCGAGCCGGTGGCGGCCGCGGCGATCTGCTGCAGCGCGAGGATCGCGCCCGGCAGCGAATTGCCATGGATGGTGGCCAGTACCAAGTGACCGTTGACGGCTGCGCGTATGGCTTCGTTCGCGACATTGGGCGAACGGATTTCGCCCAGCATGATGAAGCGCGGGTTGTAGCGCATCGCCGCCACCATGGCGACGTCGTAGCCGCCCACGGCATGGGCGTCGATCTGATACCAGAGGCCTTGCCCGCGTTCGCCGTAATTGCCCTGCACCGGAATTTCCGGGGGATCTTCGACCGCGATCGCGATATCGCCGCGGGTCGACACGTATTCGTTGAGCAGCGAGTAGATCGTGGTGGTTTTACCGGAGCCGGTGGCACCGGCCAGCAGGATCATCCCCGAGTGGCCGCCGAGCGCGCGCAGCGCGCCGGCCACGGCCGGTTTCAGGCCGAGCGCATCGAGCGCCGGCACCGGGTATTTGGGCCGGCGCAGGAAATAGCCGACGCCATCCAGCGTCTGCACGCGCGCCACCCGATATGGCACACCATCGACGCGCAGGAAGAATTCGCGCGCGCGGCTTTCGCTTTCGATCACCTCGATCACGCGCTTGACCTCATGCTGCAACTCGGGCGGCAGTTCGGTCACCGGGCCTTCGAAGCCGACCGCATGCCGCAAAAAACCGCGGCCGTCGGGCCAGATCATCAGATCGGAAAATTCGATATCGACCAGGCGTTTGCTCGCCAGGGCCACGGTGTCTGTTGTGTCCATCCTATTCATCCGTTATCTCATTAGTCGGCCGGCGGCATGCGCCGGCATGAAGACTCCCGCCGTTGTCATTCGATGTGGTCCGAGCGGCGTCCATGGCCAACATCAATGCGCGGCGCTCGAAATCTGCTGCTGCAACGCGAACATGCCGGCCACGATCCACATAAAGACGAGGCCCATGATCACAATCGCCGCATTGAGCAGCACGCTCATCTGGCCTTGGATCAGTGCGACAGAATCGTCCAGCCACTGCCGCGAAAGCTTATCCAGCATGTCCTCGAAGCCGTCGAGCGAGGCATACGAGCGTATGTCGATCACCATTTCCCAACTGGGAAAGCTGTAGCCTGTCTGGTGCAGCGCGTCGCCGATATTGCGGGCGCCGTTCAGTACCAGGCGCCGCGTCGAGGCGAGGCGCTCCTTGTACCAGGGAGAAGCGGTCTGGTGAATGATGCGCAGTGCTTCAGGCACCGGCACCCCGGCATGCAACAGGGCGGCCAGCGAAATCAGAAAGCTGGAGCCGACTGCCAGTCGATATATCGACCAGGGGGGTATGGTGTCGACCATCTTGCGTAGTCGGCCGGTCCAACTGCCCAGCGTCATCAGGATGAAGGTCAGCGCCACGCCGAGCGCGATCAGGGTGGGCAGCAGCCAATGCATGACCCAGTCGGCCAGCATCGCCATTTGCCTGCCGGCACCATGCCACTTGCTGACCGGCAAGATCTGCGCGAAGGCCGGCACCACTTGGCTACCGAATATATATAAGTAAAAGCAAGTGGTTGCGACCAGCATCAAGGGATAAATCAGACCGAATATCGCGCTGCGTATCCGTTTACGTGCCACATTGATAAACAGCACATCCTCGATCGCCTTGTCGAGACGCCCCGAGATTTCGCCGGCATCGAGCACCGACAGTTCGTCGGGCGCGGCCCAGCCGGTAATCGCGCGCGCAAAGCTGCGGCCGTTGCGAATCGAGCGGCGCCATTCGTCGACCACGACGGCGGCGGTCGCGGTCGGTTTTTTGCCTTCGAGGGAGACGTGGACGTAGATTTCATCCAGCGCCTGGGTGATGGGCACGCCGTTGGCGATGAATTTTCCCAGCTTGGCGTACAGGCGCATCCGCATCTTCGACGAGAAGGTCTTGCGGGTCATCCACAGTTCAAAGCCGGTCAGCGGCTTGGGGCCTTTGTTGCGCTGCTTGTCCTGAGCGCCCTGCCCCGCGCCGCGCAACTTGGCGAGCAAACCGGCCGGCTTTTTGCGGTTGCGGGCATCGGCCTTGAGCTTGCCGTCAGCCGCGCCCAACGATGGATTTGAGCCCGTATTCATGGCCGCTGCGTGAACCGCGGCGAGCGCATCGGCGTCGGCTGCATTGCCGGCCATCATGATGGCTTGGTCCAGATCGCTTGCTTGTGTGATACCCGGTTCGATATCCGATTCGACAGGTGTGCTTCGGCTGGCCGATTTAGCAGCCCGACCCGTACCCGACGTACCCGACGTACCGGCCAAACCGCTGCCTGCCGCTTGCTTGCGCTTACCGCTCGCCCAGCCTCGCTTCAATTTCTTAAACATCGCTTGTGTCCAATCCCAATTGCGCCAAGGTTTCGCACCGTGCGCCGTCCAGTTCCCCAAACGGACCGACTCGCGCGAGCAGGTCGCGCGGATCGACCTGTCCGGCCACCAGTCGCATCCAGCCGTGCTCCATGATGGTCATGCCGTGCATCCGATCCAGCCAATACTGCTGCGCCTCGACGCGGCCGCCCTGGGTCATCAGATCGAGAAATGCCTGATCCGGGCATATCACTTCGGCCAGCACGGCACGCCCGGTGTAACCACCCGAACAGGCGCTGCAGCCTGTGCGATTGACAAGCCGGATGGCGTCCATATAGGCCGACGAGGTGTGGTGCAATGCGGACTGCAGGTCCCGGCTCAAGGTATCGGGCGCAGCCTCTTGCAGCGGCCTGCTGCATTGCGGGCACAGCAGCTTGATCAGGCGCTGTGCGGTCAATCCAGTCAGTAATTTTGGATCGCTCAGCTTATAGTTCTCTACACCCTGATCGCGCAGGCGATCGAAGATCGCCATCGCATTGTTCGCATGCAGCGAGGTCCAGACCTGGTGACCCGTCATCGCCGCGGTAAAGACCAGATTGATCACCGCCTGATCGCGCGCCTCGCCCGGCATGATCACGTCCGGATCGGAACGCAGTGCGGCACTGATCGCTTTACGATAGGCGGCGCCGCGCTCTTCTTCGGTATCGACGTTGGTGACAGGCAATTGCGCCGCGCCGGTGATTTCATACTCGGGCGGATCTTCGATGGTCAGGATGTTGATCTGCTGGTCGCGCTCCTTATACAGCTCTTCCAGCACGATCTTCAGCGTGGTCGACTTGCCCGATCCGGTCGGCCCGGAAATGATATTGATGCCTTCCGGCATCTGCCGCATGCGCGCAAAGGACTGGCAGTGCAGCGCGTGAAAGCCCAGACCGGTCAGCGACAAGCGCTTTTCCCAGCGGCGCTCCGCATAGAGCAGGCGCGCGATCAGATAGCGTCCGCTCGAGCCAAGGGGATTGAACTGCAGGCGCACCGCCTGCAAACCACTGGGCAGATCGGTCTTGCCGCGCGAGATGCGAGCCGCCTGATAATCGTGGACCCGATAGGTGGCATCGGCGACATCGGCCATATTGAAGGCCGCGGACAGCAGTTCATGACCGAACTCCGCATTGACCTGACGTATGCGCACCATCTCGCCGCCCATGCGGAATTTGATTTCGGCCTCGTAGTCGCGCACATAAATATGGATGTCGCTGATTTGCGCCTGGGCGCCTTCGGCCAGCAACTGCAGTACCTCGCGCTGCATCGGAATGGTGTTGCGTCGATCGGCCGCGGTGCCGTTGATCGAGGCGAATAGCTTGTCGGCCTCCTCGTACAGCAAGCGGATCGACTCGATGTCGGCGGCGTACCATGCCGTGAGCGCAATCCCTTTACGCCGTGCGATCTCGCGGAAGGCCAGTATCTGCGGATGGTGGGGATTGCTGCGATCGACCAGCAGAGTGCCATCCTCGAACAGGATCAAGAGCTTGCGCTGGCTGGGCGACGCTTCAACGCGCCCGCCATAGGTCGAGACGATACTGCCGATGCGCCGAAAGAACGGCTGCATATCTTCCTGCGACAGATTCTGCAGCGCGAGGCGACGCACCGGCGCGGGTGTTCTGGCGGCAACGGACGGCGCGACGCGTTGCGCCGTATCGTCCTGCTTCGGCAGTGATTGTGCCGGTTGCACCGATTGCGTCGGTTGCACCGCCCCGGCCGACGCCGACGTCGACGAGGGCGACCTCGGTGTTTCGATGGCGGGCAGACCGTCCACACTCATGCGGCGCCGCCTGTCCCAGTCGCGAATGGCAAGCGTACATGCTTGGTGTTGCGCGCCGTACCGTCGGTCACGACCACGCCGCCGTCGTCGATCGCCACGACCTTCCAGTGATTGGGTAAGGTATCGCCTGCGCGCACGGTCAGTTGACCGTAACCTGGCATCGTGATCAGTGCTTGGCGGTTGTCGCCCGCGCCGGTCAGGTTCGTCACCATCGGCATCGCCGGCGCATCCGCCGAACCATCGTCGGCTTCGGGTTTGCCACCGTTCTGCGCGGCACGCAGCTTGGCCTTCAATTCGGCCTGCTCCAATTCGAGTTTCAATTCGAGATTGTCGCGTTGCAGTTTCTGCATCGCGGCCAATTGCCCTTCATAGAGCGACAGATCGGGCGGTGTCAGCGCGCTGCCACTGTCGTTGGTGGTGACGGGATTCTGCGCACCGGGTCCGTGCGGCATCGCCGCCATGGGAGCGCCGGGCATCGGTGCAGACAAAGCCGCCGGTACTTGCTGGCCGGCACTCAAAACCGGTGTTGCGGGTTGCGCTTGGGGAAGCTGCGCCGGCTGCATGGGCGGCACAACTTGCGTTGGTCGAGCTTGTGGCGGTTGGGCTTGCGGCGGTTGGGCTTGCGGCGTCGTCTGCCCTATCAGGCGCCCCTGTATATATTGCGCCGGACGCTGCGCCGGGCCCGACAGCGTGACCGGTACCGCTTGCATATTGCCGTCGGCATTGGGTGACTGAAGCGGCGCTTGCGGCGCATGTGTGAGGGGCGCACTCTGTGCCAGCGCACAAGGTGCGCCGAGCACCAGCGCGCAGCTCAAGACTGCATGCGCATGGCGCTTAAGCCTAAGAGTCGCCGAAGCGGCAGGGGTCGCATATCGATTTGGGTGTGTCATCGTGTTTCTCGCTTACTGTCACGGACTATTGCGGGCCTTGTGCGTCTCGTCATGGCTGAAACGCGGCGGCTTACGCTGCTTGACCGGAGTCGTTTGATTTCCTGTGCCCTGCTTTACGGTTCGGTGCTGCCTGGGTGTCGGCCTTGGCTGCGTGCGCTACCGGGTCCGGCGATTGCGACAAGCCCATCGCCGCGGCATCCTGGGTTTGATATACGATGCGCTGCAGCGGACGCCCAGGCCCGGTACGAAACGACACCCCGTCGTCGTCGATCGATTCGATCTGCCAATGGTTGGGCAGCGTCTGTCCGGAACGTACGGTGGTCTCGCCGTAGCCCGGCACCATCACGCGCGCCTGCAGGTCATCGCCGACACCGGTCAGATCGATCAGATAAGGCCGCACCGGGACCGCTGGGCCGGCCCTGACCGTTTTAGCCGGGGACTTCCTGCTGCTTTGCGCCAGTTCGAGCGCTGCCTGCTCGGCCTGCCATACCTGCAACTGCTGCAGCTCCAGTTGGTCACGCTGGATCTGCTCCAGCTTGGCGCTCTGCTCGAAATACGCCGAGAGATCCGGCGGCGTCAAGGTGGAACCGTCGTCGTTGAATGTGCGAACCGGCACCCTGGCCACTGCGCCTGCAAATTGCCGCGCAGTGGCGAGGGGCATTGCCGTGGTACTGAATGTCGCATTGGCCGACACCGGCGCGGCGGCGACAGGTGCCGCTGCCGTCTCGGCTGCCGGCAACGTCGGCGGCGGGGTTGCGCCGTCAATGGGCATGGCAGCGACCACGGACCCCGTCGCGCTTACGGGCGTGGCAGCAGGTGCTGCCGCAATCGGCAATGTCGCCGTCTGCGCACTGGCTATGGCTGTACTGGGTATGGGCGCGCTCGGCATCGGTGCGCTGGGCGCGGCGCTGCTGGCCGTCACGGCCGGCACAATCACACCCGTTGCGCTGACACGCTCGACCCTCGCAGGCAACGTCTCGGGTGGAAAGCCACCATCTTGAGGCAGGGATGCTGCGCCGGCCGGCAGTACCCTCTGCGCCATAAGCTGGGGTGCTGCCATCAAACCCCATGCGAGCACACTCGCCGCCACCCACCCACGCACGCCCGCACGCCCGCACGTCCGCACGCCCGCACGCCCACGGCTGCACGGCGCGAGATGCGTCCAGCGCCAACCGCAGGAATCGTGGCTTTTGCGCGCCCGGGGCTATGTGGACACCGTGGACTTTGCGGACCCTCTGCCGCTGCGTGTGCGATACCCATGCTTCAACCCTGCCCAGGCCGTGGCGTCATGTGCTGGAACACTTCGCCGGTCACGGACCACCTTCCGGTGGTCGAGTCGTAGCTGACGTCGCGGACGATCGAACCGGGAATTTTTCCCAGCAAGGGGGCGAAGGTATCCGGACTTACATCGGTCGAGAACGAGTAGCGAAAGCTCTGCCAAAACGGCATGCTCTGACCGGGCGTGATGTTCAAGGGCAACTGCAGTTCGGCGAAGTTGCTGCGCAAATAGTCCTGGGCCTTGCTCAGGACGATACCGGGACTGCCTAGCGGATAGGATTGCAGCGGCGGCAACTTCCAAGTCAGGGTGGCCTGATTGGCTTGTTTATTGGTGAGCGTGGGTGAACCCGGCGTTTGCCGCACAAACGGCTCGACCCAGTTCACAGTACCGCCGGCAGGGCTAATGGTGTAGCTCACCGTATCGCCGTCGCATCGCCCGACCGAGCCGGCCGACCATCCGGGGATGCCGGTCGCCGCGGCGCCTGCGCCCCAGAGGGCGCCAACGCAACCCTGCAGGACCGCAGTCGGCAAGGGACGGCCGACCCAAGGCATGGGCGGTACGTGAACGATATTGGGTACATGCTGCAAAGGCGGCGGCGCCTTGTGCGCCTGCTTGTAGAAATAACCGCCGACCGACAAGGCGACGGCCGCCAACACCACGAAGAATGCGATGCGCAGCAGGTTCTTGCGCACCGAACGCAATCTGACCGGCGCCCGGCCGAAACGCTCGTCGAGCGAGCCCGAAGGCTGCGTGCCGTCGATCTGCCATCCTTCCGGGCAGACAATCTCGGACCACGGCTCGGTGGTCAGACCTTCGTAGAACTCGACTCGCGCCTGCGCTTCGTTTTCGAACGCCTTATCGTAAGCGATCGAGGCATCGGCCCGTATCCCCAGCAAGATCCAGGCACCGTCGTCGGAATGCCAGACGCCGTACAGCGAACCGACGCTGGCCGCGGCCACCGCTACCGCCAGCACCGGCATGCCGGGCTTATGATCCATCAGCGCATCGCCCAGCCCGTACTGAGGCAGGGTATCGGCGTCCATCCGATACAAGCACATGACGCTGGCCGCGAGGCGCATGGCGCTCTCGCGCGCTTCCGCGACAAGCGAATTCTGGTCCCCCGCGCTATTCCAGATCAGGCTGGCCGCATAGGTGCGCTTGCCCAGGCGCACTGCCCCGGCCAGCTTGGGCGGCTGGGTATGGTCGGGGTCGTGACCGGGATCATCTTCCCCGTGGTTGTGATGTGCGATATCCATACGATGCCGCTTAGTTATAGCCAGCCGAGGAGCTCGAATGGTCGAGCACCACAGGCGTGATGCAGATCACCAGGATCTGACGAGTCCGGGCGCCGCTGCGGGTACCGCCCAGCAGCTTGAAGTCCGGATTGCCGATGCCACTGTCGGACGATTGATCGCTGAGCTCCTCGAAGCCCGCCAAGACCAAGGTGGCACCGTTGTCTATCATCGCCTCCTGGATGAACGAACGCTGATTGACGTTCGGCACCTCGACGGCCTCGCTCGCACCGATGGGAACGGTATCGAAGCCGCGTTGCTTGCCGGCGAGAGCGGACAAGTTGACGCTGTATTGCAGCAACACCTTGCCGTCATCCAACACTTTGGGCAGCACGTTCAAGGAAAAGCCCGTGCTGACGGTCGACGTCGACGATGAAGTGGAGGACGTCGAATCGTTCATCGTGCTGCCGATTTGGGACACATAGCCGCGCGTATTGCCGACTTGCAATGGCACCGGCTGCCCGGACATGGTCGTCACCGATGCGGTGGTCACGATGCTGGTACTGCCCAGCGTATCGAGTGCTTGCAAGATCGCATTGCTGCCGGAAAATTTTCCGCCATTCAACTGGAGCATGCCGGCCTGAGGCGATTGGGTCGAAGCACCCGGCGCAAGCCCGGCCGCGGCACCACCCGCGGCCCCCACAGCACCACCCAATCCGGCACCGACGATGCCGCCCGCGCCGCCCTTGAACGCGCTGTTGAGCGAGAACTGCCAATCCGAGTCGGCGCTAACGTTGACGGCGTACATCTGCACGCTGACCGTGACCTGACGCAGCAGTTGCTTGTTGACGCTCTGGATATAGTCGGCCACGCGCGACATCTGCGATGGGGGTGCCGTCACAGTGACGGACGACATGCTGGTCGAGGTACTGAAACGCCCATTGCTGCCGAGTATGGTTTGCAAGGTCTTGTCGATATCCTTCCAAAAATCGAGCGATACGGTGACGGATGCCGTTTGCGACGCGCCGACCGATAAGCCGGAACTCGAGTTGCTGCCGGAGCCGCCGCTGGAACCGCCG
>OUWB011204525.1_pt1 | contig 17633 bp, 14 predicted proteins | sample 1779821 | NCBI WGS metagenome assembly OUWB01 (sample SAMEA3914806, study PRJEB12502) | metagenome | biome: forest; material: soil | place: Canada | collected 2011-08-03 | depth 0.1 m
GGCCAGCGTCATGGCCGGCGCCAAGGATAGGTCACACAGTAGAACCGGTGCGTCCATGCTTCACTCTCCCCGCAATGCCGATATCTGTGACCGGCTTTTTGAATCGAGTATCGGGCAGCAAGAATAATAAAGTCAAAATAGGAAAAGGCCCATCGGGCCTTTTCCATTACGCTTTCAAACGCTTCACCCTTTAAGACGTTGGGCGATGGTGTCGCGGCCGATCAGGAAGCTCAGCGCGCCCATGTCGGGACCATGGTCGAGCCCGGTCAGGGCCTGGCGCAGCGGCATGAACAGGGCGCGGCCCTTGGCGCCGGTCGCCTCCTTGATCGCCGCCGTCCATTGCGACCAGCTGTCACGGCCGTAATCGGCCGGCAACAGCTCCAGCGCCTTGGCCAGGAAGTCGCGGTCGAGGATGTCCGGCGTGATCGTGCCGCGGACGATACGCGCCCAGATCCGTACCTCCTTGAACAGGTGCAGATTGGTGCGCACCGTTTCCCAGAAGAGGTCTCCATAGTCGGCATCGAGTTCGGCCAGACGCGGCTGGGCCTCGGCATAGGGCATGGCCTGCAGCACGCCGGCATTCAGGCGCAGCAGGTCGGCGACATCATAGCGCGCCGGCGCCCGCCCCAACTTGTTGAAGTCCTGCAGTTCGACCAGCGAGGCCATCGACGGCGCGGCTTCGAGCGCATCCGAGGTCCCGATCTTGGCCAGATGCGAACAGATGGCCAGGGGCTCATAGCCCTCCTCGTTCATCTGCATGACCGACATCGAACCCAGGCGCTTGGACAGGGCCTCGCCGTCGGCGCCGACCAGCAGCGGCATGTGGGCGAAGGCCGGCAGGGGCTGGTTGCCGAAGAAGCCCGACAGGACCTCGAAAATTTCGATCTGGGTGCCGGTATTGGCGACGTGGTCTTCGCCGCGGATGACGTGGCTTATCTTCATGTCGAGATCGTCGACGACCGACGGCAGGGTGTAAAGGTAAAGGCCGTCCTCGCGGATCAGCACCGGATCCGACATCGAGGTGGTGTCGACTTCGCAATGGCCGCGCACCAGGTCTTCCCAGGCGACGCGCTTGCCGTCGAGCTTGAAGCGCCAGTGCGGCTTGCGGCCTTCGGCTTCGAGCGCGGCCTTCTCGGCGTCGGTCAGCTTGAGGGCGGCACGGTCGTAGATCGGCGGCAGGCCGCGCGTCAGCTGCACCTTGCGACGGCGGTCGAGCTCCTCGGCCGTCTCATAGGCCGGATAGAGGCGGCCGATCGACTTCAGGTACTCGGCGGCGCGGGTATAGATGTCGAAGCGCTTGGACTGGTTATAGCGTTCGCCCCACGGCAGGCCGAGCCAGGTCAGGTCGCGTTCGATCTGGTCTTCGTTCTCCTTGGTCGAGCGTTCCAGGTCGGTGTCGTCGATGCGCAGCACGAAGACGCCGTCGTGCTTGTGCGCATACAGCCAGTTGGTCAGCGCGGCGCGGACATTGCCGACGTGGATCTTGCCGGTGGGCGACGGCGCGAAGCGAACCTTGACGGTCATGAAAAACGGTCTCTCGAGCGAGGAAATTTAAGGGACACTCCCTTACGCTTTAGCGGATGATTTGAAAAGCCCACCTCGGTGGGTGTGCGACGTTGTCTTTGGCGACGAAACCCGGCATGACGAAAAGATGCTTGCGCGCCTGAAAGCCATCCCCTTCCCGATCCTGCTGACGGTCCTGACCGTATTGCGCCTGGTCGCGGCGGCGCGCGCGCCCTTGGTGCCCGACGAAACCTATTACGTCCTGTGGGCCCAGCATCCCGCGTTCGGCTATTACGACCACCCGCCGATGGTCGCCTGGTGGATCGACGCGACGTCTTTCCTGGGCGCCTCGGCCTTTTCCGTGCGGCTGCTGTTCGTGCTGAGTTTCGTCGCGTTAAGCTGGCTGGTCTTCGATACGGCCAAGGTGGTGTTCGGATCGATCGTCGCCCGCCGCGCGCTGCTCTGGCTCAATGCCTGCTTGCTGCTCGGCTTGTGGACCGTCGGCGCCACGCCCGATCCGCCATCGGTGCTGATGTGGGCCGGTGGGCTATGGGCGCTGGCGCGGTTGCAGGCGTCGGGCCGCGGGTGGTGGTGGCTGGTCTTCGGCCTGTTTGCCGGGCTGGGCATCGAGGCCAAGTACACCAACTTCTTCCTCGGTTTGGGCGTCGTCGCCTGGCTTGTCCTCGACCGCGAGGCGCGCAAATCCTTGCTGACGCCGTGGCCCTATCTGGGGGCCGTCGTCGCCGCGGCCTTCATGGCGCCCAACCTGATGTGGAACGCGTCGCATCACTGGCTAAGCCTTGCCAAGCAGTTCGGCCGTATCGCGGCCTCTCAGTTCACCGTGAAATACCTGGTCGAATTCCTGGTCTTGCAGCCCTTGCTGTTCAACGCCTTCGCCTTCGTTTTCGCCGTCCTTGGCGCCAGGCGGTGGTGGCGCGACGCCCGCCTGTCCCTGCTGGTCGCCCTGCCGCTGCCGCTGGTCGCCTATATGCTGCTGCACGTCTTTCACGACCGCATCCAGGGCAATTGGACCGCACCGCTTTTCCCCGGTCTGGTCATCCTGGCCGCCGCCGGCGCGGACGGCGTCACCGGCAAATGGCTGTCGCGTTGCCGTGATTGGGCGGCGCCCTTCGGTATCGGGGTGAGCGCTCTGGCCCTTATCGCCTGTTGCGTGGGCAATATCGGCCCGGGCGCCGGCTGGGCCCGGTTTTCCAGCGATATCGACACCAAGGCCCGGGCGGGCGGCGCCACCTGGATCGCCACGGTCGACTACGATACCGAAGGTGAGCTGAATTATCACCTGCGCGGCCGCGACATCACCGCCATGGAAGAACGCGACCGCTATAATTGGCCCCAGCCGGATGTAGCGCATGTCGGGCAGATGGCGCTGATCGTCGTGCCGGCCAATCATCGGCCGGATATCGGACATTGCTTTACCAGCTTAAGCGATCTCGGCACGCTGTCGCGCGGCGGCAAGGGCGCGCGCAGCCAGTTCCATCTCTATAGCGGCCGCTTGACGGCGATCGGCTGCGAGGTCGCGGAAGCGGGGACGCAAGCGAACGCCGCCGCTTCCTCGGGTAAAAGCCTTTAGGCCAAGGTCGCTTCGAGCGTGATCGGCACCGACGACAGGGCCTTCGACACCGGGCAGCCGGCCTTGGCGCCGGCGGCGATCTGGTCGAACTGGTCCTTGGTGATGTTCGGAATGGCGGCCGTCAGCTTCAGGGTGATGCCGACGATCGAGAAGCCGCCGTCGGACGGCTGCATATTGACCTGGGCCTCGGTGTCGATCGAGGTCGCGGTAAAGCCGGCATTGGCCAGGGCGAAGGCCAGGGCCATCGAGAAACAGCCGGAATGGGCGGCGGCGATCAGTTCTTCCGGATTGGTGCCGGCCGTGCCGTCGGCGTTTTCGAAGCGGAGCTTGAAGCTGTAGGGCTGGTTGTTGAGGACGTGGCTTTGCGTCGTCAGCGAGCCTTCGCCGTTCATGCCGTTACCGGCCCAGTGGGCCTTTGCCGTGCGTATCATGCGTCAATCTCCAGGATTGGGTTTGGGAGGCCTCTTGCTTAGCGCTCGCGGTAGCCCCTGACAATTCAGTACCCTATGAAGTTTACGTGACTTCCTTGCTTCTGAACGTCACTGATAACCGCCGCCCGCGTGGCAAAACCAGACCGCCGATGCGATCGCTTTTGCGGCCGGTAATCCCATGCAGCCAGAGATCGCGCGCCTCGCCCTGCATGACGACCAGGCTGCGCGGCCGCAGATAATAGCTGCGCATCGCATGGCCCAGGCGGGTGAAGTCCATGACGATCGGGCTGCCCAGGCTGAGAATGGCGACCAGGCGGATATGGTCGGCGTCGCGATCCTTGTGCGCACCGATCCCCTGCCCCGGATGATATTCGTTGATCAGGGCGCGCTCCGGCGGCATCGGGAAATAACCGTCGCCGCTCAGCCGCTCGGCAAAGGGCTTCAGCCAGTTCGGCAGGGGCTCAGGCCTGTAGTCCTGCGTCCGGCCCAGTGTCGTATCGTCATAAGACCAACCATACCATTGCCGTCGGCGCAGGAGCTCGGTCGACCACGGCTGGCCATCGATATGGCCGATCAGGCCCGTCTCTTCGTCCGGCGTGATATAGGCCTCGCGATAGCTCAGGCCCGCGATCGCCGCGGCCGCGTCATCGTCGAACAGATCCTGGCGGGCCAAGCTCGGCGCCGGCATCTCGCTCTCCATTGCTTAAATACGGAACAAATAGAGAACATATTGACTCGACGGCGGCAAGCGAAATCAGTCAGTTCAGACGCGATTTGAGGAAATGTAGGACGCGCCGCTCGTCGGGGCTTAGCCCATCCGCCTCTTCCAGGGTTTCGATCTCGGTTTGCAGGCTATCGACCAGGCTGCCTTCGAGATAGGTGTTGATGACGTCCGGGTGGACATAGCACTTGCGGCAGACGCTGGGCGTATTGCCGAGACGCTTGGAGACGCGCTCGATCGCCGCGACGACATTCTTTTTCGCCTGGGCCTGGCTGTCGACGGCCTCGAACGCCTGCAGGGCCATGGCGGCCAGCACGGTGCCGGTCCAGGTGCGGAAATCCTTGGCGGTGAAGGCCTGGCCGGTAATGTCGCGCAGGTAGCGGTTGACGTCGCCGGAGCCCAGGTCGCGCACCGTCCCGTCGGCGTCGACATATTTGAACAATTCCTGGCCCTCGATATCGGCGCAGGCGCGGATGATGCGGGCAATCCGCCGGTCGCTGAGCTTCAGGTTCCATTCCTTGCCGGACTTGCCCTTGAAGCGAAAGCGGATGGTATCGCCGCTGACGTCGACATGCTCGTCGCGCAGCGTCGTCAAGCCATAGGACTGGTTATCGCGGGCATATTCGTCATTGCCGACACGGATCAGCGTCTTTTCCAACAGGGCGACGATGCCGGCCAGCACCTTTTCGCGGGTCAGGCCGCGTTGCCCGAGATGTTCGCGTACCGTGGCGCGGATCAGCGGCAGGGCTTCGCCGAAGGCCAGCATGTGGTTGAACTTGGTGGCGTCGCGTACGGCGCGCCATTGGGCATGATAGCGATATTGCTTGCGGCCCTTGGCGTCGATGCCCGTCGCCTGGATATGGCCGTTGGCATAGGGGCAGATCCAGACATCCCTATAGGCAGGCGGGATGGCCAGCTTGCGGATGCGGATGACCTCATCGTCGTCGCGAACGCGGTTACCGAGATTGTCGAAGAAGATGAAATGCTTGCCCTGCTTCTTGCGGCGATAGCCGGGCTTGGCGTCGCTGACATAGCGCAAGCCATTGCTTCTCGCTTCAGCCTTGTAGTCGTGCCAATTCTTCGTTTCAGGGGTGGCCGCTGTTTCGTACATGCGTAAAGTGTGCGCGGGGTATTGGCCGAAAACGATGCGGATCGCCGCGGGCGGCCGTAAAAACCGGATAGGTTTCAGACCTTTTGACCTTGGCTTGACGGACAGATCGCGGCCAGGGGACAGTGGTGGCACTCCGTAAAACCGGCATGGCATTTCACCTTGCCCAGGTGCTTCACCAGGACATGCAGTTCGCAAAGTTGCGCCGCGCTCCATCTTTGCAAGGCGCCCATGACCAGGTCGTAGGCGGCCGCCGACGACTTGCTCCGGGGGAGGATATTGAGCCGGCCAAATACACGCAATATATGCGTATCCATGACAAGGGCGGCCTGTCCCAGCGTGCTGAAGTTCACCGTGGCCGCCGCCACCTTCGGCCCGACGCCCGGCAGGGTTTGCAACCAATCCAAAACCCGAGGAACCGGCCATTCCCCCAAAAAGTCGAGATCGAAGTCAGGATGCAGACGACCGATATGATCAAGCGTCGCCAGGACATGGCGGGCTTTCGGCTCGGGAAACGTCACCTCCGCGATGGCGGCCTCGATCGCTTCGGACGTTGCGGCGGCCATGTCACGCCAGTCCGGATAGAGCCCTATGAGATTATTGTAAGCGGCCAGGGACACTTCGTCCCTGGTGCGGTTGCTGATAATCGATTTGATGAGGGCGCCCATGGGCGAACGCGCCGTCGAATAGGCCAATTCGCCGAACGCGGCCTTCAGGCGATCACGGATCTGGGCAATCCGGGCTTCCAGGCCAAAATCGAAAAGCTCGCCTTGCATGCCCTGATAATGGAACAAAATAAGAACATTTGCAAGCCTGCGGTCCTTGCGCTATGCCGTGTCATGAGCGTAGCCTTCACCAAAGACGAAGATCACGAAGCGGCCGCGGCCAACCTGCCCGATCGTCCGATCTCCGCACATCCCAACCTGGTCACCCCGCAGGGTCTGGCCCAACTGGAACAGGCCTTTGCCACGGCCAAGGCCGCCTATACGGCCGCCCAAGCCTCAGGCTCCGTCAATGAGGACCGCACCGCCATGGCGCGGGCGACGCGCGACCTGCGCTATTACACGGCCCGCCTGGCTTCGGCGCAACGCATTGCCCCGGTCGAGGCGCCCCAGCGCGTGGTGTTCGGCGCGACGGTGACGATCGAACGCGAGGACGGCCGGGTGCAGACCTTCCGCATAGTCGGCGAGGACGAAGCCGACCCGGCCGCCGGCAGCGTGTCCTATGTCTCGCCGATGGCCCAGGCCTTGCTCGGCAAGGAGGTCGGGGATGAGGTGATGGTGGCCGGGGCGGCGGTGGAAGTGACGGAGATCGCGTAAATCTCGCCTCAACTCACCGCGCGCAACGGTGTGACCTGGGTGTCCTGCATTTGGATCTTGACGGCCTCCAGCGCCGCGGCTTGCGAGGCCAGCGCCCATTCGACGGCAATTTGCGCCGCCAGCACGGGCCGGCCGAAATAATAGCCCTGGCCCGTGGCGCAGCCCCGCCACCTCAGCCACTCCATATGGACCAGGCTGTCGATGCCTTCGGCGGTTGCCTTGATCCCCAGGCTGTTGCTGAGCGTGATCACCGCATCGACGATCTTCTTGGTCTCCGGGCTGTCCATCAAGGTCAGGATAAACGACCGGTCGATCTTCAGCTTGTCGAACGGCAATTCGCGCAGGTGCGACAGGCTGGAATAGCCGGTGCCGAAGTCGTCAAGCGCCAGGGTCATGCCCGTGGCCTTCAAGGTGTGCAACATCTGCCGCGCCCGGTCGAAATCCTCGACAAGGCCCTTTTCGGTGATTTCGATCTCCAGTCGCTTCGGGTCGAGGCCGCCTTCCGTGATCACCTGCATCAGCTTGTCGCAAAGCTGGGGATCACGGAGTTGGCGCGGTGAGATATTGATCGACACATAGATATGGGCCGGCCAGGCTTGCGCGTCGCGGCAGGCCTGGGCCAGCAGCATCAGCGACATATCGTTCATCAGGCCGGCATCCTCGGCGACCTGAATGAAGGTTTCGGCGCCGATAAGGCCCTGGACCGGATGGTGCCAGCGCGCCAGCATTTCGTAGCCTTCGACCTCGCCGTCAACCAGACGGACCAGCGGCTGGTAATGCGGCTGTATCTCGCGCCGGGCAATGGCCTGGCGAATATCGCGCTCCAGATGAAAGTGTCGGCGAGCGTGTTCGTCCATCGCCGGATCGAAAAAGCGGCACCGGCCCAGCTCTTCCGTCTGTGATTTCAACAGGGCCCGATCCGCCTGATCGACCATGTCCTCGGCAAGCAAGGGCGTCTCCACAGACGACACGGCAATGCCCAATCCGGCGGTCACCCGGCATGACAGGCTGCCGACGGCCAGCGGGTCCTCCAGTGCCGCCAGGATGCGCGTGGCGATACGCCCCAGGTCATCGGCATTGCGGTGTGCCAGGGCAATGAAGAATTCGTCCCTGCCGAAACGGGCAAAGCCATCGGTTTCGCGAAGGACCGTCTTGACGCGTTGGGCGACCGCGAGAAGCAGCATATCGGCAACCGCGGGGCCGTGCTGGTCCTCGATCGAGTTGAAACCGTCAAGACCGAGGCGCAGAACGGCAACGCTACGGGCGTCGCGACGCTGCCCGGCGAGAAGCGTCGCCAGGGCGCTGACGAAAAGGTGCCGATTGGCGAGGCCGGTCAAGGCGTCGCTGAGCGCAAGGCGGCTCGCCTGGTCTTCCGAGCGACCGCGCCGGCGGGCGTGCGCTTTCAGGTCGGCATATCGGCGTCCGATCTCGTAGAGCCCGGCCACGGTGAGCAAAAGAACGGCCGGCGCGATAAACTCGAAGACCATGGCCTCGTGGCGCAGCGTCAGGACGGCGAAGGCGTGGATCAGGCCGGATTGCAGGCCGGCGGCAATGCCGATCCCACCCAGGACAAGGATCGCGAGGACATCGCGGCGAATGCCGACAAGACGCAAGGCACGTTTCGGAAAGGTCATGGGTCGCTCCAAAATCATCTGCTGATGAAATGGGTACGTGCCGGTCCTGAAGGTTGATTTAAAAGATTGGGTGAAGGCGGCGGTAACCGTGGCGATCACGACGGGTCGGTGCTTCCTTGTGAGGCACTGCAACAGCTTCCCGATCTCTTCAAAGCATCTGTTTTAGCCTTTCACCTGCTTGAACAGCCAGTCCCTTGCCGCATTGATGCAGAAGAACTTGCGCGCCGATCCCATGTGGTCGACGCCCTCAAACGTCAGGAAGGTGATGTTGCCGCCCTGGGCCAGGTAGCCGTTGACCTGGTCGTTCAGCTTTTGCTGCCGGTCGATACGTGGACGCACTTCTCGTTCCACTGGGGCGCCCTGCCGTACGGACGGGAGATATTCGGGGCATGGCAAGGTCTCGTTTCATTTCCAGAAAAAGCCCTTCTTTCCGACCTTTTTTCGCTTCTGCCAGGTATCGAAGTACATGAAGCCCCCGGATAGGGTGAGATAGATCAACGAGAGCCCGGCCAGCAGGTCGAGCAAACGGCCCGGCAGGCCGAAGGCATCGCCCCGATGGATACGTTTCATCAGTTCGTGCTCTTCCCAACCGAATGGGAACCCTGTCTGCGGATAGCCCGGCTCGGTCATGGTCATTCTGCGGCCTGTTACGGCGTTGAAAACCAGCTGGCGGGGCTCGGATTCCCCGGTGATCACAACACCCTGAGGCGTGCCGAAATAGGTCCGCAAACGAAGTGCCCGTATGGAAACCCCTTCCCTGTTCGCCGCGGCGAGTGTGGTTGCCAGCATCGGCTCCAAAGGCCCGTCGGCCAACGGTTGCAAGTGATCAGGCCTTGCCCCCGGCGCGGCTTTCATGCCGCCCAAGGTCATATGGTGGACCTGGCGATAGATGCCGAAATAGAAGCTGTCGAGAGCCAGCAAAGTTCCGCTCACACTGACAACCAGAAGGAATATCACGGCAACGACCGAAATCCCGCGATGCAGGGCACGCCAGGGACCGCCCGTCGACCAGAACGGACCTATCCGACCTTGCTTCGCACGCGCCAGATAGAGGCGGAAATAAAGGATAAGCCCGGCAACGACTGCGCAGAACAGGCCAATGCCTGCCAGGGCGTTGAGCCAGAGAATGCCATCACCGAGGGCGAAGAGCCGATGCCAGTTCTTTGCGGTCAGATGCTGCGATGGGGCGAACGGCACGCTCTGAGGCCTGGGTTGCGGATCGGGCAGTTCGGAAGCCGTCAGCGCGTCGAAGCGCATGATGCGTTCCGGCAGGAGGATCTGCGTAACCGGCCGCGCGTTCACCATCCGGAACTCGATCCCCTTGAAGGCCGCATCCGTGCCCGCCGCGACGCGCGCCGCCTTTAGCGTCGTTTGCAATGACGACCGATAGTCGAACGCCGCCGGCATGTTCGGCGCTGAATAGTCGGGCGGCGCGATGACCTCATAGCCCGGGCCTCCGTTGATGCTTTCACGGATGGCCAGCATATTCGGATCCTCGGCCGGGCTGTGCCCGAGGATGGCGGCCAGATCCACGATCTGTATCCAGCTTCCCGTCACCGCAAGGTACAGGGCGAAAATCAGGACAAATACGCCGGCGATGCGATGGAAACTGCGCATGATTGCGTCCCAGGCTTGAGGTTGGAGTGGAAAAGAGCCTGCGACGAAAGGGAGTAACGCCGCAGGCCAGGTGACAGGATCGTTTACACACACAGAGTTGTCTCTTGCCCAAGGGACAGGGCCGGAGGTCTTAAAGGTCGAGTACGAGTTTTGCTGTCTTCGCCCGCGAACAACATGGAGTCATTTGGTCGTTGCGCGCCTTTTGCTTTACGGAGAGGACCAGGTCGCGATGGTCCGGAACGCCGTCCAGGACACGCGTTACGCAGGTGCCGCATATGCCTTCCTCGCAGGAGGTTGGAATATCGATGCCGTGCACACGCAAAGCCTTGGTGATGGGCAGGTCGGCAGGGATCAGATAGGTCTGGCCGGTGCTGGCGATCTGGACCTCGAACGCTGTGGCAGGACGGTCGACCGGCGCCGGAGCCGGTGAGAAGTATTCGCGATGCAGTTGCGCGTCGGGCCATTGATTGCGGCTGGCCGTATCGAGCACCCAGTCCATGAACCCCGTGGGGCCGCACACATAGACGTGAATATCCTCAGGGATAGCCCCATCGCGCGAGACCTGCCCCAGGACGGATATGACGTCCAGCTTCTGGTCGGCGGGGCCGTCGTCGAGGTGGAAATGCACCTTGTTGACAAAGGTCGACGTTCCGATGCGGTCGACAAATGCCATGCGATCGAGTGATCTGGCAGAATAGTGAAGTTCAAAATCTGCGCCGATCGAGGCAAGCCGCTCCGCCATACACAGGATCGGTGTAATACCGATGCCGCCGGCGAACAAAATGCTCTTGCGTGCGCCGGGCGCCAGCGGGAAATGGTTCTTGGGTTCGCTGATGTTGAGCCGGCTGCCCTCCTGGAACCGCGCGTGCATGGCGATCGAACCGCCGCGCGACTGGGACACCTTCAAAACGGCGATCAGGTAGCGATGCTGCTCGTCGGGATGGTTGCAGAGGGAATACTGCCGGATCAGGCCATCACCGACATCGACGTCGATATGGGCCCCCGCGCTGAATGGCGGCAGGCTTCGCCCCACCGCGTCCGCGAGCTCGAACGACACGATATCTGTCGCTTCTTCGGTCCTGGCGCTGACCTTCACGCTCATCCATTGGCGAGCGGTCGTGGCAGGCCCCGTCCTCACGGCCCCGCGCCGGCGCTTTAGGTCGATATACATCCAAAGACCCGAGGCGGAGAGATAGATCAGGGACAGACCGGCAAACAGATCCATGAAACGACCCGTCAAGCCGAAGACGTCGCCGCGGTGGATCCGCTTCATCAGTTCGTGCTCTTCCCACCCAAAGGGGAAGCCTGTGCGCGGATATCCGGGTTCGGTCATGCTGACCCGCCGGCCGGTCGCGGTGTTGAACAGTATCTGTGTCGTCGCGGGGCCGCCTGTGACGATAACGCCCTGAGCCATGCCGCCGAAGTACCGCAGCCGTATAACCTTGATCGGCCGGACGCCCTCGGCGGCCTGGTAAGCCGCCAATGTCGCATCCAGCATACCCGGCAACTCGGACGCCGCCAAAGGCGTGGAATAGTCCGCGCTCATGCCGGCCGGAAAGCCATGGATCATCTCAGACGGAACCGTCGCCCGGTAAATCTGCAGGACGAAGCTGTCGATTGACAGCAAGGTTCCCGAGACTGTGACGACCATCAGGAAAATCGACGACACCAAGGCGATGGCCCGGTGCAGGGACTTCAGCAGCCCCCCCGACGACCAGAACAGTGCCCTTCGATCCACACGCGCCCGTGCTTGCAGCAAACGGACGTACTCGATCAGTCCTGTCACGACCAGGACGCCAAGCCCGATGCCGACCAGGATCTCCAGCCAGAGCATCCAGTCGCTCAGTCCCTGCAGCCGATGCCACGATTTCATCGTCCGGTGCAGGGATTGTTCGGGACCGCCGGAGGCCTTCACCACGGGCATGTCCGCAAGACGCTGGCCCGTCACCGCATCAAAGCGAAGCAAGTGATCGCCGGCCAGGGCCTGGACGACAGGCGCTCCGCCAACAACTCGGAACTCTATGAATTTCAGAGGCCTGTCCGGGCGCGTATCCGCCTGCGCCGAGACCATCGCGCGCGTCAGGGCGGATTTGATATCCAGCCCCGCCGGCAGAGGGAGCGCAGCATAGTCGGGCGTATCGATCACCGCGAAATTGGGCGTCCCGTCGATACTTTCTCGAATGGCCTTCATATTGGGATCGGTTGCCGGCGCATGCGAAACGATCGCACCGATATCGACCCCTTGGGTGAGGACGCCCGTCACGCCTAAATAGAGAACGAAAAAGCCGACGAGGATGGCTACGATCCGGTGGATCGATCGCGCGGTCGGCGTCTTGGCCGGCGTGTCGGACGGTAGAGTCATTCCTGGATCTTTCGAATAATCGTCAGCGCCGTTGGTGGTGAAGGAGGCGGGTGTCCAAAAGGTTGGCGGCGGTCGGCGCCGGGCCTGTCGCCGTTTCGGGCCATGCCGGAGGGGGGCTTCCTCCGGCACGCCTGAAATCAGGTGCAAGCCCGACCTTCCGCCTTACATGCGGATATGCACGCCCATGGTGTAGAAGCGGCCGAGCACGTCATCGCCAGGCACGGTACCGGTCCATGGCAAGCCGCCCGGGCTTCCGGCTGTGCCAAGGGCACCGCCGAACAGGGGCTTGGGATTGAACAGGTCCTGGATGTTGAAATAGAACTCGGTTTGGACCGTTCCTCTGGTGATCTTGTACGAGAGATTGAGGTCGGTATAGGCGACCGAGGGGATCTTCGGCATGGCGATGTTGAGCGACCGATCGGGATCCCAAGCCATTGCACTGCGCCATTGCTCGGTAACGGTTACCGAGAACTTTTTGCTCGGATTATAGGTCGCAAAACCCGTGACGCGACCGACCGGCGTCGGCTGCGCACCGGCCAGGTCCATCTTGGACAGGCCCGGCGTATTCTCCGTCAGATGCGGCTGATAGGTACCGAGCACTCGCAGGGTCAAAGGCCGGTCAAACACCGAGGTCGCGTAGTTGGCTTCGACGTCGGCGCCATAGGTCCTGACCTGGGCGATGTTGATCGGTTCGACGTAGAAGGCGGTCGCCGTATTGGCGGCCGACGCATTGGTGGCGCCCAAAGGCCGCGCGATCAGTGCGCAGTAGGGCGATGAACCCCCACTCGCGATACACGCGTCCTGGACCGCCTGGGTCGAACCGTCGATCTGAGCGATCGCGTTGTTGATCCGGATATCGAAGACGTCGATCGCCAGGCTGCCGCGCTCAAGCCAGTCGGGACGATAGACGATCCCCGCGGTCGAGTTTTGGGCAATTTCGGGGACCAGGTTGGGGTTGCTACCGGTAATGCGCGGCACCTGGGTCGCGATCTGTCCGGTGAGGTAGTCGAGCTGGTTGGTCAGACCCAGCGAGTTCGCGGAATAGAGTTCCGTCAGGTTCGGTGCGCGGATATCCTGCGATCGCGTCGCACGCACGGTCAGCTGGTCATTGACCTGCCAGTCCAACCCCACCTTCCAGCTCCAGACATCGCCGCTGGTGCTGTAGTCCGTGTAACGAGCGGCGGCGTTCAGGTTCAGGGCCTTGGCAAAGGGCACGTCCTTAAGCAGAGGCACGTCCGCTTCATAGGCCACTTCACTCACCGTTTGATAGACCTGCGGCTGGGCCGCCATCGAACCTGACAACCACAGCACGCCCGATGCGTTGCAATTGGCCAGGGTAACGGTGTCTTGCGGCAAGCTGGCGCAATTGGGGGTATCGGTCGGTTGCGAGTCGCTGGCGATCTTGAGGCCGGTTTTGCGCCATTCGAATGACACCGCCATGTTGACCGGTCCGGCCCAGTCCGTGATCGGGGCTCCGGAGACGCTACCCGAGATGTCGCTCATGGTCACCGTCGACCAGTATTCGGTCGGATGCACGATGTAATTGATCGCGGCCTGGTTCGCGGCCGAAGGACCGAACAGATCCAGAGGCACGCAGTTTCCATACATGCTCGGATTGGACAGGGCCACCGCGCAGACGATCTTGCCGTTCGAGGGATTTACAACCGCATCCAACGAAGCCGCGAGATAGGTCGCATTGGCATTGTACTTTTGAGTCGTGTCCTGCTTGGACTCGCTGAGCGTCCCCGACAGCTCCCATTTGTATCCGGCGCCGAACGAACCATCGAGACCGAACATGGCGATATAGTTGCTGTCCATGCTCGAAGGGGTGGTGGGCCCCATTTCCAATGGCATTTCGCTTAACTGAAATGTCGACTGGTGCGCGGCGGCGAGTTCCGCCTGGTAGGTTGGCGCAAGGTAAGGATTGGTCGCGCTGAAGGTCTCGCTGAAGGTATTGTTGGTCTGAACGTTTTCGTTCTTGTTCGCGGTGACCGATAATTGCGCATAGCCGTGGACGTCGTCACTGAAATCGTAATCGACCCGGCCGAACGCCTGCTGCGTCCGTAACGCCGACTTCAGGGACGTGAGTGCATTGTAGCCGCCATCACCCCCAACCTGGACCGGGGAACCCGCCGTCGTCGGCGCACCATTCACAAAAGGGCTGAGCACGCCGTTCTGGGCAAATTCCTGCCCCGCCAGCACGCCGCTCGTGATGATGCCGCCGAAGGTATATTGCGAGGTGCGGGAGTTCGAAAACGCCTGATAGGGAATGGTCGTGCCGTTGCCCTGCACACTGTTGAGCTCGGCGGCCCAGGGAAACTTCATTCGGTCATAGAGGACGCCAGGATCATTGAAATATTCCAGGCTCCCCTCGAAGTGTCCCCGCCCGTCGGCGAAGCTCTTGCCGAAGGCGACACCGACGTCCACGGTCTGGTCGAGACTATCGCGATCCGCCTCGCCGCCTTGCACGGTCATCTTGAGACCGTTGAATTTCGTATCGGTGACGAAGTTGACCACGCCCGCGACGGCGTCGGAGCCGTAGACAGCCGAGACACCGCCGGTGACCACGTCGACGCGCTTGAGCAGCATCTGCGGGATCATGGTTTCGTCCACGGTCATGAACTGCGGATCGGTCGGCGGAACGCGATGTCCGTCCCACAGGACCAGGGTGCGCGACACGCCGCTGATGTTCAGGTTGCGCAAATTGGGCGTGTTCTCGGCCTGGTTTTGGTTTCCGCCGCCGGCGACCGCGTTGACCCCTTGGGAGTTGTTCAGTTGCGGCAGAAGGTTGAGCGCCTCGTAAACCGTATTCGGTTCGGCCTGCATAAGGGTTTCGGTGCTGACCACGGTGGTCGGCGTCGGACTGTTATTGCCGTTGCGTATGACGCGCGAGCCGGTGACGACGACTTCCGTCGGCGAGGCGCTCGGCGCAGGCTCGATGCTGGCAGGCTGGGCGGTGGCCGCAGCCGCGGAAATCACAAAGGACCCGCCGGCTGTGCGGGCGACGGTAAGGCCGCTGCCCTGGAGCAGCGCAGCCAAGGCAGCATCTGCGGAATAGGTCCCGTGCAAAACAGGCGCCTGTTTGCCGGCGACGTCCTCGGGCGTGAAAGCGACGTTGGTGTGCGCCTTAAAGCCGACCGCGGTCAGCGAATTGGCCAGCGGCTGCGCCGGAAGATCGAAATCATAGGCTACCTCGGCATGGGCCGCGGGAACCGCCATCACGGCAAGTGCGAGAATTGCACCTGAACTCAGGAGCTTTGTGTGTAAATGCATGTTTCATCCCTGACTATCATTTCGTGGTACGCCGTTTTTTATCGGGTACGTCAAAAAAGACGGGACAGGGGGCGAAACCTGACATAATCCGAACACCAATCAGCCATTTTTTATCTGGCATGAGCCAATAGTTATCAGCTGATTAATCGGAGAGTTTCACGCTTAACGGGTAATGTCGATCTCCTCGTCTTGCTGTTCGACATGCAGTCCATGCAGCTTCGCCACGGCCTCGGCGAACTCCTCAGGCTTATCGGTCGAAAAGACGCCTGAGACGCGCAGGTCAGCAATAGCCGGTGAAGCCAGTACAACATTGCGGCCGCCATAACGCGCCAGTTCCTGAGCCGCGTCGGCCAGCCGCGTGTCGGAGAAGATGACTTCGCCATCCCGCCAAGCGGTCGCGGCTTCGAGCGGGGGACGATCGAGCACGACCGGCGCATCTTCAGTGATCAGGGCGCGGTCACCCGGCGTCAGCACGGCCAATGGCTGCGGCGCCGGTTTAGGTTGGAACAGCGAGGCCTGGACGACCTGTCCGTCACGGGAAATTTCGACCTTGCCGCGCAACAATGTCACGGCCGCGCCCGTCGTCTTGCGACGGACGACGAAGGCGGTACCCAGCGCACGAACCTGGTCGTCGCCAACAAGAACGATAAATGGCCGGTTTGCATCGTGCGTGACGTCGAACATCGCCTCTCCACGATCGAGCCGCACACGTCGGAAGCCGTGACTGTAAAGAACCGTCAGCCGGCTATTGGTGTTCAGCGCGATATGGGTCCCGTCACTCAGCGTCACGGTTCGCTGTTCGCCCGTTTCCGTTTCATAGGATGGCTTGAGGTTTAGCAAGACATACCCCGCGGCGACGGGCGCCAGGACCAGCGCGGCCGCCACAGCCACGGCGATCTTGAAATTTGATGTCTTCGCCGGCGCCGGATTCTCGTTAGCCGCCCCTATCCGATGCATGGCCGCGATACCGGGCATGAGCTCCCAAAGTTCGGTTGCCTTGTCAAAGGCGTCGCGATGCAGGGGGTCGGCGTCCAGCCATTCGCGAAAGGCCGCTTCGAGGTCGGGGCTGCGGGCGTCGTCTTGCAGCTTCACCAGCCATGTGGCAGCGTCGGCGCGAGCCTCTTCCTGCTTCTTGTCTCCGATTACCATCCGTCTACCCACTTCAACAATTCCAGTGTTGCGCGTGCAACCTGCTTTTCCACGGCGGCAACGGTCAATCCCTCCTTCAGGGCAATCTCCTTGTAGCTCAACCCATCCAGACGCCTGCTGAGAAGTATTCTTCGCGTCCGCTCCGGCAGAAGCGCCAATCCTTCAGCGGCTCTTCGCAGCCTGGCCTGTGCTTGCAATATGTCTTCGGCGGCTGGGTTCTGATCGGCGATGGCGTTAAGCGCATCCATCATGTCGATGCTGACCGAAGGTTGCTTCTGCCGTTTGAAATCTATGGCCAGGTTGACGGCGGCTGTAACCAGAACGGCTTCTTTGGAGCGAACGACCTGCCTGCGTTCGTACTCTTCGACACGCAGAAACGCCTGCTGCACAACGTCGTCAGCATCCTGTCCAGAGACACCGCGTCGGAGTACGGCTGTGCGCGCTTTTCGTAGCATGTCTTTCAACGAACCCATCGCATGCCCTCCTCGCCTCTATTTAAGACGAATGAGCCGGCAATTCCCGACAAATATTTAGCCGGTGAACGATCGATAGTTGCCGCGAATCTTCGTGGCGGTTGCAATGAGCCATGGCGGTCACGACACCATTCCGACTTCATGCGTCAGTTTGGGGCCTAAAACGCAGAAGGGCCTCCCGAAGGAGGCCTCTAAACACTTGATATTGATAGAAGTTTGGTTGCGGGAGCAGGATTTGGCTCCGCTTCGCTCCGCCGAACTCAGGCACTTGCGTGCCTTCGTTTGAACCTACGACCTTCAGGTTATGAGGCTGTGCTATCGGCGAGGCGCGGCCCGGCGAGGGCGAGCTACCGGGCTGCTTCCCCCTACGCCGAGGCTTCGGGGGACATGCCATGTGTTTTGAGTTTGTGAAGAAGATGGTTGCGGGGGCCAGATTTGAACTGACGACCTTC
>OUWB011209563.1_pt1 | contig 17629 bp, 13 predicted proteins | sample 1779821 | NCBI WGS metagenome assembly OUWB01 (sample SAMEA3914806, study PRJEB12502) | metagenome | biome: forest; material: soil | place: Canada | collected 2011-08-03 | depth 0.1 m
GGCTTCGCGCTGCGCACTCGCTCCCGCGCCACCTCCCCCGCTTCGCGAAGAGCTCGCAGGGGAGGAGAGGCTTTAAGATTCAGCGCCCGCCACGATCCGTCCGTCCACCCAGACCTTGGTGATATTGGCCTTCGACGCCGTGTAAACGACCTTTTGCAGGGCGGCTTCGGGCGCTTCGCCGGCCAGGTGGATCGTACCGCCGGGCGCCTCGGGATCGACCACAAAGGCGTCGAAGCGGCAGCCGACCTCAAACGCCCCGACCGGCAAATCGAGCGCTTCGGCGCCACCCCTGGTGGCGCAGTAAAACGCCGTCTTCCAGTCAATGGCGCTACCGGCGACGCCCCGCACATCCGCGCGCATGCTCGCATCGACGCCGTCGTTCAGCGCGCGCGAAGAGGCCACGGCCCAGCGCATCGAATCGAAGGACGAGGCTGACGGCCCGCCGGCGATATCGGTGCCCAGGCCGACGCGTACGCCCTTGCCCAGGGCCCGGCGCAGCGGAAAGACGGCGTTGGAGAAGTAGTGGTTGGATAGCGGGCAATGGGCGATGCCGGCGCCCCGGGCGCGGATCGTTGCGAAATTGCCGTCGCTCAGGAAATTGCCGTGGGCCAGCACCGTATGCCGCGTCAGCAGGCCGAAGTGGTCGAGACTGTCGGCATCGTCCATGCCGTGGCGTGCCCGCACACAGTTGTGCTGCCAGTCGCTTTCCGAGCAATGGGTCTGGACGTGGCAGCCGCACGATCGCGCCAGTTGCCCCAGGCCCTCCAGCGCCGCGTCGGTGCACGACGGGATAAAGCGCGGCGTCACCACCGGCTTGATCAGGCCACCGGGAAGACCGTTGATATAGCCGATGACCTCGGCCGTGCCCGACAGGGCCTGATCCGTGGCTTCGCAGTAGAAGGGTGGGCATTGCTCGGGATTATCCATCGCCACCTTGCCGATCAGGGCGCGCTGGCCCTTGGCCAGGCAGATATCGGCCAGCAGCCTGGTCGCCGGCACGTGGATCGAGGCGAAATACATCGCCGTCGTCGTGCCGAGGCTCAGCAGTTCATCGACCAGGCCGCTATAGCTGGCCTGGGCAAAATCGAGGTCGTCATAGCGCGCTTCGAGCGGAAAGGTATGGGTCTGCAGCCAGACCTCCAGCGGCACGTCGAGCGCGGTGCCCAGTTGCGGCCATTGCGGCGCATGGACATGCAGGTCGCAAAAGCCCGGCAGGACCAGGCCGGGCAGACGCTCGGCGCCGGTCCTGGCTGCGTCGTAGCCGTCCTCGCCCGGGCGCAGGACACGCGTGATCCGGCCGGCCTCGACTTCGACCAGGGTGTCGACCAAACAGTCGACCCTCCCCAGGGCGGGCGCGTGACAAAAGGTGCCGAAATAGGTCGTCATGGGTGTTTTGCCTGCCGGGTCATTACTTTTGTCGCGCAGTTATAAGTTTGAATAATAAAGATATTTATAGATTTTTGAGCGAATTTTGATGCGGAAGCCATGGAAATGGGCGTCCAAACCTTAACGATTCGTAAAGAACGGAAGTGGAGGTCTTTGGGCGGGGATAAACAATTCACAACATCCGGAATACTTGTGGAGTCAGGCGGCATTTTCCAAGTTCAAAAACATCACCCGACCCTTATAAACAATACACTTAAACGTTTCACTTTGGTTGAGCAAGCGTCGAGGCACGGGCGATCAGCGACGTGCCGAAGACCACATCCGCCACCTCGCCCCCTTCGATCCGTCGCAACAGGGCATCGACCGCCTCAGCGGCCATGTCTTCCAGCGGCATTTCGATGCTGGACAGCGGCGGATTGGCCATCTGGGCCGACGGCATGTCGCCGAAACCGATGACCGCCAGGTCGCCGGGTACATTCAACCCCGCCGCCTGAGCCACCCGCATAACGCCCAACGCCAGGAGGTCGGTGCCGGCGAAGATCGCCGTCGCCTGGCGCGACACCACCGCTTCCTCGACCTCGCGTTCCAGCTCCATCGAAAAGGACGAGGCGACCTGGAAGGCCAAGCGGTTGCCGAGCGCCGAGACAGCGCCGTCGATGCGTGCCCGCATCGAGGCGACCTCCATCGGCCCCGAGACGATACCGACGCGGGTGTGCCCCCGCGCCATCAGGTGTTCGGTGGCGCGGCGGCCGCCGCCCGTATAGTCGGCACGGATCGAGGCCAAGCCCGGGATCGAGCGATCGATCAGCAGGGTCGGCACGCGCCGGCTTTCGGCCTCGACCGTATTGACGTCGCGAATGGGAAACCACACCACGCCGTCGACGCCGCGGTCGATCATGCGGCGAAAGGCTTCCTGTTCGAGGCTTTCGGAATTTTCCGTGTCGGTGACGAAGACGCAGTAGCCAGCCTGGCGCGCGCTCCTCATCACGCATTGCGCCAGCGCCGTGAAGAAGGGGTTGGCGAAATCAGGCACGACCAGGCCGATGGCGCCCGTCTTGCCGGTACGCATGGCCCGCGCGCTGAGATTGCGGCGATAGCCCAGGTCATCGGCGACCTTCAGGATATGGGCGCGCACCGCGTCACCCAGCGATCCGGTGCCGTTCAGCGCATAGGAGGCGCTGGCCAGCGAGACATCGGCCGTGCGGGCAACGTCCTTCAGCGTGACACGCTTGACTGACACATCGTCCATCAAGACCCCCGATAGGTCGAATAGCCGTAGGGCGAGACCAGCAGGGGCACATGATAATGCCCCTCCCCCGTCATGCCGAAATCGATGCCGATCACATCGAGAAAAGGCGGCTCGGCCAGGGTGACGTGCCTACCGCGGAAATAGTCGGCGACCGAGAATTCCAGGCGATAGGTCCCGGGCTTGTGGACGAGCGTCTTCAGCTCCGGGCAGCGGCCGTCGGCATCGGTGACGCCGTCAAACAGGACATGCGCGCCGGACAGCAAGCGCAGCCGTACGCCTGAAGCCGGCGTGCCGTGGGTCGTATCGAGAACGTGCGTGCTTAAGGTCATGGGGTCTCCATTTCACGCCTCTTGGGGCCAGTTACCCAGGAATTCCGGCTCGGCATAGGCGAAATAGGCCTCGAGCATCTGGGCGCGGTCGTCGAGGAACAGCCCGTCGGCCACGCCCTTGACCAGCTTGGGCAGGGCTTGTTTCAGGCCGCTGAGCGCCGAGGCCGACAGGCCGAAATTGATCAGGGCCGAATAGTTGAAGGGAAAAATGCCGCCGACGATATGTTCGGCCTCGGGATTGCGGCCCAGGAAGGCGAAGTCCTCGCCGAGATAGGGGTGGGCGTCGATCAGGGGGTTGGCCATCTCCGGCGGCGGCACGAAGGTGTCGCCCCAGCGCAGGATGCCGGGTTCGATGAGGCGCAGCTCGGGCCGCAAGGCCGGGTCGGTGACCAGGCCGGTGCTGAGGACCAAAAGGTCGAAGACGTGCTCGCCATCTCCGACCGTCACCACCGCCTGGCCGCCGCGTTCGGCCACGGCCGACCACGGGGCGCCGAGATGCAGGTGGAACCCCGGCAGGGCACAGGCCCGATCGAAGGTGTCGTTGGTCGGCGGCTGGTTATGGCGGAAGAAGGCGGACATGACCGCATACTTGTCGGCGTCGCTCAATATGGCAAAGCGGTCGATCAGGCCCGACGCTTCCATATGGCGGATCGGATTGACGCGGGGAAGGTCCTTGCGGCGCATGAAGACGTGGGCCTCGGCGACGCCGGCCGTAAGCGCATGCTGGGCATTGTCGAAGCTGGAGGCGCCGCCGCCCAATATGCCGATCCGTTTGCCGGCCAGGGCTGCGAAGTCGATCATTTCCGAGGTATGGGAATAGAGCGCGCGCGGCAGGGTGTCGGCGACCAAAGGCGGCACATGCCATTCGCCGCCGCCCTGAATGCCGGTCGCCAGCACCACCTTGCGCGCCATCAGGCGCTCGCCGCTTTCGGTATGCAGGCGATAAAGCCCGTCAACCGGCTCGATCAGGGTCAGCCGCGTGTCGTTACGCACCGGCAGGGCCAGCATCTCACGGAACCAGCGCAGATAATGCATCCAGTCCTGGCGCGAGATCTTGCCGAGCGCCTCCCAGGCGCCCTCGCCATGCTTTGCCTGCCACCAGGCGCGAAAGGTCAGGGACGGCACGCCCAGGTCGATGCCCGTCAGGTGCTTGGGCGAACGCAGGGTGATCATGCGGGCATAGGTGTCCCACGGCCCCTCGCCGCCCGCCGGATTCTCGTCGATCACCAGAATGTTGGAAATGCGCTCGCGCTGCAGGCCAAAGGCGGCGCCCAGACCGGATTGGCCGCCACCGACGATGACGACATCATAGACATGGCCGTTCGGATGATGGCGCGGCTTGACCCAGGTTTGGGCGCCAAAGGCCAGCATGCCGAGCTCGGCCTTTACGCGGGTATTGAGGCTGTCGAGGCTCATGCGGCTACCTTGTCTTCCAGGCGTAACTTCACGATCTTGCCGACTTCCTGCAAAGCCATGGCGAATTCGGTAATGTCGGGGTTGTCGAGACGATCGGCCATCGCCGCCAGGATGCCTGCCTTGCCGCCGGCCCGCCGCACGCAGATGATGAACGGAAAGCCGAAACGCTTTTCGTAGGCGTCGTTCAGGGCATGGAAACGCGCGAACTCTTCCGGCGTCAGGGCGTCAAGCCCGGCGGAGGCCTGCTCGGCCGCCGACTCCCGGGTCAGTCCTGCGGCGATTGCGGCCTTGTCAGCCAGCTTGGGGTGGGCGCGCACGAGGTCGAGTTGCAGCTCCGGTCCCGCGTCATCGAAAACGAAGATCAGCGTGAGAAACATGTCTGTAACGGTTGCGAAAGGACGCAAACCGGCAGTCGCTTCGACAATCCATGGCGTGTGCTCGAACAGGAAGCCGAATTGATTGACAAACGCCGCGTCGCTCAGGGCATTGACCTCGGCAATGGTCATCTTGGCCTTATCCAACATAGGGATGCACCTTAAGCCAGTGATGGGCGATATCGATGCGCCGGGCGATCCACACCCCGGACTTCGACTGAATATGGTCGAGGAATTTCGCCACGGCGCGGGCGCGGCCGGGCCGACCGGCGACGCGGCAGTGCAGGCCGACCGACATCATCCTTCCCGTCTCTTCGTACAATTGATCGAACGTATCGCGCAGATAGCGGAAGAAGGGCTCCCCATCTTCGAACCCATTCAGCGCCACGAACTTCATGTCATTGGCGTCGAGCGTATAGGGCAGGATCAGCTGGGGCCCACCTGAACGCTTCATCCCATAACGGGTATCGTAATAGGGCAGGTCGTCGGCATAGCTGTCGGCGTCGTAGACGAAGCCGCCTTCTTCGACGACCAGTCGCGCCGTGTTCGGGCTGGTCCGACCCTGGTACCAGCCGAGCGGACGCGAACCAGTGACCTCGGTATGCAGACGGACGGCCTCGGTAATGTGGGCTCTTTCGATATCTTCGGAAATGGTCTGATAGTCGATCCAACGCAGGCCGTGGCTGGCGATCTCCCAATCCGCTTTTTGCATGGCTTCGACGGCCGCCGGGTTGCGCGCCAGGGCCATGGCGACGCCATAGACGGTCAAGGGCGCCCGGCGTTCGGTGAACATCCGGTGCAAACGCCAGAAGCCGGCGCGGGAGCCATATTCATAGAGGCTTTCCATGGCCATGGCGCGCGCGCCGATATGGCTTTGCGCCCCGACCATCTCCGACAGGAAGGCTTCGGAGCCGGCATCGCCGTGCAGGATGTTGTTTTCGCCGCCCTCCTCGTAGTTGAGGACGAACTGCACGGCGACACGGGCATTGTCGGGCCATTGGGGATCGGGCGGATTGGCGCCGTAGCCGATGAGGTCGCGGGGGTAGGTCATTGTGCGAACTCCCTACCTGCGAAGCGGCGCAACTTCCTTCTCCTCCCCATCGTGTTACGATGGGGAGGTGGCGGCGCGCAGCCCGAAGGGCAAGTCGACGACGGAGGGGTCACTTGCCGGCGCCAGTGACATCCTCGTTGTCCGTAAGTGACCCCTCCGTCGCGGACGTCGTGCTTCGCACTTGCCGCGCCACCTCCCCATTTTAACAAAATGGGGAGGAGAGATTTTCTCGCGTTGGTCATCCCCATGCCTCCAAAGCCGCATCGACCGCGCCGGGCGTCACAGCCAATCCTTCGCCGCGCAGAACAGCGTCCAGCGCCGAAAGCGTGATCAGCACCTTGTGCTTCCTGGCATTGTAGCCCATGGCGCCGATACGCCAGATCTTGCCGGCCAGGGGCCCGAACGCCGTGCCGATCTCGATTTCGAAATCGTCGCGCATGCGCGCCCGGACGCGCTCGCCGTCGACGCCTTCGGGGATGACCACGCCGGTGACATTGCTCATGCGGTGCGCATCGGTCCCATAGACTTGAAGCCCCATGGCGCGGATGCCGGCGACCATGGCCGCGCCGGCCTTGCGGTGGCGCTCGAAGCGCGCCTCCAGGCCTTCCTGGACGACGAGCCGGGCGCATTCGCGCGCCGCATAGAGCATCGAAGTCGCCTCGGTGTGATGGTTCAGCCGCTTGTCCGACCAATAGTCCATGATCATGGCCAGGTCGAAATAGTTGGAGCCGATGCGCGCGCGATGGCCGTCGACCGCATCGGCGGCGCGGATGCCCTTTTCGGTATGGCGGCGGGCAAAGATGAAGTCGGCGGCGCGGTCCGAAATCGTGATCGGCGCCGAACCCGACGGACCGCCCAGGCATTTTTGCAGGCCGCCGGTGACGATATCGGCGCCCCAGGCGTCAGTCGTCACCGCCATGCCGCCCAGCGTCGCCGTGGCATCGACATAGGAAAACGCCCCGACCTCACGGCACAGCTCGCCCAGGCCGTCGAGCGGCTGGGCCATGGTGGTCGACGTATCGCCGTGCACGCAGCAGATGACGGCCGGCTTGACGCGCCGCGCGGCTTGCGCAATCGCCTCAAAAGCAACCACCTCGCCCCAGGCCGCATCGACGGTTTCGATGACCGCGCCGAGGCGCTCGGCGATCTCGGTCAGCAGCAGGCCAAAGCGCCCGGAACGCACGATCAGCACGACGGCGCCCGGCTCGATCAGCGACACCATAGCCGACTCGATGCCGGCGCGCGCCGTGCCGTTGATCAGCAGGGTCCAACGGTTCCCGGTCTGGAAGACCTGGCGGTAGAGCGCCATGGTCTCATTCATATAGGCCGTCATCTCCGGATCGAACTGGCCCAGCAGATCAGCCCCCATGGCGCGCAGCACGCGCGGATGGGCGTTGACCGGGCCCGGCCCCATCAGCAGCCTTTGCGGCGGATCGAGTTCCCCGAAGATCTCAGACATCAGCGGCTTCCAATTGATCGATAAAATTGAGCAGGGCACGACAGGCAAGGTCCGCATCAGCCGGATCGACCGATTCCAGCGGATTGTGCGAAATGCCGTCCTTGCAGCGGATAAACAGCATGGCCGACGGTGTAATCGGCGAAAAGATCATGGCGTCATGGCCGGCGCCGGAAACGATATCGCGCGGCGCAACGCCGACCGCTGCGACGGCGCGGCTGAGCATCGCCCGAAACGCCGGATCACACGGACTGGGCGGCAGGGCGTGCGTCTTGTCGAGATGCAGGCCTAGGGCGCGGCGATGGGCGATGGCCTTCAGCTCGGCGATGATAGCGGCCTCGGCCGGATGCAGGACCTCATTCGTTCCGGCACGCAGGTCGAGGGTGAAATGGACCTCACCCGGCACGACATTGGGCGCGCCCGGCCCCGCGGTGATGCGGCCGACCGTGCCGACCAGGTCAGACGGCCCCTGGCCGGCGATGCGTTCAATCGCCAGCATCATCTCGGCGGCACCAGCCAGGGCATCCTTGCGCAGTGCCATGGCATTGGTGCCGGCATGGCCGGCAACGCCGGTGACGGTCACGGCATAGCGGATCTGGGCGGCGATGGCGGTTACGACACCCAGGGCCAGGCCCTCGGCTTCGAGCACCGGCCCCTGCTCGATATGGGCCTCGATATAGCCCAGGAGCTCCGATGGATCGCGCCGGGCACCTGTAAAGCGGCTCATCGCCAAACCATTCAGTTCCAGGGCCTGGGCCAGGCCCACCCCTTGCGCGTCCGCGACCTCGAGCGCGCCGAGCGTCAGCGATCCGGCCACGGCGCGCGAGCACAGCATGGGTGCCGGAAAGCGCGAGCCTTCCTCGTCGCCGAACGCATAGACCTCGATGGCAAACGGCAATTGGCGGCCCGCCGTCTTCAGCGCGGCGCAGACGGCGACACCCAGCATGACGCCGAGCGGCCCGTCATAATTGCCGGCATCGCGCACACTGTCGATATGCGAACCGATCATCAGGGTCTTTGCGCCCTCTCCATAGCGACCGATCAGGTTGCCGGCGCCGTCGATACGCGTCGTCATGCCCACTTCGCCCATCCAGGCGGCGACCTGTTCCACCGCATTGAGATGAGCCGGGCCGAGATAGGGCCGGAACAGATAGTCCGGATGGTCGCTGAACCGCGGCCCGGTCAGGGCATCGCAGGCGTCGACCGCCCAAGCGCCTGTCGCTTCTACCATGCCGCCACCCCGCCGTCGGAACGCGGATCGGTGGCGCCTTCGATGCGACCATCCGCATGACGCACGAGGGCGCCGGCATGGCCCATCAGGGTGGCGAAGGGCGCGACGACCTCGACCGCATGGCCGGCCGCACGCAGGGCCTCATAGAGCGTCGGGTCGAAGCGATCCTCCAGCTTCAGCCGGATACTGTCCTCACCCCAGGTGCGGCCCAGCAGCCAGCGCGGCGCGGTGATCGCCGCCTGCAGACCCATACCGTCCCTATAACGCGTAAACAGCGCCGCCTGGGTCTGCGGCTGGCCCTCCCCGCCCATGGTGCCGTAGGGCATGACACGGCCGTCGTCGAACACCGCCAGGGCCGGGTTGAGCGTATGGAACGGCTTGCGGCCGGGTTTCAGCGCATTCCAACCGGTCTCCGCCAGGCGGAACGAGATGCCGCGGTTCTGCCAGGTGATGCCGGTCTGCGGCAGGACGAGGCCCGAGCCGAACTCGAAATAGAGGCTTTGGATAGCGCTGACGGCGCGGCCTTCGCCGTCGACGACGCCGAACCAGACGGTGTCGCCGTCCGACGGCGGCTGCGGCCACGGCAAGGCGCGCTGCATGTCGATCCCGGCGGCCAGGGCGTCGAGCGCCGCCGCGTCGCCGAGCAGGGCCTGCGCATCGAAATCCATATGCGCCGGGTCGCCGATATGGCGGTCGCGTAACATAAAGGCGCGCTTGGTCGCCTCGACCAGGCCGTGGATATGGGCAAACTCGCCTTCGGTCTTCAGCCGGTCGTAGAGCGCCAGGATCAGCAGAGAGGCAAAACCCTGGGTCGGCGGCGCCGCATTATAGAGATCGGCCCCGCCAATGCGCGTGTGCAACGGTGCCGGGCGGCTTACGGAATGGGCCTCGAGGTCGGCAGCGGATACGGGCGAACCGGCGGCTTCGAGGTCGGCGGCGATCTCGCGCGCCAGTTCGCCGCGATAGAAGCCATCCAAGCCGTTGCGGACCAGGCGGCGCAAGGTCCGGGCCAGGGCCGGCTGTTTCAGCCGCTCGCCGGCACGCATCGGCCGGCCGTCGCGACGGAAGACATCGGCGTAACCGGCCACCTCGCGCAGGTCGGCGTCCTTCGAGGCCATGGCCATCGCCCCGCCCTCGGTCACCGCCACGCCATCCTCGGCGTACCAGATGGCGTCGCGCAGAATGCGCTCCAACGGCAGGGTGCTTTCCGACAACATGGCCTGCCAGCCGCAGATCGTGCCGGCGACCGTATTGGCTGCCAAAGGTCCACGCCACGGGACGGCGTCCAGGCCCCTATAGAGCGACAGATCGGCCTTTGCCGCCGCCCCGCCGACGGCATGGACGCCCTGCAGGCGACCGTCCGGCTCGCGGACCAGCCAGAAGCTGTCGCCGCCGATCGCATTCATATGCGGATAGACGACGGCCAGGGTCGCCGCCACCGCGACCGCCGCTTCGCGCGCATCGCCGCCGTCTTTCAGCACATCGAGGCCCGCCTGCGCCGCCAGGTGATGGGGTGCGGTGACCATGCCGCGATAAGAAGAGGCCGTATGCAGCATCAGGCGATCTCCCGGGCGGTGAACACACCCTCGGCTTCCAGCCGTGCCAGCCAGTCGAACAGCAGGCCCTCGCGGCCAGGCGCGGTCATGCATTGTACGCCTATGGGCAGGGACCCGCCGCTATAGGGCGCGGCGATAACGGGAACGCCGGCCAGGCTGAGCGCCTGACAATAGAGACCGAGATTGGCGCGCGCCGAGGCCGGCTTGCCGTCGATCAGGATGGTGCCCGCGTCGATTAACGGCGCCACCGTCGGCGTCGCCGGGGCCAGCAGGATGTCGTAATCCTCGAACAGGGCCGCGACCCTGGCCCGCCAGCGTGCGCGCATTCCCCATGCCTTGAGATAGGCCGCCGACGGCAAAAGCGCTCCGGCCAGCAACCGGTCGCGCACGGCGGGGTCATAATCCATGGCCCGCCTGCGCAAGGTATCCAGATGCAGCGCGCCGCCCTGGGCGGCGGTGATCAGAAAGGCCGCCGACCGCGCCGCCTCGGCTTCGGGCAGCTCAATGACGGCGTCGCTGCCGATATGATCCATCACGGCGTCGACGGCCGCCACGGCCTCCGTCGAGGCGTTCCTGGCGAAAAAGCCACCGAGCCGCGCCACGCGAGGCCGGTGGGGAGCGGTGGTCAGCTTCACGCCCGACAGCACCTCATAGGCCGTGCGCAGCTCGCCCACGGTCCGCGTGAACGGCCCTATGGTGTCGAGCGCTTCGACGAAGGGAAAGACACCGTCCATCGGGAGCGCGCCGTCGCCCGGACGCAGCCCCCAGACGCCGCACAAGGAGGCCGGCACGCGGATCGAGCCGTTGGTGTCGGAGCCGAGCGTCAGCGGCACCATCCCCGCCGCCACCGCCGCCGCCGAGCCACCCGACGAACCGCCGGCCAGCCGCGTCAGGTCGTGCGGGTTTTTCGTCGTGCCGAAATGGGCGTTCACCGTGGCGAAACCATAGGCGTATTCGTCCATGTTGAGCGTGCCCACCAGGATGGCGCCGGCGGCTTTCAGGCGCTGCACGGCCCGGGCATCGGCTACCGCTTTCGGCGCATCCGTCCGCATGGCGGCCCCGGCGGTCGTCGAAAAACCTGAGACATCGAACAGATCCTTGACGGCGAACGGCACGCCGGCCAGGGGGCCTGGATCTTCACCCGCCGCGACCCGGGCATCGAGCGCCCGCGCCGCCACCAGGGCCTCCTCGTCGAACAGGCGGGTGAAGGCATTGAAGCGAGGGTCGCGACCGCGGATATCGTCCAGCGTCCGGCGCACGACCTCTTGCGCCGAAATCTCCCCCCGCCGGACGGTTTCGGCGGTGACAACGCTGGACATTCCGCTCATTTTTCAAGGCCATCCTCTACCGGACAGGCCTCGACGATCGCCAGGTGGTGTCGCAGCAAATCCAGAGCCTGGGCGACGCCGTCCCGGCACGCCTCGGGAAGCGCCAGATTCAGGACCTGGGCGGTCGCTTCGATCGATTCACGGGTCTGCGGTTGTCCCATAAAAGCCCTCGCTCAGCCGTTGATTAAACAATGGTTAAACGTTTCATTCCGCTTTGCAAGTGCGAAAGCATCGCCCCCTGGTCGACCGGGGATCGACCGCCACGCGATTCGCCTGCCCCGTGAGTCGCCGGGCATGGCATTTCTTTAAATATTTTAAGTATAACAATCTTTTCAAATTTAAATGTCAGACAATCTCTATTATCATATTTAAAATAAAGCCCCTTAAAATCAACGAGTTGTGTGTCATTTATGCTAGCCCGACCTACAAACCGCGGCTATGACAACGCTATCTCTGGCGTTTGTATGACATTATGATAGCGTTGTCGGGACCGTGAAACCGGTCTGTGCGACGCCCCAATTCAAGGTGGCCCGCCGGACACGAATTCGCGTCGGTAGGGAAGCGGAACGCATATCAGGAAAACACACCGGAAACAGGGCGTCAGCTCGTCTTGGTGTTTTCAAATTTGAATATCGTTTTATATGCGCGACAATTGTCGCGCAGGCTTCTCTGTCGAAAGTCAGGATTCGTCGTCGTCCACGTCTTGGGCGGCGTTTCTTACTCAGGGAGAGAAGAGTGAAAAATTCCAAGCAAACGCGGACGTCGACCGCGTTGATGAGTGGAGCGTCTATCGTCGCACTGGGCATGTTGGCCCTGTCCGCGCCGGTTTACGCCCAAACCGCGACCCCGGCCGCCAGCGACAGCAGCACCGTCGTGGTCGTGACCGGCCAGCGCGCCGCGCTGAAGTCGGCCCAGAACATCAAGAAGAACTCCGACCAGGTCGTCGACTCGATCGTCGCGTCGGACATCGGCAAGCTGCCGGACCGTTCGGTCACCGAAGTGCTGCAACGCATTCCGGGCATCTCGATCAGCCACTCGAACACCGACATCGCCGGCAATACCGACCCGGAACACTTCACCCCGGAAGGCAATGCCGTCACCATCCGCGGCATGACCTACGTCCTGTCGGAAATCAACGGCCGTGACGCCTTCAGCGCCAGCGGCGGCCGCGGCCTGAGCTTCCAGGACATCCCGCCCGAACTGATGGCGGCGGTTGACGTCTACAAGAACCCCGACGCCTCGCAGGACGAAGGCGGCATCTCCGGTCTCGTCGACCTGCGCACCGCCATGCCGTTCGACTACAAGGGCCTGAAGATGGCCGCCTCGATCGGCGGCACGCAGAGCGAACTGGCCGGCGGCTCGCTGAAGCCGGAAGAATCGTTCCTGGTCTCCGACCGCTGGCACACCAGCTTCGGTGACGTCGGCCTCCTGGCCGACATCTCGCACAGCGAAATCACCACGCGTACGGACGGCACCGAAGCCTATCCCTACTTCCCGCGCATCCAGGGCATCGACGCCCTGAACGGCCAGACCGCCCAAGAGGAATGGATCTCGGCCGGCGGCGACTCGTCGTGGCGTACCGAAGTCACCGACCGCAAGCGCGACGGCGACTACCTGGCCCTGCAATGGCGTCCGAACGACAGCGTCGACATGTCGCTGACCTACTTCCGTTCGGCCTACAAGTATCACTGGGATGAAGACGCGATCTTCTCGCAGGTCAGCGCCTACAATATCGAGCCGATGGCCGGCACGACCTTCACCACCAACAACAACATCGTCACCGGCGGCACCGAAGTCGACACCGCCGACGGCGGCCTGCCCTTCGACGACGACGTCCGTTCGGCCGACCAGACGTCGTCCACCACCGACACCTCGTGGAAGATCACCTGGCGCGCCAATGACAAGCTGACCTTCAAGTCGGACCTGCAATACGTCTATGCCACGGCCGACAGCGACGACTTCACGGTCGCCACCGGCGTCAACCAGCCGTACGAAACCTTCAACATCCCGACCAATGGCGGCATTCCGACCTCGTCGGTCGACGCGGCCTATCTCGCGAACCCCGCCAACTACTACTGGGCCTTCACGATGGACGGCGAAAGCCGCAACATCGGCAAGGAATTCGCCTGGAAGGGCGACGCGGACTACCAGTTCAGCAGCGGCTTCTTCAAGGAACTGGACGTCGGTGTCCGCATCAACGACCGCACGGCCTACAACGAGCTGAGCGAACCGGGCAACGGCTATAACTGGGCCGCCGTGTCGCAAACCTGGCAGGTCGGCACCAGCCCGGGCCAGATCCCGACCCTGGCCTATCTGAGCGAGTTCCCGGCGGCGACCAAGGTCTTCAACTTCAACAACTTCCTGAACGGCGCCATCGGCAACCCGCCGCCGGTCATCTTCCCGGCCAACTCGCTGGCCAACAGCGCCTCGTTCGTGCAACTGCACCAGTTCTTCATGACCCTGTGTCTGTCGAACCCGGGCGCCACCGCCGCCAACTGCTCGGCCTTCGTGCCGGCCTCGTTCGCCAACAGCCTGACGGGCGGCGGCATCAATACGCAGAGCGAGCGGACCTACGCCACCTACGCCGAAGTCCACTTCGGCCAGGATACGGGTCCGGTGCCGTTCGACGGCACGCTGGGTGTGCGTGTCGTCAACACCGTTGACGAAGCCCAGGGCTACGAGAACCTGTCGGCCTTCAGTGCCGCGAGCACCAGCTTGACCGGCAGCTTCCAGTCGTTCAACGCGCTGGCCACGCCGTCGAGCGCCAAGAACGACTATACCGACATCCTGCCCAGCCTGAACCTGCGCTTCAAGTTCAGCGACAAGCTGCAAGCCCGTATCGCCCTGTCGCAAGGCATGAGCCGTCCGGACTTCTCGCAGTTGCAGGACTTTACCTCGCTCTCGAGCGGCGTCGGCGCCATCGCCGGTTCGACCACGGTCGGCGAACAGACCTTCACCGGCACGGCCAGCGGCAATCCGTACCTGAAGCCGGTCAAGTCGAACAACGTCGACCTGACCCTGGAATGGTACTTCGCCCCGACCGGCTCGCTGACCGGCGCCTTCTTCCACAAGGACCTGACCGACGTTGTCGTCAACGAAACGATCGAAGTTCCGGAAACCAACACGGTTGGCGGGACGCAAGCCTTCGAAACGACCGCTCCGATCAACGGCGCCAAGGGCACGGTCAACGGCTTCGAACTGGCCTACCAGCAGTATTACGACAATCTGCCCGGTCTGCTGAAGGGCTTCGGTACGCAGGCGAACGCCACCTTCATCGACAGCCAGCGCAAGCTCTACAACCCCGTCACCAGCGCCTATTGCGACGCTTCGCCCAACGCCTCGCAGGCGCTGGTCAACGAAGACCTCAATGGCTGTGACACGGACGGTCGTACCTTCGGCAACCTGCCCCTGCAGAACCTGTCGCGCTACGCCTTCAACGTCGCCCTGCTCTACGACCGCGGTCCGATCTCGGCCCGCCTGGCCTATAGCTGGCGTTCCAAGTACCTGATGGGCGTCAATGTCAACCCGGTCGAAGGCTCCAGCGGCCTGAACACCGACGTGTCGAGCCCGAACTACAAGATGGAAAACATCAACTACGCCCTGCCGCTCTATGCCGACAACTACGGTCAGCTCGACGGCGGTGTCTTCTACAAGATCAACGACCACCTCACGATCGGCGCCGAAGCTCAGAACCTGACCGACTCGGTCTACAAGGAACTGATGCAACAGCACATCGGCATGATGCCGTTTGCCTGGTACAAGTCGGGACCGTCCTACAGCGTCCAGCTGCGCGTGACCTACTAAGCGTCTACCTTGTAAATCCGGAACTGGGAGGGCACCATGCACATGGTGCCCTCTTTTTTATGAGGGAAGCCCGGTCATCAACATGAACCCATCACATATTCGCAGGATCGTTATCGGCGGCGGCGGCAGCGCCGGCTGGATGGCGGCCGCCTCCCTGTCACGCCTGATCGGCCGCGCGGCGGACGAGGTCGTGCTGGTCGAATCGTCGGCGATCGGCACGGTCGGAGTCGGCGAGGCGACCTTGCCGACCATCCGCCAGTTCAACCAGGCGCAGGGCATCGACGAGATCGATTTCATGCGGCGGACCAATGCCACCTTCAAGCTGGGTATCGAGTTTTGCGACTGGCAGCGCCCGGGCTATACCTTCTTCCACGGCTTCGGCGATTTCGGTCCGGCGATCGAGGGCATATCGCCACACCAGCTATGGCTGGCGACGCGCGCGGCCGATGATGAGGCCGGCTACGAGGCCCAGTCGATCACCTCGGTGGCGGCGCGCCTGGGCACCTTTGCCCCGCCCGTGCCCAATCCGGGCTCGGTGCTCGGCTCCTATGCCTATGCCTTTCACTTCGACGCCGGGCTCTATGCCGCCTTCCTGCGCGCGGTTGCCGAGAGCCGCGGCGTCAAGCGGATCGACGCCCATATCGCCGATGTGCGCCTAAGGGCCGAGGACGGGTTCATCCAGGCCATCGTGCTGAGCGACGGCCGCGAGGTCGAAGGCGACCTGTTCATCGACTGCTCGGGTTTTGCCAGCCTGCTGCTCGGCAAGACGCTGGGCGTTCCGTTCGACGACTGGTCGCAATACCTGCCGGTCAACAGGGCGTGGGCCGTGCCCTGCGATAGGACAGCCGGGACGACACCGTTTACCCGCTCCACCGCACGCGAGGCGGGCTGGCAGTGGCGCATCCCGTTGCAAAGCCGCATCGGCAACGGCCACGTCTTCTGCGACGCCTTTACCTCGGAGACCGAGGCAGCCGATGTGCTGATGGCGAACCTCGACGGAAAGGCGCAGGCCGATCCGCGCCTGATCCGCTTCACCACCGGCCGGCGCCAACAGACCTGGGTGAAGAACTGCGTGGCCCTGGGCCTGTCCTCGGGCTTTCTCGAACCGCTGGAATCGACCAGCATCTACCTGGTCGAGGCCGGCATCGGCCGCCTCATCGAGCTGTTTCCCGACCGGCATTTCGAGCCGCGCCTGGCCGACGAGTATAACCGCCAGATGTCGATCAACCAGGCCTCGATCCGCGACTTCATCATCCTGCACTACTGCCTGTCGAAGCGCGACGGGCCGTTCTGGGACCACTTCCGCAGCCCCGCGGCCATTCCCGACACGCTGCGCCACCAGATCGACCTGTTCCGGACAAGCGGGCGCGTGGCGATCAACGACGCCAAGTCCTTCGGCGAAACCAGCTGGGTCTCGATCTTCCTGGGCCAGGGCCTGCGTCCCCTGCGTCACGATCCGCTGATCGAGCGGCTGGACATCGACAGGGTTCGTCGCGAACTGGAGCGGCGCACGGCGCTGATCGACGGCGCCGCCCGGTCCCTGCCGCCGCACGACCAGTTCATCAATCGCTTCGTCAAGGCGGCGTAGGGGCTATGCTGGAAAGTGCGCCTTCAAAAACGCCTGGTGCATCGGCATGCGGGCGACCGAGGCCTTGATCGCCGCCGGCAGGTTGGCGAAATGGCGCTTCAGCTCGGGCGTTTCCTGCATGTCGATGGCCGGCGGCCAGGTCTGGGGCCAGATCTCCAGGCCGGCATAGATGGAGAGCCAGTTGGCTTCGGTAAACCCACCGGCGTCGGCCAGGACGATATGGCCGGTGCGCTCATAGACGGATTGCCGGTAGATGAGCGACTCGGGCTGTTCCAGCGTATTCATCTGCCGCCAGAAGGGCGTGTCGGTGCGTCCGGACGCCGTATAGTGCAGCAGGATGAAGTCGCGGATGCCCTCGTACTCATAGGCCATCTTGCGATTATACTCATCGCGCAGCCCGACAGCGCAATGGCGGTCCGGAAACAGCTCGATCAGGCGGATGATGCCGCTCTGGATCAGCTGGATGCTGGTCGATTCCAGCGGCTCCAGAAAACCTGAGGCCAGGCCCAGCGCGACGCAATTGCCTTCCCACATCTTCGCCCGGCGCCCGGCGGTAAAGCCGAGGCGGCGGGGCGTGCCGATCGTCGCCGCAAGGCTGCTCATCAACCGGTCTTCGGCCTCGGCATCGGAGATATGCTGGCTGCTGTAGACATAGCCGTTGCCCATGCGGTGGCGCAGCGGGATGCGCCACTGCCAGCCGGCCTCCAGAGCCGTCGCCTGGGTATAGGGCAAGCGTTCGTCGTCGGGGTGTTCGCACTGGATGGCGATGGCGCGGTCGCACGGCAACCAGTGCGACCAGTCGATAAAGCCGGCTTTCAGCGTCTGCTCGATGACCAGGCCGCGGAAGCCCGAACAGTCGAT
>OUWB010003421.1_pt1 | contig 17598 bp, 15 predicted proteins | sample 1779821 | NCBI WGS metagenome assembly OUWB01 (sample SAMEA3914806, study PRJEB12502) | metagenome | biome: forest; material: soil | place: Canada | collected 2011-08-03 | depth 0.1 m
CCAGCCCGACCCAGGCCAGGACGACCAGCCCCAGGAACGCGTTGCGGTCCCATCTGTGTTCGCTGGCGAACCCCTTGTTCATTCGCGCGTCCCCGGCCTGCCCTCGGGAAGTGGCAGCCGATTACCGAAGACTGTCAATGAACATTTTTAACCCGCCAGGAACGGCTTGAGCGACGCATTCCCGTCGGCGACCACCGCTTCGTCGAGCACCACACCCTTGGCGATCAGCAGCTTGGCAGCCATGAAGTCGGCCGGGCGGTTGGCGCTTTCGACGGCGCGCAGGCGGCTCTGCGCGTCTAGGTGGAAGATCGAGAAGGCCCAACTGGCCGGATCGCCGCGCAATACCGCATGGGTATCGGGTTGCAGGAGGCCGGCGATCTGAAGCTTGAACTCGTACTGGTCCGACCAGAACCAGGGCGCCTCGACGACCGGTGCGCGATAGCCGGTGATGGCGGCCGCCGCCTGCTTGGCCTGTTCCAGCGCATTGGGCACGCTCTCCAGGCGGAAACGGCCGTCATAGAAGGGCAGGGTGCGCGAAGTGACGTCGCCGATGGCGAAGATATCGGCGCTGCTGGTCCGCGCCTGGTCATCGACCACAATGCCGTTCAGGCAGGCCAACCCGGCCGCCTGGGCCAGGTCGTCGGCCGGCAGGGCGCCGATGCCGATCAGGATCAGGTCGAATGCGTGGACCGAACCGTCGCCGAGGTGGACGCGTTTGCTGTCGCCGTCGCCGAGCGACAGTTCGGTGATCATCGCCTGGCTGATGATATTCACCCCGCGGTCGGTATGGATGCGCGTGAAGAAGTCCGACAGTTGCACCGAGGCGACGCGCGACAGGATGCGGCCTTCGCGCTCGAAGACGGTGACCTCGCAGCCCAGCTTGCGCGCCGAGGCGGCGACCTCGAGCCCGACATAGCCGGCGCCGATCAGACCGATGCGCTTGCCCTGGGTCAGGGCGCTCTTCAGCGTTTCGGCGTCATCCAGTGTGCGCAGCAGATGGTGCGGCACATGGCCGGCCCCGGGAATAGCACAGGGCCGCGCTTTCGACCCGGTGGCCAGGATCAGGTGATCGTAGGCGAGGCGCTCGCCGCCGGGCAGGCTCACCGTGTGGCCGTCGACGTCGATCAGGTCGCAGCGTGTCTCCAGGCGCGTGGCGATCGATTGGTTCGGATAGAAGGTTTCGCTGCGCAGGTAGAGGTCGTCGAGCGAGGCTTCGCCCTTCAACCAGGCCTTGGACAACGGTGGCCGTTGGTAGGGCAGGTAGGGCTCCGCGCCGACAAGGGTGATATCGCCCGTATAGCCGTATTGCCGCAGGAACCCCGCCGCCGATCCGCCGGCATGGCCGGCGCCGATGATGACAACACCGGTCATTATAAACCCTCCGGCACGGCCGTGCCGTTCTGCAGGCAGAAGGCCTTGAGCGTATTGCTGAGCAGGCAGGCGATGGTCATCGGGCCGACCCCTTTGGGCACCGGGGTGATGGCCAAGGCGCGTTCTTTCGCCACTTCGAACTCGACGTCGCCGAACAGCTTCTGCTTGCCGTCGATCATTTCGCGATTCATGCCGACGTCGATGACATAGGCGCCGTCGCGAACCCAGTCGCCCTTGATGAATTGCTTGCGGCCGATGGCGGCCACCAGGATGTCGGCGTTAAGGCACAGCTCTTTGAGATTACGCGTTTTCGAATGGGCGACGGTGACCGTGCAGTCCTGGGCCAGCAGCAGTTGCGCCATCGGCTTGCCGACGATGTTCGAGCGGCCGACGACGACGGCAGTCTTGCCGGCCAGCGTATCGCCATGGCTTTCTGCCGCATCCTTCAGCAGCATCAGGCAACCCAGCGGCGTGCACGACACCAGGCCCGGCAAGCCGACGCTGAGGCGGCCGACGCTTTCGACGTGGAAGCCGTCGACATCCTTGTCGGGATGGATGGCGTCGATGACCTTCAGCGACGACATGTGCGGCGGCAGCGGCAATTGCACCAGGATACCGTTGACGGCAGGATCCCGGTTCAACTGATCGACCAGGGCCAGCAATTCGTCTTCGGCGGTCGTTTCGGGCAGTCGGATGGTGTTGGATTGCATGCCGATCGCCTGGGTCTGCTCGCCCTTCATGCGGACATAGACCTGGCTGGCCGGATCTTCGCCGACGATGACCACCGTCAGGCCCGGCGTCTTGCCGGTCGTTTCCCGAAGTTTGGAAACGTATTCGGCCAGGCGTTCGCGCAGACGCGCGGCATAGGCTGCGCCGTCGATGATGTTACCGCGAGAGAAAAGGGCGTCAGTCATGCGGAGCCTTTAGATCTGAGATAGCGCCGCCAACAAGCGCTCGACCAGCGGCCGCAAGGCACGGCTCAAGGGGGCGGCGACGTCGTCGTCATACAGGTCGGGCGACGCCATGTTCAAGTAGCGATCCTGAACTATTTCGATCTGCAAGGCATGGATGCGGGTGTCGGGGCGACCATAGTGACGGGTCGTAAAACCGCCCTTGAAACGGCCGTCGATGACGAAGCTGTAGGCGTCCTGGCTGTCGCCCCAGTGACGGACCGTCTCGCGCAGGGCTGTCGATGCGGTGCGTCCATCATTCATGCCGAAATTGAGGTCGGGCAGGCGGCCGTCGAACAGGGACGGAATGCTTGGCCGGATCGAATGGGCGTCGATCAGCAGGGCATAGCCGTGCGCGGCCTTCGCCGCATCGAGCGCCGCGCGCAGCTGTGCATGATAGGGTTGCCACCACGTCTCGCGGCGGCGTTTGATCTCGGCCTCATCGGGCGCCTGTCCGTCAAGGTAGAGGGCATTATGATCGAAGTCGCTGAGCGGGCAGAGCGCGGTTTCGAACTTTCCGGGATAGAGCGCACGGCTTTCCGGATCGCGATTGAGATCGACGACATAGCGCGAGTGCGTCGCCCACAAGGTGGTGGCCTCGAGGTCGCGGGCGAAGTCGAACAGGCGGTGGACGTGATAGTCGGTCTCGCCGACCCTAAGTCCCACGGGCGTCATGGTCGCGGCGATCCCGGCCGGCAGATGCGTGCCGACGTGCGGCGCCGCGATCACCAGAGGCGAGCGGCCCGCGTGGTATTCGAACAGCGGAATTTCATCCGCAGGCTGAATATTTGCCGGCATGCAACAACTGTGCGGCTTTTTTGCCGCATGTCAAGATGGGCTGCGCCGCAAACGACTTTTGATCTTTTCCGATGCAACGATCGGGCGTATGGGGCGGCGACCCAACATCGAAAGACCCGCCGCGCCATCCGGGTGCGGCCAGAAGAAGACAAAGATAAGACCAAGACGATGAGACACCTAGTCCTCATGCGCGGCGCCCAGGGCGCGGGCAAATCCACCTTTCTCTCCCAACAAGGCCTGGACGGTTTCGTACTGTCGCCGGACGCTTTGCGCCTGCAGATGGGCGGCGTCGTCATGATGCCGGACGGCCGTTTCACCATTTCCAGTTTTCACGACAAGAAGGTCTGGGAAGAGATGGAACGGTTGATGGCGCAAAAGATGGCGCGCGGCGAATTCATCATCGCCGACGCCACCAATCAGAACGCCCGCGATTTCAAGGACCCGCTGAAGCTGGCCCAGCGCCATGGCTACACCGTATGGTGCGTCGACTTCACCGGCGTGCCGGCTGGTGTCGCCAAGGCACGCAACGCCTTGCGCCCGGCCTATAAGCGCGTGCCCGAAGAGGTCATCGACCGCGCCTATGAACGCTTTGCCGCCAGCCGCGTACCCGACGGCATCACCGTGCTCAAGCCCGAGGATTTTGCCGATCGTTCGCTGATCTCGGCCATGGCCTTGCCCCTGGTCGATCTCAACGCCTATCCGCGCGTGCATCATATCGGCGACCTTCAGGGCTGCTATGCGCCCGTCGCCGACTATTTCCGCGACGGACTGCGCGACGAAGACTTCTATATCTTTGTCGGCGACTTCCTCGACCGCGGCATCCAGAACGGCGAGGTTATCCGCTTCGTGGTCGATGAGCTGTTGCCGCGCGATAATGTGGCGCTGATCTACGGCAATCACGAATACCATATCGAACGCTTCGCGCACGGCCTGCCGCCGGTCAGTGGCGAGTTCGAGCACAAGACCTTGCCGCAGATCCTGGCCGCCAACTTCACGCGCGGCGAGGCGCACCATCTGTTGTCGAAGCTGGTCGATGCGATGACCTATAGCTTCGGACCGCATAAGGTCCTGGTCACCCATGCCGGCGTCGCCCGCGTGCCGGAAGACCTTGCCCTGATGCCGTCGATGCAGTTCTGGAAAGGGACGGGCAGCTACGACGATCCGGTGGATACGGCCTTCAGCCGCGCCATGGCGGGAACCGAGTGGCTGCAGGTCCACGGCCACCGCAACTCGAAAAAGCTGCCGATCCAGGCCGGGCCGCAAAGCTTCAACCTCGAATCCGAGGTCGAGTTCGGTGGGACGCTCAGCGTCATGACCCTGACGCGCGACGGCGAGATCGCGACGATTTCGGTACCCAACACGGTCTTCGCCGCGCCCAAGGCGGCCGGTACGCCGGCCGACAGTCGCTGCGTGCTTGCGCCGGCGGCGCTTGAAGCTTTGAAGGCGCATCAGGCCGTGCAGGAAAAGCGCTTTGCCAGCCATCCGCATATTCGGTCCTACAACTTCACGCGCGATGCCTTCCACAAGGGGGCGTGGGACAGCGTGTCGCTGAAGGCGCGCGGCCTGTTCGTCGACGACCGTGGCGAGATCGTTGCGCGCGCCTATGACAAGTTCTTCAATCTGGAGGAACGTCGCGAAACCGAGATGCGCAACCTTCAATCGACGCTGGCCTTTCCGCTGACCCTGTGGGTCAAGGAGAACGGCTTTCTTGGGTTGCTGGGTTACGACCGGCAGAACGACGCCCTGTTCTTCGCCTCCAAGTCGACCCCGGAATCGGAATTTTGCGGCTGGTTCCGCGACATCCTGACGAAACAGGTCGGCGAGGCGAAGCTCGACGCCTTGAAGATCCGCTTGCGCGACGAAGGCCTGGCCCTGGTGTTCGAGGTCAATGATCCGGTGCGCGACCCGCACATGATCGAATATGACGCGCCCCACGTCGTGCTGCTCGATGCCGTCAAGCGTCAGGACCACCTGGAGCGGCTCGATTTCGACGCCTTGACGCAGCTGGCAGCCGAACTGGGTGTCGCCGGCAAGCAGAAGGGGATGGTCTTTGCCGATTGGACGGCCTTTGCGGCCTGGCATGTCGAGGTCGAAGCGGCGGGGCTCGATTACCGTTTCGACGGCCGTCACCTCGAAGGTTTCGTCCTTGAGGATGCCGGCGGCTTCATGTTCAAGATCAAGCTGCCCTTCTATGCCTTCTGGAAACAGATGCGGGCGTTGAAGGAGCGTGTGCTTTCGGCGCGGCAGGCCGGCGGCGAGGCGAAGGCCGGCAATATCCTGAACCTGACCGGCGAGGCGGGGCAGGCGTTTTACGCCTGGGTCAAGGCCCAGCCGGACGCGGTGCTTGCGCAGGACATCATCACCCTGCGCAAGCTTTACCAGGCGGCCGAAAGCTAAAGCCTACTTCTGATAGACCCGGACATATTCGACTTCCATGCGGGCGGGCAGGGCGGCATCGTCGATGCCCTTCTGGCCGCCCCAGTCGCCGCCGATCGCCAGGTTGAGGATCATGTATTCCGGCCCGTCGAACGGCCAGGTCTGCTGGGTGGCGTCGGCCGGACGGTCGAGGTGGTAGTAGGGCTTGCCGTCGACCAGGAAGGTGATGCCGTCGCGGCGCCAGTCGGTCTCATAGTCGTGGAAGGCATGGCAAAGATCGGCGACCTCAACGGTACCGCCTTCGTGCACCTTGTCGGTACCGGTTTCGGTGTGCAACGAATGCAGGGTGCCATGGATCGTCGTCGGCTGGAATCCGACCTCTTCCATGGTATCGATTTCGCCGGTATTCGGCCATTGGCCGGTGCCGAGCAGCCAGATCGCCGGCCATTGGCCGAGTCCGCAGGGCAGCTTGGCGCGGACATCGAAGAAACCATAGGTCCATTGGGCGTGGCCCTGCGTCACAAGGCGCGCGGACGTGTAGTGCTGGCCGCCCCAGTCGGGCTGCGACGACAGGTCTTCCCTGCGCGCCTCGATGATCAGCTTGCCGTTCTCGATGCGGCTGTTTTCCGGACGGGCGGCCGCGTAATACTCGGCCTCGTGATTGAACCAGCCCTTCTTGTTCCAGCCGGTGTCGTAGCTCCATTTTGACGGATCGGGAAGCGTGCCCTTGTCGAAGGCATCCGACCAGACGAGGTGGTAGCCGTCCGGCACATCACCTGCATGAGCGACCGTCGCGCCGGCCAGTCCGACTACCAGCGAAATCAAAGCGGCAAACCTTGTCATCGTTACGTCCCTGTTTATGGTGTTGACCGATCTTACAGGCGCCGGATTCGCGGCGCAATGGTCGCCGGACACCCAGATGGACCTTCGCCTGCTGCTCAATATCTTTGTCTTCCTGGTGGCCGGTTGCCTGGTCGTGCCGGCGGCGCAGCGTTTTCGCCTGGGTCCGGTCCTGGGCTACCTGATCGCCGGCGTGATCATCGGACCGTTCGGCCTGTCGCTGATTTCCCAGCCCGACAAGGTGATGCAGGTCGCCGAGATCGGCGTCATCATGATGATGTTCCTGATCGGCATGGAGCTGGAGCCGGCAGTGTTGTGGCGGATGCGTCGGGCAATCATCGGGCTGGGCAGCGCCCAGGTGACGGTAACCTCGCTGGTCTTGATGGTGGTGGGCATGTGTCTGGGCCACACCTGGCAGGGTTCCCTGGCGGTCGGCATGGCCTTGGCCATGTCGTCGACGGCCCTGGTCATGCAGATGCTCAATGAGCGCAACCTGACGCACTCCCTGGTGGGCGAGACCTCGTTCGCCATCCTGCTGTTCCAGGATATTTCGGTCATCCCGATCCTGATCATCATTCCTCTGCTTGGAATGGGCGCGGCACCGGTCGACCACAGCCTGATCGCATTATGGCCGGCCTGGCTGAAGCCCATCGTCATCGTTGCCGTCGTCGCCGCGGTGATCCTGGCCGGGCGTTACGCGTCGCGCTATGTGTTCCAGGTCATCGCCAAATCGAACCTGCGCGAGATTTTTACCGCAACCTCCTTGGCCATCGTCATCGGTGTGACCGTGCTGATGGAAGCGGTCGGGGTATCGCCGGCGCTGGGCGCCTTTATCGCCGGCGTGGTTCTGGCCAATTCGGAATATCGCCGCACCATCGAGACGGATATCGAGCCGTTCAAGGGCCTGCTGCTGGGCCTGTTCTTCATGTCGGTCGGCATGGCCATGGATTTCACCGTCCTGTGGCGGCATCCGTTGGGCATGATCGGTGCACTTGTCGTACTGATGGCGGTCAAGGGGCTGATCCTGTTCGCCCTGGGCGATCGGTTCGGTGTCAAGGGCATCCAGGGACTGGGCCTGGCGATCGGCCTGGCCCAGGGCGGCGAGTTCGCCTTCGTCTTGCTGCAATTGATCGGCGGCCTGAAGCTGATCGACGCGGAGACGCAGAAGTTCCTGATCCTGCTGGTCGCCATCTCGATCGCCGCCACGCCGATCCTGGTCGGGCTCTATGGCCGCTATGCCCAGAAGCGGTTCATGAGCGCCCTGCCGCAACGCGACTATGACTCTATCGACGAGCACAATACGGTCATCATCGCCGGCTTTGGCCGTTTCGGTCAAATTACTGGCCGCTTCATCATGGCCCAGGGCGTCAGTGTCACGGTGCTCGAAAAGAACCCGGACCAGGTCGAGGCCCTGCGCCGCTTCGGCTTCAAGGCCTATTTCGGCGACGCCACGCGGGTCGACCTGTTGCGCTCGGCCGGAGCGGGGGAGGCGCGGCTGCTGATCGTCGCCGTCGACGATGCCGACGCGGCGATCGAGATCGTGCGGCTGTGCAAGCAGCACTTCAAAACGCTCCGGGTCATCGCGCGGGCGCGCAATCGCCGCCACGCCTACGATCTCTACAAGGCGGGCGTCGACAGCTATCACCGTGAACTGCTTGACGCCTCCCTGGCGGTGGGGCGTGAAGCCATGGAGGCTCTGGGGCGCGATCCGGGAGACATGCAGAAAAAGGCCGAGACCTTCCTGGCCCACGATATCGCCACCTTGCGCAAGTCGTTCGAGTTCTTCGAAAACGAGCCGGAAATGGTCAATTTCGCCAAACTGCGGCGCGAGGAACTGGAAGGCATCCTCAAGGAGGACAAGCAGGACAGCTAAGCCAGGAGCTCACGCAACTTCAAACCATTGCGCACGGCATTGGCACCGTAATCATTGTTGAAATAGATCCACATGCGTTTGGCGCCACTGTCTTGGATGCGTTTGGCCCAGACCGCCAATTCCGTATCGGAATAGTCATAGCGGTACCATTTTTCCGGGCCATGGAAGCGCACATAGATCTCGTCATGGGTACGGATCAGGTCGTCGGGCAGGCCCGGCGCCGAGCAGGCGCAGAAAATGACTCCGGCATCGTGAAAAGCGGCATAGACGTCTTCGTTCCACCAGGACGCATGTCGGAACTCAACGACATTGCGTCGCTGAGGCTTTAACTGCTTCAGGATGCTGTCCAACCGTTCGCGCGAATAGGCGTAGCTGGGTGGCAACTGGTACAGGAAACACCCCATCCGCTGCCCCAGCAGGTCCGCGACATAGTCGAAATCCCCGACGAGCTCAGACGTGCCTTCGAAGCGCTCGACATGGGTAATCAGCTCCGGCACCTTGACGGTATAGACAAAGGGCTGGTTGCCTGCCTGTTTCAGCCACGACTTGACGTTGGCGACGGTCGGCCAGGCATAGAAGGGGGCGTTCAGTTCGACCGTGTCGAAGGTCTCGGCATAGTGGGTAAACCACTGGCTCGTCGGCATTTGCTGCGGATAGAAGGTGCCTTTCCAATCCCAGTAAAACCAACCGGAGCAACCGACATTCAAAGCCGGCAAGTCATCATTGCGCGCCAGGGGCGCCGCCGGATCGGCCAGGCGGGCCTTGTGCATTTTTTCGGCGCGCAGGGGATTCAGAGCCCGTTGTTTGGCCCGGCGCTCGGCCTTTTTCGATTGGCGGCCGGCCTTGGCCGGCGGGATATCGTCATCCGTTGAGTCGAGGGCCATTGAATCGAGAGCCATGGGGACCTCCTGCAATTTGCGCAAACTGTCCCAATCGCGTGGTTAATTGTCGATACGAAAGACTTTATTCACCGCTTTCCGGTATGCCGGATATCACCGCAAAGCTTTGTACAGCTTACAGTAGAGTGTTCTGCGCAGCGGGTGTTTCATCAAATTTTAAAGTTCCATACTTAGTTTGAAAACGATTGCATGGACGTGCAATCGTGCAGGGTTATATAAAATGACCAAGGGAACCCCTACGGCCTTGATTCTGGAAGATAGCCAGACCCAGGCCCAGATCATCGGCCGGATGATCGAGCATTGCGGCTGGGCGACGGTGCATTGCGACAATATTCGCGAAGCGCTCGACAGCCTGAAATTGCTGGATATCCAGGCCCTGTTCCTCGACGTCTTCGTCGGTCCGCACAATACGCTTTTGCATTTCAATCAGTTTCGCAAGCTGGCCAAGTCGACGCCGATCGTGCTGATGACCGCCGGTTCGAGCGGCGAGGCGATCGAGAAGACCTTGCGCGATGCGCGTCAGGCCGGCGCGGACCACGTCATGCGCAAGCCGTTTACGGCGCCGATGCTGCAGGACATCATGAGCGCGCTGACCCCGTCTCGCGACGGCCGCCGCTCGTCCCATGTGCTGATCATCGACGATAGCTCGACCGTGCGCCGCTTTGCGCGTGAGCCCCTGGTCCATCAGGGCTATCGCGTCTCGGAAGCCGCGACGATGGAAGACGCCTTCGCCAATATCGATATCGCCCACGTCGACCTGGTGCTGTGCGATGTCTTCATGCCGGGCATGGGGGGCTTGAAGGGCATGCGCATGATCAAGGACACCTGGCCCAAGGTGAAGATCCTGTCGATGTCGGCGGGCATGGACGGCAGGGTCAGCGAGGCCGAGGCGCTGGACGCGACGCGCCGGATCGGCGCCGACGCGCAGATCACCAAGCCGTTCGCCGCGGAGGACCTGGTCGAGGTCTCGGCGCTTTTGCTTGGGAAAGCGGCGTAGGAAGTTCCCCGGCCTGGAGCGAAGCGACTAGCGCCGTTGAGGCGCGCAGGCCGCGTGCCGCCAAGGGGCGAAGCCCCTGAACGCCAGGCAAAAATCCATTGCCCTAACGCCGAAGGCGTTTGCGGTAATGGTGGACGCGGCAGGGATTGAACCTGCGACCCTTCGCGTGTGAAGCGAATGCTCTCCCGCTGAGCTACGCGTCCATGACCGTTACGAGGGGGCCGCTATTAGCGCGCCGGACCACGATAAGCAAGAGCCTAAAGCGACTGCCCGGTGATTTTCCGCACGGCTTCCGGCAGGTAGCGATAATGGTCGAGCAGGGCATCGGGCTTAAGCTCGCTGACCGGGCGGTCGCTATAGCCGAAGGTGAAGATCACCGACGGCACCTTGGCATTAACCGCGGTCATGAAGTCGGTTTCGGAATCGCCGATCATGATCGTTCGGCCCATGTCGCCGCCCATGTCGTCGATACAGGCCTTCAGGTGCCCGGCATCGGGCTTTTTCGCCGGCACGGAATCGGCGCCGCGCACGGTGCCGAAGCGGTCGAACAGGCCGAGTTTCTTCAGCAAAAGTACAGAAAGATAGGTGTGCTTGTTGGTGCACACGGCAAATCTGGCGCCGGCCGCCTCCAGTTCGTCGAGGGCCGCCGCCATGCCGTCGAACGGCCGCGACAGGTCGTCGATATGGTCCTCGTAGATTTTCAGCATGCGGTCTAGCAGGGGCTTTTCCTGATCCTGCGCCAGCGGCCGGCCGGCCAGGTCGAAGGCGCGCCGTAGCAGGTCCATGGCGCCGCGGCCGATCATCGGGCGGGCTTCGTCCAGATGGAACGGTGTGACCCCGTCTTCCTTCAGGACGCCGTTCAGCGCGCCGATAATGTCGGGCGCGGTGTCGACCAGGGTGCCGTCAAGGTCGAAAGCCAGGATATAGCCGGTCAAATCCATCATCTTGCTCATTTAGCTATCGAAACCAGCTTCGCTTTGGGCTAAATCGCCCCAGCCTTCAATTGAAAAAGCCGCCAAGAGTCGTTGTCATGAGCCAAAAACGCGCCGCTGTCATCCTGGCCGCCGGTCAGGGTACGCGGATGAAATCGCCGCTGCCGAAGGTGCTGCATCCCGTCGGCGGCCGTTCCATGCTCGATCGCGCCATCGATGCCGCCTTTGGCGCCGGCTGCGACCGCGTCATCGTCGTCGTCGGCACCCATAGCCCCGCAGTCCGCGAAGCCGCCGTCAAGCGCGTCGGCGAAGCCAATATCGCCGTGCAGGATCCGCCGCTGGGCACCGGCCACGCCGTCAACGCGGCGCGTGACCTGCTGAAGGATTTCGACGGCGCCGTCATCGTCTCCTATGCCGATACGCCGCTGGTCTCGGCCGCGGTGTTGAAGCCGGTGTTCGAGCGTGCAGAGACCGCCGACCTGGCCGTTATGGGCTTTGACGCCGCCGATCCGGGCGCCTATGGCCGGCTGGTCATGGCCGCAGACAATCTCGACGCCATCGTCGAGGCGCGCGAGGCAACGCCTGAGCAACGCGCCATTACCGCCTGCAATTCCGGTATCCTGGCCTGTCGGGCGGAGCTTCTGTTCTCGCTGTTGGCTGAGGTCAGGAACGAGAACTCCAAGGGCGAATACTACCTGACCGACATTGTCGGCCTGGCGCGGGCGCGCGGCTTGCAGCCCAAGGTGACCATGGCCTCGGAAGACGACGTCTTGGGCGCCAACTCCCAGGCCGAACTGGCGGTTGCCGAGCGAGTCTGGCAGGACAGTGTACGCAGGGCCTTCATGGACAATGGCGTCCATATGCCGGCGCCCGAAACCGTCTTTTTCAGCTACGATACGCAGGTCGCGCCGGGCGTGGTCATCGAGCCGAATGTCGTCTTCGCCGAAGGCGTCACGGTGGCGTCGGGCGCGGTTATTCGCGCCTTCTCGCACCTGGAAGGCGCAAAAGTCGCCGAAGGCGCCTTGATCGGCCCCTATGCCCGCCTGCGCCCCGGCGCCGATATCGGCAAGGACGCCCATATCGGCAACTTCGTCGAGGTCAAGAATGTCAAGGTGGGCGAGGGCGCCAAGGCCAATCACCTGTCCTATCTGGGCGATGGTGAGGTCGGAGCGAAAAGCAATATCGGCGCCGGCACCATCTTCTGTAATTATGACGGCTATTTCAAATACAGGACCATTATCGGCGCCAATGCCTTCATTGGCTCCAACGCTTCCCTGGTGGCGCCGGTAACGATCGGCGATGGCGCCATGACGGCTTCGGGTTCGGTGATCACGCGTGACGTGCCCGCCGACGCCATGGCGGTGGCGCGCGGCCAGCAGGTCGACAAGGCCGGCTGGGCCAAGGCTTTCCGCGACACAAAGGCGGCCGAGAAAGCAGGGAAGGCATGAGCGACGCGCACAAGAAGGCCGCCGGCGACGCCGCCATGGCCTATGTCAAGGCCGGCATGAAGGTCGGCCTGGGCACGGGCACGACCGCGTTTTGGTTCGTCAAGGCTTTGGCCGCGTCGGGCCTGAAGCTGACCCTGGCCTCGACCTCGCAGCAGACGACAAGCTTGGCCGAGAGTCTCGGCTTGACCGTCCGCGATATCAATGATGTCGGCACGCTTGACCTTGTCGTCGACGGCGCCGATGAGGTCGGTCCAGGCCTGTCGCTGATCAAGGGCGGCGGTGGCGCGCTTTTGCGTGAAAAGCTGACCTGGGAGCAGGCCAAGACCTGCGTGGTCATCGCCGATGCCGCCAAGTCGGTACCGGTGCTTGGGAAATTTCCGCTGCCCATCGAGGTCGAACCCTTTGCCTATAAGGGCACGGTCAATCGGATCTGCGATGTCCTGGCTGAATTCGACATCAACAAGGTGCCGGTGATACGAAAGCGTGACGGTGGTAACTGGATAAGCGACGGCGGCAATCTTATCTTCGATGTGGCTTGCGGGGCGATCGACGATCCGGCCGGGCTGGGGGCGGCGTTGAAGTCGGTCACCGGCGTGGTCGAGCACGGACTGTTCCTCGACCTGGCCGAAGTGGCGCTGATCGGCACGGACGACGGCGTCAAGACGATCTATCCGTAAACCGTTCAGCCGTTCTTTTCGGCGCTGAAAAATTCTCGCGTCATCGCGGCGCTATAGGACCAGACCATGGCTGAGTACGACTTCGACCTGTTTGTTATCGGCGCCGGTTCGGGCGGTGTACGTGCGGCCCGGCTGGCCGCCAATCTCGGCCTGAAGGTCGGCGTTGCCGAAGAGGATCGCCCGGGCGGCACCTGCGTGCTGCGCGGCTGCGTCCCGAAGAAGTACATGGTCTATGCCTCCGAGGCGCCGGAGCATGTCGAATATGCCCGCGGCTTCGGCTGGGACATCACGCTGGGTGCCTTCGACTGGCACAAATTCAAGATGCACAACCAGGCCGAGCTGACCCGCCTGTCGGCCATCTACGGCTCGAACCTGGCGCGCGCCGGCGCCGAGCTGTTCAACGCCCACGCCGCCTTCAAGGACCCGCATACCCTGGTCCTGACCGGCGCCGACGGCCCGCGCGAAGTCACGGCCAAGGTCATTCTGATCGCAGTCGGCGGCTGGCCCTTCCTGCCGCGCCATTGCCCGGGCGTTGCCGAGCATGGCCTGACGTCGAACGAGATGTTCACCCAGGACGAGCTGCCCAAGCGCCTGGTCATCGTCGGGGGCGGCTATATCGCCGTCGAGTTCGCCGGCATCATGCATGGCCTGGGCGTCGACGTCACCTTGATGTATCGCGGTGAGAAGATCCTGCGCGGGTTCGACGAAGAGGTGCGCGATCATTTGAGCGCCGAGATGAAACTGCGCGGCATCAATGTCATGACCCAGGTCGATCCGGTGCACCTGCACAAGGACGGCGACGAGATCGTCCTGACGCTCAACAACGGCGAGACCTTCCGCACCGAAAAGGTGTTGTATGCCTCCGGCCGCAAGCCCAAGACCGAAGGCCTGAACCTGGAAGCGGCGGGCCTGTCGACCGAACCGGCGCACGGCGCCATCGCGGTCGATGCGCATTCACGTACCCAGGTGCCGCATATCTACGCCATCGGCGACGTCACCAACCGGCTGCAATTGACGCCGGTCGCCATCCGCGAAGCCATTGCCTTTGTCGAAACGGCGTTCAAGGACAATCCCACCGCCTATGACTACGAGAATGTGCCGACGGCGGTCTTCTCGCAGCCGCAGATCGGCACTGTCGGCCTCACCGAACAGCAGGCGACCGAGCAGGGCATCAAGTACGATGTCTATTCGACGCGCTTCCGCATGATGAAGACGGCCTTTATCGGCGGCGAAAGTCGGGTATTCATGAAGCTGATCGTCGATCGGGAGACCGACGTGGTGCTCGGCGTCCACCTGGTTGGCGGCGAGGCGGGAGAGTTGATCCAGCTGGCCGGCGTCGCGGTCAAGGGCCGGCTGACCAAGGCGCAGTGGGATGCCACCTGCGCCGTTCACCCGACGGCCGCCGAAGAACTGGTAACCCTTAAGGATAAACGTTTGTGACAAACAACGCGACGTTGCTGGACAAGATCCGCCCCAACTACACCCAGGCCATCTTTCTGGCCGGCGCCACGCTCTATCTGCCGTTCGCCTATTTCACGGCTTCGGCGATCACGCCCCTGGTTGTCCTGATCGGTCTGTTCCTGGTTTGGCACCTGAAGTCGCTGCGCGTCTTCCTGCCGGTCGCCTTGTGCTCGGCCGCGCTCTATCTCCTGGCCTTTTTCCGCTCGGACTTCGTCGATGGCCTGATGCATGGCAAGAGCTTCGCCCAGGCGGCGCATGACTCGCATCTGTACTTCCGGGCGCCGATGATCGTCTGGGCATTCATCTGGGCGGTGCCTTGCGCCGGTTATAACCTGAACGAACGCCAGTCGGCGCGGGTCTTCAAATATTTCAGCTACATCATGCTGATCCTGACGGCCCTGCTCGCCGCGGAGGCGCTCAGCCACTACGGATTGCGTAACTGGATCAATCGCGCCTTCTTCAAGGGCGCGCGGCCGGAAATGGTCGTGGTCCGGGTGTCCGACAGTAATTTCCTGCTGCTGTACCTGTTCTGGCCGCTGACGATGTATTTCATGGCCCGGCGCTGGCTCGCCGCAATCATCGCCATGGTCCTGACGCTCGTCGCCTTGTCGATCGTCGTGGACACCAATTCGCAACTGCTGGCCATCGCCGTGTCGGCGGCGGTTTTCTTCGCCGTCAAATATTGGCCGCGCGGATTGTGGGCGCGCCGGATTACACCCGAACGCACCATGGCGGCTGCCGCGGCGGCGTTTCTTCTGAGCTTCCCGTTTGTCGTTCTGGGCCTGGAACGCGCCGGCGTGCTGGCGAAAATCGCGCCGCATATCGGCGACTCGTGGCGTGCGCGCTTCGAGATCTGGATGTTTGCGGCTCACAAGGCGTTGACGCACCCCATTTGGGGGTTGGGCTACGAGTCGTCGCGCAATTTCGAGCCGCGCATTCCGGAACATCCGCATAGTCCGGCCATGCAGGCCTGGATGGAATTGGGCATCCCCGGCCTGATCATTGTCGCGGCCCTATGGTTCTTCGTCTTCTGGTGCCTGGCGCCTAAGGGCGAGGGGGCGCCGCCTGAGGAAAGGGTTGGCCTGGTCGAACTGGACACCGTTGAAGCGCCTGTGTCCGAGGAGACCGAGGAACAAAAGGCCAGACCCTATGTCCTGGCGGCGGCGGTGACCTTCTTCGTCGTCAATGCCATCAGTTATGGCATCTGGCGCGACTGGCTCTATTCGCAAGGGGCTTTTTCGGCGGCGATGATGATGCTGTCGATCAAGGCGGTGACACAGTTGAGAAAGTTTCAATCTTAACAACAAGCCGCGGAATTTACTGCCCTTTTCTTGACAAACTTATCGCCTTCACCCAAATCGGCGTTGAGTTCGTACCTTTTGGCGTTTAGAATACAGTATGACAAAGACATGGTCCCCCAAGGCGTGGCGCGAAAAGCCCGCGCTGCATATCCCCAACGATTACCCTGATCCCGCGGCGCTTGGCGCCGTCGAGGACGAGCTTTCGCATCTGCCGCCGCTGGTGTTTGCCGGCGAAGCGCGTCGCCTGACGACCGCGCTGGGCCGCGTGGCCGCCGGTGACGCCTTCCTGCTGCAAGGCGGGGATTGCGCCGAAAGCTTCAAGGAATTCAGCGCCGACAATATCCGCGATACCTTCCGCCTGATCCTGCAGATGGCGGTGGTTCTGACCTTTGCCGGCGGCAAGCCGGTGGTCAAGGTTGGCCGTATCGCCGGCCAGTTCGGCAAGCCGCGCTCGTCGGCGGTCGAGACGATCGACGGCGTCACCCTGCCGTCCTATCGCGGCGACAATATCAACGGCATGGACTTCACGCCGGAACAGCGCTTGCCCGATCCGCAGCGCCTGCTTAAGGCTTATCATCAGTCGTCGGCGACGCTGAACCTGCTGCGCGCCTTCGCCAATGGCGGCTATGCCGACCTGTATAATATCCACAAGTGGACTCTGGGCTTCGTCTCGGGCTCGCCGCAGGGCGAACGCTACAAGGCGCTGTCGGAAAAGATCTCCGAAACCCTGTCCTTCATGTCGGCCATCGGCATCACGCCGGACCGTCATCCGGAAATCCGCCAGGTCGATTTCTTCACCTCGCACGAGGCCTTGCTGCTCAACTACGAGCAGGCGATGACCCGTGTCGATTCGACCTCGGGCGACTGGTACGACACCTCCGCGCACATGGTGTGGATCGGCGAGCGCACGCGTCAGCTCGACGGCGCCCACGTCAACTTCGTCCAGGGGATCAAGAACCCAATCGGCGTCAAGTGCGGCCCGACGATGGAGCCGGACGACCTGCTGCGCCTGATCGATGCCTTGAACCCGGAAGCCATTCCGGGGCGCCTGACCTTGATCGGCCGCTTCGGCTCCGACAAGGTGGCCGAGCGCCTGCCGCGCCTGATGGCCGCGACCAAGGCGCACGGCTCGCCGGTGGTGTGGTCGATCGACCCGATGCACGGCAATGTCGTCAAGGCGGCCAACGGCTACAAGACGCGCCCGTTCGATCGCATACTGAGCGAAGTGCGATCCTTCGTCGACATCGCCGGTGCGGAAGGCGTGCATCCGGGCGGCATGCATCTGGAAATGACCGGCCAGAACGTCACGGAATGCACGGGCGGCGCCTTTGCCCTCTCGGAAGAGGATCTGGGCGACCGTTATCACACCCATTGCGATCCGCGGCTCAATGCCGACCAGGCGCTTGAGCTGTCTTTCCTGGTCGCCGAGCGTTTGCACGCTTTGAAGGACAAGGCCGCCAAGGCGGCTTAAGACGCAGCAAAAGCGAATAACAAAACGCCGATCTGACACCTCAGATCGGCGTTTTCTTTTTTAGACCACGACGTTGATGCCGCCGGCCTTGGCGGCCTTGTCTTCGGTGGCCTTTTGCGCCTTTTGTTTCAGGTCGTTGGTCATCTGTTCCTGCAGGGCGTTTCGCTGGTCCTGGGTCATCGAGGCCAGGCTCTGCTGGGTGAT
>OUWB011205698.1_pt1 | contig 17394 bp, 17 predicted proteins | sample 1779821 | NCBI WGS metagenome assembly OUWB01 (sample SAMEA3914806, study PRJEB12502) | metagenome | biome: forest; material: soil | place: Canada | collected 2011-08-03 | depth 0.1 m
CCCACGTCCTTGGTGTCGTAGAACCCTGAGGCGGCGTAGACCAGGCTGACCACGTCGTCGCCGATCGGGCTGGACAGGGTGTAGTTGGCCCCGGTCAGGGTCGCGTCCGTGGTCCCGTCATAGGTCTTGGTCACCGTGCCGACCAGGCTGGCGGTCAGGGCCAGAGGGGCGATGACACCGATCGCCCCGCTGGCGGAGCTGTTGACGCTGTAGTCGCCGGAGTCAGCGCCGGTGAGGGCCAGGCCGCTGACAGAGACCGTCTTGCCCGTGCCCACGTCCTTGGTGTCGTAGAACCCTGAGGCGGCGTAGACCAGGCTGACAACATCGTCGCCGATCGGGTTGGACAGGGTGTAGTTGGCCCCGCTCAGAGTCGCCGAGGTCGTCCCATCATAGGTCTTGGTCACCGTGCCGACCAGGCTGGCGGTCAGGGCCAGAGGGGTGATCACCCCCACGGCGCCGGAGAAGGACATGGTGGACAGGGTGTAGTTGCTGGCGGCGGTTCCGCCCAGGGACAGGCCGGTGAACGAGACCGGCAGGCCGGTCCCGACATCCTTGCTGGTGGTGTAGGAGCCGCTGGAAGCGGTCAGGGAGAGGTCGCTCGAGTCGGCGCCCAATATGCCGTTCAGGGTATAGTCGCCGCTGGCCAGGGAGGCCGTCGTGCTCCCGTCATAGACCTTGGTCACCGGCCCGGTCAGGCTGGCGCTGATCGCCAGCGTGTCCACGGTCAGGGCGCCGGTGCTGGTGAAGGTCGGCGTCGAGGCGTAGCCGTCGCCGATCGACAGCGTGCCGCCCGCCACCGTGATCGTATAGGGGCCGCCCGACACCGTGGCCGTGGTCGACGTGCCCAACGAGGTCAGGCTGGGCGCGCCCGAATAGACCGCCGCGGCCGTGTCGGCCAGATAGGCGCCGGTCACCGCCGGCATCAGGCCGCTGACGGAATAGTCCGACTGGATCTGGGTGGAGGCGTTGTTTCCGTAGGTCTTGCTGTCGCTGGTCGAGGTGAAGGTCAGGCTCGGCTGGTAAGCGAACACATAGCGGTCGCCGCTGGCGGTCACCGAGCCGCCAGCGGTGGTGTCCCAGACGGCGGTGTTGTTGCTGTTGAGGCTGTCGAAGGTGTCGCCGCCGGAAGTGCTGGAATAGATCAGCCAGCGGCCGCCGCCCGAGACCGAGACCGCCCCCGACCCGGCGTCGTTGATGAAATTCGTGGTGGCCGACAGGGCGACGTTGTCGCCGGATCCGGCGGTGACGTCGTCGCCCGAGCTCAGGGTCAGGCTGCCGACGGCGCCGAGCGTGACCGCGCCGGTGCTGGTGACGCCGGTGACGCTATTGGCCGCGCCGACCGAGAGGTTGGCGCCATTCGCCAGGTTGACCGCCCCGGTATTGGCCGCCACCGTACCGATGTCGTTGCTGGCGTCGGTCAGGGCATAGCTGCCCCCACTGCCCAGCAGGATCAGGTCAGCGGCGGTGATCGCCGCGGTCTGGGTCACCGCGCCGCCGGCGTTGATCTCCAACTTGCCCGTCCCGACGTTGAGGGCGGTGTCCATGGCGAAGGCGCCGCTGGTGACGATGTCGACGCTGGTGTTGGCGGTCAGGCCGCCGCTAGTGGTGTAGAGATAGGTGGCGCCGCTGTTGGTCCCCACGGCCAGGCCCGCCCCAGCCAGGGTGGCCGACAGACTGGTCGAGGCCGCCGGCAGGCGCAGATAGCCGACATAGAGATTGACGCCGGAGCTGGTGGCCGCGCTTCCAAGATAGGTGTTGGCGTAATTGGCGCCGTCGCCGCTGAGCACGAGCTCACTCTGCTGGCCGCTGTCGGCGAGCAGACTGTAGGCGCCGCCGCCGTTGGTCAGAGCCGTGCTCTGGGTCGTGCCGTAGGACAACAGCGACACCGTCAGGCCCGACGTAGCGGCCGAAGTGTCATAGCCGTTGAATACCGTGCCTGAGACCTCCACCGCTCCATGCGGGTACTGGAAGTTCAGGAACGGATAGAAGCCGCCGAATGCGCCCCAGGTCGTCGAACTGAAACCGGTCGGGAGCGATCCGCCCTGCAGACTGGACGTGATTTGGCCGCTGATGCCCGACGCGGAACCGGTGTTTGTCGCCGACAAACCGGTGTTGACGGTCGAGTCGTAATAGACGTCGTTGTAGATGCCCCCCTCGTCCGTTCCGATCGAAGCGCCCGCGGTGCCCGGCGCCCCGGTCACCAGGCCCGACGAATAGGAGGTTGAAATGCTGCCGTCGTTGAGGCCGGCGAGCCCGCCGATGACCGTGGCCGAACTCGGGGCGGATACGGCGCCGCGCGCGTAGGAATCGACGATTTGATCGTCGTTTTCACCGGCCAGGCCGCCCACTTCGCTCCCCGCCGAGGTGCTGGTGTTGGTGGAGATGACAGCGCCGGTGGCGTAGGTCTGGGAAATCAGGCCCGGACCGAAATTCCATCCCACCAGCCCACCGATAAAGGCAGTGGTTCCATTATCCCTGACTGCGCCGGTGGCGTAGGACTGGGTGATGGTCGCGGTGGAGGACCCGCCATCTCCGTTCGTGGCCACCAGGCCGCCGACGGTGACGATGTTGGACGCGTTCGCCACGGCTGTGACAGAGGCTGAGGAATGCGAGCCCTGAATCAGGCCGCCCGAGCCGTTTTCCCCGACCAGGCCGCCGGCTCCCGAGCCGCTCACCGAGCCGGAGGACCAGGAATTGATGATGCTCCCCAGGTTCTCGCCGACCAGGCCGCCGGTGGCGTCAGATCCGCCATTGGAATCGGTGACGGTGATGCTCACCCCGGAAACGCCAAGATCGCGAATGACGCCGCCCGGGCCGAGATAGCCGACCAGACCGACGAACACCTGCGTGGGAGGGGAGCTGTTGGTCGCATTGATGGTCAGGCCGGTGACCGAATTGCCCAGGCCCTCCAGCGAGCCCGTGAACCCCGTGCCGGTGAGGTTGCCGCCGACCAGGGAGCCGCCGTTCGCCAGCGGCGCCCCGGTGAAGGAGCCGGCGCTCACGGACGTGGCCAAGGCGTAGTCGCCGGTGAGGTTGCCGTTGAGCGCCGTCTGCAGCGTCGAGAACGTGTTCTCCAGGGTATAGCCGACGCCGTTGACGCTCAGATGGCCGGTCAGGCCACCGGCAGGAAAACCGCCGCCGGTGAACTGGACGTCGCCGCTGCCGCCGAAATACAGGTTGCCGCCCAGTGTCACGCCGTCGCTGGCCGTGGTCATGACCAGCCCGCCCGCCGCCGCGCCGGTCCCCGAGATCGTCACCCCGGCGTTGATGTAGATCGAGTGATAGGCGCTCAGCGTCAGGATGCTGTGAGAAGACCAACTGATCGGCGCGTCGATGTTGATATCGCCTGCGCCGGAGCTTTGCGTGCCGACGACGCCGGACGCGCCCGATGAGGTGGTCTGCAGCGTCTCGCTGGTGGTGGCCAGGTCGCTGGACAGGGTGGTGTTGTTGCTGGTGTCGATGGTCAGGTTGGTCGGGTCGATCAGCCATTGACCGGTCTGGCCCGCGGCTGCGGTGGTGTCGATGCGCGCGCCGGTGAAGTCCACCTGGGTCCCGGAGGTCTCGACCAGGCCGCCGTCGCCGCCGCTGGCCCCGCCGCGCGCCAGGGCGGTCCCGGCGAAGGTGGTGTCGGCGCTGTCGACCACGATATGGCCGCCGTCGCCCGCGGCGCCGGCCGAGGCGTCCAGCGTCGCGCCCGAGGCCACATCGGCCGAGCCGCCAGGCGCCTCGAGCCAGATCTGCCCGCCGGCGCCGGTGACGGTGGTGGCGCGGATCACGCCGGCGGTGTTACCGGCCAGGGCGTAGATGTTGCCGTTCTCGGCCCGCAGCTCGGCGGCGGCGGCGGCGATGGAGCCGGCGTTGGTGACCGACGTGCCCGCGCCGCCGATATTGACCGCGAACTTGCCGTCGCTGTCGGCCTGGTCCTTGAGCACGATCTGGTAGCCGGCCAGCAGGCCGACGTCGCCGCCCGGCGCGGTGATCTGGCCCGAATTGCTCACTTGGCTGGCGATCATCACCACGTCGCCGCCCAGGGCGCCGATCTTGCCGTAATTGACCACGGCGGCGTTGCTCTGGCCGCTGAAGGTCAGCGAGCCCCCGGCCAGGAAGGTGGCGTCGGATACATCCTGGGTTGAAGCCACGAAGCTGCCGCCGACATTGACCACGCCGGTCTTGCCGACGATCACGCCCGACGGATTGATCAGGAACACGCTGCCGGTGGCCGACAGGGTCCCATCCAGGGCCGACAGCGGACCGCCCGCGGCGACGCGGTTGAGGGTCGCGCCCGAGCCGTTGTTGAACTGGACCGTCGCGCCCTGGCCGATCGAGAAGCTCGACCAGTTGATGATCGCCGGGCCGCCGCTCTGCTGGATGGTCATCCCGGCGCCGGAGACGCTGATGCTGGCCGCGCCCGCCGCCACTGTCCCGCCGGTCGGCAGAGCTGGAGAAGCCGCCTGCGCCGCCAGCGGCAGGGCGCAAAGCACGAAGGACAGGCCCGCCGAACACATCAACCGGCCACGCAAGCCGCTCGCCTTCGGCGACCGCGCCACACCCATCCCAACCATACGCTTCACCCCGCCGCCGAACGGCTAAGGCGCCGCCCGATCAACTATACATTGCCGTTTGGGGTCGATTGGTCAAGATTCTACGTACCAGTACGGGCGCCTAGGCAGTCATCGGGCGTTTCATCCGTATAGGGACAATCTGGGCGTCAACGGCCACAAAGCCCAGCCGGCGATAGAGTCCGATCACCGGCGAGCCCGGCCTCACGCTCAAAACGGCCGGTCTGGCGAGACGATCCGCCACAGCGATCCAGGCCCGCAACAGATGCAATCCGGCCGCCCCGGCGCGCTCGTCCGGCAGCACCGCCAGGTCGACGCCACAGGCGCCGTCCGGCCCGTCCCAGTCGATCATCATGTGGCCTATGGGCCGACCGTCACGCTCCGCCACCACCTCCATGGCCTGAGGAAACTGGGCGGCGTAGGCCTGCTGGCGACTGTCGTACTGGAGGTCCAGCAGGGCTGGCGGCAGCGGCATGACCGGAGCCTCCACCGCATGGAACAACCGGCGCAGGAACGACGCGTCGTCCGGCTCGGCCAGCCGCAAGGCGAAGGCCGGCGTCCGCCGGCGGAACTCGGTCTGGAACATTTCGGCCGGGGTCATGGCTGGCGCTCGAAGCGCAACCGTGGTTTGTATCGGCGAAACGGCGTCCAGGCGGGACGCGGCGCGACGGGGGAAAGGCGCATGTACGATCTGCCCAGCGTGGGGCGGCTGCTGACCGCCGACGATTTCGAACCGTGGATCGGAAAAGACTTCGTCGCCCAGGCGACTCCCGAACCGGTGGCCATCCAACTGCTGCGGGTCAATCGCAAGCTGGCCTCCGTCTTCTCCCGTCGCGCGCCGTTCAACCTGGTGTTTGGCAGCATGGCCGACGTGCTGCTGATCGGCGGGACCTACAGCCTGACCTGCGGCGGGTTCGGGCCGCATGAGCTGTTCCTGACCCCGATTGTCTCTCCGCCAGGCGAGCGGCTTTACGAGGCGGTGTTCAACTGACATGCCGCGGGCCTGCGCGCGGTCGCCGCGCTCAGCCCCCAACACCGTTCCGGATCAGGCTGGACGGCCTGATCCGGTCATGAGGCGTCCGCTCGCGAATCCTAGCTTGAAGACGCGAGCGGCCTTCAATCCTTAGCCGCGGCTCGGGAACACCCCTTGCAGGGCGATGATGTTCTGCACCGCCACGAAAGGGGGCAGGATGGAGAAGGGCTGACCGAGGCCCGCCGTCGCCACCGTGACCGTCCCGCCGGTGATGCCGCCGCCGCCGCCGGAGACGGAGACGCCGCCCAGAGGCACCTGGGTGCCCTGGGCCCCAGCCGGGGCGTAGATCTTGGGCGACGCGGCCGTCGAGCCGGTGTCCGCCAGCAGGGCGCCGGAGCTCGGAGAGGTGCTGTTCCCCGAGGCCTGGACGGCGCTGACCGTCACCGACACCGGCGAACCGCCGCCACCGCCGGTGGGGTTGAATTGGGCGACGTGAGTGTGGACCGGAAGTTGTGAATTGCCCAGCGACACCTGCTGGTTCCCGCCGACCTCGCCTTGGGTGTAGGTCCCGGCGCCGGTGCCGCTGGTCCCCGTGCCGATGGCCACGCGGCCTTGCAGGTCAGGCAGCTGGAAGGTGGACACGCCGTTGCCGCCGAAGTTCGTGCCCAGCAGCGAGAACAAGGCCGCGTTTTGAGAAATGGGCAGGGTCTGCCCGGCGCAGGTCGCCCAGCCCGACGGGGCGAAGGGGAAGCCGACCTGCATGATCTGACCCAGAAACGGTTCCATGAACGCATACCCTCCCGCTTGTTTTTGCTGGCCCCACCATACAACCATGAATCACTTTTTCAATGGAATTCAGGCCTCAGTACCATCAAGGCGAGCATTCAGCCGTCCACGGACGGAGCGGGAGGTCCGGCGTCAGGGACGCAGGCCTGAGGGGATAAGGGAAAGACAGGCGGGGCCGGCGGCGCGGCCCCGCCCGAACAAGGATCAGCGGCCGGCCTTGGCCACCTGCATCTTGCTGTCGACGCCTTCGGCCTGAGCCAGCTCCTGGCGGTTCTCGGGGGTCAGCTGGGCCACGGCCTCGTCACGCACGGCGGCGGCGCAGGCGTCATGGCCGGACTGGTTGACCAGGTGGGTCTGCCAGCGGTCGCCGCACAAGGTGTCGACAGCCTCGGCCAGCTGGCGGTGGAAGACGGCCACGCCGGCGGGCTGGGACAGGTCGCCGACGGTGATGTGCACCGCCTGGTCCTGGGCCTGGGCGGCGCCGGACAGGGTCAGGGCGGAAAGAGCCGCCAGACCGGCGGCGACGATGAACGGGCGAGACATGGGAAGCTCCGGGATCTGGGCGCGACGCAATGTCGCGATGACCGGCGGTATAGAGCCCGATCCGCCCCAAAGCGAGTTAAACTCAGGTAATGACCAAAATGTAATGACATTAACTGGATTTAATGTTGATCAACCGGCCGGATCTTGCTGACACACATGCGTCATAGATCACAGCAAGTCGACAAACATTACTTTTTTGTCAGGATCACAGCGACGCCGAACACCAGGCAAGGCGCACCAATCGCGCCAGGCAAGACTAATCCGTCAGCCGTCGAATAGAGGGCAAAGCAGTCCCATCATTCGCAGAACAGCGATATCAATCGCCCAGGCCGGGCGTCCAATGCGGATGGTCGTCCTGACCGGGGATTTCACCCTCCACCCGGTGAATGGCCCAATGGACTCCGATCACAGCCCCCTTGACCCGTGGCAGCAGCCACAGGGTCAGGGCCGTGGTGGCCGGCAGGGCCACGGCCAGCACCCACCACGCCGGCCAGATGCTCACCGCGCCCGCGGCGATCAGGGGCACGATCACCACATGGCCGACGATCAGGATGGTGAAATAGGGCGGCGCGTCGTCGGCGGGATATTGGCCATTGTCGTGGCCGCAGACGGGGCACGGCGAGACCACCTTCAGATAGGCCCGCAACAGAGGCCCGCGTCCGCATTGGGGACAATGGCGGGCGAACCCGCGCTTCACGCCCGTCCAGACCTCGCCCAGATTCATGTCGGCCCCCAAGGCGCCAGGATTTCACCGCCTCGGCGCGGCGTCAGCACCGTGGAGCCGCGCGGTCGGTTGCGCTAGATGTGGGCGCCGACCCGCCTCCGCCGCAAGGGCCCATGACCGACCGCCGCACCCTGATCGCCGCCATGGCCGCCACCACCCTGGCCCTCCCCGCCCTCGCCCGTCCCACCCTGGCCTTGGCCGAAGGCGGCGAGGAGAAGAAGAAGGGCGGCGGCATCACCTTCCTGCAGCTGCCCACCCTGAACGCCACGGTGATGCGCGGCGATGGGCGGCGCGGGGTGATCACCGTGGAGGTGGGCGTGGACGTGGCCAATGCGGGTCTACGCAACCGGGCCAAGATCTCCCAGCCGCGGCTGCAGGCCGCCTACGCCCAGATGCTGGAGATCTACGCCGCCGGCCTGGGGCCGGGCGCCTTGCCCAACGCCGACTACATCTCGCGCATGCTGCAGCAGCAGACCGACGACGTGCTGGGCCAGCCCGGCGCCAAGCTGCTGCTGGGCACCATCCTGGTGAACTAGGGCTGGCCTGGCGAGGCCGCGCTCACCCCGTCACGCCCAGTTCGGCCGCGGCCGCGTCCATGATCCGGGCCAGGGCCACGTCCAGCTCGGTGACGCCGCCCACATCGTGGGTGGTCAGCAGCACCTCGACCCGGTTGTAGACATTGGACCATTCGGGATGGTGATCCAGCTTCTCGGCCGCCAGGGCCGCGCGGGTCATGAAGCCGAAGGCGGCGTTGAAGTCCTTGAACCTGAAGCTGCGGACGATGGCGTCGGCGTCATAGGCCGGCGCCCACAGCGGAACCTGCAGTACGGCGGCGGCGGCGCCGATCTTGGGTGGACGAGGCATGGCGGGCTCCAGGGTGGCGCAACGGGGGCGGCGCCTCAAGATCAAGGCGGCGGCGCAAAATAACCCAGGATTTTGCGCTTGGGCGGCGCCATAGGTTTAAAAACATCCGCTCTGGAGGCCGCCCATGCTCGATCGTCGCCAACTGCTGCAAGGTTGCGCCGCCACCAGTCTGGCCGTGGGCTGCGGCCCGCTGGCCTGGGCGCAGCAGCCGGACTCGGCGGGGCTGAACGCGCTGCTGGGCCAGTTCGCCGAAGCGGTGCTGCAGTCCAGCCCCGAGACCGCGGCCGGCCTGGGCCTGGACACCGGCGCCCATGCCGATCTCAAGCGCCGGCTGGACCACCGCAGCTGGGCGGCGGTGGAGCGCAGCCATGCCGACAGCGCGCGCTGGGCCGATGCGCTGAAGGGCCTGGACCGCAAAGCCCTGAGCGGGGCGGCGGCGACCAACTACGACGCCGCGCTCTACGCCTGCGAGCTGGGCGCGGACGCCGCGGCCTTCAGCTATGGCGACAACACCTTCCTGTCGGCCATGGGCGAGAGCGCGACCCCCTATGTGGTCAGCCAGCAGGCCGGCGCCTTCAGCGCCATCCCCGAATTCCTCAATTCCGAACATCTGATCGACAATGCGGACGACGCCGACGCCTATCTGGCGCGGCTGGCGGCCTTCCCCGTCGCCCTGGCCCAGCACACCGAACGGGTGCGGCGTGACACGGCCCAGGGGGTGATCGCACCCGATTTCATCCTCGACACCACCCTGACCCAGATGAAGGCCTTCCTGGCCCAGCCGGCCGCCGAGCAGGGCCTGGTCCAGTCGCTGGTGAAGCGCGCCGCCGCCAAGGGACTGAGCGGCGACTATGCCGGCCCGGCGACGCGGCTGGTGGAGGACGCCGTCTATCCGGCGGTGGCCGCCCAGGTCGTCGCCCTGACCGAGGCCCGCGCCAAGGCCGGGCACGACGCCGGGGTCTGGCGGCTGCCGCAGGGCGAGGCCTATTACGCCTGGTGCCTGCGCGTGGGTACGAGCACCCCGTTGGACGCCGAGGCCATCCACCAGATGGGGCTGGAGCAGCACGCGGCGATCACCGCGCGCATGGACGGCCTGCTCAAGGCCCGGGGCCTGACCCAGGGGACGGTGGGCGAGCGGATGATCGCCCTGGCCAAGGACCCGGCCAACCTGTTCCCCGACACCGACGCCGGCCGCGCCCAGACTCTGGACTATCTCAACGGCCGCATCGCCGCCGTGCGCCCGCTGATGCCGCGCCTGTCGCACCTGCAGCTGAAGGCGGCGGTGGAGGCCAAGCGCGTGCCGCCCGACATCGAGCTGGGCCAGGGCCTGGGCTATATGAACCCCGGCTCGCTGGATGGCTCGCGGCCGTCGATCTACTACATCAACCTGCACGACATGCGCGCCTGGCCGCGCTTCGCCCTGCCCACCCTGACCTATCACGAGACCATACCCGGCCACGTCTGGCAGGGCGCCTATGTGAGCGAGAGCCATAACCTGCCGCTGTTCAACACCATGCTGGGCTTCAACGCCTATATTGAGGGCTGGGCGCTCTATGCCGAGCAGATGGCCGACGAGATCGGGCTCTATGACGACGATCCCCTGGGTCGGCTGGGCTATCTGCAGGCCCAGGACTTCCGCGCCTGCCGCCTGGTGGCCGACACCGGCCTGCACGCCAAGCGCTGGTCGCGTGAGCAGGCGGTGAGCTGGATGGTGGCGGCCACCGGCAAGCCCACCCAGGCCATCGTCAGCGAGATCGACCGCTATTGCGCCGGTCCCGGCCAGGCCTGCGGCTACAAGGTGGGCCACAGCGAGATCCTGCGCCTGCGCGACAAGGCCAGGACCGCCCTGGGCCCACGCTTCGACCTGGCCGGCTACAACGATGCGGTGGTCACCGCCGGCAGCGTGCCCCTGACCGTGCTGGCGCGGGTGGTCGACGATTACGTGACGGCGCAGTCGCGGGGGTGAGCTTTTGGGGGGCGGCGTTCGCGGCGCGCGCCTCCACCAGGCCGCGCCTGGCGGAGGGGGAAGGAGTGCTGAGACGCCCTACCCGAACCGCGCCGCCAGCGCCTCGCTGGCCGCCCAGAGCCGCGCCGCGGCCTGGTCGTCCTGCGCCGCGGGCGTGACGCGGGCCACCTTGCGCTTGTAGAAATACTGGCCGCTGATCTGGGCCGCATCGGGCGACGAGGCCAGGTGGATCAGGGTGTCGGCGCCTTTGCGCGGCGAGATGGCCATGACCATGGCCAGGGGCATCAAGGCCTGGATCACCCCGCCGGAGTTGTCGCCGAAGCGGGTGGCGACGAAGCCGGGATGCAGGCAGTTGGCGGTGACCCCGGACGGCGCCAGACGGCGGGCCAGTTCGCGCGTGAACAGGATGTTGCACAGCTTGGACGTGCCATAGGCGGTGAACGGCGAATAGCGCCTCTGGGACTGCAGGTCGTCCAGGTCCAGCCGGCCGGCCTGGTGGGCGTTTGAGGCGGTGGAGACCACCCGCGCGCCCGGCGTCTTGGCCAGCCGCCCCTGCAACGCCTGGGTCAGGACGAAATAGGCCATGTGGTTGAGGGCGAAGGTCAGCTCCAGCCCCTCGGGCGAGGTTCGCCTTTGGCCGAAGATCGCGCCGGCGTTGTTGATCAGCACATCGATCCGCGGCTCGGCGGCGGCGATGGCCTCGCCGACGCGGCGGGTCTCGGCGATGCTGGACAGGTCGGCCTGCAGCACAGCGTGGCGCGCCTCCGGGGCGATGGCGCGCAGGCGGCTGAGGGCGTGTTCGGCCCGGCCGGGATCACGGGCGATCAGCACCAGGCGCGCGCCCAGCCCGGCCAGGGCCTCGGCGGCCACCTGGCCGATGCCCGAGGTGCCGCCGGTCATCACCACCACCTTGCCCCGCATCGCCTGCTCCCGTTTTCGGCGACCCAAGCGGCGCCCGCGCCAGGATAGGGCATGCGCGCATCAGGCGAAGCCCCATGCGCCACCTTATGTGCGCGCCCGTCGCCGCCGCGCCCGAACCGCGCTAGGCTGGCGGCCTCGAACAGGAGGGCCCAGGGCATGCGATACGAGATTTCCGGGACGGTGATGCAGACCGTGGGCATCGACCTGGCGCCCGGCGAGACGGTCTACAGCCAGACGGCCAGCATGGCCTGGATGAGCGACGGGGTGCGCATGGGCACCAACACCGGCGGCGGCTTCTTCGCCGGGCTCAAGCGCAGCCTGACCGGGGGCAGCTTCTTCGTCACCGAGTTCAGCGCCGACCGGGCCGGCGGCCATGTGGCCTTCGCCCCGCGCTTCCCCGGCTCGATCCTGGCCCGCAACCTGGCGGCGGGCGAGAGCCTGATCTGCCGCAAGGAGACCTTCCTGTGCGCCGAACGCACGGTCAGCCTGGAGCTGGCCTGGCAGCAGCGCATCGGCGCCGGCTTCTTCGGCGGAGCCGGCTTCATCCTGCAGAAGGTGACCGGGCCGGGCCTGGTGTTCCTGGACCTGTCGGGCGAGGTGGTGACCAAGCGCCTGGGCTATGGCGAGCGGCTGCTGGTCCATGCCGGCCACGTGGGGGTGCACGAGCCCAGCGTCTCCTTCGACATCCAGATGCTGCCCGGCTTCCGCAACATCCTGTTCGGCGGCGAGGGCCTGTTCCTGGCCGTGCTGACCGGGCCGGGCGAGGTATGCCTGCAGAGCATGCCGATCATGAACCTGGCCGAGGAGATCGCCCGCTACATGCCCGGCGGAGACGACCGCAGCGGCGGGGGCGGCGGCATGGGCGGCAAGATGGCGGCCGCGGGCGTGGTCGGCGGCCTGTTGGGCAGCATCCTGGGCGGGGACAACTGAGGCGCTTCCAGACCGGCCGAGACCTGGACTGGCCAAGACATAGAAACCACAAAGGCGTCTCGCGCGAAGCGAGACGCCTCAGACAGATCGGCTGTGCGTCGTGATTAGAGCGCGCGAACCCGGCGCAGGGTTTCGGCGTCCTCCAGCTGCGAGCGGCGCTCGGCCAGCTGGACGTAGTGATGCTGATCCAGGGCGTGGGCCAGATCGTCCATCACCTCGTCGGGCTCCAGCGCCATGCGGGTGGGCGCTTCACCGGTGGTGAAACCAACTTCGAACGGCGTGCTCATGGGGCGAACTCCGAAAGTTGGGTTTAAGACAAATTTAACTGGGTCAGTTTGCCTCAGACTTCAGACTTGAAAAGTTGTTTTTGATCCGACACCGGCCGTCTCACGAGAACTTGACCCCCATCGCGCCGGCGCCGCTTTTTTGCTCTTGAGGTGAGGCTTGGGGGTCACGAGCCTCTCTCGAAAGGAACGGTCGATGAGCGTGTGCATACTGGGCTCGATCAACCTGGACCTGGTGACGACGGTGGACGCCCTGCCGCAGCCGGGCCAGTCGGTGGCCGCCCTGGCCTATGCCGAACACGCCGGCGGCAAGGGCGCCAACCAGGCCGTGGCCGCCGCCCGCGCCGGCGCCGCCGTCCGGCTGGTGGGCGCCGTGGGCCGCGATGAGGCCGGCCCCAGGCTGGTCGGCCGCCTGGCGCAGTTGGGCGTGGCGGTGGAGGCGGTGGCCGTCCTGGGCGATGAGCCCACCGGCCGGGCCCATATCGTGGTCGATCAGGCGGGCGAGAACGTCATCGTCGTGGTCGGCGGGGCCAATCTGGCGGTGGACGCCGCCCTGGCCGCCCGCGCCGCGGACCACCATCCCAAGGTGATCCTGGCCCAGCTGGAATGCCCGGTCTCTGCGGTCGAGGCCGCCTTCGCCGCGGCGCCTCAGGCGATCAAGATGCTCAACGCCGCCCCCGCCGACCGGGCGGCCCGGCCGCTGCTGGCCAAGGCCGACCTGGTGATCGTCAACGAGACCGAACTGGCCGAGTTCGCCGGCCTGGAGGCGAAGCTGGACCCCGCCGACGCCGAGGCGGTGACCGCCGCCGCGCGCGGGCTGCTGACGCGGCCCGGCCAATGGGTGCTGGTCACCCTGGGCGCGGCCGGAGCGGTGGCCGTCAGCCGCGACCAGGCGATGGCCAGGCCCGCCTGCCGCGCACCGGCGGTGGTCGACACCACCGGCGCGGGGGACTGCTTCTGCGGCGCCCTGGCCGCGCGCCTGGCCGAGGACGCGACCCTGGAGACGGCCATGGCCTTCGCCGCCGCGGCGGCCGCCCTGTCGGTTAGCCGGTCGGGCGCTGCGGAGTCCATGCCGGCTCGAGCGGAGATCGAAGCGCTGCTGGAGAGGGCGCAGGCTGCGGGCTGAGCGTCGCCTGTTCATCCCCTCTGCCCGCACGACGGCGTCATTGGCGCCGCGCGGCGCCGAGGGCATGGACAATATGCCCTTGCTCTGGTCGATCAGGACCAGACCGGTAGTGCGGCGATCGCGTTCCAGCGTCATAATATTCCCCTATCAGGCGAATCGAATTTCGACCCCGACATGAACGACGCGGGCGGCTATGAAGCCGCCCTCACGAATTGGAATATGAGGATGGCCTCGCAAAACCCAGGCGGCAAATCCGAGCCTTCGGCGCGCGCGCCGCAGCGCGACCGCGGCAAGGCGCGGGTGGCCGCGCTGATGCAGGCGGGCGCGGCGGTGTTCGCCGAGCGCGGCTATGACGCGGCGACCATGACCGAGGTGGCCGCCCGCGCCGGCGCGGCCATCGGCTCGCTGTATCAGTTCTTCCCCACCAAGGCGCTGCTGGCCCAGGCGCTGCACGCCCAGCAATTCGCCGAACTGGGCGCCATGCTGGACGACCTGAGTGAAGACGCCGCCGGCCGGCCCGTGGGCGACCTGGCCGGCGCCCTGTTCGAAGGCCTGAGCGATTTTCTGGATCGGCATCCGGCCTTCGTCGCCCTGGCCGACCGGCGCGACATCCAAAAGCCGCACAGGGCCGCCGCGCGCGAGCGGTTGCTGACCCAGCTGACCCAGCTGCTGACCCGCGCCCGGCCGCCCGCGCCGGCCGAGCGCGCCCCGGCCCTGGCCATGGTCATCCTGCTGCTGATGAAGGCCATGGTCGACACCGTCGGCGCCGAGACCGTCGCCCCGGCCGAGGCGGTGCGCGAGGAGCTGAGGCGCATGCTGCAAGGCCACCTGGAGGCCGCCGCGCAGGCCTAGTCTGGAGAGTGTTCCTGTTGACCTGAACCCGCCCGCTCGTTCCGGCGAGCCGGGGCGGGTGAGCCATCCCAGGCGAGATACGCCCTAGGCCGCGGCGCTGAACCGCGCCGCCAGGCTGGGCTCGCCCACGCAGATCGCCTGGCCCGTGCGGGCCAGGTGGATCAGGTGGGCCAGCACCGACTGGGCGGCGGCGGGGCGCAGCCCGGGTTCCAGGCCCGCATAGATGGCCGCCACCAGTTCGGGGATGCCGGCCACGCCCGCGCGAAGCTGCTCCAGGATCTGCGCCTCGCGCGCCAGGCGGTGCAGCTTGTACTGGGCCAGAAACGGGGCAACGCGGGTGATCGGCGGCCCGTGGGTGGGCCACAGGGTGGCGAAGCCGCGGGCGGCGACCTTGTCCAGGCTTTGGTAATAGTCGCCCATGTCGCCGTGCGGCGGGCTGATCACCGTGGTCGACCAGCCCATGACATGGTCGCCGCTGAACAGGGCGTTCTCCTGGGCCAGGGCGTAGCAGACATGGTTGGCGGCGTGGCCGGGGGTGGTCACCGCCTCCAGGGTCCAGCTGGCCGCCTCGAACCGCTGGCCGTCCTCGGCCACGATGTCGGGCTGGAAGCCAGCCTCATGCGCCTCGTCCAGAGCCAGGCTGGGCTCGGGCTCCTCGGGCGAGGGGCGGCCGATGATCACCGCCCCGGTGCGCTGGGCCAGCGGCCGGGCCAGGGGCGAATGGTCGGCATGGGTGTGGGTGACGAAGATATGGCTGATGCGCTCGTCGGCCGTGGCCGTCAGCAGCGCCTCCAACTGGTCGGGATCGTCGGGGCCGGGGTCGATCACCGCCACCTGGCCGCGGCCGATGATATAGGTCCCGGTGCCGGTGAAGGTGAACGGGCCGGGATTCCTGGCCACCACCCGCCGGATCAGCGGGGTGACCTGGTCGGCGACGCCATAGTCGAACTCGAAGTCGCGGACGAAGGGGATCATGGGACGGATCCTCTGCTGCAGGTCTTACAAAATGGGCGGGGCGGGGCGCAACGCAAGCGCGATGTTGCGTCGCAGCATAGACGCCAGCCTGGCCCAGGGCTATGGCGCGAACATGGCTTTCCGCGGGCTGAACCGGGGCGACGAGCGGTAGCCCGGCGCAGTCAGATCAACTGACTCCCAAGCGCCTCATCTTGAGGCGCTTTGGGATAGAGCGCGCCGCGAAAGACCCGAATAGGGGTGGGGATTTCCCCCTATTCCCCCAGGCTGGCCAGCTGGGCCTCGGTGAAGTCGGCGTTGGTGAACACCGTCTGCACGTCGTCGTCGTCTTCCAGGGCGTCGATCAGCTTGAACAGGGTGGCCGCCTCCTCGTCGCCGATCGGGGTCAGGGTCTTGGGCCGCCAGACGATGGCGGTGGACTTGGCCGCGCCCAGGCTGGCTTCCAGGGCCTCGATCACCGCGGCCTGGTCCTCGAAGGCGGTGAAGATGGTGTGGCCGTCTTCGTCGGATTCCACGTCCTGGGCGCCGGCCTCAATGGCCGCCTCCATGACCGCATCCTCGCCGCCGGCCGCGGCCGGATAGACGATCTGGCCCAGGCGCTCGAACATGAAGGCCACCGAGCCGCTCTCGCCCATATTGCCGCCGTTCTTGCCGAACAGGGTGCGCAGCGAGGCGGCGGCGCGGTTGCGGTTGTCGGTCAGCACCTCGACGATCACGCCGACGCCGCCCGAGCCGAAGCCCTCGTAGCGGATCTCTTCGTAGTTGTCGGCCTCGCCGCCCTGGGCCTTCTTGATCGCCCGCTCGATGTTGTCGCGGGGCATGGATTCGGCGCGGGCGTTGGTGATGGCCAGGCGCAGGCGGGCGTTGGCGGTCGGGTCGGGCAGGCCCTGCTTGGCCGCCAGGGTGATGTCGCGCGACAGCTTGGAGAACAGCTTGGAGCGCTTCTTGTCCTGGGCGCCCTTGCGGAACTGGATGTTCTTGAATTTCGAATGTCCGGCCATGGCTCTATTGGCTGCGGTTTGAAAGGTGGGCGCTTCTAGCGCCTGGAGGGCCTGATGGCCAGGGGCGGGCTCAGCGCGGGTTGAGCAAAAGCAGGCCGCTCATTCCGGCGAACGCCGGAATCCAGATTCAATCCCAAAAGCCTGGACCCCAAACGCCGGGGGGTGGATCTGGACCCCGGCATTCGCCGGGGTGAGCGGATGTGAACCATCCTGGATCGGACGTGATCTAGCGCGGCCTTGCGCGCCATTGCTCGCGGGTCTGGCCCCAGATGTCGACCTGGGAGTCCTCATAGGGCGCGGGCAGGCGGCCCGGGCCGCGGTTGGTCGAGCCAAGGCGGCGCGCCACCCCCTGGGAGGCCAGGTTCTGCGGATCGATGGTGTGGATCACCTCGGTCCAGCCCAGGTGGTCGAACACCCAGTCGGTCGCCCGAGCCGCGCCCTCGGTGGCGTAGCCCTTGCCCCAGGCCGAGCGGGCCAGGCCCCAGCCGACCTCGTCCCCCGGCCATTCCGCCGGGCACCAGGGCCCCAGGCGGCCGATCCAGTCGCCGCTCGACTTCTCGATCACCGAGAACATGGCGAAGCCGTCGACCAGCCAGGCGCCGATCATGGTCCTGAAGGCGCGCCAGACGATCGGACGCGGCTGCACCCCGCCGATGAACCGGGCGACCTCCGCATCGGTGTGCAGGGCGACCCAGGGCTCGAAATCCTGTGGCTCGGGCGGCCGCAGGATCAACCGGTCGGTCTCGAGGGTGGGGCCTATTTCAGCGACGGCTCGATCTCCTTGCAGGCGGCGATCAGGCCCTGCACCGAGGCCACGGACTTGGCGAACATCTCTTTTTCCGCCTCGTCGGTGGGGAATTCGATGACGCGCTCCACGCCGCCGGCGCCGATCA